>Ga0185299_10006054_pt1 | contig 13089 bp, 13 predicted proteins | sample PaiPotPPA55metaG_FD_128002 | JGI IMG/M metagenome (GOLD analysis project Ga0185299, IMG submission 128002) | Iron sulfur acid spring bacterial and archeal communities from Banff, Canada, to study Microbial Dark Matter (Phase II) - Paint Pots PPA... ...
CGCCGGCTTTGAGCTCGTTGTGTTCTCTACTCATGCATCAACATTTGCAATTTGCAATTTGCAATTTGCAATTTGAAGAACCAAGCCACCCGGCCCTTTCCAATCGCAAATCGCAAATCGGCAATCGCAAATCTCCTTTAGACGCCACCACCAAGGAGATCCAGCTCGTACCCTCCCGCCCTTCTTCGGTCGGTCAGCGGCCCTTCAGTGAGGCCGTGGACGAACTGGCGGACGAGCGGATCGTCGGAGTCGCGCATTTGCTGCGGAGTTCCGCGGGCGACAAACTTGCCGCGGTCGAGCAGGACCATCCGATCGGCGATCCGGAAAGCGCTGTCCATCTCGTGGGTCACGACCACGCTGGTGACCCCGAGCTTGCGGTTCAGGTCGATGATGAGCTGGTCGATCTCGGCGCTGGTCACCGGGTCGAGGCCGGCGCTGGGCTCATCGTAGAACAGGACCTTGGGATCCAAGGCAATGGCGCGTGCGAGGCCCGCGCGTTTCATCATGCCGCCGGACAGCTCGGCGGGCATCTTGTTGGCGTCCTCGCGGAGACCGACCAACTCGAGCTTGATCTTCACGATGATCGCGATGGTCGGCTCCGGGAGGTCGGTGTGCTCCCGCAGAGGCAGCGCGACGTTGTCGCCGACGCTCATCGAATTGAAGAGCGCGCCGCTCTGGAACAGTACGCCGATCGACCGGCGGTAATCGTCCATTTGCCGCGGGGTCATGGAGTGCAAGCTCTTGCCCCACGCGACGATGTCGCCGGAATCGTACGCGATGTTTCCGATCATCAGCCGCAGCAGCGTCGACTTCCCGGAGCCCGACCCACCCATGATGACCAGGGTTTCCCCCTCGATCACGTCCAGGCGTATGGCGTCCAGCACCTTCTCGCCGCCGTAGGACTTGGTCACGTCGAGGACTTGGATGGCCGCCTGCGACATAGGGTTCAGGGTTTCCCGACGCGGTCGGGACTTCGCTTCGCTCAGCACGGCGCCGGGGTACTCCAAAGTCCCGACCGCGTCGGGAAACCCCTCGCGTTGCTACCAACCGTAATAATAGAACACCGAGGTAAACATTAGATCGACGGTGATCAGGGCCACAATAGTGAGCACGACTGTACGCGTTGTTGCGACGCCGACGCCCTGTGCACCGCCGGTCACGCGCAGGCCCAGGAAACAAGCGAGCGCGCTGATCAGCATCCCGAAGACGCCGGCCTTAATCAGGCCCGTGACGAAGTCCTGGACGCGAACGGCCTCGAACGTACGGTTCACGTATTGGGCGGCGCTGATCCCCAGAAAAGAGTCGGAGACGACCAGTCCTCCGAGCACGCCGGTCAGGTCCCCGACCACCGCGACGCAGGCCATCATTACCGTCGTGGCCAGGATGCGCGGCAAGACCAGAAACCGAATCGGGCTGATCGCTTCGGACTCCAGCGCCTCAATCTCCTCTGACACCACCATGGTGCCGATCTCGGCGGCGATGCTCGCCCCTGCGAAGCCGCTCAGCACGATTGCGCTGACCAGCGGCCCCAGCTCCCGGAACACCGCGACCGAGATAATGTTGGCCGTCTGCGACGTGGCGCCATAATTTTTGAGCACCGGGGCCATCTGGAGGGCGAGGATGGCGCCAATGCAGAACAGCACGAGCATGACGATGGGGATGCTACGGACGCCGACGCGGACCATCTGCGCCCAGAGGTTGCGCCAGGAAAGACGCCTGCCGCGCCGCCCCAGCAGCCCTCGTGGAATTGCCAGCACCGCGTCGCGAAGCAGATACCCGACGCCGCCGAGGAATTCCACGAATGCCGCGGCCCGCGCGCCGACGGTGATGATGGGGCGGAAGAGAGGCGTCATTCAGGTAAGGGAGTCGCTAGGACACAAACTCGAATGACGAAAATCGAATGCTGAGCGCAGCGAAGTCCCGATCCCTCGGGGACGAATCAATGACGAATGCTCCAAATTCGAATTTCGAGCTTGATTCGTCCCCGAGGGATCGGGACTTCGCTGCGCTCAGAATTCGAATTTCGGATTTCGTCATTTCAACAACGCCTCCTGCTCGTCCTTGCATATCGTAAAGATCGACGCCAGTCGAGCGATTTCCAGCAGCCCCTTGACCCGCGGCTGGAGCGCGACCAGGCAGACTTTGCCGCCGATCTTGAGCAGTTTTTTGAGCGCCTCGACCAGAACGGCCAGCGCGCTGCTGTCCATATAGGGGACCTGGGCCAGGTCCAGCACAAGCCGGCGGGCCCGCGTGCGGTTCAACAGGTCGAGCAACTCGGTCCGAAGCTCCGGGCTGTTGTGCAGGTCGATTTCGCCGCGGATGGACAGCAGCAACGCGTCCCCCTCCTGGCGGGTGGCCGAGATGGGATCGCTGCGGGGGGTCAAAGTCGCCGCTCCATGGTCAGCAGCATGCCGTCCGGCTGCCGGGTGAAGGTGACGTCGTCCATCAGCTCGCGGAGGCAAACCATTCCAACGCCGCCCGGATCGAGAGGGTCACGCGCGGGCAGCCGCTCGACCGGAACCTTGCCGCAACCCCAGTCCCGAATGGTCACGCGCAAAACTCCCTCTTCGAATCGCGCCTCCAAGTGCACGGGCCGATCGGTCGCGCCATCGTAGGCGTGACGGGTGATGTTCGCCAGCGCTTCGTTGATGCACAGAATGATGTCACCCCGGGCGATCTCGTCAAACCCGCAAGCGATGCAGAACGCCTCCATCTCGCGCCGGACCGGCGCGAGGTTAGCCGGGTCGCTCGTGATCCGCAATCGAAGCACGCGGGGATCGGTGGAGGCAGGCTTACTCATCATTGATTGATCCCTGGTCCCTCACCGCTGCCCCTCACTGTGGATGGTCGTCGGTCCACCGCTTCCAGCGCGCCACCTCGGCCTTGCGTAGCGCGGCGTCGTCGTAGAACTGATAGCCCAGCGTCTGACCGGTGAGCTTCCGGAGGGCCTCGATAGCGTAAAACCGTACCGCCGGATCGTCGCTGTCAAGCTGCCGCACAATGGCAGGAATGGCTTTGTAATCATTCGTCCTCGCCGCCTCCTGGATGGCGGGAATGCTATTGGACGGGTCGATAGCACCGATGTGTGGCGCCTCGCGCGGGACGCAGCCGCCCACGAGCATGCACAACGACAATGCCAATCCGCGCCATACACCCATGCCCTCGACTCGGTCAACTCCTCTCCCGCACCAGATCGTTATCGTCGCACGGCTAACCGTTTCTGTACACCCCTGAGTGTCGCTTGAGCTTGCCGACCTCCATGTCGGCCTGCCGGGTCGGCTCGGGGACCCGGTGGTGCGGGCAACAGGCCAGCACGAGCTGCCTGGCCGACTCCAGATCGACCCAGTTCCCGACGCTGATGAACAGCGGCCTGGTGTGGTGGCGGGTGCGGAGCACGAGGCCGATCTGCTCGCCCGCGTCCATCAGCGGCGAAGCGTCTCCCGCGTGGACCCCGGGCTCCTGAAACGTGCCGATCAGGCGGCTCTTGGCCACTCCCACGCCAGGAACGTTCAACACAATGGACATGTGAGCGGCCAGCCCGCAGCGCCGCGGGTGGGCATAACCTTGACCGTCGAAGCAGATGACGCCCCATTCGTGCTTGAGGGCGCCGATCGCCCCGAGCAACGCCGGTCCTTCGCGGAAACTGAGGAACCCCGGCACATACGGCACCTCGACCGCGTGAGAGGCGTGGGCGACTTCAACGATCCGCTGCTCCTGTCGGTCGTATACGACGGCGGCAGCGAAGACCTGCCGCTTGTCGGCGGAGAAGGCCGCATCCGCCCCCGCCACAAACCGCGGCAGCGGCCGCAGGGGCTCGATGATGAGCTTCTGCCGCAGGGCCAATTGGGTGGCCTTCCACTGCTCGACCAGCTCGGGCCAGTCGGCGTCGTTCTTCCCGCGAATCATTGCGACTCATTGAAGCCGCCAGCCGCGCGTGCGGCAACCTGCCCGATCGCTACAATGCCGGCCGCAACCCCGGAGGACCGACTTGTCGCAACAATCGGATTACGCCACGCCCGACCGAACCCGCGTCGCCAGCCGGTTCGCGCGGGTGGTGCCGCTGGCGTTCGTCACCTACAGCCTGGCGTATCTCGATCGGGTGAATTGGGGCAATGCCATCGCCGGCGGCATGCAGCAGACGCTGGGAATGAGCGCTTTCATGGTGGCGTTCACCGCCGCCAGCTTTTTCCCCGGCTACTGGCTGCTGCAGATCCCCGGGGCCGGCTATGCCGCACACCGCAGCACGCGCCGAATCATCTTTTGGGCGCTCGTCTCATGGGGCATCATTGCCACTTCGACCGGGCTCGTGAAGAGCATCCCGTACCTTCTGGTGGCACGATTCATGCTGGGCCTGGTCGAAGGGGTCGTCTATCCGTCACTGCTGGTCTACCTGACGCACTGGTTCACCAGGCGAGAGCGGTCGCGGGCGAACACTTTGCTGATCCTGGGCAATCCGATCACTGTGACGTGGGCGTCGATCGTCTCCGGCTATCTGGTTCAGGTATTCGATCGACACCAGGTCGGAAGACTCGTGGGATGGCAGATGATGCTGGTGATCGAAGGTCTGCCGACACTCATCTGGGCGTTTTTGTGGCTTCTGCTGGCCGACGATCGACCGGCTGACGCCACCTGGCTGGCGCCCGGCGAGGCCGCCGCGGTGCAGGACGCGCTCGACCGCGAGCAGCAGACCATCCCGCGAATGGCGGACGTGTGGGTCGCGTTCTCCGATGCGAGGGTACTGTTGCTGTGCGGCCAGTTTCTCTTCTGGAGCGTCGGCATTTACGGCCTGGTCATGTGGCTGCCGCAGATCGTCAATCAGGGCCTTCAGCGCGGCATCGGAAAGGCCGGGCTGCTGACGGCCATTCCCTACCTGATGAGCAGCGGCGTAATGTTCGCCGTCGCGGTCGTTTCCGACCGCATGCTCGTGCGAAAGCCATTCGTCTGGCCGTCGCTGTTCATTGGCGCGATTGGGCTGTACGCCTCATACCTGGCAGGCGCGGCGCATTTCTGGCTGGCGTTTCTGGGGCTGATCATTGCCGCCATTTGCATGTATGCCCCCTATGGCCCGTTCTGGGCGATGGTGGCGGAGTTGGTGCCGCGAAATGTGGTCGGCGAGTCGATGGCCCTAATCAACACGGCTGGAGCGGTCGGGGGGTTTCTTGGCACTTTCCTGGTGGGCTGGATCAAAGAGACCGCGGGCCTGGGCGCCGCCTTTGTATTTATGGCAGCCGTTCTTGTGCTGTCCGGTGGATTTACACTGCTCGTGCGGCTCCGGCCAAACGAGCCGATCGGCCAGCTCCCGGTCGGCCACCTCGCCGTCACACCGGTCGAAGTGCGGCGGCATCCATGATTGCTGACTATACGATGGCGCGAGCATCCTTATAATGCCCGGCCGATTGACAAGGGATTTATCAATGGCCAAACGATCGCCGCTGGCGGACAAGTTGCAGCAAATCAGGGAGCGGATCGCGGCGGCGGCGACCAAGGCCAAGCGCGACGCGGCTGAAGTGACGCTCATTGCCGTCACCAAGACCGCCGCTCCCGAGCAGATTCGCGAGATCCTGCAACTGGGCGTGTCCGACCTGGGGGAGAGCCGCGTCCAGGTGCTGACGCAACGGGCCGCTCAGCTCAGCGAATTCCTCTCCCGCCGCTTCGCCCACGGCGAGGGTGGCTACCCCGAAAAGGCACGATGGCACATGATCGGCCATCTGCAGCGGAACAAGGTCAAGCCGGTGCTGCCGCTGGTGCACCTGATCCACAGCGTTGACAGCCTGCGTCTGGCGGAGGAACTCGACACGCAGGCGGCCAAGCTGGGCCGCCGCGCCGCCCTCTTGATGCAGGTCAACGCCAGCGAGGAGCCGCAGAAGTTCGGCGTGGCCGTAGGGGCGGCGGTCCACCTGGCCGAGCAAATCGACTCCATGCCCAACCTCCAGCTCGTCGGCCTCATGACCATGGCCCCGCTCGACGCCTCGGGGCCAAAGCTCCGCCAATGTTTCTCGCGGACACGCGAGATTTTCGAGGAAATGCGCTGGCACAAGATCGGCGGCGCGGGCCTGCGCCACCTGAGCATGGGGATGAGCGATGATTTCGAGATGGCCATCGCCGAAGGCGCCACGATGGTGCGCATCGGCACCGCGCTGTTTGGAGGAAAGGTGGATGATTACCATCAGGAAGAAGAGGAGTAGGCAATGACGAAATTCGAATGACGAAAGACGAATCAATGTTCGAATGACCGAATGACGAAGGGGAGGAGCATTTTGGAGCCGGAGCGGGAGTTCGATCTGGAGGAGCGGACGGCCCGCCTCGGAGAAGCTGTGATTCGATTTGCCAAGCGGGTTCCGGTGAATCCCGTCACGATGCCGTTGATCGGGCAACTCGTCTCCGCGGGAACAAGCATCGGCGCGAATTATTGCGAAGCGAACGACGCCGAATCGCGAAAGGACTTCCGGCACAAAATCGGAATCTGCCGAAAGGAGTCGAAGGAAACGAAGCACTGGTTGTGAATGGTCGCCGTCGCGGCGCCGGAACTGCGTGATGATGCACGCACATTATGGCAAGAGGCAAAGGAGCTGAACCTCATCTTTGGAAAGATCCGCCGCAGTACGGGCTGAGCAGAATTTGGGGGCCGTTTCGTCATTCGGGCTTCGGCTTTCGATTTGATTCATCATTCGTCACTCGAATTTCGTCATTCGGTACTCCGATGCATCTAGACGCTTTCGACTTTTTCCGCTGGGTGCTGACGATCATCGCGACGATCTACGCGACGGTGGTGACGTTGCAGTCGCTGTGGGGCTGGTATGTGTGGCTCCAGGGGAGCGACAAGTACATGACGATGCTTCGCCGATACGTGGTCGTGCACGGGCTGCGGCTGCGGTTCAAGCCCTTCTGGGGGGACGTGCTGATCTGTATCCTGCTGTGCGTGGCGTTTCTGATGCTTTGGCGGGCACATGTGATCATCTATGACGTGGGAGCGAAGCTGAATGTCCCGGTCGCCCACCAGCGCTGAGCCGAAGCTGCTCCCTGAGCCGGCCCGGGCCGGCGTCGAGCCGGCGCGCTCGATCGCAACCGTCATTCCTCCGCCCCGCCAGCTTTCCGAGCTGCCGCGGGACGAGCTGAACCATCTGGCCGAGGAGTTCGGGCTTGACTCGACCAGCTACCGAAGCCGGCAGGCGCTGGTGGCAGCGATCCACGATCGCCGGCAGATGATCGCGTCGCTCGATCGCGACGCCATGCTCGACGTCGTCCGCTGGGGCCGGCGGCCGGTAACCGCCAATGCCACCAACGAGCAGATCGCCCAGGAGATCGCCCGGATCAAGTCGATGCGTTTCGCCGGGCTGTCGCAGCCGGGGCTGGTCGTGCTGGCCCGCATGCGCGGGATCGAGGCCCGACGCGACGAGCCCGTCCCGGTGCTCGTCCGCCGCCTCAAGCGCAAGGAGGGGATTTTCTCCAGGCTGAACCGAAAGCGGCGGGCGCTGCTCGGCTCGGTCGTGGCCAAGATCATCGGCCAGGAAGGGCCCAGCGACTACCAGTTCCTCCCCGGCGACGGCGCCGCCGTCACTTCCGGCCCCGCCACGTCCCCCACCATCAAGCAGGACATCGAGGAATCCGGCCTGTTCGGCGGAATCAGCAACCGCATCAAAAAGACCGCCGACGCCTACCTCAATCAGAAGCTGGACGAAGTCGAGGCCCGGATCGACCGGAAGCTGGACGAGATCGACCGCCGCCTGGCCGAGTGGCGTGACAAGGAAATCGCCAACCGCATCCGCATCCTCAAGATCACCCTCTGGGCCAGCGTCATCGTCGCCGTGGTGTCGCTGATCTATTCCTACATCATGGAAGTCTTCGTCCGCCCGCACCATTGACCGCACGCGGGAGGCCGGAGTATTCACCGCGGAGGACGCGGGAGGCCGCAGAGATTGAGGAGTGACATACGCTTACATTCGAAGCTCGCGACCGGTGAATGTTATCCTGGCGCGCGGCTCGACTGAGAGCCTCGGAGCCGAAGGCTGCGATCCTCCGTGGACCCAGTCGACCAGGCCGACTTTGCCAGCCGGCGCGGGCGCCGCGGCCCCCGCCATGGCCGAGAATGCGACCCACACTGTCCTCCGACCACTGCTGAGATTGTATCATGAGCGGAGCGGCTGAGGACATTTCGGCGCCGAGCAAATTATCGACGACGGCGGCAATCCTCTCGACTATGCCGGCCCTCACGCCCAATGGCCTCGCCGCAGATCGCATGTTGTGCTGTCGGTCCTGATGGCGTTACAAGCGCTCTGGGCGTTGTCGGCACTTGTGCTCATCATGCTCGCCGCATGCGGTGACGGTGGTGCCGGAATCCCGCTCGCCGTCTTCGCGGCCGCCGGTCTGTCCAACCTGGAGTTCGTGTATCGAAGGGACGCCGATCGGATCGTGGGGCACGCCCCTACTTGCCTGTCTCGGTCGGGTCGGTCTTCGGAAGTTGGGGGAATCCCTTGCCCGATCCGTCGAGGAATGTGGACATCATCTTCTGCGCGCTGGCCCTCTTTGCATCGGCAAGCGTGGCATACTTCCCGGCCTGGATGTCGGCGGCCAATTCGTCATTGGCTTGGTTCATCTTCTTCATCATCGGCATCATGCTCGACAGCATGCTGACGCCCGGCATCGAGGATAGATCGATTTTCCAATCCCCGTTAAATCTCTTAAGCGAAAGTTTTTGCTCGGGATGGTCTTTGGGCGTGACGGTAGCCGTGTCGCCGCTCTCCTTGATCTCGGCGTCCGCGAGCCATTTGTCCATGTCGGCCGGGCCCGTACGGTTCTGCGGCGCCAGACTCTTGCCATCGTCTCCGAACTTGGCAACCGCCGCCTCCGCCAGCCGATTGCGGCTGGCGACCGATTGCGTCATCACGTCGACGACCTCCGGATCCAAGCCAGTGACCGCGTCTTTCGCTGCCTGGGAATTGCCGCTCTTCATCGCGGCGGCGTAACTCCTCAGCGTGGACTGCGGGGAGGAGAGGTCAGCCCCGCCCGGGCTGGTTCCCTTCTTGCATCCCCCAACCATCGCCGCCAGCATCAGCCCCACGCTAACGAGTCTTTGCCACATTGCCGTCCCTCTCAATTGTGTACCGCCCGGGCCTTGAGGCCTCGCCCGAGGCCCCAAGGCAGTATGACCTGCCAGGAGTTCGGAAACAACCATCTCCATCGCCGGTGGTCATAGAGGGCGCGAACGGGTCGGGGACTTGACGCGCCTCGCCGGCGCTGCCCCCGCCAGTCATCTTGGTGTGACGCTTGGTTGTGGCGGCCTGGATCGTAGCACGGCCGATAACCCCGCCGGGCGACTGACTGACAAGGTTGCACTTCCCGAGGAATCACACGGCGAATCTTGCCGATGAGATCGAGGCGGCTCACCTTTGGCCGATCTGCCCTCTCACCGGGGCGGGGCCGTGCAACTGAGGCAGGGGATGTCGATGCCATTGCTTCCAACGGACTCCGATGCGCCAGATTGCGAGCAGCGGGAAGGCTCGGTCGCCGTCGCCGACCGCCAGCGGTTGCTCTGTCGCTACGCGGCAATCGCGACCCTGATAGTCACGTCAATGGGCGCACTGGTCCTCCTGGGTTGGGCGCTGGACATCCAAACCATCAAAAGCCTCGGCCAGCCCGTCTCGATGAACCCGATGGCGGCCGTTGCGTTTCTCATCGGGGGCGTGTCGCTGTGGCTCTCTCGAGCGGAGTCGCCGGGCCGAGGGCGGAGTTGGGCTTCCCGCGTCCTTGTGTCGGCGGTGATCCTGGTCGCGATGCTTAGGCTCGCGGAGGACTGGCTCGGATGGCAGGTGGGCATCGATCGCGTCCTGTTCAATTCCCGGTTGAACGACAATCAGATGGCCCCCAACACCGCATTCAACTTTCTGCTCGTCGGCCTGGCCCTGGTGCTCCTGCCGGCGAAGGGCCGGGCGTCCCACCATTTAACGCTGCTGCTGGTGATGGCGGCGGCTGCCGTCGCGCTTCTGGCCGTGGTGGGCTACGCTTACGGTTCCAAGGCGTTCTACCGGGTGTCGTACTTCATCCCGATGGCGCTCAACACGGCCTTCGGGTTCTTCGTGCTCTGTTCGGCGATCCTGTGCGCTCGGCCCAGCCGCGAGCCGCTGGTCCTGCTCATCAGCGACAGCGCCGGCGGCGCCACGGCCCGGCGGCTGCTGCCGGCCGCCATCGTGGTCCCGCTGCTTTTCGGTTGGCTGCAATTGCGCGGGCTGCGGGCCGGTCTTTACGGCACCGAGCTGGGCATCGCGCTGATGGTCGTATCGTTCACGCTCGTCTTCGCGGCGCTCGTCTGGCTCAACGCCCGGTTGCAGCACCGGACCGACCTGGAGCGCCAGCGTGCGAGCCGGATGTTGCGCCAGAGCGCCGAAGCGGCCGAGGCCGCGAACCGGTCCAAGAGCGAATTCCTGGCGAACATGAGCCATGAAATCCGCACGCCGATGACTGCCATCCTCGGTTACGCGGACATGCTGCTGGACCCGCACCAGTCCCCAAGCGACCGGCTGGATCACGTCCAGACCGTCCGCCGCAACGCCGAGCACCTTCTGACGATCCTGAATGACATCCTCGACCTGTCCAAGATAGAAGCGGGCCGGCTCGATCTGGAGTGCATCCCGGCACAGCCCCGGCAGATCGTGACCGAAGTCCTCTCTTTGATGCGGGTGCGGGCGGTGGAGAAGGGAATCACCCTGGACGTGACGTACGCCGGCCCGATCCCGCAAACGATCCGAACCGACCCGACGCGGCTCCGACAAGTCCTGATCAACCTCGTGGGAAACGCGATCAAGTTCACCAACACCGGCGGGGTGAACCTTGTCGTCACCCTGGGGCCGAATCCCGGCGCGGAAGATTCGCTCCTGGAGTTCGCCATCATCGACAGCGGCATCGGATTGACCGCGGAACAGATCGCGCGTTTGTTTCGTCCGTTCGAGCAGGCCGACAGCTCCACCACGCGGCGCTTCGGCGGCACCGGACTGGGACTCACAATCTGCAAGCGACTGGCGGGCATGTTGGGCGGGGACATTGTGGTGCAGAGCCAACTGGGGCGCGGAAGCCGCTTCGTCCTGAGCATCCGGACGGGCGATCTGAGCGGTGTGCCGCTGACGCATGAGTCCCACGAGGCAGTCAAGCCGCAGGACCAGCTTCCGGAACCGGCGGCGGTCGGGCGGCTCAGCGGCCGCGTCCTCCTGGCCGAGGACGGCGTACACAACCAGCGCGTGATCAGCTATTACCTGCAAACGGCCGGCGCCGACGTGACTCTGGCCGATGACGGCCGGGTCGCGTGTCAAAAGGCAATGGAAGCGTCGGCGGCCGGGCGGCCCTTTGACGTGATCCTGATGGACATGCAGATGCCGGAAATGGACGGCTACACCGCCGCGGCGACGCTCCGCGGCAAGGGATATGGCGGGCCGATCATTGCTCTTACCGCCCACGCCATGTCCCACGACCGGGACAAGTGCCTCTCGGCCGGCTGCACCGACTACCTCACCAAGCCGATCGACCGCCACCTGCTCTTGCGGACCGTGGGGACGCATCTGGGCGCGCCGGCGGCCGCGGTGATGGGAACCGGCGCGACCCCTCGTACCGATGATCCGCGGACCGAGATTCTGCGCAGCACCCTCGCGGACACGGACGTGATGCCGTTTCTTCCGGCCTTCGTGTCCGACATGCCTGCGCTGGTGGGTAAGCTCGCGGCTCTGCTCGATCAGCAGGACCTCGAAGAACTGCGGCAGACGGTTCATCAGCTCAAGGGCGCCGGCGGGCTCTATGGTTTCATGCCCCTCACGGACGCCGCAACGACACTGGAGGATCGCCTGCTTGCAGGCGAGCCGATCGAGACGGTGGCCGCGGGAATCGAGGAGTTCATCGACCTCATTCGCCGTGTGGAAGGCTACGACCGCCGCAGAGAACCCGCGAGCATATTCCGCAGCACGGTCTGAAGGATCCCCCCATTGCGGTAGTAGTCGATCTCGACGGGGGTGTCGATGCGGCACAGGACGGTGAATTCGACGGGCGGGCCTTCGCGGCCGCTGACCCTGACCTTGACGTCCTGGCCGGGCGTGAGGTCGGCGCCGATCTGGATGTGGAAGGTGCCGGTGCCGGTCATGCCCAGGCTGGAGCGGCCCTGGCCGCGCTGGAACTGGAGCGGAAGCACCCCCATCCCCACCAGGTTGCTGCGGTGGATTCGCTCGTAGCTCTCGGCGATCACCGCCTTGACGCCCAGGAGGAACACCCCCTTGGCGGCCCAGTCGCGGCTGGAGCCCATGCCGTAGTCCTTGCCGGCCAGCACGATCAATGGGGTCCCGTCATTCTGGTAGCGGACCGAGGCGTCGTAGATATTCATCACCTCGCCGGTCGGCAGGTAGGTGGTCCAGCCTCCCTCGGTGCCGGGGGCCAGGAGGTTTCGCAGGCGGATGTTGGCGAAGGTCCCGCGGGTCATCACCCGGTCGTTGCCGCGGCGGGCGCCGTAGCTGTTGAACTCGGCGGGCGGCACGCCGTGCTCGATCAGATACCGTCCGGCGGGGCTGTCCTTCTTGATTGACCCGGCCGGGGAGATGTGGTCGGTCGTTACCGAATCTCCCACCATCACCAGCACGCGGGCACGTTCTATCGGCTCGATCGGCCTGGGCGCGCGCGACAAGTCGGTAAAGAACGGCGGCTCCTGGATGTAGGTGCTGCCGGCCTCCCAGTTAAACAGCTCGCCCCCCTTCACCGGCACCTCGTTCCACTGCTCGTTCTTGCCGGCGACGTTGGCGTATTGCCGGACGAACATCTCAGGCGAGAGGCACCGCTGGATCGTCTCGTTGACCTCGGTCTGCGTGGGCCAGACGTCGCGAAGATAGACCTTTTCCCCTTTGTCGTTGCGGGCGATGGGCTCATCCATCAGGTTGGCATCCACGGAGCCGGCAATGGCGAATGCCACCACCAATGGCGGGCTGGCCAGGTAATTGGCTTTGACGTGCGGGTTGATTCGTCCCTCGAAGTTACGGTTGCCGGACAGGACCGCCGCGACCACCAGGTCTCCCTGCTCGACGGCGCTCGCGACCGGCGCGGGAAGCGGGCCGCTGTTTCCAATGC
>Ga0185299_10006055_pt1 | contig 13089 bp, 12 predicted proteins | sample PaiPotPPA55metaG_FD_128002 | JGI IMG/M metagenome (GOLD analysis project Ga0185299, IMG submission 128002) | Iron sulfur acid spring bacterial and archeal communities from Banff, Canada, to study Microbial Dark Matter (Phase II) - Paint Pots PPA... ...
GCGGAGTGGTTTGCCCAAGTCCCTCCGAAGATACCAATGTCAAACAGACAGCCAGCAGGATAGCCGTCGTGGTCACAGAAATCTCAGTGAACTTTTTCACGGACGCTTCCCTCCTCATGTTTGGGACAAATGCATTCTATGGATAACCCTAGTTGGAGATTATGTTCCAGAATTGAACATAACGCGCCGCGCCTAGGAACAAGCGCCTAAGTCGTCAACACTGCCCAACACTGCCCTGTCGTTGTTAACGGCGAAAACTTCTTGCAGAAATCGGCCTGGTGAGTTCAATCGTCCCAAAAAAGTATTTCCGATTGCTCCGTTGCTACAAACGATTGTGGGGCTCGAAGCGTTCAGAACTACGCAGTAAGAATGCAACGGAAACGAACCCGAGAAGCGCGAGAAAAAGCGGGCCGTAGGTCTTACTTGAGTCGTGCGTTAAGACTCCGACAACCGCGTCGAACAACTGAACCAGGCTCATCGTCACTGCCATGGCAGCGATGCCCCCTAGTGAACGGAACCCCATAAAGATCAGAGCGACCAACGGAATGGCGATGCTTCGAGACGCTGCGTACAGGGCAAAGGTGTCGTGAATGCCTGCTCCGAGCAGGCCTGCCACGGAAAATGAAGCGCTCACGATCGCGCTGATCGCCGTTATGGTTGCGCATATCCAGAATGCCCTCGGAGTTTTCTCGTGGCTCACCATGGTTTGCCTTAAAGGCCGCCCGACTCATGATTGCTGATTTAGTCAGACTGTCGTGGCTGTAGCGGGCCACTGGCGACTGGCTGGCCGTGTCACGTAAGAAACGGCTAGGAGCGCCAACAGTATCAGCGGCGTGATTGCTTTCGGCCCATCGTTCGCAAGGTAGTGCGCGACGAATGCCGAGATCCACGCGAAAGTAAATCCCGCGTAGGCCCACTCCTTGAGTTTCGGCAAATTAGGAACGAGAAGCGCGATCGCGCCCAGTGGTTTGGCGATCCCAAGAATAATGCGCAGTTGCTGCGGATATCCGACATGCGCAAATCCTTCAACCGCCTGCGGGCTTCCCGATAAATAAGCCAACGCCGCTAAGAGTGACATCGCGGCCACCAGTCCAGTGCTCACCCAATAAGCTGTTTTGCGTGCCATGTGAAGTCCTCTTTCTGTACCGCGTAGAAATTCGCCGGAATTACAGGCTCCGATTCGCAAAGATACTAGCGGATTATCACGCCTTTTGCGAAGCAGCGTTTTTTTTAATCTTTCTCTGCCATTTTTTGAATGAAAAACATTAACAGTTTTTTACACAACTTCCAGTTTTTCTACGCATCGAATTTGATAACAAAACGAATTGAAACTATTCCGAAGGCAACGCGTGCGGTGTCCTGTACGAAGCGGCCACGGAATTAAAAAAAGGAGCTGTTCAATGAAAATGTCGAGAATCTCAATCATGCTTTTTGGTAGCGCGCTGCTGTTTTCTTCGGTCGCACTCGCCGGGCAAAATAATCGAGGAAAGCTTGCCTTGACTGACAAGGTCGTTGTCGACGGCAAAGCCATCGAACCCGGTAATTACCGCGTGGAATGGAATGGCAGCGGTCCGGCGGTGCAAGTCACAATTCTGCAAGGTAAAGAGACCGTGGCAACCTTGTCCGCCCATGTGACCGAGCAGGCCAATAGCAACCCTCAAGACGCCTATAGCACTGCTACCGAGCCAGATGGCTCCAGAGAACTAACCGCCATTTATCCTGGTGGCAAGCGACTTGCTTTGGAGTTCGACCACAACGCAGCCGCCCAACAGTCGGGAAACTAACTCGCAGCAAGCAAACTAAACTGAATCACCGCCCGTTCCTTCCCGGCCCAGCCGGAAGGAATGGGCTATATTTTTTGCGAATGTCATAGCGCCGTAGCCATACTCCCCGAAATCACGAAGAATCACGCCAATTTCTTTTCTCGCTTATAGTCATCGAACTTCTCCAGAAACCGGTCGATGTCTTTCTTCTGCAAATAGTACGGCGTGGATAATCGCAACTTGTTAGGATCGGCGCCGCGGATGCGAATTTTGTGCGTGTGCCATAGCCAGTTCTCCAAATCCATGCGCGGAACCGGCGGCACATTTACGGTGACGATCGCGCAACGCAGCGCTGCATCCGGCGAAGTCCAGGAAATCGCACCACGCTTGCTCATTTCCGCGAGCATGTAGTCGGCAAGAGCGCGGTGACGGCGTTCGATGCGCTCGACGCCAATGTCGCCGGCCATCTTTATGGCGGCGCGCAGGCCCCAAAGCGCGGGCACGTTGGAGCTACCGATGCGCTGGAATCGCTCTGCGCGAAGCTTCGTGTCGTCCCAGCCTTCCGTGGCAATCGTGTTCCAAAGGCGGTCAATCGCTTCGTCGCGAACGTAGAGAAAGCCGGAGCCCTTGGGCGCCTGCAGCCACTTGTGCGGGCTGGAACTGTACATGTCGCAACCAATGTCGTGCACGTTGAATCGCATCATGCCCGGAACATGCGCGCCGTCCACCGCGGAGAGAATGCCTTTGGAACGGGCCAGTGCAGAGAGTTCCTTCGCGGGCAAAACCACGCCAGAGAACGTGGTGATGTGGCTGAAAAAGATAACGCGAGTGCGCGGCGTGATGGCTTCGTTGAAAAGGTTGAGCACTTCTGCCGCATTTTTCACCGGCCGCGGCAGAGTGATTTTCTTCACCACGATGCCGTAACGTTTGGCTTTGAGGTTCCATGGATGTTCGCCGCCGGGATGTTCCTGATCGGTCATCAGCACTTCATCGCCCGGCTTCATGTCCACGCCGTTGGCGATGTAACTGTTGGCTTCGGTGGCGTTGCGCAGCAGCGCGATCTCATCGCGATGGCAGCCTACGAATGCGGCCAACGGATCGCGGAACTCGTTCCATGCGCCATAACCCCAGATGGGATAATCCTCGGGGTCCTGCTGATCCAGCTTTTCGGTAGTGGTGTATCCGTCGAAGATGGCGCGCAAGACCGGCGCTGGGCTGGAGCCTACAGTGCCGTTATTCAAATAAATTTCGTCTGCGGGAATTAAAAATTGCTTGCGCAATTCTGCCCAGTAGGCCTCCTCGTTCTTGTCGAAGAGCGAGCGATCGGGCAGTGACGACGGTGCGTCTTGCAGTTGCGCCAGCCGATTTCCACGCAAGGCGAGCGCTGCCGCCAAGCCCGCGGCACCGGCAGTGAGAAAGTTGCGACGGTCCAGCATGTCACCCCCTGAGCGAACAAAATTAATTTGATGGAAAATATGCGAGCGAACAGCGACTGCGAATTGTGTGCACCTTCACAGCGGAATGCAACCTATTTCCTCAGTTCTTGTTTTAGGCAGGGGCCCTCGACGTGCAGCGTATTTGCTACGCGAATGATTGGTAGTGGGTCAGTTTGAAGTTCCGGCTTTAACTCTCTCCCACCTAATCTCTGTATGGTCTCCCGGCATAAACAACTTGTCCGCGTATCTCCACTCTCCCTGACATTCAAATTCAGCAGCGCTCGCGGTTAGTTTTAGAGTTTCCGTAGACTTTATGGTTAACGAGAGGCCGATCGTGGGGTATTTAAAATGTATAGTAAAAACTCCCGAGGCGAAAGGGTACCGAACTCGATATTCATATTTGATGCGGCGTTTCCCTGCTGGCTCAATGTTTATAGGTTCGCCATAATAGGCGAGGGCTTTCGGTTCTTTAGGGTCTGGTCTAAGCGTCGCGTCCTTGCCGTACCCGACAACATCAAAGCAAATTACTCGTTGAAGTACCGGATACTCCGTTCTCTCAAATTCCATAGTCGGCTGAAATGATAATGTGTGCTGTGTGGCGTTTACGATCTCAAATTCCTGCTCCATGTCAAAAAAGAGGTTCTCACCTGACTCAGAAACTACACAATGTATTACGCTATTAGTTCTATACCACTCCGTTGTCTCGACAATGTGCTTGAGCCGCTCTTGTATTTTGTCTGGGAGTTTAAATCCAAGCATGTGATGAAATATATCGAGAGCCGTTTCACGCTGGGCCTTTCCCTTTATGTAGGGATCAACGGTGACTGTAAGGACTCCAGCTATGAGAAACGCAATTCCGAAATCTCTTGCAATATTTTGCTGCGAAAAAATCAAGATTAAAGTTCCGATCAATATCAGAAAAGCGGCAAGAACAAAACCGCTCCACTGTCTCCAAAATTTCCAGAACCTATTTCTCCACATTTCTTCGATTTGCTCCGAGCGAGCACCCAGCATACTTGAGACCAGAAAATCTTGCCATCGGTTGACAAAATCATCGACTATTCAGCGACCGACAACCGACTACCGAATGATTGACCGCATGGAATGCGGCGATTTATACTGTTGATTCAGCGCCGGGGAGGTTTCCGGCGTCCCTCGAGTGATTTCGCGGGCCCTTTTGGAAATGCAGGCGCCCGGCGAAGTTTCCGAAACTACATTTGATTGGGAGATTATGAGCAGCACAAAAGCCACACAACTTCGCCCCGGCATGGTTATCCAGCATGAGGGGCAGCTGTACACCGTATTCAGCGTGGATCACCGCACTCCAGGCAACAAACGCGGGTCCATGCAAACGCGCATGAAGAATCTGCGCACCGGAACGATGATCGATTACCGCTTCCGCGCCGAAGAATTTGTCGATCGCGCCATCCTGGATGAAGTGGAGTTTGAATATCTGTACAGCGAGGGCGACGAATTTCATTTCATGAACACCAAGAATTACGAACAGATGCAGATGACCCGCGACGAACTGGGCGAGACGGTGTTTTATCTGATTCCCAATACCATCGTGCATGTGGAATTTTTTGAAGACAAAGCTATCGGTATAAATTTGCCGGATACCATGGAAATGAAAGTGGTGCAGACCGAGCCGACGCTGCAGAAAGCCACCGCCAGCGCGGTGGGAAAGCCAGCGACCCTGGAGACCGGCCTCGTAATTCAGGTACCGCCGTTTGTGAATGAAGGCGACCGTGTAAAGGTGGACACCACCGAAGCGCGTTATGTCCAGCGCGTGGAGTAATTTTCGTTAGTATCGTGTTTCGGGACTAATTTCAGGAAATGGGTTTCCGCCTCCGCAGCTAGATGCAGCTCTAATCTAGAAGAGGTAGTCACGCCGGCTGATGCAAATCAGCCGGCGTTTTGTTTTTTGGCCGAGCCGCTTGCCGGCTCGCCGAACACGCGCGCGAAGATAGCGTCCACGTGACGGAGTTGGCGCTTCAAATCGAAGGTGTGAGCCAGTGCGGCGGCATCCAGATATTTTGTGATGCGGCTATCTTTGGCGACGCGCTCGCGAAAGCTTGATTCCGTTTCCCACGCGGCCATGGAATTTTCTTGCACCGCTTTGTACGCGTCGTCGCGCGGCATGCCCTTTTCCACCAGGTCCTGCAGCAGCTGGCCGGAGAAAACCAGGCCGTGCGTCAATTCCAGATTGCGCAGCATGCGTTCGGGAAAGACGCGCATGTCCGCAATGATGGTGGTCATTTTGGCCAGCATGTAATCCACGAGAATTGTGGAGTCCGGCAAAATAACGCGTTCGACGGAGCTGTGGGAAATATCGCGCTCATGCCAAAGCGCGATGTTTTCAAATGACGCGATCAGATTCGAGCGCACGATACGCGCGAGCCCGCAGATTTGTTCGCTGGTCACCGGGTTGCGTTTGTGCGGCATGGCGGAGCTGCCGCGCTGTTCGCCGCCGAAGGGCTCCTCCGCTTCGCGCACCTCGGTGCGCTGCAGGTGGCGAATCTCCAGCGCGATCTTTTCAAGCGTGGCGCTGATCAGCGCGAGAGCGCTGAGGTACTGCGCGTGTCTATCACGTTGGATCACCTGCGAAGCCACCGGAGCAGCGATCAATCCGAGTAGCTGGCAAATGCGCTCTTCGATATCCGGTCCGAGGTGCGAAGCATTGCCCACCGCGCCGGAAATCTTTCCCACCGCCATTTGCGCGGCGGCATCGCGAAAGCGCTGCTGGTTACGCTGGTTTTCCGCGTACCAGTTGGCAATTTTTAAACCAAAAGTAATCGGCTCGGCGTGCACTCCGTGCGTTCGTCCAATTTGCGGCGTCGAACGAAATTCCTGGGCGCGCTTGGCGAGCGCGTCGCCAAATTTTACCAGTGCAGCTTCGATCAGTCTCGACGCTTCGCGGACCTGCAAAGCTTGCGCGGTATCGACCACGTCATTGGAGGTCATGCCGTAGTGAAACCAGCGCGCCGCAGCCGGATCTCCAATGGATTCGCCGACGGCCATGGTGAAGGCCACCACGTCGTGCTTTACGCGCGATTCCAGCTCCTGAATGCGCGCAACATCGATCTTGGCATTGGCGCGAATCTTGGCCGCGGCATCCTTGGGCACATCGCCAGCTTCCGCGAGCGTTTCGGTCGCGGCCAGCTCCACCTCAAGCCATTTGGCGTATTTGTTGGCATCGCGCCACACGGCGCCCATTTGCTCGCGGGTGTATCGTGGAATCAACCTTGTCTCCTCAATTTCCTTGCGCACTCGATGTGCGCAGCCGGTCTGCGCAGGCAGTTCCGCGCGCAAATCCACGGTAATGATACGGTATTTCAATCCACCATGCGACTTTCGCCGTTTGCTGCCCCAAGCTGTTGCAACAACGTGCCTTGCGGTGTTCAAGTAAGCGCAAACTGAGCCACCAGGCGCTTCACGGACCTAACCGCGAGCCTGAAAACCTGTCTAAGGATACGAATGAACGAAAGCGTTGAGAGCGTCCGGGCAGCCGACGCCATTGCCATCGAGCGCACGCTTGCGGGCGATCGCGACGCTTTTCGCGTTCTCGTGGAGCGCCATAGCGCCACCATTTTTCGGCTGGCGTACCGGCTGACCGGCAACCATCACGACGCCGAGGAAATTGTGCAGGAGGCATTTTTGCGTGCTTATCAAAAACTCGAACAGTTTGCTTCGCAGGCTAATTTCGCGACCTGGGTGTATCGCATTGCCGCGAATTACACCATCGATCGCATGCGCCAGCGCAAACAGGAAGACGCCCGCAGACAAGCCCCGAGTGCTGAGATGACCGACGACGTGGAGCAGGATCCGCTGCGGCAGATTCCGGACGCGATGCCATCGCCTGAACGGCTGACGCAGAGCGTGGAGCTGCGCAGACAAATGGAAAATGCGCTACAAAGTTTGACTCCCGCGGAGCGCATCGCTTTTGTGATGCGGCACTGTGACGGTTGCGGAATTGAAGAAATCGCGGCGGCGCTGAAATCCAATTCGAGCGCAGCGAAGAATACCGTTTTTCGCGCGGTGCACAAGTTACGGCAGATGTTGGAGCCGCAATTCGCGCCGCGCGCAACAGCCAGAGCCATGGGTACGGAATCATGAGGCATTTAAGCGAAGAACAATTGATCGCTTACCAGGATGGTGAGAGTTCCGGACGCGATGTTGCAACCGCGCATATCAACTCGTGCGCGGAGTGCCAGGCGGAATTGAATCGCCTCGTGGAAATGCTCGCGGCTTACCAGGCGTTCCCCGTTCCTGACCCGGGCGAAGACTATGGCCGTCGCGTTTGGCAACAGATTGCGCCGCGCCTTGCAGAAAAGCGGAGCCACTGGTGGCAGGTGTTTCTCGAGCCGCGAAGATTGACTGCGGCCGGATTGGTGGCCGCGCTGTTGCTGGTCGCTTTCCTCGCAGGGCGGGTCAGCAAACGAGTGCGAGTGGACCACGGAGACGCAGCGCTGACTGCCGAGCAGGTTCGCCAGCGGGTGTTGCTGTTGGCTGTAGGCGAACATCTCGGGCGATCCGAAATGGTGCTGATGGAAATTGCCAACGCTGAACCCGAAGGCGCAACCATGAAACAGGTGAACCTTTCGTCGCAGCGGCGGCGCGCGGAAGAATTGCTCGACGAAAACCGCCTGTACCGCCAGACCGCGTTGCAGGAAGGCGATACGGGAATTGCCACTGTGCTGGACGAATTGGAACGAGTGCTTCTGGACGTGGCGCACAGTCCGGGGAACGTGACGCCTGCACAATTCAAGTCCATCCGGCAGCGTATCGATGACGACGGGCTGCTGTTTAAAGTTCGCGTGCTCACCAAAGAAATTGAACGGCGGGAAAACACAGGGAAGCGGGGGCCGGCGGAAAGTGGCTCCGCGAAAGTCGAAAGGAATAACCAGGCATGAGCTTCAATAAATCATTTCGTGTCGCGACATTTATATTCGCGGGCGCATTCGCACTGCTGACGGGGCCAGCGGGCGCGAATGCGCGCGTCGGCTGGCAAACTTTTGCGCAATCGCGAGAAGGCACAGCGGAAGTCGCCGGGCTCGAGAATAACAGCGAGATGCAAGGTGACCGCGATCAGGAGCAGCGCGAACGTGAACAGGAACAGCGCGATCGCGAGCAGGAAAAGCGTGACCGGGAGCAGGAAAAACGGGACCGCGATCAGGAACGCGTGGATCGATTGGAAGAGCTGTACGACAACGGACGCGAAGCTCTGGACGACGAGAAATACGAAACGGCGCGCGACAGATTCGCGGCACTTGCAAAGGCCAATGGCCCGCAAACGGATGCGGCGCTCTACTGGGAGGCCTATGCCGACCAACGTCTGGGGCAGCGCCAGGCAGCTTTAGCAGCGATCGCCGATTTGAAGGCTCGTTTCCCACAAAGCCGCTGGCAGAGAGATGCAGGCGCGCTTGAAATTGAGGTCCGCCAAGGTACGGGACAGCCGTCACGCCCGGAAGCGCAAGGCGATCAGGAATTAAAAATGCTGGCCATTCAAGGCTTGATGAACAGCGATCCCGAACGGGCTATGCCGTTGCTGGAAAAAGTTTTGCAAGGCCCGGCGTCACCCAAGGAAAAATCGAGGGCCATGTTCGTGCTGGCGCAGAGCGGCTCTCCGCAAGGGCGTGAAATCATCGGACGAATTGCTCGCGGCCAAAGCAATCCTGAGCTGCAAAGAAAGGCGGTGGAATATCTCGCAATATTTGGCGGCCCGGAGGCGCGGAAAACGATGGCGGAGATTTATGCCTCCAGCAGCGACACGTCGTTGAAGCGCTCCATTTTGCGCAGCTACATGATTGGCGGCGACAAGGAGCGATTGTTCGCGGCGGCGAAGAGCGAAAAAGATCCAGCACTGCGACGCGAAGCCATTCGCCAGTTAGGTCTGGTTCATGCCGAACAGGAATTGGAACAGCTTTATCAAACGGAAAATTCTCCAGAGATCAGGCGGGAGATTTTGCAGTCATTTTTCCTCGCTGGCGACGTACACAAGATGCAGGAAGCCGCGAAAAACGAAAAAGATCCGGAGCTGCGGCGCGCGGCGGTGCGCAACCTCGGCTTGGTTCGCTCGGATGAATCCGGCAAAGCCCTGGCCGAGATTTATGCGCGGGAAACAGATCGCGGCATTCGCGAAGAAGTGTTGAACGCGTACTTCCTTCAAGGAAATGCCGGCGCGATTGTGGCGATCGCTAAGGCCGAGAAGGACCCGGGACTAAAGAAAAGAGCGGTGGAAAAGTTGTCGATGATGCACTCCAAGGAAGCGTCGGATTACATGATGGAGCTGTTGCAGAAATAGGTGAGCGATATGAAAACGTTGACGCGGTTAGGCAAATCTTCGCTGACAACGTTGTTGATTTTGTTGGTGTCGAGCGGCGGTGTGAGCCTCGCGAAACAAAGCGCGGCGCCGCGAGATGAGGCAGGGCAAGGCGACCTGCCTCGCGTCGAGAACGCCAAGGTGGAGAAGCGTAACGTAGCAGGGACGCTGGCTGCCACCATGACTGATCTCGAGAAAAATGCGACAAATCCTGTGTGGGTCGGATATGGGATCGCGGCAGTTGCGGGACAACACACCATTTGTTGTGGGAATTACAATGATTCAAACGGTCAATGGTGCGGAAAATGCACGCTCGAGACGGATCGCGAGCATTGGAGCGGGACGAAAGTCGGTCATGGCGGTACCACCGATCACAAGGATCGCGACACTAGCGCGAACCAGGGCAGTGTGAAGTTGGAAGGTGGGCAACGGCTCGTTGTACTTTTCCGGCTGCAAGACAAACACCTCACGCGCGTAAAAGTGGCTTCTGAAGATTGCGTTCTGGATGCGGGCGGATCGCCGTTCGTATGGCTCACGGATGTGAAGCCCGCGGAAAGCGTGGCGTTTCTTAGTGCGTACGTTCGTGAAGGAATCGTGGACGGCGGTGACAAACATTCCATCGGCAATGAAGCGCTGACGGCCATCGCTTTGCACGACGGGCAGGAAGCGGAAATGGCACTGGAGTCTCTCACCGCGCCAGCACAACCGGAGGAATTGCGGAAACAGGCGGCGTTCTGGCTGGGAGCAGCACGCGGGAAAGAAGGATTTACAGCGTTGCAGCGCATGGCGAAAAAAGATCCTTCGAGTGAAGTGCGCGCGCATGTGGCGTTTGCGCTTTCCATAAGCAAGGAACCAGCGGCGCTGGAAGAAATGATTCGCATCGCACACGAGGACGAGAGCGGGCATGTGCGCGGGCAAGCGATTTTCTGGCTGGCGCAGAAGGCCGGGAAACGCGCGGTAAGCGCGATCGACAATGCCATTGCGAGCGATCCCGATACGGATGTAAAAAAACAGGCGGTTTTTGCGTTGAGCCAGTTGCCGAAAGATGAAGGCGTGCCAAAGTTAATTGAAGTCGCGGAGAATAACCGTAATCCGGAAGTGCGGAAGCAAGCGATGTTCTGGCTGGGACAGTCGCAGGATCCGCGGGCACTTGGGTTTTTTGAAAAGGTTCTTCTCAAGTAGTTCTTTTGCGGTTCACCACAAAGAAAAGGTCGCGCTCGAGAGCTCGCAGCAGCGTTCGAACGATGTGTGTGCATCCGCCGGCCTGAGAACTGTTGCGGCAATCGAATGCTCAATGTCGGCGCGTCGACAATTGAACAAAATGTCGGCGCGTCGACATTTGCACTTGCCGGCTCAGAGCGGTTTCCACCTGGGAACTGAATTTAGTCTTTCTTAACCAGACAGAATTCTTGTTTCACGTGAAACAGATTGTGTTCGAACATGAGTGTCATTCGAATGACGTAGCTGATTCGAACGGTCGCCTCATTCGAACGAGGTGCGCACACAGAATATCGACGGGAACGTTTCACGCGACGAGGACAAGGAATAGCGCAGAAAAGTTTGGAACGAGGGGCGAATGAGCGGCGCTAGCTGGCGCGAGCGAGCGAAGAGAGATTTCTCCACCGCGCAAGCCGACTCGTTCGCGGACAAACGAGGGGAAAAGACGTCGGCTTGCTTCGGTCGAAATGACCGTTGGGAATATATGTTTGGGTAGACGGGAGTAGATGTTCGGGAAACCAAACTTTAGGTTTGAAGACGCCATGGGGGTGCCGGAGGCGAACCCGGCGTGGATTGGACGAAGCTGTAGACGTTCGTAGCGAAGCTGTACTTGGCGGACGCAAAGCGGACTTGGCGAATAAGAAACGGGCCTTGGCTGGTGAAACCGGAGGCGGTTAGTCGCCGGTGGGGTTGGAGCGCATATAGCGCCAGGGGTTGACGGGGGAGTTGTTGATGCGGACTTCGTAATGGACGTGCGGGCCGGTGGAGCGGCCGCTGATGCCGGTATAGCCGACCACTTCGCCGCGCTTGACGCGCGCTCCGGGTATGGCGGAGAACGCGGAGAGATGCGCGTACCAGGTGGTGATGCCAAATCCATGGTCGATCACAACCAGACGGCCGTAGCCGGAATGAGTCTCGGCATTGATGACTACACCGTCAGCGGTCGCATGCACGGGCGCGCCATAGTCCGAGGCCACGTCCACGCCCCGGTGAAATGCGCCTTCCCCGCTGAAGGGGTCGAGGCGTTCTCCGAAGCTGTCGGTAATGTGTCCCATGACCGGCCAGATCGACGGCGTATAGGTGGAATCCGCGAAACTCATGGCTGGCATCAGGCGCAAACTGGCACTGGAGACGGCGATAACGGCGGCATTGCGTTTCAGAAAGGTGTATTGCTCGATGGAACGGTCGAAGCTGTCCTGGGCATCGGCGGGGCCATCCGGCTCATCAAAGGCCGCGGGGTGATAACGAAGCACGCCGTAAGTCATAGCCACTTCGGTGGCCAGAGATTGCAGGGAGTCAAGGCGCTGGTTGGTGTCGACCACCGTGCCTTGCAACTGCTTATACTGCTTTTTGAGAGTTTCCTGGTCGTGACGGAGGGCGTTGTAGTTGCCGACCTTCCAGAGCATTCGCGAGTAGGAACCTACGGCGGCAACAACGGTGATGGTGCCGATAAGCGCGAGAACTGCCAAGGCATGTAACTGGTACGCCGGCACAATCACCTTGCGCATCTTGCCTGGCGTGGAGGCGATATAAAAAGTGTAGTTTTTACCGGACATACCTATCCTCAGTTTTGCTACACCACGAGGCGCTGCTACCTCCCGCCGCAAGCAACTCTAATGATAGCAAATCCGAGCGACGGGCTGGGTTTACTCGCTGGGGCATACTATTGTCGGCGGGTGTTAGAGTCAATCCTGTATTTACCTGTTCGTGGAACAGGATGTGGAAAGCTGCCCCCTGTCCTCTTGGACAGGTTTTAGCCAAATAAAGGGCTGCTGTACCAAATTGAACAGTCGGGAGGCTAACTTGCGAGGACGTGGGACGGGGCGTGTGCAGAATGAGGAGAACGTTCTCGAACGGATCCGGCGTGCGGTTGCAGGGACGCGCATGCGTAAGCAGAGCCGTGGCTTGCGGAATCGGGCGGACGCGTCCAGATTTTTGTCGCTGGGAATAGGAGATGATTCGGCGCTAGTTCGTGGCACTCCGCGCTACGAAATCGTCCTGACCTGTGATTGGTTTTTGGAGGGCACGCACTTTTTGCGGGACAAGCATTCCGCCGACGCCGTTGGCTGGAAATGCCTGGCCCGGGCGGTCAGCGATATAGCCGCCATGGGAGCGGTTCCCCGTTGCTTTCTGTTGAGTCTGGCGTTACCGCGAGAATTGGGGGGTGCGTGGTTGGATGATTTTCTCGTGGGACTGAGGCGAGTGGCAAGGCGGTTTGGGTGTTCGCTGGCGGGCGGAGATACCACCGAGCGGCGGGAGGTATTAATAAATGTCACCGTTGTAGGCGAGGTGCGCCGCGGGCGGGATCTGCGGCGTTCGGGGGCGCGGCCGGGCGACCTTATATATGTGA
>Ga0185299_10006056_pt1 | contig 13088 bp, 11 predicted proteins | sample PaiPotPPA55metaG_FD_128002 | JGI IMG/M metagenome (GOLD analysis project Ga0185299, IMG submission 128002) | Iron sulfur acid spring bacterial and archeal communities from Banff, Canada, to study Microbial Dark Matter (Phase II) - Paint Pots PPA... ...
GTGCGGAATTCATCTGCGTGCGACGCCTCCACGAGATTCACCGTGCAGCCGCCGAAACCGCCACCGGTCATGCGCGCGCCATAAACCCCCGGGAGCTCGCGTGCGAGCGCAACCATCATATTGAGTTCCACGCAGCTCACCTCATAGAAGGCGCGCAGACTCTCGTGTGAGGCGTTCATAAGACCGCCGAACGCGAGCACATCCTGCCGCCGGAGCGCATCACGCGCCCGCAATACACGTTCGTTTTCAGTAACGACATGCGTAGCGCGGCGGTGAAGATTCGTTCCCAACGAATAGCGAGCACTTTCGAGTTGCTCGAGCGTGACGTCGCGCAGCTGCGTTATATCCGGAAACTCTTCCTGCAGGATTGCAACGCACGCTTCACATTCGCGCCTGCGCACGTTGTACTCGCTTGTGACGAGCTCGTGCTTGACCATCGTGTTGCAAATGATAATGGAGACGCTTGCCGGTACCTCGATCAGTTCGAACTCCAGCGTGCGCGTGTCGAGAAACATTGCGCAGCCGCGGCGAGCGAACAAGACTGCAAATTGATCCATGATGCCGCATCGCGTGCCCACGTATTCGATCTCGGCGCGCTGCGCGAGTGCGGCGAGCTCGTATCGATCGATCTGAACGTCCGCCATCGCAAGCGCGGCTAGGGCCACAGCAATCTCCAACGAGGCGGAGGAACTCAATCCGGCGCCCAGCGGCAGCGAACCATCGATCTGCAGATTCATCCCGCGCATCGAAACGCCTGCGCTCCGCAATTCCGATAAAACCCCGTTGACGTACTTCTCCGTTCGGGCATCTTCGAGGACCGCATTCACATTCACGGCGCCGTTGCCTCGTTCCTCAGCGCGAACGCGGGTGTCGTACGCGATCGCGCACGGCATGACCAAACCGCCGTTGTAGTCCGTGTGTTCGCCGATGAGGTTTACGCGCCCGGGAGCACGAGTCTGCACGAATCTCACTTCGATGTTTGAGCGCCGAGATGGAAGGCGTCGGCGCCGCCGGGTTCGGGAAAGATCTTGCCCGGGTTCATAATGTTTTGCGGGTCGATTGCATCCTTGATGCGCCGCATCAACGCAAGGGTATCGCTTCCGAGATCGAGTTCCATGAACTGCTTCTTGAGCAGACCGATGCCGTGCTCGCCCGAGAGTGTACCGCCTAAGACAACCGCCGATTCGAATATTTCGCGCCCGGCTTGCCGCACGCGCTCGACTTCATCGGCATCGCGCCGGTCGCATAAGATGTTCGGATGCAAGTTGCCGTCGCCCGCATGGCCGAAGACCGGAATCTCAAGCCCATATTTGGCCGCAATCTCCCGAATCCGCACGATGATCTGAGCCACGGCCGAACGCGGTACGCAAATATCTTCACTCAGTTTGTTCGGACGGCGCCGCGCGAGTGCGGGCGAGACGGCGCGCCGCGCATTCCAAACTTCGCCGGCTTGCGCGTCGTCGGCGGCTACAAACACCTGCAGCGCGTCGTGTTCCTTGGCGATCGCGGCAACGATCTCCATATCTCCGTTCACGCCTGCTTCATAATTTCCGTCCACGGAGAAAATGAGCACCGCATCGCAGATCTCGCCAAAAGCACCGGGTTGGATATCGTTCACGCACTCGAGCGTCAAGCGATCGAGCAATTCGATCGCGGCCGGCATCACGCCGGAGGTCATAACGGCAGTTACACAGGCCGCTGCGCTTTCGATGGAACCGAACCTTGCAAGCGCCGTGCGCGCGAACTTCGGTTTTGGCAGAAGACGCAGCGTCGCCTCGGTAATCGTTCCGAGCGTTCCCTCAGCGCCGGTGAAAAGCGAGCGCAAATCATAGCCGGTAACATTTTTAACTGTTTTCCCGCCGGTGCGAATGATCGTTCCATCCGGCAAGACGACTTGCAGTGCCATAACGTAGTCGGAGGTTACGCCGTATTTCAAGCATCGCGCGCCGCCCGCGTTCTCCGCGATGTTTCCACCGATCGCCGACTGGCGCAGACTCGACGGATCGGGTGGATAAAATAACCCTTGCGCTTCCACCGCAGATTGCAGGTCCGCGGTGATTACGCCGGACTCGACGACCGCGACGCTATTGATGCGATCGATCTCGAGAATACGGTTCATGCGCGTGAGGTTAACGAGAATCGCGCGCTGCGAAGGTACCGCACCTCCGGACAAACCGCTGCCCATTCCCCGCGGCGTTATCGCGATTCCCGCACGCTCGGCGAGACGGTGAATCGCCGCGACTTCTTGCACGCTGCGCGGCATGACGACGACCAGCGCGCGTGCTTCGAACCACGCGGCGTCAAACCCGTACGCGATGAGGTCTTCATCGCTGGTCAGCACCGCGCGTTCGTACGGGAGAATGCGGCGCAAATCGGCGGCAAGCGCGTCAGAAACAGACACTGCGCGCGATGTGTTCGCTTAGGGAGGGCTTAATGCCCGTCCTTTGCAGCCAGCAGGCGCGCCGCACGCTCTTCGGCCGTGCGATTCACCGGAATGTAGAAGCGATCCACGATGCGGACCGCCGGTCCGTCGCGCGCAACGTAAAAGGTCTCGAAATATTCCCCGCTGCGGCCGTTGATCTCGACCTCGACGCGGGCGCGTCCATCGGGCTGCGTGTCGACCGAGACGACGCGCGCTCGCGCATCGCGTGAGACGATCGGTGATTCGCTTACGTTCGAAGCGCTTGCGTCTGCCGGCAGCCCGAGATGCTGCAGCGCAGCATGCGTGTCTCCGGAGATAACCGCACTCAAATACGCGCTGACGACGAGCTGCGCGCGACCCTCGAATCCGCTGCGCACGACCTGCGGTTGCTTCGGCACGCGTGCTCGAGCAAAAGCTATGGCGCGAGCACCATGCCGGCGGCTGCGGTTGACATAGGGATTGTAGCGCGGATCGAACTTCCATGCGCGCGCAGCAACGCTGCGGCGCGGGCGCGAGGAGTGGCGTACCGCAACGCGATGCACCGCCACGCTTTTCGACGCCGCATGTTTTACGGCAGCGTGTCGGACCGCGTGGGGCCGGCTGGCGACAACGCTTCGCGCGGGCGAAACGGCGGGAGCGCGCGCGGCGCGGTGTACCGCCGGCTTCGTTGCCGCGCGTGCAACGTGCACGGGCACAACCGCGAATGGCGGCGCAATCGAAATTTCCGACAGACCGGCGAGCATACCGCGCTGATGCGCGTACTGCGCGCCAAGCGGAACGAAGCTGAAGACAAAGGCGATCGCGATGAGCCCGATCGCTTTTAGCGGAGTGTGCCCGAGGACCGAGGCGCCGTTCCTTTCCGGCGGGCCCAAAATTTTGTTCGAGACGTTCTTGCCGAGCGCGCGGATCGCGCGTGGATTGTCGCGCAAGAATGCCCCGAAACGTTCGCGCAGCAGCCCGCAGGAGTCAATGAAAGCGACCAGCTCTCGATCGTTTACGGCCGAACCGCCGACCTCGTCGATGGGATCGCCGGCGACGTCGAGTCCCAAGAAGAGCGCCAGTTGCACGCGATGTGCGCCATCGAGGCGCTTGATGCTGCGCAGCACCATCGCTCGAACTTCTTCCTGGGAGAGTGAATCGAGATACGCGTCGAGAGACCGTGCGAACGCGACCGGTTCCATCATGTCGGTCTGAATGTATCCGTCCCGGCTGCGACCCGGTCAGGAGCGAAAGCGCAGCGGCGTTGAGGCTTTTGTCCCATCCGCCGCTGCGAGATCTTGCGCCTAAGGACGTCGCGTTGTGTCGTACGTATCGACGACGGTGTTGCTGCGCCGGCCACCCATCCCGAACAAGCCCAGCAAACCGACCAGGCCGATGAGGCCCCACCAACCCGAGCCGGTGCCGCTCGTCGTCGTGGTCGTGCTCGAACCGCTCGTTGTTCCAGCTGCGGGCGAGGCAGCAGGCGAGGCGTTGGTCGTCGTCGTGGTGGTCGTGCTGCTGCCACTCGTCGCTGCGGGGCTCGCGCCCGGGCTCGGTGCGCTCGTCTGCGCGAGCGCAAGCGCGGGCATAACCGCAAGCGCGGCGGCGAAAACGACGCTTGCGGCGCTTTTGCCGAAGGCATTGTTCATTGCGTTTCTTCTCCTTCAAAAAAATAGTACTAGCTTAGCGCTTCTTACCCGCTCAGCGGACCAAGAGCAACGGGAGAGCCGCTTGCTTAGCGCTAAGAGCAGCAAATGATTCACGCTCCGATCGTCCTGGATGATATCCGCAAAGATCCCGGCCGTGTTTTGATGACGAACGCGTCGGCATCGCTACTCGATCTCGACGACGGCGTCTTGTGTCTCGAGTTCCACGCTAAAGGAAACACGCTCGACGGCGACACGCTCACCGTAGCGGAACACGCGTTTGAAACGATCCCGGGACGCTATAAAGGTCTGGTCATAGGCAATCAGGGCAAGCATTTTTCTTTCGGCGCGAATTTGCGCTGGCTGCTTTCGCTGCTCGAGCAGATCGGTGAGGATCGCGCTCGGTTTCACGCCGTTGCCAAACGCTTTCAGCGCGTAACCACCGGTATGCGTACCGTACCGTTTCCAACCGTGTCCGCGCCGTTTGAATTGACCATCGGCGGCGCGCTGGAACTGACGATGTATGCCGATCGCGTGCAAGCTCACGCGAGAACGCGTGCGAGCTTGCCGGAGGTTGCCGTCGGCATTTTGCCGGATCTCGGCGGCACGAGCGAACTCTACGCGCGGTGCATTGCTGCAGCCGGTCCGGGAAATGAAGCGGGCGGGTTGCGTAGCGCATTTGAGACGATCGTTTTCATGCGCGCCTCGAAAAATGCCTCGGATGCGCGCTCGCTGCACTTCCTGAGCGAGCACGACGGCATCACTGGGGATCTCGCGCGCTTACTCGATGATGCGAAGACGCGCGTGCTGGAACTTGCGGACGGCTACACAGCACCCGCGCACCGGCGCGATGTTCCAATACTCGGCGATGCGGCATTCGAGGTGCTCAAGCAAAGCATCGACGCGGTTGTGGCAAGTGGCGCGGCAACCGCTTATGACGGCGTAATCGCGCAAGCGATCGCGCGTGTGATGACCGGCGGCCCAGGTCCGGCGCGTTTAGTCAATCACGAAGAATTGCTGGACCTCGAAACTCGCTACTTTGAAACGCTGGTGTTCGATCCGAGGACGCGCGTACGTCTGGAACACATGCTCGAGCACGGTACGCCCTTGCGCAATTAGGGGAAGAGCAGTTTCACCACAGCACGCCGTCACCGACAAGGATGTAGAGAATCGGTCCGATTCCCCAGATCAGGCCGACGAGCGCCCAAACGACTTTCTGCGCGTCGCTCAGATCGGAACGCCCGGCCAAGTTTATCCACATGAGGATCACGGCGATGGGATGCAAGATCGCCGAAATCAGAATTTCGAATACCAGCTTCATCATGGTTAAGCGACCTCGAATAGACCCGCGGCGCCCATGCCGCCGCCGATGCACATTGTCACGACCACGTGCTTTGCCTTGCGCTTGCGTCCCTCGATGAGCGCGTGCATGACCATGCGCGCGCCGGAAAGCCCGTACGGATGGCCGATTGAGATCGCGCCGCCGCTCACGTTGAAGCGGTCGTTCGGGATGCCTAGCGTATCGCGAATGTAAACTGTTTGCACCGCGAAGGCCTCGTTGAGTTCCCAAAGGCCGATGTCGTCGATCGTCAAGCCATGCTGCTTGAGCAGCTTGGGGATCGCATAGACCGGCGCGATTCCCATCTCGCCCGGCGCGTTGCCGACGACGACCATCCCGCGATAGAACCCGAGCGGCTGCAGCCCGCGCTGCTCTGCAAGCTTCGAATCCATGACGACAACCGCGCCCGCACCGTCGGAGAGCTGCGATGAATTGCCGGCGGTTATCGTGGATTTCGGATCCAGCACGCCTTTGAGTTTCAGCAACCCCTCAAGCGTCGTATCGGGGCGGTTGCCTTCGTCCTTGTTCAGCGTCACTTGCTCCTCGCGAACCTCGCCGCTTTCTTTATCCTCGACGAACTTCCAGGTCGGCAGCGAGACGATCTCTTCCTCGAACGCGCCGCGCGCTTGCGCTTGCGCCGTGCGCTGCTGGCTTTGCAGAGCGTACTCGTCCTGCCGTTCACGCGACACGTTGTATTTCTTCGCGACAAAATCGGCGGTTTGCAGCATCGGCATGTACACGTCGGGCTCGTGGCGCAGCATCCAGTCTTCCGTAAGGAACTCGATGTTCATGTTGTTCTGCACCATGCTGATCGACTCGGCGCCACCCGCAACGACGACGTTTGCGCCGTCGACGATAACCCGCTGTGCGGCAACGGAGATAGCTTGTAAGCCCGAGGCGCAGAAACGGTTGATGGTCGTGCCGGGAACAGTTTCGGGCAATCCGGCGCGCAACGCCGCGAGGCGGCCGAGGTTGTTGCCCGTCGCGCCTTCCGGCAATCCGCAGCCCATGATGACGTCATCGATTTCTGCGGGATCCACGTTCGCTCGTTCGACCGCGGCTTTCACCACGTGTCCGGCTAGCGTTGCGCCGTGCGTTTGATTGAATGCGCCGCGAAACGCTTTTCCGATTGGCGTGCGCGCCGCGGAGACGATGGCCGCCTCACGCATGGATTGTTTCCTTTCGCCCCTCGCCAAGCTCGGGGTCCTTCGATGCCTCAGGATGACTGTGAAGAACCTTCGGTTCATAGTTGATTTCTTTTGCGTACCACATTGGGCCGCCGTGCTGCGGCGGAAAGCCGTAGCCGTAGATGTACACGATGTCGATGTCGCCCGGCCGCAATGCAACTTTGTCCTCGAGCAGCTGCGCGCCGGCATCGATGAGCGCACGCGTCAATCGTTTGACGATCTCGTCATCGCTTATGTCGGGGTTTTGTGCGATGCCGGCCTGCGCCGCCACCTCAGCAAACAGTTTCTCGACTTCCTCATCGCGAATCGGCTCGCGCCCGCTGCCTACGGCTGGATCGTATTTGTAGAAGCCTTTGCCCGTCTTCTGTCCTAGTCGTTTGAGTTCGTACAGGCGATCGACGATGAGCGTGCGTGCGGCCGCCATGTCGGGCCGCGCTTGTTTGATGTGCCAGAACACGTCGACTCCGGAGAGATCGAACATCGCGAATGGACCCATCGCAAAGCCGAAGTCCTTCATTGCGGCATCGATACGGTACGGCGGCACGCCCTCTTCGGCTAAACCAACCGCCTCGCGAGCATAGTCGAATAGCATGCGGTTACCGATGAAGCCGAAGGCGTTTGCCGAGAGAACGGAGACCTTGCGCAGCGTCTTGCCGAGTTTGAACGCCGTCGCGAGCGTTTCCGGTGAGGTTTGTTTGCCGCGCACGATCTCGAGCAGCTTCATGATGTTTGCCGGCGCGAAAAAGTGCAGGCCGACGAACTTGTCAGGACGCTTGGTGCTTGCCGCCATCTCATCGATGTCCAGCGTCGATGTATTGGACGCGAGGATGGCATCGGGCTTCACGATTTCGTCGAGCTTGGCGAAGACTTGCTTCTTGACGTCCATGCTCTCGAATACCGCTTCGATGACCACGTCGCAGTCGGCGAGTTCGTTGTAATCGTCGCTGAATACGATCGACTGCCCGCGCTTCCAAGCTTCCTCTTGCGTGAGGCGGCCGCGCTGCACTTGGTGCATGAACATGCCGAACACCATTTGCCGCGCTTTTTCGATCTGATCGCCATTGGGCTCGATGACCGTAACGGGAATACCGGCGTTCGCAAACGTGATAGCAATGCCGGTACCCATCGTACCGCCCCCGACCACACCCGCCTTTGCTATGTCATGGTGAGGTGTCGCGTTGTCATGGTGAGGTATCGAACCACCCTGAGCCTGTCGAAGGGGCGCGTCGGGAATCTTTGAAAGTTCCCGTTCTGCGAAAAAGATATGCCGCAGTGCCAGTGATGGTTGCGACCGCACGAGCTCCTCGAATAGCCGCGCTTCGCGCGCGATGCCGCGCGGGAAGGGCAGCTCGAACGCAGCTTGCACCGCGTCGATGAGTTTGTGCGCGGCGAAGCCACCGTTCTCTTCGGCCGGAACCATTTTGTGCGCTTGTGCTATGACGAACGGGACGGCGTTTGCCGGCAGACCGGAGAGCGAGACTTTCATTTCGCTGACGCGGCGTTTTTGCCGACGGATCCCCTCGACAATGCCGGAGTCCTGAGGTATCGAAGGGTCGGGGTCGTTCGACAGGCTCACGATGACAAAGTCGGCGGCGTTTTGCCCGGCGGGAACGATGGCGTCGATCAAGCCCTTCTTTTTTGCGTCGGCGGCGCTGACGGTTTCGCCTTTGAGCATCATCTGCAGCGCGTCTTGCGCGCCGACTAGACGAGGCAGCCGCTGCGTGCCGCCCGCGCCCGGCAGCAAACCAAGTTTGATTTCCGGCAGACCGACTTTCGAGCGTTCCGTCGCAACGCGGTAGTCGCACGCGAGCGCAAGTTCGAGGCCGCCGCCCATGGCGTTGCCGTCAATGGCCGCGATGTAGATTTTCTTGCCGTGCTCGACCGCGTTGATGACGTCGCGCACCGTCTTAGTTTCCGGCGACGGCTCGTTCAAGAAATCGTTGATATCTGCGCCGGCGCTAAAGATATCGTTCGCGCCGGTGAAGATCACCGCTTCTACGGATGCGTCCGCTTCGGCCGCTTGGACTTGCTCGAGCAGCTTCGCAGAATACGCGAACGAAAGCGCGTTGACGGGCGGGTTATCGAGCGTGATGACTTTGATCATGCCGGGACCGCCGATTTACGGTCGAGCTCGAACTGCGCTTCGGTGACCGTCATAACATCGCTGGAGCCTTGCGTAATTTGGCGTTTCAGATATTCGCTTTGCGTCAGCACGTGGGTTGCGTAAAACTTCGCCGTCGCGATCTTTGCTTTGTAGAACTCATCGGTCTCGCCGGATGCGAGCTTCTGCGCTGAAATCAGCGCCGCGCGCGCCATCTGCCATCCGCCCGCGGTGATCCCCCACAGTTTCAGGTACGGAACGCCGCAGGCTACGGCTTTGCGCAGATCTCCCATCGCGGTCATGCCGATGAACTGCGAGGTTTCGGTGACTGCGGCGATCGCTTGTTTTAGCGCCTCTGCTATTTCATGCAGCGCCTCGGCGTGCTCGGCGTCCTTCGACAAACTCAGGATGACACCAACCGTGTCCTGCATCTGCTTGCCGATGCGCGTTGCAGTCGCGCCCATGTCCTGGGCGAGTTTGCGACCGACCAGATCGAGGGCCTGAATACCCGTCGTACCTTCGTAGATCGTCGTAATGCGCACATCGCGGAATTGTTGCGCGATGCCGGTTTCCTCGATATAGCCGATGCCGCCGAAGACCTGGACTGCGTTCGAGCAGACGTCGATCGCGGTTTCCGTGCACCACGCCTTGACGATCGGGATCATGAAATCGACGAATGTTTTATGTTCTTTGCGGACCTTCTCGTCCGGATGCCGGTGCGAGATGTCGATCGACGCTGCCGTCACATACGAGAGCGCGCGCATCGCCTCATTTTGCGATTTCATCCACATCAGCATGCGGCGCACGTCAGGATGCTCGATGATGCGCTTGGGCTCGGGCGAACGCGAAGCGACGTCGCGGAACTGCACGCGCTCTTTGGCATACTGCAGCGCGCTCTGATAGGCGCGATCCGCCAGCGCAAGTCCCTGAACGCCGACGCTGAAGCGCGCAGCGTTCATCATGATGAACATGTATTTGAGGCCTTCGTTCGGCTGGCCGACCAAATATCCGATCGCGCCGCCCTTCTCGCCGTAGTTGAGCGTGCAGGTCGGATTGCCGTTGATGCCCATCTTATGCTCGATGCCGGCGCACTCGACGTCGTTGCGCTCGCCGAGCGACCCGTCGGCGTTCACCAAAAACTTCGGTACGATGAACATCGAGATGCCCTTCGTGCCTTGCGGCGCATCCGGTAGGCGCGCGAGAACCAAGTGAATGATGTTCTCCGCCATGTCGTGCTCGCCGAACGTGATGAAAATCTTCTGACCGGTGATGCGGTAATGATCGCCTTCCGGAACCGCTTTGGTACGGACCTGCGCGAGATCCGAACCGGCTTGCGGCTCGGTCAGACACATCGTGCCCGTCCACGTACCTTCCACCAGTTTGGGAATATAGCTATTCTTCTGCTCGTCCGAACCAACGAGTTCGATCGCTTCGATGGCGCCTTGATTGAGCAGCGGACCATTTGCAAAACCGATGTTCGCGGCGTTCCACATTTCGAGCGTCGGACCGAGCATCAGCGATGGCAGACCTTGTCCGCCGTACTGCGGCGGAACCGGCAAACCGATCCATCCCGCTTTTGCGAACTGCGCGTAGGCTTCTTTAAAACCGGTCGGCGTGGTGACGTTGCCGTCCTTCCACGTGCAGCCTTCTTTGTCGCCAGTTTGATTGATCGGATCGAGGACCTCGCTGGCAAACGTTGCGGCTTCCTCGAGAATGGGTTCGGCGACGTCGAGCACGTCTTCGTAGCCCGGAAGTTTGGCGACGTCTTCGAGGCCGGCGAGTTCGCGAAGCACGAACTGCATGTCGCGCAACGGCGCTTGATAGCTACTCATCGATGATGTTCTTTCCGCTTAGCTGGCGATGGAATGGGGCGATTGTTCGGAGACGCTCTCGTACAGCTCGTGTCGAAGACGATTGACCGAGTCCGCGAGCATCTGAAGGTAGGGCAGCATGTTGGCTTTAATCCGCGCCAGCCGCTCGCGGCCCGCAGGCGTAATGCGGTAGAGGCGGCGCGATCGTTTTGTGGGGTGGTCCCACTCGCCGGTGACAAAGCCGCGCTCTTCGAGGCGGCGCAGGAGCGGGTAGACGGTGTTGGTGTTCACGGCCAGCAAGCCCCCGCAGAGCACTTCGATGCGCTGCATCAGGGCCAGTCCATGATCGGGGCGCTCCTCGAGCAGATGCAAAAGCAGCACCGGCAGCACTGTCTTACTCTTGACCGGTCCTCGAAGAACCTCGTCCGCCGCTCTGGACACGATGTTTGCTGGCATTGATACTTTTAATATAGCATAAGTCTCGCAATCATAAAAGGGGTTCAAAACTCACAACCTAGTGAGCAAGCCCCAGGCAAGGATAGAGCGGGTACAGTGCACGTATGGAAATTGCCTACTACACGTGCTTAAACGACGAATGCTTTAAATACCGCGGCATCTTTATGGAAGGCGATGCGCAGCACGCGAATTGCGAACGCGCTCGGCTGTACCTCGAAGGCGAACAGCGCGTACCAAGCTGGATGTGGTTCGCCGTCCCGGCCATGGTTGCAATCGCCGCGGGAGTTGTGGTGCTGGCCTTCATGCGTAAACGTAGCGCACAAGAACGGCGTCCGCCATCAAGTGAACGAACGGAGACCTGGAGCGGCAGCGAGCCAACGTACAACGAGCGCCGCGGACACGATGTCCCGCCTCCGATCGCGCGAGATACGATGTTATAGAGCCGGACGCGGAATGTGGGTCGTGATTTGTGAAAGCGGTTTTCAGTCCTAAAACCTGGGCACCTATGCTACAATGGCGCCAGAAATGAAAACGAACACCAGTACGGCCGACCCGCGCCTTGCCAAAAATTACCGGTTGGTCAATGAAATCCTGAGCGAGCAAGGGCACGGGACGCATCTCTCCGCTGCCGACATCTATGCGCTTGCGAAAGCTCGTCGCCCCGGCATCGGCTTCACGACCGTGTACCGGGCGCTCGCGCGCCTTCACGAACTCGGAATGGTCTCGGAGATTCTGCTTCCGGGCGCGGACAACGCCTACTATGAAACGGCCGGATCGGCCCACGCCCACTTCCGCTGCGAATTGTGCGGCAAAATCGACGATGTGGATTACGTCCTCACCCCGCGCGTTGTAGCAGAACTCGCGCGCAAACACCAAGCGCAGGTCACCGGTGTTTCGGTGACGCTCCAAGGCCGCTGCGCTAGTTGTAAAGATCGCGACGCGTAGCGGGTAGATCAACCGCGCCATCTTTATCGGGCTTGGCAAGCAGCGATTGAAATAACCCCATTCGTCCCGTTCGAAAACCTTGCGCGCTTCCGGCCATGTACAGCCGCCACGCGCGGTACGATTGTTCGCTTGCGGCCGCGATTGCGGCTTGCCGGTTGTGCTCCAGGTTCGAGACCCACGCGCGCAGCGTGCGCATGTAGTGTTCGCGCAAATTCTCGACGTCGCGCACCTCAAACCCCGCGCGCTCGGCGAACTGCAGCGCATCGGAGACGTTCACCAACTCGCCGTCGGGAAAGATGAAACGTCCCACGAAGCCCGTTGATTTGCCCTCGTGCATTGTGGCGTATTCGTTGGCGATGCCTATGCCGTGATTGAGAAATAGACCTCCGCTCTTGAGCAGGCGGTTCGCCGCCCCGAAATACTCAGGCAACTTCTCGCGCCCGACGTGCTCGAACATGCCGATGCTCACAATCTTATCGAACGTCATTGCCGGAAGCTCGCGGTAATCCCACCGTTCGACGCGCGCGCGCTCTTCGACGCCGGCGTGCCGGATGCGCCGGCGCCCTTCTTCCAGCTGACGCTCGCTCAGCGTCACGCCGAGGACGTACGCGCCGAATTCCTGCGCTGCGCGCACGACGAGCGCGCCCCAACCGCAGCCGATGTCTAAGAGCCGTTCACCCGGCTGAAGACGCAGCTTGCGCAGCGAGTAATCGATCTTCGCGCGCTGCGCTTCGTCCAAAGTCGTGACGTCGCGATCGAAGTACGCGCACGAGTATACGAGATCGCGATCGAGAAACGTGCGATAAAACGCTACGGGCTGATCGTAATGGAAGCCGATCGCTGCGCGGTCGCGCTCGATCGAATGCAGTTTCCCCGATAACCGGGCCTCGCGAAGCGCGGGGAGCGGCGCCGGCGGTAAGCGGCGCAGCAACATCGTCAGCCGCAGAAGTGCTTTCGCAGAGGGCTGTTGTATCGCATGGAACATTTCGTCGACGGCCGCTTCCATGTCACCCTCGACGTCGAGCAGTCCCGCCGCGAAAGCGCGCCCGGCGTTCAGATCTACCGGCGGTTTGAAGGCGCTGCGCAACGCCCCGGGGTGGTTGACCAGCAGCGTAAACAACCGTTGCTCCAAGGCCGGGATGAAGGTACCGTCCCATAGCCGGATCGCGAATTGCCTGGCATACCGCTCGCCAAAAACCGCA
>Ga0185299_10006057_pt1 | contig 13088 bp, 12 predicted proteins | sample PaiPotPPA55metaG_FD_128002 | JGI IMG/M metagenome (GOLD analysis project Ga0185299, IMG submission 128002) | Iron sulfur acid spring bacterial and archeal communities from Banff, Canada, to study Microbial Dark Matter (Phase II) - Paint Pots PPA... ...
AACAGCCATCAACCCACGCGCAGGCGTGAGCGTCAGATGCAGGGTTTTCGCGACCCGCGGCGCACGCAGGCGTTTCTCTCCAGCTTCGGACCCATTCGCCAGCACTTCGCCTTGTCCCGGCACCGGACGAATGCTGCAAGCCATCGCGCAGAACTTCAGGCTCGCCTGCTCACGTGGCAGCGCTGGGTAGGCGTGAACGACTCCCAGGTCAACTAATAAGGAAATCTTAGTTTATCGGAATAGCAGGCACCGTCTCCCTCAACTTGACAAAGCCCATCAGTCTCGTTGCTCTTCACTTATGGCCGGGCAAAACTGCGGTGCACTCAGGCACCCGGTGTGTCCCAGCTTCGTGAGCTCGCGCCCCCAGTAGTGCGATGACCCGCACGCGTCCATTCCCCGCGCACAGATCCGCTTAGCGAGATAAAGCAACACGTCCGTACGTCGCGGGGCCGGTGCGGTAGCACGTTCCATCTAGGTGCTTACCCTTATATTTTGTGCAATTTTGTCCGGCTCTAATAAACGTATCTTGACGACAATATACATATAAACAATCGGCAACCTGTACGGCTAGATGTCAATCGACAGAGGAAAAGGGAAACACGTGACTAAGAAAATTCTTGTCTCATTGGGTATCCACGTCGACGCCGTGGCCGGCTGGCTCGGCTCCTACGGCGGCGAAGACTCGCCCGACGACATCTCGCGCGGGATGTTCGCGGGAGAGGTGGGTTCGATGCGTCTGCTGAAGCTGTTCGAGCGCGAGAATCTCAAGACCAGTTGGTTCATCCCGGGGCATTCGATCGAAACTTTCCCCGAACAGATGAAGGCGGTCGCGGCGGCCGGCCACGAGATCGGCCTGCACGGGTACAGCCACGAGAACCCCATTGCGATGACGCCGGAGCAGGAAGAGGCCGTGCTCGACCGCAGTATCGAACTGATCACGCAGTTGTCGGGCCAACGGCCGACGGGTTACGTAGCGCCCTGGTGGGAATTCAGCCCGGTTTCGAACGAGCTGCTGATCAAGAAGGGCATCAAGTACGACCACAGCCTGATGCATAACGACTTTCACCCGTACTACGTTCGCGTTGGCGACACCTGGACCAAGATCGACTACAGCAAGCATCCAAGCACCTGGATGAAGCCGCTGGTGCGCGGGCAGGAAACCGGTCTGGTCGAGATCCCGGCGAGCTGGTATCTAGACGACCTGCCGCCGATGATGTTCGTCAAGAAGTCGCCGAACAGCCATGGCTTCGTCAACCCCCGTGACATCGAGGAGATGTGGCGCGATCAGTTCGACTGGGTCTATCGCGAATACGACTATGCCGTGTTCCCAATCACGATCCACCCTGACGTCGCCGGTCGTCCGCAGGTGCTGTTGATGCTCGAACGACTGATCGCGCACTTCCGCGCGCACGACGGCGTACGTTTTTGCACCTGCGACGAGATGGCCGACGACTTCCTTGCAAACAATCCGCGCGGCTGATCTGGCTTCGGTGTAGCGCTCGTCGCATTGCCGCGAAACGCAACTACATGCATCCTGGAGGTATCCGATGGGCGCGGGCTCGCAGCCTCTCGATGAACCAGTCGCCGGGTCGGTCTCGACGGTTGCCACGCATACCCGGAGGCTCCAGTTGGGCATCGATGGAAAGGTGATCGACAAAGGTTCAGACCATATTACTAGCAGCCTGCGCGAGGCTTGCTGGCAACTGCGCGCACACGGCCCGCCACTCGTCACACCCCGCTAAATAATGGCGAGGCGCGAACGATAGAGTCTGACTCAACCTTAGGAATTCTAACTGAAACACGCCGCCGGCACTTAGACAGGGTGAAGACGAAACTCATTGGAATTTATTTAATTATCTAATAGGAATAGCAAATGAACGTGCGAAATATCTTCTCCCTTACCGTCTTCGCTCTCGCAGCGCTTGGCGCGGCAACCAGTGCGGTCGCGCAGGACGAAACCGTCGTGAAAATCGGGCACATCGCTCCGCTGACAGGCGCCGCCGCACACGTGGGCAAGGATCTGGAAAACGGCGCCCGCCTCGCCGTAGATGATATCAATCACGCAGGGCTTATCATCAATGGTCAAAAAGTAAAGCTGGAACTCGACTCTCAGGATGACGCGAGTGACCCGCGAATAGGTACGCAGGCTGCGCAGCGACTCATCGATGATAAGGTCGTCGCGGTGGTCGGCCACCTTAATTCCGGGGTGAACATCCCTGCTTCGAAACTTTACAACGACGCTGGCATTACGAACGTCACCCCCGCAGCGTCAAACCCGCTTTTAACCATGCAAGGATTCAAGACGGAATTTCGTTTGGTCGCAACGGATGCTGACCAGGGGCCGGCTCTTGCCAAGTTCGCAGCATCAAATCTCCACCTGAAATCCGTGGCGGTCGTTGACGACGCGACGGCCTATGGTCAAGGCCTGACCAGAGAGTTCGAAAAAAGTGCGAAGTCACAAGGCTTCGCAGTGACGTCCCACGAGGTCACCAATGACAAGGCTGTCGATTTTCGAGGGATTCTTACGAAGATCAAAGCCGACCGTCCCGAAATGATCATGTTCGGTGGAATGGATGCGACGGGCGGCCCACTGGCTAAGCAGGCCAAACAACTGGCGATGGATTCGAAACTGCTGATGGGCGATGGTGCATGTACGTCGAACCTCGGCTCGCTGGCCGGTCCGGCCGCAGCCAACATCTACTGTTCCGAGGGCGGTGTTGCCTTGTCGGAGATGCCACGTGGACGTGCTTTTCAGGATGCGTATGAGAAACGCTTCAATGTCCCAATCCAGAGCTACGCGCCATACAGTTACGACGCCGTTTATGTCATCGTAGATGCAATGAAGCGGGCTCAATCCATCGATCCCTCGAAAATTCTCGCGATGATGCCATCGACCAACTACCCTGGGGTGACCGGTCAGATTCGCTTCAAGCCCAACGGAGATTTGCTGAACACCTCGGTGTCCATCTATCAATACAAGGACGGTCAGAAGACGTTCCTCCAAGCGCTGAAGGACTAACGTGCTACTGAACGTTCAGACAGACATGGTGCGCGCTGCGGCAAGCGGCAGTTGAACAAACCTTCCGAACTCATAGAGGAATACGCATGGCATCAATTTTAGATAGCTACTCCTTAAAGGGTAAGGTGGCGATTGTCGTTGGCGCTGGCGGCGCAATTGGCCGCGCCATCAGCCACGCGTACGCGCAAGCGGGCGCTGCGGTCGGGTGCCTTGATTTTCATGCGTCGAACGCGGCTACCACCGCTCTCCAAATCACCGAGGCAGGCGGCCAGGCGCGCTCTTTCAGAGTCGACGTGACCCAGGAGGACGAGGTCGGCTCGGCGATCGATGCCGTGCATGCCGCATTTGGCGGCGTGCACGTTCTTGTCAACTGCGCGGCCGCGGCTGACCCGATCGGCACGGTGCTCGACTACAGCCTGGCCGATTGGAACCGGGTATTGGCGGTCGATCTGACCGGCTGCTTCCTTGCCAGCAGGGCGGCGATTCCACACATGATCAAAAGCGGCGGCGGATCGGTGATTCACATTTCATCGCAGTTGGGCGGAGTTGGCCGTGCGGGCCGGGTAGTGTATTGCGCTGTGAAAGGGGCATTGCTCAATATGGCGCGCGCGATGGCAGCCGACCACGCCGCGCAGGGCATCCGCGTCAATACGCTGTCGCCCGGTGCCATTGAAACGGACAGACTGGTGTACCAGTTCGGGTCGATGCAGCAGGCGCGTCAAAAGTTGGGGCCCGAGCATCTGCTGAACCGACTCGGGCAACCCGATGAAATCGCCAGCGCCGCGGTTTTCCTCGCGAGCGATGCATCGAGTTTCATGACCGGTGCCGATCTGTTGGTTGACGGCGGCTACACCGCCACCTGAAATTATTCACAAGAACGCCGGTCTCCTAGGCCGATGAGATCCGGCCGGCGGCATCGATCGCATCGCCTGCACTCGCATTGAGCGCGGCCTGCATCGCGCTGATCGCGCGGCTGACCTTATGACATTGTGTCGCTGGCAACATCCGGAAGGAGTGGAAGATGGCAAACAGGTTAAAAAAACTGGACAGCTTCAAGGACTTGAAAAAGGTGGGTTTCATCATGCCGTCGTCGAACACCGTGCTGGAGCCGCTGACGACGCAAATGACGCATCCGATCAGCGACCGGGTCTCGACTCATTTCAGCCGGGTGCCGATGAAGACGCTATCGCCCGACAGCCGGGACGTCGACCAGTTTCAACCGCAGGGAATAGTGGATGCGGGGGCGCTCCTGAAAGATTGCGGCTTGAACGCGATACTCTGGGGCGGCACCTCGGGCAGCTGGACCGGCAAGGGACTCCGGGCCGATCTGACACTGTGCGAGGAAATCGGCCGGGTGACGGGCGTACCGGCTTCGACCGCGTCGCTGGCGCAGGTCGAAGTCCTGAAGCACTACGGTATCAGGCATTTCGGACTGGCGGTTCCGTATGTCGAGGCGCTCACCCGCAACATCATCGACGCCTACGGGGCTGAAGGATTGACCGCGGTGAAGTCCGCCCGCCTCGATGAAACCGAGAACACTCGCATCGCCCATGTTCCGTTCGAGCGGATTAAACAATTGCTGCGTGAGGCGGATTCGTCGCAGGCCGAGTGCATCGTCGTCGCCTGCACCAATCTGCCGGCGACCGTCGTTGTCGACGAAATGGAAGCGGAATTGGGGAAGCCGATTTTCCACAGCATCGGGGCGATGCTGTGGAAGGCGTTGCAAATGACCGGCATTGATGTGCCCTTGCACGGCTGGGGCAAGCTATTGCGGGACAATCCGGTGCTCACCGCGCTGGAGCAGACGATGGCCACATTGTTACAGGCAACCGGTGCGAGCCGGACCACCGTGCGTGTCGATATTCCCGCTCACAACTGCCACATTGACACGGTCTGCGCCGAAGCGATGGCGCCGGGTATCGTCCCGTTGAAACTGAATTCTTCGATGAATCAGAGAAGTCTGCCGACGGTGAAGTGGTTGGAAGCGAGTCGCGATTTGCTGATCCAGAGCGATTGCGCGAACCACGCGGTCAAGCCTCCCAAAGCGTTGACTGCCGTGTACGGCGTCAAGGCGCAGATGCTTGCACCCTTGATGTCGAGGGAGGAGTTGATCGGATTCGTATCGCTCCACTACGTGCCTAGCACGCGCGTCTGGAGCGAAGTTGAAATTGCCACGTTGCGAAGCGCAGCGGCGCAGGTGAGCCGTATATTGGCGGAACACGGATGGGCGGGTGAGTTCAGGCAATGATCGCGACACGAAGTCGATAGTGACCGGCTTGCGAAAAATACAGTAGCTCTAGCTAAGGATGCCGAAATGGCAGTTTTAATTACCGGCGGCGCCGGATTTGTCGGTCTGAATGTGGCGGAGAACTTGCTGGCGCGGGGCGCGGACGTCATTTTGTTTGGTCCCGGCGCGCCGCCGCCCGAAGCGGTCACATCTCTGGAACGCCATCCCGGGCAGCTATCGCTAGTCCACGGTGATGTATCGGTGGCAGCCGATCTCGAGGCGGTATTCGGTTCGCATGCGATCGACCGCGTCGTCCACGGCGCGGCCATTACCGCGGATCTGGCGCGCGAGAAGCGCGCCGCGCGCGACATCTTTACCGTGAACTTGCTGGGAACGGTCGAACTTCTGGAAGCGGCGTTGCGCCACGGCGTAAGCCGCGTCGTTCAACTCGGCACCGGTTCGATCTTCGGCACTGCCGGCACCGCCAGTGCGATGCTGGATGAGCAAACCAGTCCGGCTGTTCCGCTTACCATGTACGGCATCAGCAAATACGCGGCTGAACGCACCGCGGTGCGCTACCGCAGCAGCCGCGGCCTCAATCTTGCAGTGGCGCGGCTAGGCACCGTGTTCGGCAGATGGGAATACGACACCGGGATGCGTGACACGCTCAGCCTGCCGCTGCAGTTATTTAATATCGCCGAGGCGGGTAGTTCCGCAGTCGTGCATAAAGGCGCGGGCGATGACTGGGTGTACGTGATCGACGTCACAAGCGGCATTGTCGCCCTGCTCGACCGGCACGATACGCCGGAGCCGATTTACCATTTGTCAGCCGGCATGCGCTGGTCGCTGGCGGGGTGGTGTCAACATCTCAAGCAGCGCTTTCCGGCGTTCCGCTATGAATTCACCGAAGCGCTGGAACAGTGCACGGTCGGACAGAGTGCATCAGCTTCGCGTGCTCCAATGAGCATCGAGCGCCTCAAACGGGACACCGGTTACCAACCCAAATTCCTTTTAGACAACGCGTTCGAAGATTTTTTTAATTGGCGCACCCGGTTTCCATCGTTTGGCAGGCCTGACGGAGCGTCGTTGGCGCAAGGCAAGCCAGCACCAGACGGAGCGTGAGCATGTGTGGAATGTGCGGGCTTCTAGGCGGCGGCAATCACTGGTCTAACACGATCCCTCCGGGCACAGGTGCGAACACGCGACGCCAGCGCCTCATCCATGTGGCCCTGGCGAACCGAGTGCTCGCCTCGTTCCGGCTCAAGCTCGACGATTTTCATGGACAGTCGTTCGTCCTGTCGTCCCCGACGGGCACAAGCGAACTCGTTGGCGATTTCGCGCAGGTCTGGCGCGTCGCCGAGCAGATGCTGGGAAGGCCGCTCGATCCACTCACCCTTTTCGACGCGGACGAATCAACGCCACCCTCATCGCCACTCTCCGACGATCGAGTAGAGGTCACCACTGTCCACCGTTTCACGGACGAGCAATCCGCATCATGAGCCCCAGTTGCGACGTCCTGCCGGTCACGCTCGTCACCGGTTTTCTTGGCAGCGGAAAGTCGACGTTGCTGGCCGACGCGCTTCACGGCGACGCGGCAAAAGACACCGCCGTCCTAATCAACGAGTTCGGCGAAGTGGGACTTGATCATTTGCTAGTCGGTGAGGTCGATGCACGCACTGTGCTGCTCGATAACGGCTGCGTCTGCTGCTCTATTCGCGGTGAGCTCAAGGAGGCCCTGGCGACGCTGTTTTCGCAACGCGCGCGCGGTGACCTGCCGCCGTTCTCCCGAGTGATACTAGAGACCACAGGCCTCGCGACACCGGCGCCGATCGTCGCGACACTGCTCGCCGATCCGGTGATCCGCAGTCACTATGCGTTGAATGCGACTGTGACCGTGGTCGACGCGCTTAACGCCGCGCAGCAGCGCGCACGTCATCCGGAATGGCTTGCGCAGGTGAGCGTTGCCGACCGGCTCCTCATCAGCAAGTCGGACCTCGTCGACCCTACGGACATTGCCGTGCTGGCCCACACGCTCGAGGCACTGAACCCGGCGGCGGAAGTGGTGGTACTCGCAAGCGCGGCGGACAAGGTCGATATGCTTTTCGCTCCCACTAGCTCGACCGACATGATGCGCCGGCTCGGCAGCGGGCAGCGGGCGCTGGGGAGGGGGGCGTCATTTCCGGGCTTCGATTCGGCCGCGTCCGCGGACCGCGCCACCGAATCCAATGGCGCGGGCGACGAAGGCAGGTACCGCGCTTGGTCGGGCGATCCCGCGTCTCTCGCGCACCGCCGCGCTATGCCGTCGCTTGCTGTGCACGATCGACCGGCGCCACAGGACATCGTGTCGTTCTGCATGCAGATCGACGAGCCGATTGACTGGCAGGTGTTCACGATCTGGTTCACCATGCTGCTGAACCGTCACGGTGATAAGATCTTGCGCGTCAAAGGCCTGCTGTCGATCGCGGGCTGCGCTCAGCCGGCGGTGCTGCACGCCGTACAGCACCTGGTCCATCCGGTGCTGCATCTTGACGCGTGGCCCGATGCACAGAGGAGGTCGAGACTCGTCTTTATCACGGAGGGGCTCGCACGTGAGAGCGTCGAAGCGTCATATGCGTGGTTCCGTCAACGCCTCGAAGAACCTGACCATTGAACACAGTCCACGCTAGACCCTCCCGTCGCAAGCCCGCTCCGCCGGCCCGCGCACCCGCGGTTCACCGGGGAAAGGTAGAACTGCGTGTACTGGGCACCACTTCCACACTGCAGGAGCACATCCGCAAGCAGGCCGAGAAAGATCTGGGGATCAGGCTGCGCTTCATCATCGACGACAGCTTGGCCGTGCAGCGTGCAGGCGCGATGCACCCCGAGAGCTACGAAATCTACGACCAGTGGTTTCACAGCATCGATTACCTGTGGCCCGCGCGGGCGCTTCAGCCGATCGACCTCGCACGAATCAGGCGCTGGCAAGAAGTCAATTCGCTGCCGCGCGCCAATAGCCTCGCGCGGCATAAGTGCGCAAGCGCCGGCAGCGTTCCGGTTGACCGCCTTTACGTACAGGCTGACGGCTCGCTCGCCCGCAAGGCATCCGAGCGCATCAGCATGCTACCGCTGACGCACAACGCGGACAGCTTCGTATATCTCCAGGACGCATTGCCGCCGGCACTAGCGGCAACGCCGGAAAGCTGGGCGTGGCTGCTTGCGCCGGAATTGGCCGGTCGCGTCGCGTTGCAGGCGGACGCAGCAATCGGGGCAATCGACGCCGCGCTCGCTGTCGAGGCCAGCGGTCTCATGCAGTTCGCGGACATCGGCAACCTGACGATCGAAGAGATCGATGCGCTGATCTCGACGCTGATCGGCTTCAAGCGGCGCGGTCACTTTGCCGGTTTTTGGTCGACTTTTGCAGACGCTGCGCAACTGATGATTGCCAACAAGGTCGCGATCCAAAGTGTCTGGTCGCCCGCGACCGTCGAACTGCAGCGTGCCGGTCTGCACTTCCGGCTGGCCAGCCCGAAAGAGGGCTACCGCGCATGGTTCGGAGGGATGTCGCTATCGCGTGTCGCGCAGGGACGCGTACTCGATGCCGCGTATGACTACCTCAATTGGTGGCTCGACGGTTGGGCTGGTGCGGCCATGGCGCGACAGGGCTTTTATATCTCCAACTCCGAACGCTCGCGAGGCTATCTCGACGCTGCGGAATGGGCTTACTGGTACGATGGCAAGCCCGCTGAGTCCGAACTACCGGGCCCGACCAGCAAGCATCTGATCGCCGCGGGTCAGCAACGCGATGGCGGCAACTACGTGTCGCGCATGGGCCGTATCGCAGTGTGGAACTCCGTGATGGACGAGCACAATTACCTGGTGCGTCGCTGGAATGAATTCAAGCAAGCCTGACGACGCACTGAAAACCTGAAGATGACAAGACGCACACGCGCTCCGGTTTCGCTGCCGCACTGTACGCTTGCGCAAGCAGCGGTCGATGCGGACACCCGACTACGCTACCGCCTGATCCACGACCACTTGAAGAAGGCGATCGCGCTCGGACGCGTTGCGCCAGGACTGGTGTTGGTCGAGGCACCGGTCGCACGGATCTTCGGCACGAGCCGCGTGCCGGTGCGCAAGGCGTTTGAGATGCTGCACGCCGGTGGGCTGCTGCACACGTTCGAAGGGCGCGGCTACCTAGTCGCGCATCCCGACGGCAGCGTGGCAGAACCGCTACGCGCGCCGTTGTCCGAAGTAACACTCGGCTTGGACGAGGCACCGGTTGCGCTAGCGCTGCCGTCGAACAGCGAGCGAATCTATCACGCGCTCGAAGCGGCGGTGTCGATCGGGATCGCGTTCGGTCATTTCCGCATCGACGAGAGCGTAGCGGCGGAAGCATTCGGGGTGAGTCGCAGTACGGTACGTGAAGCGCTGAACCGACTTCGCGATCTCGGACTGATCGAGAAGTCTGCTTACTCGCACTGGCTTGCCGGTCCGCTGACCGCGCGAGCGGTAGCGCAGGACTATGAACTGCGCATGTTGCTGGAGCCGGCCGCGCTTCGCGCCAGCCAGCCTTTGCTCGCGCATGATTTGCTCACCCATGCGTATGCCGAAATCGAGGGTGCGATCCGCGACCCGGATTCTATCGATGCGGATGGCTTGCAGCGGCTTGAGACCACACTGCACGTCGACTGCCTGCAGCATGCGCACAACAAGAAGCTACTGCGCACGATCGGGCATGCGCACATGCCGCTGACGGTGAATCATGCGTTCCATAACGCCTTCAATCTGCATCCCGACGTGGCGACGCTAACAGAACATCGCGCGGTATTGCGACACCTGCTCGATGGAGATGTCGACGCGGCAACCGAAGCGCTAGGCGCGCATCTTTATGCCGGGCAAGAACGCACGCTGAAGCGATTGAAGGTGCTGGCGGTGCTGCCCGAACCCGATTTGCCGAAGTACATGCAACGGATCGCGTGATTGACCGGTGGATCACGTTTCTCTGAGCTGCCTCTGGCGCGCAAGATTTTCAAGGTCCGCTTGTTACGACTGCCGGTGGTCGCAAGTTCGGTGAGAACTTTCGTTTCTCTCTGTTGGAGCGGCGCTGTCAGGTTGATGTGTTTGCATCGCATTAATGCGATGGACTGAGCTTTGCTTAAAAGCCGGACGGATTTTGGGTGAACTCGGTGAAACAATGCCATGCGGCAAAGCGTTCGCCGAGTTGCTTGCGCTAGAGCGACACGCGCAGCAAGTGTCGCTCTAGCGCAAAGTACTGCCTGATTGGGTCGAAGCTCGACAAGAACGCTTGCGTGCGTTCAGGATCGCGGAAACGACGTCGCGTCCGCAACGACTCTGAATGCATGCCACTAAAGTCTAAAGCTCTGACACCGGCCTTCACGATTCAAAGAGGCGTACGTCGAACCGCTTTCATCCAACATCTGCTTGAGTTGAGCAAAGTGAGCGGTCGCCATTCCGGAATACGCCGTCCACCCATGTGCAGTCCTAGCTGCTAGCTCAGGCGACATAACGTTCAACGGCTTTCCCGTAGAGTATGCAAGGACGAGAGTCTTGGACGCCTTTTCCAAGAAATAGAAATCTTCGAACGCGGCCGCAATCGTGGGCGCGACTACAAGAACGCCATGGTTGCCCATTATCAGGACACTTTTATCGGCTAAGACGTCGACGAGACGGTCGCCCTCTACCGCGTCGTCAGCGATACCGTCATAGCCCAGATCGGTTGCTGTACGACCGTAAAACCGAGCGGTGTTTCCGTCAATGGGATGAATTGTCGGATCGGCCAACGTTGACAGCGCGGTCGAATAGGGAGGGTGCAAATGCAAGATACAGCGAGCATGAGGAAGAGCCGCATGAATACGGCTGTGGATCGCCCACGCGGAGGGGTCTGGCGCGTTCGGCCGCTGCATTGTTTCGAGGTCGTCGCTGTCAAGCGAGAGCAAATCGTAAGCGTTGATACTCGCAAAGTGCTTCCAGCGCGGATTCATTAGAAACTTTCTGCCGTCCGGAGACAACGCGACGCTGAGATGATTACCGACTGACTCGTGCCAGTCGAAGGCAACTGCTAGCCGAAACGCAGCTGCCAAATCAACGCGAAGCTGCGCGTTGAGCGCATCAGCGGTTTCAGCCGCTGCAACAAATCTATCCAACATTTTGGATCATCTCCCTATCTGCGATCATCGGATGCCTCGGTGAAGCGCGAACATCATCGTTCGGGGTATTAAACAGGCGGCTCGATAAATTTCGAATGTGGGCGTCGCACAACCTTTGGCTCACCCAGCTTTCCGCTGCGCGCCCGACGTAACGCGGCGCGTGCTTCCGCGAGGTTCGACGCATGCGTGTTCGTCCTTGCGCACTCTTCAATTCGAAGACTGCGCACCAGCGGTATCGGTCGGCCAGCGGCTTTGAGCCCGGCAAGACGCGCCCATACCGCACGTTTTTTACGGACTTGATGGGGCTGGAAGTGGTTGAAGTCCGCGAAGCCAACTTCTTGCGGATCGACCACAATCGCACCTGTTGATACCGCCGCGTGATAAAGTTCCAAGCCGCGTTGGTTGCGTACGATAATCCCGTTAAAACCTGCATCATCTCCGGATGGCCCACCTCCGGGCCACACATCCGAGGCCACGATGTCAGCGCTCTCGCCAATCGCGTCAGGGCAGATCTTGCATCGAGGTTGAATCATCCAGGTTGACTCTTGCTCCCACATCTTCTGGTAGGTCAGCTCGAACACACGGTCGTCTTTCGTTTCAATACGCGTCATCCCCGGATTGCCGTAACCCCGATACCGAAACAGCGCCAGGTCTCGTTCCTTCACACTCAAATCCGACAGAACGTCTTCGGATTTTGTTAGATCCGATGCGCCACCACATACCAGCGTAAGCGCATAACGCATGTTTGCCTCGACGCGTGAATCGAGCCGCCCCAAATTGCGCACCGCTGTAATGTCACAAGGCTTTGCTACCAGAGCAAACGGTTCGTTCCGGTCAAGGATGGAGAGGAAATCGATGAGAGGTGCGGCCGGCCCGTAGCGAGACCCCGCTGCCTCAAGAACCGACGCCGAATCAAAACTCAGCCGGCGCTCCGATCGCATCGGTTCCGATCGCGAGGCGGCGACATGAAGGATAAATTTGACCCTTCCGCTTTTCAACAGATACTGGCTAAGTGCGGTAAGGACACCGCCCGTTGAAGCTTGATGGCGAACTGAAGGTTCGCCCGCATGGCCGATCGCCAGTTTTTCAACTGTTCCCCAAATCAGGTCCGACTCGGTGTCCGGTCCGCAGGTTCTGGAAGCAGGCCCCTCTACTCGCGTCCCAGGACATACGGCATTGATGCGATCGAGGGTTGCAATATCGAGCGACCCGGTAACCAAAGGACGCTCTCTTCCTTCCGGCGTCGTAACAATTGAAATGCGGTCCGAACCGGCGATGCTGCGACATAGGCCGCAGCCGATACAAAGCCCATTCTCTACAATTTGCTCAATCGTCAGTGACATGTAGAAGTTTCCAATTTATCGATGAGGCGATGCTCATATTGGATTTCCTCTTTACGCCGCTCGAGGATCGCCGCCTTGCATCGCATACGCCTTCCGCCCGAAAACCCGTTTTACGATAGGAATGAAAGTATCAATCGGCTCCCACGAATAGCTATCATCAAACGACGCCTGATCCCATTGTTCGCAGAAGTCGACCGCCTTTTCATAGTTAGGGTGGTCTTTGTACGCATCGCGAGCATGACGGTCCCAGCCGTAGTGATGACCGTAGTAAAACGTCTGGAACAAGCCATGATGCTCGACGACCCAACACACGTCTTCACGGACAAACGGCCGCAAAATCTCGGCTGCTGCAC
>Ga0185299_10006058_pt1 | contig 13088 bp, 15 predicted proteins | sample PaiPotPPA55metaG_FD_128002 | JGI IMG/M metagenome (GOLD analysis project Ga0185299, IMG submission 128002) | Iron sulfur acid spring bacterial and archeal communities from Banff, Canada, to study Microbial Dark Matter (Phase II) - Paint Pots PPA... ...
TGACGCTGACGCCACCGAAACCCTTCAGCGGCTTGGCCGCCGGGTCTGTGTCGCCTTGTTGCGCCACATAGAGTGCGTGTCCGACCTCGGCTTTGACCTCAGGCGGGAAGGATTTGAGATCTTTCAGCGACGAACCGACCCATCTGACAGGTTTCAGCTTCTCACTGTCCATTATACTATTATACGTATATCGGTATATCTGTCAAGACCATGGGCGTAGGGGGGTCGTTTACCTGGGGAGAACCCTACTCTGAAATGGAGGGCAGACTCGTCGCAGCGACTGGCACCCTCAGCTTTTATCATGAGGCTAACGCCGAACCAGCAGACCCAGCCTTCGCCCGAGGTCCTGATTATTTTTACCTTGAGGCGGAGACCGCTCACCTGCGGGTGATTAGCCATTGACGCTAATTCGCACCGCTTGTGAGTGCAGGTATAGTGGGGATCCCGTACATTTGACTCGCATCTTTCGCGAGCGATTTAATTCGACCAGTAGCGCGTTTCTCGTCGAAATGGAATTACCTCCGAATAGCCCGTCATCCGCCCGAATCAGCGTAGGGTGTGCCGGAGGGAGCGGCGGCTGTACGCCAGCGAAAATCCTTCTTATCCGGAAGGCCACGCAGGTCATACAATCATTCATTCATGGCCGGGAGAGATAATGCACACCTTCTTCCAAGACCTTCGGTACGCCTTGCGAATGCTTCGCAAGAACTCCCTACTGACGGCGGTGATTGTCGCTTCGTTGGCAATTGGAATCGGCGCCAATTCCGCTATTTTCAGCGTAGCAGATGCGCTGCTGTTGCGTCCGCTGCCTTATCCTCATTCGGACCGGTTGGCCGCGGTGTGGCTGCATTCTCCCGCAATCGGAATCCTGCGCGACTGGCCATCTCCGGGCCAGTACATTGACATCCAGAACGAGAATCATTCCTTCGAGCAGATGGCGCTGGCACAGAGTCGGACGTTCGTGTTGACGGGCCGCGAGCAGCCGGAGCGTCTTTTTGGAGCGCGTACGCAGTCCAGCCTTTTGGAGATGCTCGGCGCAAAGCCTCTGCTTGGCCGTTTGCTGCTGCCGGAGGAGGACAAGCCCGGCAAACCGGATGTGGCGATTCTAAGCGAGCGAGTCTGGAAACGCCTGTTCAATTCAGATCCAGGGGTCGTAGGGAAGACCATTGTGCTCAACGGTAACCCGTTCATCGTAGCGGGCGTATTGCAGCGTGGTTTTATGCTTGACGCAGAGGTGATGCCGTCGGAAACACCGATGGACAAGATGGATATCTTTGCGCCCTTGCCCCTGGGAGCCGATGCGATGAAAAACAGGCGCGACGAAAACTACAACATTATGGTGCGGTTAAAGCCGGGTGTGTCAGTGCAAAAGGCCCAGGCGGATATTGAGGTGATCGCCAGTCACATCCGCGAGAAGGACAAGCGCGGCGCCAGCTTCGGCATGCATGTCATGGGGCTGCAAGAACAGGTGGTCGGGGACGTACGGCGGGCACTGCTGGTGCTGCTCGGGTCGGTCGGGCTGGTGCTGTTGATCGCCTGCGCGAACGTTGCAAACTTGTTGCTCACGCGTGCCGCAGGGCGAGAAAAAGAAGTAGCGATCCGCACCGCTTTGGGCGCGGGCTGGCAGCAGCTTGCGCGACAACTACTTACCGAAAGTGTTCTCTTGGGACTTCTCGGCGGCGCGGCCGGGCTGCTGGTTGCGCAACTAAGTATTTACATGGTGCGCTCGATGAACCCGGGAAACATTCCGCGATTGGAAGACATTGCAATCAATAGCACGGTCCTGATGTTCACATTTGGCATCTCGCTGGCGACCGGAATTCTGTTCGGCGTTGCACCGCTATGGCGCGCCATCAAAGTGGATTTGAACACTTCGCTCAAAGCAGGTGGGCGCAGCGGACAGAGCGACGGTGGTTTGCACGTGCGTCGCCACAGTTTGCGGGGGTTGCTGGTTGTTTCCGAGCTGACGCTTTCGTTGATGCTTTTGATCGGAGCCGGACTGTTGATTCGCAGTTTCGTGCGATTGCAAAGCGTGCCGCCGGGGTTCACCACCGATCACGTGCTAACGATGGAGGTGGCCGCAGCGGGCCGGGAGTACCAGAATGATAAAAACGGTAAACCAATCATCAGTTTCTACAGTGAAATCGAGAGTCGTGTCGCCCACCTGCCAGGCGTGGTCGCAGAAGGAGTGGTTTCGACACTGCCGCTGACGGGCGAGGTAGGTTGGGGAGGCATCAACGTGGAAGGCTACACTCCGCCCCAAGGGCAGGAGTTGCAAGTGGATATTCGCGTCGCAGGCACGGATTATTTTCGGACGATGGGGATTCCTCTGCGCAAGGGCCGCTATTTCACCGAGGACGATAACGCGAATAAGCCGCAAGCGGTGATCATCGACGAGAAATTCGCGCAGCGCTTCTGGCCGGACAGCGACCCCATTGGAAAACACTTGTGGTTCGACCCCAACAAGCCAATCACGATCGTGGGTGTGGTGGGCGCAGTCAAGCAATACGACCTGGAGACGGACGGCAAGATCGCGACCTACTTCCCGCAACAGCAGCAGCCCGGTTCTAGAATGTTTCTGGCGGTGCGCACCTCGTCGGAAGCGGCAGGACTATCTTCCGCGGTCGTAAGCCAAATCCATGCGGTCGATCCGGACGTGGTGGTTTATGGAATCCGGACGATGCAGGAACGGTTGCATGATTCGCTGGCGCGCCAGCGCTTTTCGAGCACCATGCTGGGTGTGTTTGCGGTGTTCGCGTTGTTGCTGGCAGCAGTGGGACTCTACGGTGTAATGTCGCATTTGGTGACGCAGAGCACTCACGATATCGGTGTGCTAGTGGCACTGGGCGCACGGCCCGGGAATATCATCAGGCTGGTGGTGCTGCAGGGGATGCAGTTGGCAGGAGTTGGAATCGCAGGGGGCGTTGTCGGCGCAGCCGCATTGACTCACGTGATGACCAGCTTGCTATTCGGGGTCAGTTCGACAGACGCGTTCACCTTCGGGGCCGTGCCGGTGCTGCTGGCGGCGGTAGCATTTGCCGCGACCGTCATTCCGGCGTGGAGGGCAACTCGAGTCGATCCGATGGTCGCGTTGCGAGAAGAATAGCGGCGCGCGTTCCAATTTTATTCATTTCGCTGTATTTCCGCGCTGCGCGCCGGATCTCTCAGCGCACCATTAACGTTCGCTGGGCCCTGCCGCAGTCTGTCGTAGGAAACTTCGATGAATACACGTCTGACATCCGTGGACCCACAGTCTGGCGAATTCTGAGCGCATTGTCGGCAAACGAGAAGTAATCCGAATGGGCCCGGATCGGTACCGGGAAGTGGAACGTCATTGCTGCACCGAACTCAGTTGCCCAGAAATCCCTTCTTGCGCGCTTCATCCCAACCAGTCCCTTGACTGTACCTCGAATGAACTGTACAGTTCAGATAGTTGAAATGGAGAGTTTATGGCCATTACTTCAAGAGCAGGCAAAACCGGCACGATTGTGGTATCTGCTCTGCATGCCCGTGTTAATTTCGGAAAACTGCTGCGTCGAATAGATGACGAGAGGGGAGCGCTTGTTATCGAGAAGCGGGGGATCCCTCGTGCTGTGCTTATGAGCATTCGTGATTACGTCAAACTGGCCGCCCCGGAACCCGACGTCTTAAGGCTCCTCGGTGAAGAATCGGAGCGAAACCGCACGAGTGCATTGAACTCGCGTGAGATTGACAAACTGATAAGGAAGGTCCGCTCCCAGAAGTCGAAGCAATAATGCTTCCCCTCCGTCTGGTGATCGATACAAATGTTCTGGTTTCTGCTGCAATAAAGCCCGCCGGGCTGCAACGTACGGTCTTCCTGATTGCCATTTCTAAGCCAGCCCGCTTATATGTCTCGCATCCCGTCCTTGAGGAATACAGCGAGGTGCTTGCCCGTCCCGAGCTCCGGATCCGAAAGGGTCTTCGGCTGCAATTGCTGCAGCTCATCAAGAACCACAGTCATACGGTGGTCCCCACCCGGCGGCTTGAAGCAACAACTGATCCTGCAGACAATATATTCCTGGAATGCGCGGACGCCGCGCGTGCGGACTATTTGGTGACCGGGAATCAAAAACATTTTCCGAGATTCTGGAAGAAAACCAAGGTTGTAACCTCACGGGAGTTTGTCAGTCTTGCGTCACCTCATTTAATAAAGTAGCTGATTGCAGCACGGAATGCATAAAGCTGGGTTGAACCGGAATCCTAGCCAGTCGTTTTCCATGACCGCAGCGGACCTTCTGAGAAATTCGACTTCTTTCCCCAAAACAGGAAAAGGAATTTTGGACCCTGGAATTGGGGTGAACCCCTAAGCTGGCACAGTTTCTTTGGGCACTCTTGGGTCACCAAAAAATCCAAGACGACCGAACATACACACTACCTAGAACCCCGTTTCTGGATAGTTTCCGAGTCGGAAACCATTCGTTCAGAATCGCGACGTCCGTCGTGCAGTTCCGGATTGCGGACGCTCGGTGTGAGATAGAATCGATCTGTTCGTTACCCCTAGTCACAGGTCCGAATGTACCGTGCGATGGTTACTCAGCTATACTCTGGGCCACGCATGGCGTTAACTCCGGGCGCGAAACTCGGGCCGTATGAGATTCAGTCTCCCTTGGGTGCAGGAGGCATGGGCGAAGTTTATCGTGCGCGGGACACGCGCCTCGATCGCGAAGTTGCGATCAAGGTTCTGCCTACGAGCCTTTCGTCCGACGGTTCTCTGAAGCAGCGGTTGGAGCGAGAAGCCAAAGCTATTTCCAAACTTTCGCACCCTCACATCTGCACACTTCATGACATTGGTCATCAAGACGGCGTGGATTTCCTGGTCATGGAGTACCTGGAAGGTGAGACGCTCGAGCAGCGACTAAGCAAGGGGCCGCTGCCGCCGGAGCAGACCATTCGTATTGCGGCTCAAATGGCCGAGGCGCTCGCCAAAGCCCATAAATTGGGTATCGTTCACCGCGATCTCAAGCCATCGAATGTCATGCTGACGAAAACGGGCGCCAAGCTGATGGATTTCGGTTTGGCGAAAGAGTTCGGCCCTGCTCACCTGCCCGATGTCCTGACGGCGATGACCGCGGAACAATCGAAATTGACCGCCGAAGGGATGATCGTCGGAACGTTTCAGTACATGGCGCCCGAGCAATTGGAAGGCAAAGAAGCCGACGCACGCACAGACATTTTCACACTCGGGACAGTGACGTACGAAATGGCCACTGGCCAGCCAGCATTCACCGGGAATAGCCGCGCGAGCTTGGTCGCCGCTATCCTTTCTTCCGAACCACAGCCCATGAAGTCTTTACAGCCGATGACACCGGCGGCACTTGAGCGCGTCGTTAGAAAATGTCTGACGAAAGATCCCGACGAACGTTGGCAGAGTGCCAACGACCTGGCAACCGAGTTGAATTGGATCGCCGAAGGAGGCTCGCAGGCGGTAGAAGCGGGACTCGCTCGAGCAGGCAACAGGAATTGGCAGCGCGCAAGTTGGCTCCTGACCGCCACGTTTTCTCTTTTAGTGATGGCTGGCGGCGCGGCCTGGTGGAAAGCGAGCAATCGGCGCCCGACCGCCATGTATTTCCAAACATCAGTGCCTTTCTCCGCGGACGACGTGGCTTTGTCTCCAAACGGTCGGATGCTGGCAATGGTCGCCTACTCCAAGCAGACGAACAACTACGTGCTCTGGACGAATGAAGTCGGGGGCCGGCAGACCAATTCGTTGGTTGGGACGCAGGACGCGTCCTACCCATTTTGGTCGCCGGACGGCAGATCCATCGGGTTCTTCGCTGACGGCAAACTCAAGAAGGTGGATCTGTCAGGAGGACAGCCCCAGGTGCTGTGCGATGCGCCCAACGGACGTGGCGGCACGTGGAATCGGGACGGAGTAATCGTATTCACGCCCGACTCCCTCGGAGGGTTGTCGCGCGTCTCTTCCTCGGGAGGCTCTCCGGTTGAAATGACCAAGCCGGACACGTCACGCTTTGAAACCACCCACCGCTGGCCGGTGTTCCTGGGGGACGGGAAACATTTTCTTTATCTGGCTGCGAATTTCAGCGGGCAGTTAGAAAACAATGCGATCTTCCTGGGCTCATTAGATTCGCAGGATAGACGCTTGCTGGTTAACACGAGCGCGAACGCGGCGTACGCAGAGTCAGGTTACCTGCTGTACCTGCGGGACAAGACACTGGTGGCACAATCGTTCGACCGTCGGCGCTATATTCTGAGCGGCGAGCCGCACCCCTTGAGCGATGACGTGCTGTACTTCCCTGGGGTGGATAGGGGTGTTTTCAGTGTTTCCAGTGGGGAGGTTCTGGTCACGCAAACGGGAAGAGGCGCGTTCGTCTCGCAATTGACCTGGTTTGACCGACGCGGAAAGGCAGCGGGCACGCTCGGGATGGTTGGGTCGTATCCCAACGTGCGGCTCTCGCCAGACGGGCGCAAGGTCGCCGTGGAAGAAGCCGACCCAGACGGACGGACCACCCATATTTGGATCTATGAACCGGCCCGAAGTGCAACGACGCGGCTGACGTTCGACCCATCGCTGCATCAGGCCCCTATCTGGAGTCCTGATGGTAGGCAGATCCTGTTTGGTTCCAACAACAAGGTCGGCTTCCACCTTTATCTCAAGAATGCCGATGGTTCCGGGTCCGAGGAGCAAGTAGCCGATTTCGGAGCCGGTATGCAAGTCAATCTTTGGGACTGGTCGCGCGATGGCAAGCACGTACTGTTCAGAAAGGGAAACGAGCTGTGGGACCTCTCCTGGCCTGAGCGCGTGGCCAAGCCGCTGTTGCAAGTCAAGTGGGCGGTACGGAACGCACAGTTTTCCCCCGATGGCCGCTGGATGGTCTATGCCTCGAATGAGACGGGGAGTATGGAGATCTACGTGTCCCCTTTTCCGAGTGGCAACGGCAAGTGGCAGGTGTCAAGCACAGGAGGACAGGAGCCGAGATGGCGCCAGGACGGGAAGGAGTTGTTCTACGTGTCGGCGGACGGAAAGTTGATGGCCGTGGCAGTGACGACGGACGCCGGTTTCAAAGTCGGCTCCCCGGTCGCGCTTTTTCAGACCCACCGGCGGCAGTCGGTTTCCTCGCAGGACGTTTTCCCCTATGACGTGAGTGGCGACGGGCAGAAATTCCTAATCATCACAAAAATGGACGAAGCCACAGCCGCGCCGCTCTCTGTTCTTTTAAACTGGTCTTCGGAGATGGAGAAATAGAATGGTCCGTACGCCGGCGGGCGTTTTCCGGCGGCAATCCAGCCATATCTGCTAGCACGCTAGGCGGTGCGAACCTTCCTCAGTTCCAACATTCATGAAAGTGGTTTGAGGGCCGTCGAGATTGCCTGCAGCCACGTGGACGCTTACCGTGTATGCAGTCCGCCCAATTACTCGGCGACTGTTGCTATACCACTCGCAGCGTCTTGCTTGTCTGCTCGGAAGCAATTCTGCCAGTTGAGCGCGCAGCTCTTGGTTGCAGGTCTGCGACGCGGGCCAGACGTCCCGTTCGGGGCTGTAGATTCTCAGTCAGACATCTTCCGGACCCAGGTTGTCATTCACCGCGTGTCGCAGTTTCTGTTTGCAGCCCAGATAATGCTCGGTCGTCTGAACGGATGTGTGACCAAGCAAGAACTGAATTTGGTCAAGTTCTCCACCAGCCAAGTGGCATAGTCGCGCGCAGGTGCGACGTAAGTCATGCGGAGCGAGATTCTTGATGTCGGCACGTTTCGCAGCCGCCTTAACAATGTGCCAGACAGCATTCGGTGTGAGGCCTGCGCCCCATATTTTTCCTAGCCTGCCTACTCGCCGGAAGGGCGCACCTGTGCTTATCTTGGCTGCATCGATCCACTCATCAACGGCGCGCTTTGCCCATACCGGCACTGGAACTGTGCGGATGTGCTTTCCTTTACCAATTAGGTCGGCGATTACCCAGTTTTCCTCGCGGACCTGAAAATCTCCCAGTCCGAGTCCGACCAGTTCGGCGCGTCGCAGGCCGCATCCAATCAGCAGCGCGAGGATCGCCCGATCACGTTTCACTCGCAGGCTATCTCCCGATTCTGCGAGCAAGGTTCTGGACTGTTCGACGGTTAGCTAGTTTCCAATCCGAACACCCAAGCGTTTTGCGCCTTTAACGCGACCGATTCCGGCGGCCAATTCGGGACTCAGGAGGCCTGTATCAGCCGCCTCGTGTGCGAGTCGTCTCACAGCCGCTAAGCGCACGTTGATTGTCGAAGGCGCTAGGTTCTTCTGTTCGAGAAAGAATCGATAACGAAGGACAACACTACGGTTAAAGGCCAAGCGCGGCTCAGAACAGTACCAACCGATGAATTCATCGATGGCATGCCCATACGATTCTTGCGAACTCGCTGCTGCCAGCGAGTTTAAAACTGCATTCTTCGACTGTTCCAAGTCGGGCAGTCGAAGTATTGTTTTCGCCCGTGAGCGTTTGCTTGTCTTTTTCCGATGTCCCATACTGGCGGCCTCCTGCGCCGCGTACAGTATGGTCATTCACTTAGAACGCTAAGGACGCGAAGCCCGTTTCTGGATAGTTTCCGAGCCGGCGAGTCACCAGGGTAGTGTCTGAGTAATCGGTTACGCGGGCAAAAAACAAACCCTCGAAACCCCTCGATCTCGCTGTGACCTGCCCTGGTGGCGAATTCGTTGTTCGAAGGATCGTCCCTTCATACAAGAGGGCGGAGGGGCTCTTGCAACTCCGCGACAGGACTAAGTGCTCTTGATGCTCTTGGAACCCTCGTCCCACACTGCTACCTTTTTGTTGAAGTACGAATAGTTCGACATGTGACATCCGGTAAGCGCAGCGTTGTTTCCGAAAATTTCGTTCTCCACGACCGGTTTGCGTGTTCTCACCGCCTGGAAGAAGTTTGCCAGGTGATCCACCAAGTCACTGTAATGCCCGGGTGCGGCATACACCTCCTCCTCCGAGTCCACCTTATACTCACCCGGACTCGGCCTAGGATGCTCTTGGTTCCACTTCGCGATGTATTCCTCGCTTGCCGTTTCAGGCCACGACCCAATGGAATAGTCCTCGCGTGTTTGAAACGGCGGCTCCGGCCGGAACGCCAGGGATGCTCCGGCCCCCAGAGCTGCAGGCGCGCCTTCGCCGCGAATAAACATGGTTCCCTTTTTCCCGTAGAAGGCGAACATTTGGTCCTCATACTTGTTGTTCTGGTTGCAACGCAGAACCACCTGGAATTTCGGATAGTCGTATATGGTCCACTGCAGATCTCCAAATTCGCGGCCATCCTTGTAGTGGTAAATCCCCCCGGTGGAAAAAGCGCGCGTCGCCGGCGAGTTGATACCGGTCACGTAGTGAATGCCGGAGATCAGATGCACGAATAGGTCGCCCGGGAGTCCCGCTCCGTAGTCCCTGTAGCAACGCCAGGAGACGAAGCGTCGTCCGTCGAAGGGCCGCTTAGGTGCGTTTCCTAGCCAGGTATTCCAGTCGATGGTCATTTCGTTGGCATCCGGCGGAATCGGGAAGACCCACGCCCCGCTGTCCGTGTTGCGGTCCCACACGGCCTCAATCGTGTCCACCTCTCCCAGCCTCCCGGAGTCCCAGATTTCCTTTGCTTTCGCGTAGAGAATGGAACTCACGCGCTGGCTACCGATCTGGCAGATCCGCTTATTCTTCTGTACCGCATCCATCATCGCAAAGCCGTCCTCGAGTGTGTGGGACATAGGTTTCTCGCAGTACACATCTTTGCCGGCCTGCGCCGCCTCTATCACCAAACGCCCATGCCAGTGGTCTGGCGTGGCCACAATCAGCGCATCAATATCCTTGCGGTCGAGAACGCGACGGTAATCGCGCGTGGTGTCTAAATTCTTCTTCAAGATCTTCTTGACCGAATCGTGCCGCGCGTCGAAAAGGTCCGCGGCAGCCACGCACTCGATTCCGGGCATCGCCCGACTCGCTCTCAGCAAATCGCAACCTTGAGTCCCCGTGCCGATGATGCCGAATCGCACGGTATCGGAAGGTGCGAGCGTCGAAGAAGGCCACAATATCTTGGGCTCCAGCAACTCCACCTTCCTGCCCGTGATACCGGCAGCCACCGACCCTGCTCCCAGCCGAACAAAATCACGCCGTGACATGGCGACCACTTTTTTCATGACGGATCACACCTCCTTGGAAAAGTCTCAAACTTCGTACTGCGAGCCTTCGAGCATGAAGCGCAAACCGACTCACTCGGCGTGTCTGCGCCAGGCTGGTTCTTAACCAGTCGACGGCGAACCCAGTGTGGCTGACCGCGTCCGAGGGCGAGATCACCGCCTTGTCCTCGATCACGTCGCCGAGCTGCGAATCTTCTTCCGGTACGGCAGGCACTTCGCTCACGGTGACGATCACGGTTGTGAGCCAGTTTCTTTACTTCACGGATGGCGCGTATGCGGTCGCCGATGAGCACGAGGGATTCTAACTTCTCCTGCTCAGCTTCAGGCCCTCGAAAGCTAAGTACGCTGCGATAAGAAGAGCAACCGCGCTTACCCACATCGGAACCGCCCAGCCGTTCAGAGCCGCTTCCCACTTAAAGGCAAGCCTCAAAACATGTATGACTGCGATCAGGAGAAAGATCAGGCCGGTGGCAAGGGAAAATGTTTTTTGATTCATCGGGTTCACTCCTCGAACGGGTGCGAGAATCCCGACTATCGCTCTATGTCAAAATAGATGCGAGTTGTCGCGCGGTACTCGGCGATCTTCTTGCCATCAAGTAGCATTTCGAAGTCGGTCACGTGCGCCCACTTCATACCGCGGACGGTTTTTGCGGCTTCTGTCACCGCGTTTTCTGCGGCCTTCGCAAAGCTCTCCTTTGATGCACCTACGATTTCGATGACTTTCTGTGGCATGGTTTCCTCCTAGCTTGGCGCAAGTATACCCCCCCGTGAACAGGAGGGCTAAGGCGGCGACCAACAAACGAGGCGTGGTTCGTTAGGGTCGGTTAAATGAAACAATTTTTGGAAAATGAGAAGAATACGACTTTCGTTGCTGACGACGGCGGAAAATCATGGGACGTAGTCAATCCAGAAACCTCGAAGGACCATGTGGGCCATCACGTGGAGTTGAACGCACACGTCTACGAGGACAAAGGTCAGATTCACGTAATGAAGGTGAAAATGCTTTAGACGCAGTTGACAGTGTTGTGGTAGGCAGGCTTGCAGCGTGCCTACCACCTTCTCAAACGTACCAACTCCATTACCAAAAAGATGCGCTAAGAAGTTCCGGTGAAGGAATGGCTGAGTGATTTCATTTTTTTGGACTTTAGATTTTTCTCTTTCTCGCAATACACGTGTTGTCCTGTGCGCCTCGGTCACAACGTAATTGCGTTTGTGGGTTGAGGCCCGAAACAATATCCACCGGCCATAACTGCGAGGACGGTCGTGCCCTTTGGATTCAAGGGCGCTTACTTCTACGACCAAATTCAGTACGCAGCGGACGGTCTTCACGTTTTCACTTGTACCTTTATTAATGATGTGGGTGATTTCTTCGCAACCTTGCTCTCTGGAGGCTTACAAAGAGCTGCCGAGGCTAGAGCTTCCTTCAGGACGAGCCATCGCCTGTTGTTCTTTATGATCCGAAAACACAAAGGTTTGAGTTAAGACCTCATAGGGGGCGGCTCAACACAGATTTGTGGTACGTTGAACTGCGAATTCAGAAAGAGACGCCATCGAACGGCTTTACAAGTGAGCGTAGCGTCCGACGACAACAGCGAAATCGCGCCCACTGACGAACCCATCCGGCATTTCAAGGAATGGTTCGCCGAGGCGAGCGCCCACGAGCCCAACGATCCCGATGCCATGGCGCTGGCAACGGTCGATGCGGACGGGCTTCCCAATGTGCGGATGGTGCTTTTGAAGAGCATCGATCACCAGGGTTTCGTCTTCTATACCAACCTCGAAAGCGCCAAGGGCGAGGAGCTTAAGGCGAACGCGAAAGCCGCGCTCTCATTTCACTGGAAGTCGCTGAGCCGCCAAGTACGCGTGCGGGGCGACGTGGTGCCGGTCGGCGACGCGGAAGCCGACGCCTATTTCGCCACGCGCCCGAAGGATAGCCAGATCGGGGTCTGGGCTTCGCACCAATCGCGGCCGCTGGAAGGGCGTTTCGCATTGGAAAAGGAAGTCGCGCGCTATGCCGCAAAATATGCGCTGGCGAGCGTCCCGCGTCCGCCGCATTGGTCGGGCTTTCGTCTGAGGCCGCTCGCCATCGAGTTCTGGCGCGACCGGCCGTTCCGGCTGCACGAGCGGCTGCTCTACCGCCGCGAAAGTGTGGACGCGCCGTGGATAACAGAGTGGCTGTTTCCGTAAGTTTCGATCAGCGTTGTTTCGATTTCTGCAATCGCAATTGTTCGCGTTGAGATATGCATGACGCGGAACGCCGGAGGGAAGTTCCTGATTGCCAGTGGCTGTGGATGCGAACGATCCTGTTGAAGGTTGCGCCATCGTAATTGGCAACGGACCATCTACAGTAACTCACGCAGGGCAGATCGAGGCGCGCGAGAAGAAGAGCAATGCGCTACCGATGGCGTGCCGGTCGATCAGTTCGCGGCACCGGGTTCGTATCGCGTAATCTCAGCACCAGCTGCAGCGACGCCAGGCACGCCAGTGTTGATCGTGGTGGCGCGAGCGACAGGTGCCCATTAGGTGGGCAGAATTGAGTCACTTTTGAAGGTTTTTGTAGTGCGAACGTGAGCTAAGTGGTTGCTAATCAGCGAGCCTAGTACGCGATTGACGCGTTATGAGCCGGATAAAATACGAGCCCGTCTTTGCTTCTCAACGACTTACGTATATGTTGATCGACCCATTTCACGGGTGGTCTTCGGTAGTTTGTTCCCAATTTGTTCCGGTATCGATGAGGTGACCCCCTCAACTGTCACAAAAACTTTGGGCACACTTTCCGTTTTCTAAAAGTGTTCTTGCATCTCCTACTAGGCTAAGGGGTCTGGGGAAGGGGCGACGTCGCCCCCTTCCCCAGAGCGGCGGTCGAATTCCCCTGCCTGTTCTCATCGTTGTTCTCAAAAAACTCTATCGTTGCGCTCCGGGCATCGACCGAACTCGCAACCTCAGTCTGTTGCTC
>Ga0185299_10006059_pt1 | contig 13086 bp, 16 predicted proteins | sample PaiPotPPA55metaG_FD_128002 | JGI IMG/M metagenome (GOLD analysis project Ga0185299, IMG submission 128002) | Iron sulfur acid spring bacterial and archeal communities from Banff, Canada, to study Microbial Dark Matter (Phase II) - Paint Pots PPA... ...
TCGGTCTCGAATTCACATGTCACACGTAAAACGCTCTAGTAAAAGGGCGCACACATAATGCCGCGAACACTTATCCCCGTAGGTCGCTGGAAAATTCACGCCGAATCAACGAACGAGCAAGCTGCCATCCACTTATCCGGGCGAGCGTTTTCGGACTCCTGGAAAGTGGACAACAGCGAACACGGCGTTGTGCTGACGCCTGACCAAGCGCACGAGTTGGTCACGGAATTGAACTTGGCTCTGCTTGATTTGGAAATACAACGGACCGCTGATTTGGCTCGGGCCGTCGAAGGAGCCGGCTAATTGCTTCTGCCAACCATCGAGCAGTCCACCGATTTCCAGTCGGCCTCGTCAGACCATCAATGTTGCCCGTAGACCACTGGCAGATGGACTCGACGAGCCAACACGTCACGATGCGCATATCCGCAAAAGGGGCTTCGGATTTAACCACAGCGGCGGCCCAACACGGGTTCTTACTAGAACCGGAGCAGGCGCGTCAGATAATTCGGGACCTAAGCAGGGCGGTGCTCGCCTCGGATGTAAAACGGAAGGTCGAGGCCGACGACGCCAAGTGAGCGCACCGTCCAGATCGCCCAAAGTCCAGAACATCCCGGCCCGTATTCATTGAACAAGCGGTTGACCGATCTCGTCCAGAAGCGGCACGCCGACCAGCTCGTATCGGAAAGAATTGAGAACTACAAATGACCAGACTATTGATTGCGCTTTGTCTGTTTGCGTCGCTTACCGCCTGTAGCGGCGGCGCAGACGATTCCCCTTCACCGGCGGTGCCTGCCCAAAAAACCGTAACCGCGGAAGGTATTTATAGCGGGACCAGTGTCGCGAACGAGAGTATTGCCGGCGTCGTGCTGGACACCGGCGCGTACTACGTCTTCTTCGGGCCACCTAACGGCGCAAGCGGTGTGGCCGGCGTCGTGTTCGGCACAGGCATATCGAGCAACGGCAATTTCTCGTCGACCGATGGGCGAGACTTCGACATTGGGAACCGCAACGTGACAAACGCATCAGTGGCGGCGACCTATGTGGGAAGGCAGTCGCTGGATGGCGCCATCTCAATCGGCGGGAATAGCCCATCGTTCACTTCGACATACGACAACCTGTACGACCAGGCTGCGTCTTTGTCCTCAGTTGTTGGCAGCTACTCGGGCCAGGCGGCGACCAGCGCCGCTGTCGAGAGTGCAACGTTCACCGTATCTGCCAGCGGCACGATTGGCGGAACGTCGTCACTGGGATGTTCGTTCGCCGGCACCCTGTTGCCGCATGGCAATCACGGAGGCGTGTACGACATCACCTTGTCGTTCGGAGGGGCGCCGTGCGTATTTGCCAATGCATCATTGACCGGGGTCGCCTTGTTTAATCCGAGTTCGATGACGGTCGTTGCGGCGCTGCCTAACGCGTCGAGAACGGACAGTGTGGTGTTTTCCGGCCAGATGCAGAAGCTCGTTCCAGCCGCTACTACGGGCGGTTGGAATGGGTTGCATGGCTAGTCGCACGCCGCGAACCAATGAAAACGCCGTGACGCCGTCGACATTGCCGATATCCGAAGACAAGGGAAACTGTTATGTACTCTGACCGCAACGATGTCAGCGTCGGAATCACCGGTCCGAAACTAAACTTGGGCTGTGGCTTTGACTACCGCGACGGCTACATCAACGTCGACATGAACGAGGACCACCACCCCGACCTTCTATCCGACGTCACCTGGCTGCGCTCGATCGCGGATGAATCCTGTTCCGAAGCGTTGGCTCAAGACCTTCTCGAGCACATTCCTCGCGCAAAAGGGACGACGGCATTGCGCGAATGGAACCGCGTGCTCAAGCATGGCGGCCGGCTGATCGTGCGCGTGCCGAGCCTGATCCACTTATTCCAATTGCTGACCGATCACGCACGGCAGGACCTCGCTACTCAGCAGCGCCTGATCCAGTGCCTTTACGGCACGCAAGGTTATGACGGCGATTTCCACTTCAACGGGTTCACCGAGGTCACGTTGCGACACGCACTCGCCGATGCCGGATTCTCGGTCCGTTCGATCCAGATCGTCGACGAGTGGATGTTCGAAGCCGAGGCGCAGAAAGTTGCGCACGTGACGCCCGATCCGATCCTGCGGGCCCCGACCGATGAAGCATTCCTTGATCGTGCGTATCAGACTTTACTCAGACGTCCGGCCGATCCGGAAGGCAAAGCGTACTGCCTGAAGGTAATGGGCGGCGGCATTGCGCGGGAGGCTGTAATCGAAGCGCTGAAGGCGAGCGATGAATTCAAGGCAACGCTATCACCAAAAGATCCGGGCCTTTCCGTCGTTTTGTGAGATGCGCTTAGGAGGCGAGCATGACTAGTGCCAGCGCGTGCGGACGCCGCGATAGTACGTGAAGCGGGTGAAACGCTGTGGCGCCGTTGGTATCGACGATAAATATCCAAAAGATAGGGATGCTGTTATTCAGAGCTGAACTCCGGAAACCGTCTGAAGGACCATGCCAATTCACGAGAAAAAAGGAAAGACGCATGAAGCGGGAACCCACAACACGGCAGGCCCAGTGGCGGCAAGTAGCGCTAATGTGGCTACGGAGCAACTTGGTTGGAGTCACGTTGCTCATCGCCGTGATCATGCCCTCGTTGCTCGTCGGCTACCGAATGGCGGACTATCGCGTGCAGAGCCAGGAAGCCGCCGTTGCGGCAAGCATGCTTGAGTCGATCGACCGCCTGCTAACGGCTATTCGGTTTAACGAACGCAAGCTCGCGGGCCTTGCGGGACGACCCTGTGCCGAAGTAAAAGGGCAGCTAACGTTGACCGACATGTTTGTCCCTTACCTTCGTTCGGCCGTGCTGGTCCGAGATGGAATGCTCTATTGCTCAACCATCCTCGGCCCGCGCTCTGCGCCGCTCTCCGGGTATTTGATCCCGTCGGGTGCCGCCCAGCAAATTGCGTTCTTGGGCGGGACCACCCTAATGCCGCAGATTCCGATCATGGTGGTGTACCAGCGCATTGACGCCCGAAATGGCATTTTGTATCTGGTGGAAGGTGCGTCCATCACCGATATCCTTGCGCGCGCAAAAGCATCGGGGGCGCAAAGCGCGTCGGTCTCTGGCGGTTCGGGAGGCACCCTAACGAGCGAAGGACGATGGTTGCAAACCGCTGGCCCGGCTCAGGGTCACGTAATCGCCGCGTCCAGGTCGGCCGAGTATTCCATTGCGGTGAAGAGCAACCCGGCTAGGTTAGGCGGCGACCTGCTCGCTACTGAGATTGTCTTCCTGGTCGCAGGACTATCGGTATTCACGGCGCTCGTCTTAGGATACCAAGCAGGTTTTACGCCGCGTCAACGATTGAAACGACAAGTTCGGGCAGGGCTGCGGCGTCGTGAGTTCTTTCTGGAATACCAGCCAATCATCGAACTTACGAGCGGCCAATGGGTCGGTGCCGAGGCGCTTTTGCGCTGGAACCATCCGCGCTTGGGCGTTGTGATGCCCGGAAAATTCATCAGCGAGATCGAGCAAACGTCTGTGATCGGTCCGCTTACCGAATTCGTGCTGGCCACCGCGCTGGCTGAGTTGGATGCGTGCTCAGTCCCCGACGGCTTCCGGGTCAGCGTCAACCTCGCACCGCACCACACCGAACTGCGTGGCTTTCCCGAGGACCTCAGTTCGACGCTGACGCGAAGCGCGACGCGCATGCAGGTCGTTCTGGAAATTACCGAACGCGGTTTGTTCGCCGGTCTGAGTGCAGTCCACGTTAGCGTAGCGAAACTCAAGGCCCAGGGCGTAAAATTTGCAGTCGATGACTTTGGCACCGAGAACAGCAACATCTCGCTGCTGCAGCGCTTCCCATTTGACTACATCAAGATCGACAGGCAGTTCATTGATCGCGTCGCCAGTCGCGACCGTCAACTGATCGAGGGCATCAGTTTTCTTGCGAACAAGCTGGGCGCATCGATCGTCGCGGAAGGCGTCGAAGAGATCGGACAGTATGAAGCGTTGAAGGAAATCGGCGTCGCTTTCGCGCAGGGCTTCTTCTTTCAGCGACCGCTTGGCATCGGCGAATTTGAGCGGATATACCGTCAGTCGCGGATTGGCACAGACGCGCGACCGTTTGATTGCTGATACGTCTTCATTCAAAGGAATCGCGTGCTAATCACCGGCTCAGGGGCCTTTCCCCCGCTCGATCGTACTGGGTATAAAGGGGAAAGGGCCAGAAGGAAGCTAGAACAATGCATGGGGCGATGGGCAGCGGCACAACCTGGCACAGCGGACCGCGCGTTTCTAAATTACCGAAAAGATCTCACGCCTGGATCCCTGCTGTCTGCCTTGGATCGATAAGCGCCCGCCTCAAAGTTTACGAAACGTAAATCGAAACGGCTCGTGGATGGGCTAATTCGAATGTGCGAACCCGGCCCGCACGGACGTCGCGTATCAACTTGTCGATCAACTCGATTTGATCCGCCTCAAATTCGATGTCACCGTTCGGCGAGGCCGTAGTTCTTAACCATCCGCGCCGGCAATCAAGCAGATAGGCCACAGCGCGTACACGCCGCATAAAATACCGTTCCATTTGCAGTCAGTCTCAGTGCTTCTTTCTCAATTCGGAGTGCACGATAGCACGTTTATTTGCGTGACATGGCGGGCCGCAGCGGCTGCCGTAGTTGGGCGCGTGTCGGCATACCTCAGTGCACGGACGGACATTCAGTTGCTGACGCTGATCCGCGATTCATGCCGAGGTAAAGAGGCTGCCTGAGCCGCATATGACCGCGAGTGCTTGATGAAAAATCAGTGGCTTGCCGCACAGATCGCAACATCTCCTTCGGTCGAAGATGTCCTAATCATCCTCTGGATCTGATCGATGAAAGTTGCTTTTTACAAAGGCACGCGTCCTGGCCTCTCCGGCATCGTCAATCGACTAATCCGGGGGCGGACGAACAGCGTCTATTCGCATTGTGAGCTCGTTGTTGCACCCATCGACAAAACGTATTTGTGCGCATCGTCTTCATTCGAAGACAAGGGCGTGCGCTTTGCGACGATCGCTCTCGATCCGGCTCGCTGGGATGTTGTCGAGTTTGCTATCAGCAGGCAAGCCGAGGATGCCGCGATCGAGTGGTTCAACGATCACCTCGGGCAGCCGTACGACCTCGCGGCCATTTTCGGCTCGATGTTCCGGCGTGGTCATCGCGAGGGGCATTGGGACTGCTCGGAATCGATCGGCACGGCGCTTGGCATTCCCAGGGCTTGTCGGTCTGATCCGGCGACATTGCATGTGGCACTGTGTGCAGCCGCTGGCGGCGCTCTGCTTCTGGCGCAGCAGGCACCAGACGCCGCGCCTGCCTGACTCCCGTAAAAACCCTCCACCTTGTCGACCCAACAGATCGACGGTCTTTTTTATGCCCGCGATGCGGGTGAACTTGGAGGAAGCAGCGTGAGAAACGCACCGCAACGTGTGGCATGCAAGCACGCGAAAGGGCTCCCGTGGAGTTCGATAGATTGGTAAATCTGCCGATGCCCCCAGCACCGGTCGCTATGCTGATGAGCCGACCTGCTCCGGCGTGCATGCAGACGTCAGCAGGTGCTCTTCGATTGGCGGGATACTAAAAAACATGTGACCGTTATCACAGCGTCCCGATCCGCAAGCGGCAATACTACATGCCTCTCAATTCTGGCAAGCCCTCGGTAGCGCCAGATCTTTTGCGCCAGCTCCACGAGCTGGCGCCTTTTTTAACGTCCGGTTGCCTTCCCTGGCTGTTGAACATCCGGCGACCAGATTCTGTAACGCAATGCGATCGCGAACGCGGGTCAGTCCGCCTTCTTTCGCAATTACGCCGCGATCCTCAAGGGACTTCAGCACACGCGAGACGGTTTCGCGACTGACTTTCGCCATTGCCGCGACAGTCGCGTGTTTTGGAAGTTCGATCAGGGGTGATTCGTCCTTTGTCGTGTTCTCGATTGCTGACAACACGACCGCTGAGATCCGGGCGTCTGCGCGGGGCAATCCCTGCGTTGCTTGACCAACGACAAACTGGCGAAGCTGGAAGGCCAAGGATCTGTTCAATGCGCGCGACACGGCGGGCTCATCGAACAGCTGCCGGGCGTCGGCCCGGTTAATAAGGGCCACCGTGCTCTTCCTGACGGCTACGACGTTTCCCGGTATGGGTAAGCCGTTAAGAATCGGTGCTTCTCCGAGCGATTGCCCCGACTTAATCACGCGTATCGGAATTTCGAACCCATCCTCGGTAAATACGGCCAACCGTACTTGTCCCGCTAACACCAGCATGAGCGGGGATCGAGGGTCACCCTGATAGCAAATGGATTCGCCGGGCTTGAATTCGGTAATACGGGCCTGCTTGCTTGCTCGTACTACGACATCGTCGGCAGACAGGGAAAATAGAGTTTGATTTCTCATTACGGTCTATTGCTATCGGCGTTCATTCACCGTCTCGGAAAAATCAGTGGGCAAGCTATAGACAATCTGCGTAATCGGGATGTCCACAGAATTCGGACGAGAACGTACGCCAGCTGGCCGCAAACCCTTACTGGGTAGCGGAGCGCCTTGTCCTCGAAACGGCATCGAACTGTACTAAACATGTGCAACATGCCTATACCGTGCGTCTCAAAAGGGGCATAAGTAGCCGGCGCGTGCTGAAGAATTTTCGCTGTGTCCGCATGCTTTTAGGCGGCATCGAATGCATGCACATGATCGCAAAAGGGCAGATGAAGTGCGCTAGAGGAACCTGTCAGTCCGTCGCTAACTGGTTCTACACATTGGCAACATAAGCAGTACTAATCAAATCGATATCATTTGCTCTGTGCTCTGTACTGGGACAAAACCAGCGCTTTTACTTCTTGCGCGTCCGACGCTGGCTTCGGTCGGAGGTATCTTATCCAATGGTCAGACTATGCAATTTAGTGCGATCGCGGACGCGAACCTGTCGTCCTTCTTTTGCGATGACGCCGCTAAGCTCAAGCGATTTCAGCACGCGCGAGACGGTTTCCCGACTTACTTTTGCCATGGCGGCGATAGTCGCCTGGTTTGGAAGTTCGATCAGAGGAAATTCATCATTTTTTGCACCGCTCATTGCCGATTCGATAATCGCCGAAATTCGAGCGTCCGCGCGCGGTAATCCTTGCGACGCATGACGCTCAACAAAATGGCCAAGCTGTAAGGCCATCTTGACGTTAAGCGCGCGCGATACGCTCGGTTCGCTGAGCAGCTTCCGAGCGTCGGCTCGATTGAAAAGACCGACGATACTCTTCCTGACAACTCCAATGTTGGCGAGGATAGGTAATCCTTGAACAATCGCCCACTCTCCGGTCGATTGACCCGGATTGATCATTTCCATCGGGATCTCGACGCCGTTCTCAGAAACATTCGAGGTGCGCAATTGCCCGGACATTAGCAGCACAAGAGGCGACATCGGGTCGCCCTGAAAACAGATGTGATCGCCGGCCTTGTACTCAGCGATACGCAGCATATTGCTTGCCCAGCTTAAAACATCTTCGCTGGACGCGGAAAATAGGGTTTGATCTCTCAGCAGTCTATTCTTGTCGGAGTTCATCTCGCCACCTTAAAACAACGTTGGCGATCCTATACGTGCTTAATGAATGTTTTCAGATGTTTTTATTTCTTTCCTCGCGCAAACGTTTTTGTGATGAATGTCGTGTCATTTTTACCACATGAGTACCGACAATAGTTACTGATATTTCGTTTCCTTAAGGTTCTCTTAAGGTGGCCGTCTGGCAGGACGGCGAAGCCTCCCATAGCTCAATCCAGGCGTCGGAGCAGTTTCCGTTCGCCAAAGCGGCACGATGTTTAGTACTACAGACGTGTGCAACACGTGTCGCGATTCGCCGAGCGCGATTCGGCATGCAGTAACGTCCGCAATGGCATCAGCATGTGTCGCGTAGAGTCTTTCGCGAGCCTCATTTTTCAGGCTGTCGGGCTCCATCCTTTCCTGACGCTTTGCGGGTATCGATGCAAACTGGGCGCGGACGTCAACCACGTCAAAGCCGAGTTCGTCGACGAACTGTTGCCGCTTTTTAGCGATTCGTTTTTAGATCGGCCAGCTTGCCACCGCGCTCTATGGCGGAGATGTAGCTCTGCCGGAAACCAGTGAGTTTGGCGAAAATCCCCTGCGCCAAACCATAATCCTGACGGAAAGCCCTGAGCTGACGGCCGAATGGTGTCATCGCTCCCTCGCTATGAACTTCTGTCACGATAGGGAAATTTTTCGTCAATTTCAAGTAAAAACTGGTAGAAGTCGGCACTCATTTCCATCACAACATATAACATGTGCTATACATTGTTGTCGTAACGGTAGATCTCTCTAATCCACTTGTCCCGCTCCCTTACTCGCGGCATAGTTGGTATAGGCAGGTATGCGGGCGTGCCGAATTCTGCGTTGGAACGAAATACCACACGATCTGCAACACCGTGACAGCAGCACAATATCCAGAGTGCATTTGCAAATCCAGATGGACTGGTTCTATCTCGCGTTCGGATTCGCGCTCCTGCTACTCGGTGGGTTCGTTCCGCGCAAAGTTAACGAATCTGCAAAAGGCCGGTAACGGACGAAAGGTCACAAGCATTGGGAGATCCAACCTTTTTTGTTCGCTTCGGCTCGAATTGTGCCGGATCAAGTCTGATCGACGGCGGACCACCTCGTCGGTTCCGCATCGGACCGGGTTCGGCCAAGACCTGCCGCACGTCATCCACTCGCGAATGTCCGCTCATCCGAGGTGAACCGACCTCCGGCACGGCCACAGAGACCGATTCTGCGGCGATCAAATTGGCAGCGCGCCAAACCGAATTGTTTGCACCCGACACGCAAGGCGTTTTCCTGGCTTTTGCAACGCCCCGAATCGTTGCCCACCTGGCGAGCCTGTTTTCGTCACGTTCGATGCATCGATACGACAGCCGTCACCGCGATGCTGATGCGCCGCTCACCGAACGGTTCGAAAAGATGTTTTGAGGTGAACTTTTGGGTAGGCGCGACGCCAAACTCTGGCCGTAACCGGCGAAGGCGGGCAGTGGCAGTTCCGCCTTTGGATCAAACGGTTGCCACTTAACGTCTTTACTATTCTCGAGGATCGAGCCGACGTGTGGTGCGCCGAGAACGATACTTAGCGAAGGGAAGGTCCAGTTCCAGCTAGCCGGATGCTGATTGAGCCGGTGCACGCTTGCCGGCACGAGTCCATCGTCTTGACTCGCGGCGAATACCTGTACCTTTTGCGCAAAATCACGCCAGACATCGGTCCCTGCCACGTCCACCGCCACAGGCAACAGGAAGACCGCGCTAAACCAGAGGCTCTCACGCGTGGACAAGGGAAATGTCGGCAAGATCCAAACTGAGAGACCAATCAGAATGGGTAGAGACAGCACTAATACTCTGGAATCGAAACTGACTTGCGCGCTGAATAGCGCGAATCGATCGCGGCACACAAGATAGGTCACGGAAAGTGCCATCGCAAGAAGTATGGCTCTAGCTTTTGGAAAGCGTATTCCAGCGAAAAAGAAGACAAGCGAGATCACCGTCATCTGCAGCACGGGATTGACTGTCACGTGGAGAATGGCGGCCGCGAACGAACTTCGATTTGCAGGGTCCCGAGGGTGGAAAATTCCGTCGAGCGAAATGCCGATGCCGGCGAGCCAGCACAGCATGCAAAGGACCACGGCGAACACCAGTCCGTAGTTCCGTTGCAGCAGCACGCCGTACAGATCTCTTCGGCCTTTTGTGAGTATGACCAGGAAGAACAAGAGGAATACGAACAGGGCAGGCTCGTAAATCCTGACCAGAAGGAAAGACAGGACGACTGCGATACACCACTCGGCCAGCCCAAACAGGCGCGGATGCGTCAGGAAGGCAAGTATCGGCCATCCAAGCGGCAATAAGAGTTGATGCTCCCCCATCAGGATGAAATCAGATGAGAGTGTGATAGACATGAGCCCGAACACGTAGGCGTATAGCAGCGCCGGTTCGGCACCCCTTGTAACTTGCCATCTCAGCGCGACATAGGCAATCGGATAGGGAAGCAAATGACCTAGTCCGAAGAGCAAGCGCAATAGGCCAGGGGTGGACAGACCGAGGTGCAAGCCCACTACCAGCGGCCATTGCGTCACATAGTTTGCGAACTGCCGATGCCAGTCAATATGTGTGAAGTCCTTGCTCTGCAGAATGCTCAGAAAGTAATAAGCGCCATCCGCTGAGAACTGCTTGCCATTGACGACTGACCAAACCATTGCCAACAGCGAGGCCAAAAATAGCAGGCCTATTGCCGTTACTCTGGAACGCGCTGGCTTGTAGATGGAGTGCGACTGCATTGAACTGTGGGCTTAGGGAAGAATTACAGTGGCTTTAGCGCTTCAGCCGATCCTGGCCGGAGGACTATTCCGTCAGTCGGGATTCACTCTCAACGCCGGCCATTGCCAGTGTCGTCAACTCTGCCACAGCGCGCGCGCGTGCCGGATCGGTACGGGGAACCCGATCGAATCGCTCAATGGGTTCTCGCCGGTTAGCCAGGCTGGCAACTGCGCTGGCTGCGGATCTGACGCACTCCCGTACGACGTAGACGGGTCGCTGTTTGGCCTCTTCATAGGTGCGCCCAAGATACTCGCCGATGACGCCAAGCGTCACGAGCTGGATGCCGCCGAAGAATAGAATCAGCACGATGAGTGAAGCGTACCCCGGGACATCGATCCCACGCAGAAGGGTCCGCGCGGTGATAAACGCGCCGTACAAGAATGCAGTCGAAGCAATAGCAGCTCCGAAGTATGTCCAGATACGCAAGGGCAGCGTGCTGAGACTGGTAATGCCTTCCAGCGCCAAATTCCACAATTTCCAGCTGTTGAACTTGGTATGCCCTGCAGCTCGAGCCGGCCGCTCATAGTCGACTTCGGTGGTACGAAATCCGACCCAGGCGAACAACCCTTTCATGAAGCGCCGCCTTTCGGGCAGGCTGCGGATCGCCTCCACCACCTTGCGATCCATCAGCCGGAAGTCCCCCACATTCTGGGGTAGCGTTGGACGTGAAATGTGGCTCATTAGCCGATAGAAGGCGCGGGCGGTGATGCGCTTGGCGGCGCTATCGGTGGATCGGTCCTGACGTCGCGCAACCACCACTTCCCAACCCTCACGCCAGAGCGCCAGCATCCGCTCGATCAACTCCGGGGGATCCTGCAAATCCACGTCCATCGGCACAATGGCATCGCCACTGGCAAAGTCGAGTCCGGCGGACAGTGCCGCTTCTTTGCCAAAGTTCCTGGACAAATCAACGATGACGAGATTTCCGCGACTTCCGGCCTCGCGCTCCAACGCTGCCAGAGTACCGTCGGTACTGCCGTCGTTGACAAATACGACTTCCCAGTCGAAGCCGGGCAGCCTGCCGAGTGTCGCGTCCAGCGCGCGCAGAAAGATGGGAATGGCCTCGGCTTCGTCATATACGGGCGCGACAATGCTGAGCAGCCTGCGATCGGCCATTGAATTCACTACTATTCTCCTGAGCTCTCAACGTTATCGGCAGTTTTACGCATCGTCATGCCATCGGCCCGTCGCACGATATTTTCCTCACAGAAAAAGCGAATCGCCGGACAAACCAGAAGTTCACCGGCGGCATGAGCAGCACCGTCAGGAGGAAGCCGACGAGATAGCTCCAATGCGCCAGCTCGGCGCCCCTCGAAATCAGGTAAGACAGGCCCGCACCCAAGGCACTGCACATCAGGAAATTAAGGTACCGGGACCAGGTCAAGCGCCGACGGAACGTCATGCGGCTATTCAAGCCGTACGAGAAAATATTGGCAGAAAGAAACGCCACTACATTGGCGAGACTGGAGCTGAGGACCTCACCCTCGACGAGGCCGACCAGGATTGCCAGATGAACGCAGGTGTTCAGCAAACCGACGAGTGCGAAGCTGGTGAACTCGCGCATAACCGTTTTTGTCATGTTCTGCCGTCGGTGCGACGGTTTAGGAAGTGGAATAATTGCCGTCCAGGCGGGTCGGTCCTACATCTGAACGGGCTGCCTATCCCGTGAGCATCCAGCCGGTGCGACTAAACGAACGCGCGGGTCCGCCCCCCGTTCTTTCCGCCGATCATGGACCATGATCGGTGGCGCCCGTCATGCGCAGCACACAACCATATCGCCATTGCAGCAGCCACGCAGTGACGCCCGTCACATCGACTGCAACGTGCCGTGTGGCAACGCGCAAATAGCCAGGTAGTTCCGTGTCCGACGGATTTCGGAAGCAGACGCCGGCATTGCGTTAAGGTCGGCAAGCCACGAGCGAATGCCGATGAGCGGATCACCAACCGCCGTCGGCGAGCGTCCGGTTTGGATGTGGGTGGCTGACATCCGCCACCATGTCGTGAAAGGCGGCTCGGGGTCGTCAAGAGTCTTTCACTTTCTAGGAAAAACCATTAATCGGTCGCTTGCCGGGAACCAACCGCGCCGCGTCAGTCGTTCGATTTTGCTTGTTCCTGTCGATACAGGCGAGTCACTTGCGCGCGAATTCCGCCGATCACATTCCCCTCCGCAAAGCTTTCGCGGAGGCCCGGGTTGAATTTACGAACGGTAATAGCTATCACTCGCATCGAGCTGATACGCGCGGTGGTGGGGCGAAATTTGGGTCCAGCCGGTCAACAAGTCACCAATTCTCAATAATTTTCCCGCATCAGGGTTTTCACCAACCTTCTTGCGGCAATCAAGATCTCACCTTGTTTGGGCCACAGATAGGCTGGCCCTCATTGATGCTGCCGCCACTTTCTTGAAGGCGACCGTTGGTAAGGCACTGTTTTAACTGCACCTTTCTCTAAATCTCGCTGACATGAGCGGCTGTCGGCGTTCAACGTTACGTGGACTTAGTTCAACGTTGGATGAATTTCGACATGAATCTCCACACCCCGCCGATATCCCTTCTTGAAATTACCGATGGGTGTGCCATATACTTGGCACTCGTCGCACTAGAGTGCTAACAATTTTCCGCCTGGTGGCTTTTTGGCTCGCCGGACGGGTTTCCCCGCGTTTTTATAGTCTCAGTTAAGAGAGGAGTGTGTATGAACCTTCGTCCTTTGCACGATCGCGTCATCGTCAAACGTC
>Ga0185299_10006060_pt1 | contig 13082 bp, 10 predicted proteins | sample PaiPotPPA55metaG_FD_128002 | JGI IMG/M metagenome (GOLD analysis project Ga0185299, IMG submission 128002) | Iron sulfur acid spring bacterial and archeal communities from Banff, Canada, to study Microbial Dark Matter (Phase II) - Paint Pots PPA... ...
ACTGCCCCGCGCGAATATCCGCCGCTACTTCCTGCACAATCTTTTGCGCCTCCTGCAGTTGCTTGGCATCCCGCGTGGTCGCTTGTATCTGGTTGTTCTGCAGGTAATGAAATACCAGCCGCACCGGGTTCCATTCGAATATCTCCACTGCCGCCAGCGCATAGATGCTCAACTGCAAATCCCGCCGCGCATCCAGGTCTTTCTTCGGCTTCCCGGTTTTGTAATCCACGATTTCCACGTCATTGCGCCCCAACGCGTTCACCTGGTCAATGCGCCCAGCGATAATCACGTTGTTCGCCATCGGCAATTCGAACGTTTTCTCCTGCTCCAGAATTTCCGGCAGGCTTTCCAGCATCGCCGCGTGAAACACTTTCAACTGTTCCAGGCCGTCTTTCTTATACTCGTTCTCCTGGTAATCGTCTTCAAAACCCGCCGACTTCCATTCTGTCTCAAATATTCGTTGCACTTCCTCAAACGGCAATTTGTTGCCTTTGCGCAATTCCGCAAGCGTTCGCCGTATCGTGTCGTGCACCACCCGCCCAAAAGTCAACGTCCCACGCGGCCCTTCTTCCAGCGCCCACAGCCGTCCAAACAAATATTGCTGCGGGCATCTGCGGTAATTATCCAGTGCCGAAGGGCTCAGCTTCAGCGGCTCCGGCGACGGCGGATGAAATGTTTCCGCCCACGACGCAATGCGCGAAAAAATCCGCGGCGGATCGATCGGAGCCGGAAACAGCGAAGCCGCCACTGCCGCTCCACTCGGAACTTCATCACTCGGCTCCCGGAAAGCCAGTCGCGGCGCCATCTGCACCACGTCTCGCCTCTTAACCACCGGATCCATCACAATGTCCTCGACAAAAGTAGGCACTTTGCCCTTTTTATCCGTCAGCGTCGTAATCGTCAGCCGTTCCCGCGCCCGCGTCAGCGCTACATAAAACAGCCGCCGCTCTTCCTGAATATGGAATTGCTCCGCAGGCGCGCCTTCTTTCATGAGCTCGGCAGGAAACTCAAACACCCGCGTCCGCTCCGACGCCGGAAACGCCTTGTTATTCAGCCGCAGCAAAAACACGTGCGGAAATTCCAGTCCCTTCGCGCCATGCACCGTCATCAGCTGCACCGCATCACCTGGCACATCGTCTTCCAGGCTCACCGTGCCGCCCGCCTGGTCGAAATAATCCAGATACTCCAGAAATTCCGCCAAGCCCTTCGTATCGCTTTTCGGCTCCCATTCCACGACAAATTCCGCCAGCCGCGTTACATATTTGCGATCCTGCAGCCCCGCGCGCTCGCGAATCTCCAGCCAGTCGATCACCGACCCCAGAATTTGCTTCGCGCTCCGCCGATTAATCGTCTTCCGTTGCGCCAAAAGAAAATCCAGCAGCACCTGTACCGAAGCTTGCGACGCATCAAACGCCATTTCCGTCTGCGGCGCCTGTAAAATATCGATCAGCGCCGCGCCGCGTTTCTTCGAAGCGCGCTGCGTCAGCCTCACCAGGTCTTCCGGTTCCATATGCCACGCGGGCGCCGCCAGCACTCGCGCGCACGCCACATCGTCATAAGGCGCCGCGATCAGCCGCAAATACGCCAGCACATCCCGCACCAGCGGATGCTCCAGAATCGAAAGCTTGCTGATCACAAATGGAATCTTCGCCCGCGCAAGCTCTTCCACCAGTTGATCGCGATGTGCGTGTTGCCGGTACAGCACCGCGAAATCTTTCCAGCGATGTCCCGCGCGATGCAGCCGTTGCAGCTCGCCCGTAACCCACCGCGACTCGTCGTCCGCATTCGCCAGTTCCGCGATGCGAAGTTTCTCTCCCTCGGGATGCGAGGTCGTCAGCACTTTGGGAGGGAAGCGCTCGCTGCGCGCGTTCTGCCCGATAACATGTGTCGCCACTCGTAAAATATTCGGCGTCGAACGGTAATTCTCCGTCAAAGTCACGCGGTACCGGCTGGGATCATCCGTATCCTTCAACCCCGCGAATCTCTTTTCAAAAATGGAAAAACTCGCGAACGAAGCTCCGCGGAAACGGTAAATGGCCTGGTCGTTGTCGCCCACCACAAAAATATTTCGCGGCTCCGCGCACAACAGATCCAGCAGCTCGATTTGCGCGATATTTGTATCCTGAAACTCATCCACCAGGATGTAGCGGTAACGCTGTCGCAGCTTTTCTCGCAGCGCCGCATCTTTTTGCAGCAACTCCACCGCGCCCGTAATCAGCGAATTGATGGATACCCGGTTTTTCTCCCGCAGCAATCCCTCGCTGGCCCCGTAAGCACGCGCAATTTCCTGTTGCAGCGCCACTTGATCGGCGCGTTCCGCGTACGTATCCTCGTTCAGCTCCCCGCGCTCCGCTTCCAGCTTCGTTCCTAAGCCATCCGCATAAGCTTGGAAGTCTTCGCAGGAAACCAGTTCATCCTGGCAGCGGCTGAAAAATTCCAGAAAATCATTCAGGAACTGTCCCGGGTCCGGCAGCCGCCGGTATTTCTCAAGCCGCAGCCGCGCCAGGTTCCGCCGCAACAAAATCCAGTGATCGCATTTATCCAGAATCACTCGGCCAGGATCCAGTTCCACCAGCAGCGCCTCGCAAAATGAATGAAAAGTCGCCAGCGTGACGTCCTTGCCCCGCTGCTCCACGGCCTTCACCACCCGCGCCTTCATCTCCCCGGCAGCCTTCTTCGTGAAGGTCAGCCCCAGAATATTTTCGCCCGAGATCGAAGCATCCGTCTCCAGCAGGTGCCGGATCCGCTCCGTAATGACCCGCGTCTTCCCCGTCCCCGCCCCCGCAATAACCAGCAGCGGCCCTTGTCTATGAGTGATGGCGCGCCTCTGCGCCTCATTCACATCCAGCAGCGGACTCGCCGTTGCCGGCAATCCCATTTCAAAAAGTGTAGCCATCCGCTCCATAGTCTATCCAAATCCCAGGCGAACAGGAAGCGAAGCTACGAAGCCCCGAAGCCCAATCTCGGTACCGGGTCCTTCCGACTCCACTAATCGGGCACAACCCTAAATAATTTTGAAGGGAAACTTTCAGGCCTTTACTTCTTCAACTCCGTCATCCAGTTCGTAACGAAGTTCAATGGCATTTGCGATCCTTCCGCTGTCACCTCGATTACAAAACTCTGCCCATCCTGCGCAACGTCGTACAATGTACCCATCGGCGCGATATTTACCCGAAACAGCAATTTTGGTGTTCCGATTTGTAATTCGTTGCCGCTCTCTGTGATCTCCGTTGCGTACAGGTCTCCACCTACCGATAAATAATACAATTCCTTGCCGTCGCGCCTCCACGCCGGCACCGTCGCGTTTCCGTTGGACACTTGCCACTTTCCCTCGCCTTTTGGAAATGGCGCCACGTACACCTCATAGTTCCCGCTTTCGCCCGATGTATACGCGATCCACTTTCCGTTGGGCGACACGCTAAAACCAGCCAACATCGGTTGCAAACCGGGTGTATCCAAGACCGTGATGGGCTCTCCCCCGGCAAGTGGCTGCGCCATAATCGCCGCCGCGCCTCCCGCCCGCTGGCGCATGTACACCATGTATTTTCCGTCGGGCGAATACAGCGGACTGTTCACACTGTAGTCTTTCTCGTCAACCAGCATCTGTTCCGCCCCCATGCCGTTCGCTGGCTTGCTGCGAATCACCGCTTTTTGTCCCCCCAATCTTGACTCATAGGCAATGTTCTTCCCGTCCGGCGACCAGGTCGGCTTTTGCTTTACGGTCGGGTCGAAGGTAACGCGTGTCCGGTTGCCTCGCTCCAAATCCATGATCCACACGTTCCACAGCGGATCCCCAGTCAGGAATGCCAGCCGCTTTCCATCCGGCGAATATTTGGGATCCATGTACGAGCCCATCTCTCCGATCACCTTCAGCACCTTTCCGCTGCGATCGTATTTCACCAGTTGCGTTCCCATCGCAGCGTCGCCGCCCGTAAAATAGGCGATGCGCCCATTCTGCGCCACCGTAAACAAGACCCGCCACACCCCGGTGTCGAATTTCACTTTGTCCAGGATGGCTACTGGCTCCCCACTAACTGTACCTTTTCCCGCGCCAAAGGGCTGTGCCATCAGCGTTGCCTGCGCGTGATATAAGAGGTAACCGTTCGCAACCTCCGCCCCAGCGTTGCTGACTACTACCTGGTGCGCGTCTTTTCCATCGAGCCCAGCGTAGTAAACTCCGTTCTCCGCCGGCGTTCCTCCTTGATGACTAGTGGCAAGATAGACGAAATGCTTTCCGTCCGGCAGGCACCAGGGCCACCGGTGCGTTGTGTGCTTCGTGCCGTCTAACCTGGTGGCCTCAGTAGGCGGACCGCCGTTGGCGTTCACCTTCATCAATCCCGATTGGAAATTCCCCGCATAAACGATTACATCGCTGCTGCACCACGTTCCCCCACGTGGGTTGTCCGCGGGCGCCAGCGCGATCACCGGGCCACCGCTCGCCAGCACCTTATTCAACTTCTCCTTCGCGAAAAATCCAATGTACCGTCCGTCCGGTGACCAGAACGGGTGCGCCGCCTCATCCGTTCCTTCCAGCCGCTGCGCCGCGAAGCTATCGAGTGAACGCACCCACAGCGCCTTCCGGCTGCCCTCACCCTCCGCGGAAAACGCCAGCTTGCTTCCGTCCGGTGACAATGCCGCCATTCCTCCAAAATCGCCTGTATCCACAAACTTCATCTTCTCCGGCGGCGTGATCTGCAAGTGCAGTGCTCCACCTTCGTTCTTTCTCCCGCCGAGGGCATATCCCAATACCCCCGCTGCCAGCAACGCCAAGGCTCCCGCCCCAAGCAGAATGTTTCGCAGGCGGCGATCGATCCCCGTCTTCGCCGGCGTCGCCATCGCGCCGCTCGCCGAACTGACCGCCCGCGGCTCCAGAGCGCGCAACTGCAACTTCACGTCGTGCGCGGTCGAAATCCTTTCCTCTGGATCCTTCGCCAGGCAATTCTTCACAATTTCATCCAATGTTTTCGGCGCCATCGGCTGCTGGCTGCTTACCATCGGCGGCTCGCTCTCCAGAATCGCCGTGAACACACTCAACTGGCTCTTCCCATGGAACGCCCGCTTCCCGGTCGCCATCTCAAATAGCACACAACCCAAACTAAAGATGTCGCTACGTGCGTCCGCCTCTTTCCCTTGCAGCACTTCCGGAGCGATGTACTGAAATGTCCCGACGATCATTCCTTTTTGCGTCAACGGAGACGCCGCTGACGTCAGCGCCGCCACGCTCATCGTCGGACCGCTCGGAGTCAGCAAGTCGCTCGCCGCCGCCATCGCCATCGATGGCTTTGCCAAGCCGAAATCCATCAGCTTGGCGCCGCCCTTCGTCAGCATCACATTTCCCGGCTTCAAATCGCGATGCACAATCCCCTGCCGGTGCGCCATCTCAAGCGCTTCCGCAATCTCGATCCCCATCCGCTGGACCTCCTCCATCTTCAGCGGACCCTTCTCCAATCGCTTCGCCAGCGTTTCCCCTTCCAGGTATTCCATCACCAGATAGTCCACGCCGTTCTGCGAGCCCACGTCGAACAGCGGACAAATGTTCACGTGGCTCAGGCTGGACGCCGCCCGCGCCTCTCTCTCAAACCTCTGCTTTGCCTCGGAATTTTCCGTCAAGTGAGTCGGCAGCACCTTGATCGCTACGTCTCTTCCCAGCCGCGTATCCCGCGCGCGGTACACCTCTCCCATCCCGCCAGCGCCCAGCGGGGCGACGATTTCGTAGGGTCCTAGCTTTGTGCCAATGGGGAGCGGCATCGTGTGCGGAAATTATACAGGCTCACAGGCCGAAAGGAGGAGTGACTGCCGCTGGGTGGTCTCACTAAAACTTACAATTAAAAATGACACTGAATACAAACCACACTGAAACTGGAACCCCCGAGCTTTAGCGCTGGGACTTCTCGCCCGAAGCCACCTGTGCGTTAAACTCACCCGACTTCTTCTTGGGAATCGTTAGCGTTTTCCATTTGCTCCCCGCGAAGTGCCTCGCCACATAAACGATCTGCCCGACATGATACGAATAATGCGCAATCTGCCGGTTGATAGCCTGCGTCACCGAATGCGGCTCGGTTCGAATCGTGATCGTTCTGGATAAGTCCGCATCCGTCAGCGAAGTCAGCGCTTCGAATAAATAGTTCCATCCCGCGTCCCACAGTGCCACGATTTCGGCGCGCGTTGCAGGCGCATCTTCAAACTCCGTATCGCGCTGCCGGTCCGGCTTCTCCCCATCCGCCGTCAGAAAATTGCTCCACCGTGACCGCATGTTGCCCGCCATGTGCTTCACAATGATCGCCACCGAATTCGACTCCGGATCGATCTCCGCGCAAAGCTTATCGTCCGGACATTGCGCAATCGCGTTGTCCCCCAGCCGCTTGTAGTACCGAAATAAATCAATAGCATCCTTCAGGTACAAAGTAGTGAATTGGTGAGCCATCCCGCGATTCTCCAGCACCGCATAAATTTCGGTAGCTACTGGCTATTCTAGAGGTGTCTATACGAAAAATTGCAACATGTTGTACGTTGCCTGCCCGTCAACCTGGGTATAGGATACTTACTGTCTAAGTATTAGGGAGGCTGCTTTGGCCAGGAAAGCAAGGAAGACTACAAAGCGCCGCGTCTCTGATCGAGCATTCAAAAAAGAATTTACGAAGATTATTTCCGATCACTTGTCGTCATTGCCGGCTGAGGAACAGGACAAGCGCATTGCGGCTGCCGAGCGCGCAATATCTAAGAGCCGCCGCGCTTCTTCCTCCAAAGGGTACGCAGTTTTCGATACTCAGGACCGTCTTTTAGCCCGAACGCGTGGATAGCCTCTGATAAGTTTCCTCCCTGCAATTTGGGTCCGCCAGCAAAGCAGCGATGCGCCGAATCTCGCGCTCGCGTGCGCGAGTGATAGCTTTAATCGGGCGTTTGCGGCCACGACTGCCTTCTTCTATTCGAATGTCATCAAGAGAAGCGTCTTCATCGAACATTTAAGCTCGCAGTTGTCGCCTGACCCGTGATAATTAATAAGTTTGTGATTATATACCTTTATAGTAAAATAGGTCGTGATTGCCGCGGTACCCTACCGGAACCCTTCTGAGCGCCGAGCCTCGCGACGCTCCACGTTGTGCTGCCGTTCACTTTTCAAAACGGCAAGCCATTTCGTTCCACTAAATCCGCCAACCCCCGATTCACCACACATTTCAGGTTTATCTCTATTAATATCAATGTCATCTGGACTCTTTGTCGCTTTTTGCAACGTCGATCCTTTGTTTTCAATGCGTTCTGGGCTCTTTTCGCAAAAACAGGGGGGTGGGGTGGATATCGCCTCATTTTTTAACGGCCACGCGCCCAAGTTTGCCTGCGTTTCCTCTGTTCCAGTACAATCGACTCATCCCTACTCACCTCTGCCCGGAGCTAAAAAATGCCTATCAGCGAACTGCTAGTTACCGAATGGGACCAAGAAGGCGCAAACACCCGCAAGGCCCTCGAACGCGTGCCAGCTGACAAATGGGATTGGAAACCACATCCCAAATCGGGAACGCTCGGCTGGATGGCTTCGCACATCGCCACCCTGCCGCATTTTGCGGTAACCACCATCAAGACCTCTGACTTTGAAATCGAGGGCAGCGAACGTCCCAAGGTGGATGGCCATTCCCGGCTACTCCCCGTATTCGATGAGCAGCTCAAGAAGGGCCGCGATGCCGTAGCCAGCGTCACCGACGAGCAACTTCGTGAAATCTGGACACTGAAATGGAAAGGTAACGTCCTGTTCTCCATGCCGAAGTACAACGTGATTCGTAGCATGTGCTTCAACCACATCATTCACCATCGCGCGCAGCTAACCATGTACTTGCGCACCTTGGATGTTCCTGTTCCCGCGCTATACGGACCCAGCGCCGACGAGCAAAATTTCTAAAAGGCTCTTGTGTGTGTAGTCGGAGATCGAAAATGGAAACATCGGTAATTCTCAGCGCTGTTCGCACCCCGGTAGGGAAATTTCAGGGTGGGCTCTCAAGTTTTTCAGCCGTTGAATTGGGCTCCAAAGCAGTTGCCGAAGCCATCCGTCGCGCGGACCTCAATCCAAAACAAATTGACGAAGCCATTCTCGGCAACGTTGTGCAAGCCGGCCTCGGCCAAAATCCTGCTCGCCAGGCAGCTTTAAAAGGTGGCTGCGACCCGCGCGTCGCCGCCATGACCATCAACAAAGTGTGCGGCTCAGGCCTCAAAGCCGTAGCCCTCGCAGCCCAAGCCGTGCAACTCGGCGAATCGGAAGTCGTCGTCGCCGGCGGCATGGAGTCCATGTCCAATTGCCCCTACTTACTTCCGCAAGCCCGCACCGGCTATCGCATCGGCGACGGCAAACTCATCGACTCGATGATTCATGACGGTTTGTGGGACGCCTACGAAGATTTCCACATGGGCATGACCGGCGAACTGGTCGCCGAAAAATACGGCATCACCCGCGAAGAGCAGGACCGTTTCGCCTTTGAAAGTCACCAGAAAGCCGTGCGCGCGCGAAAATCCTGCTTTTTTGAAGCGCAAATTCTTCCTATCGAAGTCCCCCAAAAAAAAGGCCCCGCAATCGTAATCAAATACGATGAATCCCCGCGCGAAGACACTTCTATGGAAGCTCTCGCGAAATTAAAGCCCGCTTTCAAAAAAGATGGAACGGTCACCGCTGGCAACGCGCCCGGCACAAACGACGGTGCCGCCGCTGTAATCGTCACCAGCGAACGCCACGCGCAATCACTCGGCAAAAAACCGATGGCGCGCATCGTCGCTCAAGCCGTCAGTGGAGTCGAACCCAAATGGGTCATGATGGCCCCCGTTGAAGCCGTGGAGAAACTCCTGAGCAAGACCGGCTGGGACCGCAATAAGGATGTCGATCTTGTCGAACTCAACGAAGCTTTCGCGGTCGCCGCCATTGCCGTAACGCGCCAATTGCGCCTCGACCCCGAAAAAGTAAACGTAAACGGCGGCGCCGTCGCCATCGGACATCCCATCGGCGCCTCTGGCGCCCGCATCCTCGTCACTCTGCTTTACGAATTACAGCGCCGCAATCTAAAGCGCGGAATCGCCGCACTCTGCCTAGGCGGCGGCAACGCCGTAGCCCTCGCCGTCGAAATGATGTAGCTGCAAAACTTAAACACTCGGAGGTCTACAACTTAAATAATCATGATTTGCAAGGTGGGTCCGGGTTTTTTTCTGGTTTTTCTTCTTTGCCCCGGCTAGGAAAATCGTCTCTCGCGCTTCTGTACAGCACGGAATGCTTAACGGAATGTAGCTAAACGGAGCTGCGAACAACAGGCGGGTCATTCGCAGACGAGCCGGCTGCGGTAGTTCCGGGCGTTAATTCACAAGCGCAGTAAGGACAGAATTTATCCGTCTCGCCAACTTCGCGTTTGCATTGCGGACAGGTTGGCCGCAAATTGCATTTGCAGTTAGGGCAATAATTAAATCGCGCGCCCACCGTCGCTCCGCATTGCGGACAGTTATAAGGCAGCGGCTCGCGCATTAAAAAGTAAATGAAAAATCCGAGCGCCAGCCAGCCCGGAGATAACACCATTACAAGAATTGTCCACAGCGCTGAGTTCATCCCCCTCCGCTTGGCGTCCCGGTTTACGTAACCAAACGCCAGGAATAAAGCTGCAAGCGGGATGCTCGCGGCGGTGACGATTCCCGCAACGCTGAGCGCCGAAAGCGCAGGATTATTGGGAAAGGGCCACAGTTGACCCTCCGGCGTGCTGAGCGCATGTACATAAAAATTAGCGATGAAAAACGCCACCTGCGCGATTAAGAAAAGCACGATGACCATCACGATCAGCCATTTCGGAATGATGCGCAGCTCATCGCGAAAACGCGTTTTCTCTCTGGTGCGGCGAAAACGTATCCGCCTTAATTTTTCACTGAAGGTGCTGTTAGCTTGCAGATCCGACATCGCTATGACCTCATGAATTCCAAAAATCTAAATCGCGCCATTACAAAATCAACCGCTCCGATGCACTCACAATTCACTGCCTGCGCTGCAGCCAACAAGGCTCCCACCAAATTGCAGGCCACAAAAATTACTGGCTACGCTGCAGCCAATACCGCTCGCCGCTTTGTTTTTCGTGCTCGCTTAGCAACACGACCGCAGCGATTAACGCGGGCACTGCCCACCACAAACCGAATCCCATTTCCCAAACTAACTTTGGTACGCCGGCGTGTTCCCCAAGCCAGGCAAACAGCCGCCAGACGTAAGGTGCGCTGGCCACGCCGGTGACCCACGAAATGCCCGCCGCGATCCACAGCGCGCGCCGGCGCGGTTCGCGGTGACGAAGTTGTTGCGCGCGCAACCCAACACGAAACTGTGTGCGCTCCGCAAGTCCCGCCGGCAAAGCAATGGGTATGGTTTGCAACGAGCGCAAAGCCGCGGAAGTTTGCCGCGCGAAATTCGCACATCTGTCGCACTCCTGTAAATGCGCAGCGAGCCAGGCGTTCTCTGAGGTGGAGATACCTTCGATGCGCTCTTGCGAGATCAGTTGCTGCGCCCGTTCATGAATATTTTCACGAATATTTTCGCTCATGATACTCCTGCCTCAAGCGTGCCGCGCAAAGCTTCCAGTCCTCTATACAGACGCGACTTCACCGTCGAAGGCGGTGTGCCCAGCACGCCGGCGATTTCGTCGATCTGTAATTCTTCCTGAAAACGCAGTAGCAGCACTTCGCGGTAAATGGCCGGGATCTGCTGAAGCGCGCCCTGCACTTGTGCGTCTTGTTCTGAATTCAAAACCGCTTGCAACGCTGAAGCAGATCTCTCATCTGTTACTTGTAACGGATGCGCCTGCTCTGAATCCGTGAGCGCATCCAGGCTTTGAACTTTCCTCTGGCGCTGCCAATCAATCACCAGATTGCGCGCGATGGCGAACAGCCAACCTTCAAAGCGGGATTTTCCGTCGTACTGATGTCCACGCTCCAGTACACGAATCCACGTTTCCTGGAAAAAATCTTCCGCGCGCGTGCGATCGCCACTGATGTACACGAGGTAACGAAACAAGCGGAATTGATATTGCTCGATTAGCCGGTCAAGCAGGTCCGGATCGCGCCGCTGCAGGCCCTGCGCCAGTGCTTTGTTTTCGTCTTTCATCAACGCAGAGAACGCACAGGTTGGCAGCGCCCTGGTAGGCCACACATTTTGGTTCGCAATCGCCGGAATTAGAAACGTCGCGCTCATTGTACAGAGAACTACGGGGCGGCCCGCAGAAAAGACTCAATACACGGAGAGGCCTTTATTTCGTTGAACTTACGGCCCATGATTAGCACCGCTCGCCTGCCGGAATGAGCGCCTTGTATAGTAAACTCACTTGGTGAAGTTGAATTGTCGAGCGCGACGGACTGGCCCGGTTTCTTTTCGCGTCGCAGCACAGAACCCGCCTAGAAAATGCAATCACTTACAGCGAGGCAGTCATGTCTGACTTTGGCAACGAAGGGTCTTTTGTAATTCTCTGGGCCGGAGAAAATCCTTCCGTCCACGTCAATCTGCTCGAAAAACTCGAGGCCAACGGAATCGCCTTCAACGATAAATCATTCGGCGACGACGAAGTTGCGCCTACCTCCGATCCTTTGCCTATCGACTGGAAGCCGCGTTTTGGATTTGAAGTTACGGTTCTGTCGACGGACTATCCCGCGGCGAGGGAACTCCTTGATAATCTGTTGGAACGTGAGCCGGAAAATCTGGAAATTCCCGCGCAGCCGGAAGTGGTCGATCCGTCAACCATGACGCCGAAAGCAAATGAGGCACCCGCGACACTGCGAGTGTGGAAGGGCACGGACACCAAGCTTGCGCAGTTCCTGACGAACGCGCTGAGTGAGAACAATCTTGTCGCGAGAGTCGCCAATGAAGCGGGATCCACCGCAATTTATGTGGCGGAAGGGAATCAGGCGCGCGCTCTGGAAATTGTGCGCGAAGTGACGCAAGGCGCTCCTCCGAAGTAAGCATGAGCATAGACAATATCAAGACTGTCGCGGTGCTGGGCGCTGGCACGATGGGTAACGGCATCGCGCATGTTTTTGCGCGCGCAGGCTACAAAGTGATTTTGCGCGATGTCGAACAGCGTTTCGTCGATCGTGGCATGGACACTATCGGCCAGAATCTGGGCCGCGAAGTAAAGAAGGGCAAAATCACCGAAGCGGAACGCGCCAGCACGCTGGAGCGATTGCTGCCGGTCACGGACATTGCCAACATCGCTGCGGCAGATTTTTTAGTCGAAGCCGTTCCGGAAAAAATTGAAATTAAACGCGCTGTCCTGGCTGATGCGGACCGCCTCTTGCGCGACGATGTCATAATTGCCAGCAATACTTCGTCTATCTCGATGACCACGCTGGCCTCGTTGACGCGACGGCCCGAGCGCTTCGTGGGCATGCACTTCATGAACCCCGTGCCAGTGATGGCCTTGGTGGAAGTGATTCGTGCGCTGCAAACCAGCGATGCGACATTTCAAACCGCGATGGCGCTGGCCGAAAAGCTGGGCAAGAAGCCGATAGCCGTGAATGACGCGCCCGGTTTCGTATCCAACCGGGTTCTTATGCCGCTGATCAATGAAGCTGCCTATTGCGTGATGGAGGGCGTAGCAACTGCCGAAGCTGTGGATGCGGTGATGAAAATAGGGATGAACCACCCCATGGGGCCGCTGGAACTGGCTGATTTTATTGGGTTAGATGTATGTGTCGACATTATGCACGTGTTGCAGGAAGGCCTGGGCGACCCTAAGTACCGCGCCTGTCCGCTGCTGAAGAAATATGTGGCGGCTGGTTGGATGGGGCGCAAGAGCGGCCGGGGCTTTTATGTTTACGGAGAAGCAGGCCAGTCGAAGACGGCAAGTTTAAAATAGTGTTTGCTTTTTGTTCGCCCCAGTGTTATTTTGCCCTCAGGTTTTCAACAGGCCATCATTTTGCAGCATCGGGTACGTGGTCCTGGGGTCCGGCAACGTGAGAAACTCATTCCGGGTGACGGATCCGCGCAAGCGGATTTGGAAGCGAGCAACCCGAATAATTACGTATTCATTAAGTTAACTACATGGTACTATTCAGCAACTTTATTGCACCAACGGCATGATTCAGACGCTACC
>Ga0185299_10006062_pt1 | contig 13080 bp, 7 predicted proteins | sample PaiPotPPA55metaG_FD_128002 | JGI IMG/M metagenome (GOLD analysis project Ga0185299, IMG submission 128002) | Iron sulfur acid spring bacterial and archeal communities from Banff, Canada, to study Microbial Dark Matter (Phase II) - Paint Pots PPA... ...
GATCGTGTCATGGAGACTTTGCTTTACATCCTACCTGAGTGCAGCATCCATTCTTAGGGATGACTGTTGCTCGGATGTATTTCTCGCCCGAGGGGTAGCCCCGCCCGGGGTCGCATAGACTGGGCTGTGCTGCCTTGTTACTGAGTGCTCAACCAAACAGCACGCAGAACGAACCAACCTCCGTCCTGTGTAATCTCGCCACCGCCTAAGCGTTCAACAAGACGCTCGACGGGTGTCGAAGCCCCCGGTAGCCCGGGCTGCCACGGCTCATTACTGATAACTGCCGGATGATTGATAAGTGACGGATGGGGCACACTCGTCGTTACCTCTTCCGGTCCGGTGAGTGCTTGCTTCGCCTGCGGACTTGCTGCCGCCGATCCGATCAACGTCATTTCGTTGCAATCTGGCGGGGTTGCGGCGAGGACTCGCCATGCTGGCGCCGAGCCAACAGATCGCGAGGAGTGAACCAATGCCTAGTCCCGCGGTAAGGAAGGTCACCGCCGTCGGGAGATCGTACTGAGGTCGGGATTGCATATCTGAATCCGTTTTGTTCAAGTTTCTCAATCGCCACACTATGAGTTCAGCGCGGAGGAGTGGGTCGCGATCTCCTCCACGCAGGGAACTCAAGCGCGCGCTCGGGGCAGAAACACTGCGACTTACGAAAGCGGTTTGATGCTCTCTATTTCGATGGTGTTGCTATTCATACCCAGCTTGCCCGTCACTTTCACTTGCTTGCCCACATATTGTTTTGCCTTTGCTGGGTCGTCGAGTTTGTAACTAACCTTGGTGACCGGGTCCTTCAGGACGAGTTCACCGTTTTCTTTGGCAATACTCCCGCTATAGGTTTTGGCCTGTTGTGTGGCGGCATCGCCAGAGTGTGGCATCTGGGCCTCGTTCTGTGGCTCTTGCTGTTGCTGAGCGGCGGCCTGACGCGGCGTTGCTGGAGCTGGGTCTTGATCGGATTGTTGCGCATAGATTGACGGCGTAAAGGCTATCGTCAAAAGGGTGAGCGCTGTGGCCAAAGAGAAATGCAGCAGAAATTTTTTCATATAGCGAAAACCTCCTGGAATCGCGTTTTGCGTTCCTGGAGTAAACTGCAAAAACCTTGCCAATCGTTGCGCGGCAGGTTGCCGCTTGCAAAACAAAAGCCTTAGCTAACGAGCATCAGGGCGAACTGGGAACTTTAGACCAACTACCAAGAACTTCTTGCCAAACAGCAGACCAAACGTAAAGCGGGAACTGCCTGCGTTTTTTCCTTTTTCTCTCTTCGCATCTTTCGAAAATTCCTAACGATCTACATGGTTTACCCGAGTGCCAGGCTCGGAGAAACGGGGTAATTTCGCCTCTGAGCGGTGCGCCTCCGGCTCTGTGCCCGATCAAGCCGTTAATCCAGCGCCCAAGAGTTCAAGGCTTGCGCTTCCCCATCATCAAGGATGACAAGATGGGTATGAACTCTAGCAGGACGAAAATCGCCAATCTGGAGCTTTTGCCATGGCCGTGAACGCAGCAGCCGCATACGGAATTTACTCCCAAGACGTTTCGTTGACCGACATTGTGCGCGATCTAAACCAGGCCGGCTTCGTGAACGAAGATATTTGCATGATGCTGTCGCCCACTCATCCCATTGCATCGATGGTTCGGGACGCAAGCCTGTTTAATTCCGAGAAGGAAACCAGCGCGGCGGTGGCCGGACTGATTGGCTGGCTTTCGGAATTCGGTGCGGTGCTGATTCCGACAGTTGGTTTCTTCATCCGGTCAAAGGCATTTTTTCATGCGCTCATAGTGGCGCGGGAAACCTCGGGGGCGGCTTTTTGCGGGAATGCAAGAACGCTGGTGGGGCTCGGTTTTTCGGAGGAAGACGCAGAGCGGTTCGAGGATCACCTTGTTGATCTTGGAGTGCTGGTATACGTCTCTTGTGCAGAGGGGGCGAAGCCAATCTGGGCACGAGAAGTGTTGCGACACACCGGAGCGCACGAGGCCGCCACGCTGGAAGGAATGAGTGTCGCAGCCACGGCTTGATATCTTGCGCTACGCGCGGATAGGCCGCTCTGGCGAATGGCGTGGTTTCGCAGCGGGAAGATTACGTAAGCCCGCCGGCGAGCGAGATTCAAAATCGCCCCAGCCATCGCCGGACATTGGTTGTCATCAGGAGTTGTCCGTCCTGGCCGAGTTCTCGGGGCAAGATCCGCCGGGTGGATCAAAAGATAGCCCGTCTGGTAAGCCCAACCGTCCGCGGAGTCCGCCAAAACACATCAGGTGGATGATTTGATTCGGAATGCCTCTCACAGTTCCGGCGATTACTGGCTCCCCTTCCCGAAGGCTTCCTTGTAATTAATTCTAGACACTCAACTGCGTAATTAATTCTAGACACTCAACTGCCCTTTCTCTAGACTCGTGAGAAGGACAAGCTCAACTAGTTGCAGGTAGGTGCCATACAGTAAAGACCCTAGAGTCAAGCCACAATTTTCCGTGTTCAAATCGGACAGTCTAGGTGAGTGCCTGTAGGTTCAAATTCAAAAACAAAACCACGCTATGGACGGCTGGTCAAAGCCCCACATCCTCCCCCGGTCATGGAGAAGACCATGAAGAGAAATAGTCAGACCCCCCCGGCGATTGCCGTGGCTAATGGTACGTCCGATCAAGGTCAAGACAGCAAGCACAACGGCAATTCTGTTTTGCTTGCTCAGCCTGCTTCGGGCGACCTTAGTGCGATTCTGTCCAGCTTGCAGACCATGCGAGACGGCAACTTTTCTGTGCGCCTTCCGGGCTCCTGGACAGGACTGGCGGGGAAGATTGCTGATACTTTCAACTCCATAGTTTCCGCTAACCAACAGATGGCAGAGGAATTGAAGCGTGTCGGGCAAGTGGTTGGCAAAGAAGGCAGGACCCGCGAGCGCACCCGTTTTCATGAATCAAGAGGGGCGTGGGGCGAGATGGAAGTCTCCATCAATACGTTGGTGGAGGACTTACTCCGTCCAACTGAAGGCGTGACCCGCGCCATCGCGGCCGTGGCCCAGGGGAACCTGACCCAAACCGTGCGCCTGGATGTGGACGGACGGCCGCTGGAAGGCGAGTTCCTGCGATCCGCCGACATCGTTAACACCATGATTCAGCAGCTTAGCGTCTTCACCGCCGAGGTGACACGCGTTGCGCGCGAAGTCGGCACCGATGGAAAGCTGGGTGGACAGGCACAGGTGCCGGGCGTGGCAGGCACCTGGAAAGATCTAACGGACTCTGTTAACTCGATGGCCAGTAACCTCACCGGACAGGTTCGCAACATCGCTGAAGTCGCAACCGCCGTGGCCAGCGGCGATCTCTCACGCAAAATCACGGTCGATGTGCGTGGCGAAATTCTGCAGCTCAAAGAAGCCATCAACACCATGGTCGATCAACTGCGCTCTTTTGCCTCGGAAGTAACGCGCGTGGCTCGTGAGGTGGGTACCGACGGCAAGCTGGGCGGCCAGGCTGTAGTCGTGGGCGTGGCTGGTACGTGGAAGGATCTTACGGACTCGGTTAACGCCATGGCCGGCAACTTGACGGCTCAGGTGCGGAACATCGCTGAAGTAACCACAGCTGTCGCGCGCGGCGATTTGTCGCGCAAGATCACGGTGGATGTGAAAGGCGAAATTCTCGAACTCAAAGACACCATCAACACGATGGTCGATCAGCTCAATGCATTCGCAGGCGAAGTGACCCGCGTGGCGCGCGAAGTTGGTACGGAAGGCAAGCTGGGTGGACAGGCGCAGGTGCCCGGAGTGGGCGGAACCTGGAAGGACCTCACGGACAACGTGAACTTCATGGCCAGCAACCTTACCGGCCAGGTACGAAACATCGCCGAGGTAGCAACGGCGATTGCGACCGGCGATCTCTCGCGCAAAATTACAGTGGATGTTCGCGGCGAGATTTTGCAGCTTAAAGAAACGCTGAACACGATGGTGGATCAGCTGAACCGCTTCGCCGGCGAGGTGACGCGCGTGGCCCGCGAAGTCGGTACTGAAGGGCGTCTGGGAGGGCAAGCGAACGTTCCTGGCGTTGCCGGTACATGGAAGGATCTCACGGACTCAGTCAATTCGATGGCCGGAAACCTCACCGGCCAGGTGCGCAACATTGCGGAGGTGACAACCGCTGTGGCCCGCGGCGATTTGTCGCGCAAGATCACGGTGGATGTGAAAGGCGAAATTCTCGAACTGAAGAACACCATCAACACCATGGTCGACCAACTCAACGCGTTTGCTGGCGAAGTGACGCGTGTGGCCCGCGAAGTCGGCACGGAAGGCAAACTGGGCGGGCAAGCACAGGTGCCGGGCGTGGCCGGCACATGGAAGGATCTCACGGACAATGTCAACTTCATGGCCAGCAACCTTACCGGCCAGGTACGAAACATCGCCGAAGTTGCCACGGCAGTCGCTCGTGGCGATTTATCGCGCAAGATCACGGTCGACGTGAGAGGCGAAATCCTCGAACTCAAGGACACCATCAACACGATGGTCGACCAGTTGCGTTCGTTCGCGTCGGAAGTGACCCGCGTGGCTCGTGAGGTGGGTACTGACGGCAAACTCGGTGGCCAGGCTCAAGTTCCTGGTGTAGGCGGCACTTGGAAAGACCTCACAGATTCCGTGAACTCGATGGCCAGCAACTTGACGGGCCAGGTGCGCAACATCGCTGAAGTATCGACGGCGATTGCCAGCGGCGACTTGTCCAAGAAAATCACGGTGAACGTGAGCGGCGAGATTTTGCTGCTCAAGGAGACCATCAACACAACTGTGGATCAGCTCAACGCGTTCGCCGGCGAAGTAACGCGCGTGGCCCGCGAAGTCGGCACCGAAGGGCGCTTGGGAGGACAAGCCAATGTGCCGGGCGTTGCCGGCACATGGAAAGATCTCACAGACTCCGTTAACTCGATGGCCGGAAACCTCACCGGTCAGGTTCGTAACATTGCCGAGGTAACTACCGCCGTGGCTCGCGGCGATTTGTCGCGCAAAATTACGGTCGACGTGAAAGGCGAAATTCTCGAACTCAAGAACACCATCAACACGATGGTCGACCAGCTCAACGCATTCGCCGGCGAAGTGACTCGCGTGGCGCGCGAAGTCGGCACTGACGGAAAACTAGGCGGTCAGGCGCAGGTTCCTGGTGTCGCCGGCACGTGGAAAGATCTAACGGACAACGTGAACTTCATGGCCAGCAACCTTACCGGCCAAGTACGCAATATCGCGGAAGTCGCGACGGCCATTGCGAACGGCGATCTGTCCAAGAAAATCACGGTGGACGTGCGCGGCGAAATCTTGCAGTTGAAAGAAACACTGAACACGATGGTCGAACAACTACGCTCGTTCGCCGCTGAAGTAACGCGCGTGGCGCGCGAGGTGGGCAGCGAAGGCCGGCTCGGAGGACAGGCCAACGTCTCCGGCGTGGCTGGAACGTGGAAGGATCTCACTGACTCGGTGAACGCGATGGCCGGCAATCTCACCGGCCAAGTACGCAACATCGCCGAGGTGACCACGGCCGTGGCCCGCGGCGACTTGTCACGCAAAATTACTGTGGACGTGAAAGGCGAAATTCTCGAACTCAAGAACACGATCAACACGATGGTGGATCAGCTCAACGCCTTCGCTGCCGAAGTAACGCGCGTGGCTCGCGAAGTGGGTACGGAAGGCAAGCTGGGCGGGCAGGCGCAGGTACCGGGCGTCGCCGGCACGTGGAAGGATCTCACCGATAACGTGAACGTGATGGCCGCCAACCTGACGGAACAGGTGCGCGGCATCGTAAAAGTGGTGACCGCGGTCGCTAATGGCGAACTCACTCAAAAGTTGACCGTAAACGCGAAAGGTGAAGTTGCGGCTCTGGCCGAAACCATTAACAACATGACGGGCACGCTGGCCACTTTCGCTGATCAGGTTACGACGGTTGCGCGCGAAGTCGGCGTGGAAGGCCGGCTCGGCGGCCAGGCCAACGTGCCCGGCGCCGCAGGTACGTGGAAGGATCTCACCGGAAACGTCAACCTGCTGGCCGATAATTTGACCAATCAGGTTCGTGCCATCGCGGAAGTCGCGACCGCTGTCACGAAGGGCGACCTCACGCGTTCCATCCAGGTGGAAGCGAGCGGTGAAGTGGCTGAGCTGAAAGACAACATCAACACCATGATCGACAACCTCCGGCTCACCACCGACCGAAATACGGAGCAGGACTGGCTCAAGACGAACCTGGCCCGCTTCACTGGCATGTTGCAGGGACAGCGCGATCTGACCACGGTGGGACGCATGCTTCTATCGGAGCTGACACCTCTGGTCAATGCCCAGCAAGGTGTGATCTACCAGATGGGAGGCGAGGAATCGGCTGAGATGGTGCTGCTCTCGGCATTTGCCGGCGACGGCGAAGACGGACATCTCCGGAGGTTGAAGCTCGGCGAGGGCCTGGTGGGACAGTGCGCGGCAGAGAAACGGCGGATGCTGATCTCCGAATTGCCGCCAAATACCATCTCGATTCGGTCGGGTTTGTTCGAGGCCGTTCCGCGAAATGTGATCGTGCTCCCTGTGCTGTTTGAAGATAGAGTCAAGGCCGTCATCGAACTGGCTTCGTTGAGCAATTTCACAACCTCCCATTTGGCATTTCTCGAACAGCTGACGGCCAGCATCGGCATCGTGCTGAACAGCATTGAGGCCACCATGCAGACGGAAGGACTGTTGAAGCAGTCCCAGCAATTGGCCACGGAACTTCAGATGCAGCAAAAAGAGTTGCAGCAGAAGAACGAGCAGCTCGCGCAGAAGGCGCAGCAGCTTGCCGAACAGAACGTTGAGGTCGAACGCAAGAACCAGGAAATCGAGCAAGCCCGTCGCGCCCTGGAGGAGAAGGCAAAGGAATTGGCCCTGACGTCGAAATATAAGTCCGAATTCCTCGCCAACATGTCCCATGAGTTGCGGACCCCACTCAACAGCATACTGGTGCTCGGCCAGCAACTCAGTGACAACCCGGACGGCAACCTGACGCCGAAACAAGTTGAGTTCTCCCGCACGATTCATGGCGCCGGGACGGACTTGCTGAACCTGATCACGGACATTCTTGATCTGTCGAAAATCGAATCTGGAACCGTGTCGGTGGAAGCCGAGGAAGTCTATTTCGCCAGCTTGTTGGATTCGGTGGAGCGTCCGTTCCGGCATGAGGCAGAAAACCGGCATCTCAGCTTCGAGGTGGAAACCGATCCGCATCTTGCCAGGAGCGTGGTCACGGACTCGAAGCGGTTGCAGCAGGTATTGAAGAACTTGTTGTCCAACGCCTTCAAGTTCACAGAAGTTGGAGGTGTCCGCTTGTCGGTCTCTTTGGCCCGCGGGGGTTGGACCGCGGGACATCCGATTCTGAGCAAAGCGGCGTCCGTGGTGGCCTTTGAAGTTACCGACACCGGCATTGGCATTCCGCTCGAGAAGCAGCGCATCATCTTCGAGGCTTTCCAGCAGGCGGATGCCGGCACGAGCCGCAAGTACGGCGGCACGGGCCTCGGGCTGGCAATCAGCCGCGAGCTGGCCAGTCTGCTGGGCGGAGAAATCCAGCTGCGCAGTACTCCGGGCCGAGGCAGCATCTTCACTCTGTATTTGCCCCAGACGTATGTAGGACCTTCCACGGCTACCGCCGCGACGGTCGAATGGAAATCTCCGTCGTCCGTCGCCCCAGCGCCGTTGTCTGTGGTGGAACATCCGATCGAAAAAATTCCCGATGACCGGGAAAACCTGCAGGCAGACGATGCGGTCTTGCTGATTGTCGAAGACGATCCCCATTATGCGCGCGTATTGTGCGATCTTTCTCGAGACAAGGGCTTCAAAGTTCTTGTGGCAACCCGGGGTGCGGAAGCCCTCGCGCTTGCACAGGAGTACCATCCGACCGCTGTGTCGCTGGATGTTTTCCTGCCCGACATGCTGGGTTGGACGGTTCTGAATCACTTGAAGCAAGATCCGGCAACCAGGCACATTCCGGTGCAGATGCTGACGCTGGACGAAGACCGTCATCACGGGCTCGCCCGCGGTGCGTTTGCTTTTGTTACAAAACCAACCTCGCCTGAGGGTCTGGAAGCGGCGTTAGCCCGCATCAAGGAATATTCCGCTCCCCGGCGGAAGCGATTGCTGGTAGTGGAAGACAATCCCGCAGAACAGCTCAGCATCAAGGAACTGCTCGGCTACGACGACATCGACGTGACGGTCGTTGCAACGGGGGCGGATGCAATCCAAGCCGTGAATAAACAGGCCTTCGATTGCGTCGTTCTTGACCTGCGTCTCCCCGACATATCGGGCTTCGAGGTGTTGGAACGCTTCCGCGACACTCCGGCACTGAGTGACTTGCCGGTGGTAGTGTTTACCGGCAAAGAGCTTTCTCCAGAGGAGGATGCGCGTCTGCACTCGCTGGCGCGCAGCGTCGTAGTGAAGGGAGTGGAATCCCCGGAACGCCTGCTGGATGAGACCGCATTGTTCCTGCATCGTGTGGTCGCCGATCTTCCTGTGGAAAAACAGAAACTGCTCGACCGGTTGCACCACTCTGACGATGCGCTCGTGGGAAAGAAAGTGTTGGTAGTAGACGATGACGTCCGCAACATCTTCGCCCTCAGCAGTGTTATTGAACGTAGAGGCATGACCGTGATCACTGCCGGAACCGGCCGGGAGGCGATCGCCAAGCTGGAATCGACGCCCGATATTGCGATTGTATTGATGGATATCATGATGCCCGAGATGGACGGCTACGAGACCATGCAGGTCATCCGGCAGAACCCTTCTTTCCGCCGCTTGCCGATCATTGCACTGACCGCAAAAGCGATGAAGGGTGACCGGGAGAAATGTCTTGAGGCCGGGGCGTCAGAGTATCTGGCCAAGCCCGTCAATACGGAGCAACTCCTCTCGTCACTCCGTATGTGGCTTCACAGATAACGGTTGAAGGCGCGTGTTTTGTTGGCGCGAGACTTGAACGGAGAAAAGTAGTTACCGCTTATGGGCGCAAACGAGAAGATCAATATTCTCATGGTGGATGATCAGCCCGCCAAGCTGCTCAGCTACGAGGTCATGCTCGGTGGACTGGGCGAGAACCTGATCAAAGCGACTTCTGCCAAAGAGGCCCTGGAAGTTCTGCTGAAGACTGACGTTGCTGTGGTGCTGATGGACGTAAGCATGCCCGAACTGGATGGCTTTCAACTGGCCGCGATGATTCGCCAGCACCCACGTTTTCAGCGGACCGCCATCATTTTTGTTTCGGCCGTGCATTTGACCGACCTGGACCAGCTCAAAGGGTACGAGCACGGCGCCGTCGACTATATCTCAGTTCCAGTGGTTGCAGAGCTTCTGCGCGCAAAAGTCAGGGTATTCGCCGATTTGCACCGCAAGACCCGGCAGCTCGAAACCCTGAACCGAGAATTGGAGCAGCGCGTGTTGGAGCGCACGGAAGAGTTAGCTAGGAAAGCGGAATTGCTGCTGCGGCTCAACACGGAGTTGGTGGGAAAAAATCAGGAACTGGACGCCATCATCCACACTGCGCCGGACATAATCTTCAGTCGCAAGGCAGACGGCTCCAGAGATTACATAAGCGACCGTTTTTATGAGTTCACCGGCGCGTCGCCAGGTTCGGCGAGCGGTTTCGGGTGGCTAGACTATGTGCATCCCGATGATAAGGAAAAAGCCATGGGGGACTGGATGCGCTGTGTCGAGTCGGGGGCGAACTACGAGGTCGAGTACCGACTTCAATCCGGGGACGGGGCTTACCGCTGGTTCCGGGCTCGCGCCCTTCCAATTCGTGAAGACGGTAAGATCATCAAATGGTATGGAACCTGTTCTGACATTCAGGACAGCAAACTGCTGGAACAATCGATTCGCGACGATGCGGCAAAGCTCGAAAAAATGGTCGACAGGAGGACGGAGGAATTGCGGCGGCTTTCCGTCCGCCTCATGACGATGCAGGATCAAGAGCGCCGCCGGTTGGCGCGCGATCTGCACGACGGCTTGGGACAGGAACTTGCCGTGGCCAAGATGGTGCTGGACAGAATGATGATCCTGCAGAACTCTAAATCCGCGGAACCGTCGGAAGAGGCGTGGACTCAGGCCAGCCACATTATTGACAGTGCCATTCAGCAAGTCCGCACCATGTCTCACCTTTTGCATCCACCCTTGCTCGATGAGGTTGGCTTACTGTCCGCGCTCTCCTGGTACGTCGAAGGGCTTACCAAGCGCAGCGGCATCGAGGCGTCTCTCGACGTACAGCCCGGCGATTTTCCCAGACTTGGGGCGGACGTGGAGACTGCGGTCTTCCGCATTGTTCAGGAGGCGCTTACCAATGTCTTCCGGCATTCCGAAGCAAGCAAGGTGTGGATTACGCTGACTCAAAGAGAGGGAATGATCGTCGTTGCCGTGCGTGATGACGGCAAGGGAATCGGCAGGAAAATTGCCGAACTGCAGCCGGATAGCGTTGGAGTTGGGATCGGCGGCATGAAACAGCGTGCCAAAGAATTTGGCGGAGAGTTGCGGCTGAGTAATGTGCATCCTGGAACTCTTGTCGAACTGATAATTCCCTCTAATTCAGCGTTGCGAGAGCCCAGCGCCGTGCTGGACGGCATTGCCTGAAACTATCCGGTAGGACATGCGAATCTTACGGAGCCCTCCGATCTCGGAACGCTGCAAAACCTTTCTCGCTGCAAACCTTTCTCTCGATGACAGTTTCGATTTTTTCCTTCTCATACCGCAACGACTGTACCCCATAATATTATCGACAGTAGCGTCCTGTAAGGAGTTGCCGCGATTCTTCTCGCTCTCCGGCTTGCACCTTGTTTCACTTTACAGCTTGAACCTGATAGAACCAGAAAACCGAACAGGTTAGGGTTGATTCTCTGTGGAATTCAAAGCGATTGCTCGCTACGAGCACGAAACGGGGTCTAGCTATGACGAGAATCAGCTCTAGTTTGACGAAACGTCTTCTGGTGCTAGCTGCCGGGGTTTTGTTTCTCACCAGCGTGGGCTGGTCTGCGGATGACAAGGACCGGTCGGATATCGACAAGCGACTGGAGGCTTCCGCCAACGTTCTGAATGAGATCATGGCCACTCCAGACAAGGCAATCCCTGACAAAGTGATGAGCGACGCGAGGTGCATAGCGGTAATTCCGTCGATGGTGAAAATCGCTGTCGGTTTCGGCGGCAGTCACGGCAAGGGTGTGGCTACATGCAAGACGGAACGCGGACGCTGGAGCGCTCCTGCACCGATCACCATTACAGGCGGAAGCTGGGGATTGCAGCTCGGCGGACAGGCTGTCGACCTGGTGATGGTTGTGACCAATGACAATGGAATGCAGCATTTGTTGTCGAGCAAATTCAAGCTGGGCGCAGATGCTTCGGCGGCAGCAGGTCCCGTGGGCCGTGACGCTGCCGCTGATACAGATGTGAAATTGAGGGCCGAGGTGCTCACTTATTCCCGAGCCCGCGGCATTTTCGCGGGAATCGACTTGAACGGCTCCGCCATCACGCAGGACAAGGACGAAACCCGAATCCTTTACGGGAAGTTCGAGCCCTTCACTGACATCTTGAGCGGGAAAGTCCGCCCAAGCGAGGCGAGTGAACCGTTTCTGTCCGCGGTGAGGAAGTATTCGGGCCAAGCCAGAGAACATGGCGAACTAAAGATAAAGACGCCTGGAAAGACGGAAGCCGCGAGCCGTTGAGACGCCGGAGGTCCGGCGGTGTGGTCTAGCGCGACTTGCTATTTCCGAAACTCAGAGTCTTTGCGGCGGCTGCGGCTAGTCCGGTGACCAAACCGCTGCTCAGGGATTTACGGTATGGCGAGCGCGCTACTGGCACTCCTATGGTAGCGAGGGCGGCTGGCAAAGTTGCCCTTTACCTGAGATCGAGGAGAGGTAACTGCTTGGTTCGAATTCTTGTCGTAGACGACAACCCGGCGGTCCGGCACTATCTTCGGGCTCTCCTCGAGCAGCAAAGCACTTGGCAGGTTTGCGACGAGGCTCGAACCGGAGGGGAAGCGCTGCAAAGGGTAAAAAATAATCCTCCCGATATGATTTTGCTGGATTTCCAGATGCCCGATCTCAACGGACTCGAGGTTGCCCGGCAAATCACGGGACTTTTCCCTGAAATCCCCATCTTGATGATCACCATCCATCTGTCCAAACAACTGGCGGAGGCAGCTCGCAGGGTGGGGATTCGCGGAGCCTGCGCGAAATCGGATGTTGGTTCCATAGTCCAGGCAGTGGACGCATTGCTGCATGCAGGGACCTATTTCCCAACAATGAATTCAGTCCACTAACGAAGATATTGGCCGGCTTTTTCGAAAAATACAGGATTCCCTGTATTCGGACTGGAGTCTCAGCGTGTTACTTTCAGGTAATTCACTTAGGGGTTGCGTTTCCGCCGTGCGCGTGGACGCTGTGGCAGGAACGTGCGAAGGTGAACGCAGAGCCAGCCGGAGACCCGTATTAGGACTGGTATTCGGGGCTGCCTCAGAGAGCCAAGAAGAATATTATGGCAGTCCGTATACTGTTGGTGGATGATCATCCCATCGTAAGGCAAGGTCTGCGGACTCTGTTGGAAGGGCGCTCTGGCTGGGAAGTAGTCGGTGAGGCATCGGATGGGACGGAGGCATTGATCAAAGTCGAGGAGTTGCAACCAGACGTTGTCGTGCTCGACGTCACCATGCCCCAGATGAATGGTTTGGAAGCTTGTCGTCTAATTCAGCAAGAGCGAAAGCACTCCGGTCTCGAGGTGCTGTTCGTTACCCAGCATGACTCCCCGCAAATGATGCGCGAGGCGTTGGATGCGGGGGCCAGAGGATATGTTGTGAAGTCGAATGCCGGGCGTGATTTGCTGGAGGCAGTAGAGGCGGTGAGCCAGCATCGGACTTTTACGGCGCTGAAAACAAGTCCACTCGCTGTTCCCGGTGCGAAGAGCAGCCAGTCCAAGTCGGTCTCGGGGCCGTAACCGGGAGGAGGGATTTGCCATGAAACTGCGTATCCTGTTAGCCGACGATCACGAAATCGTGCGCCGGGGCCTGTGTGCGCTTCTGCAAAAACATGAGGGCTGGGAAGTGTGCGGGGAGGCCTCCGATGGCCGCGAAGCCATC
>Ga0185299_10006064_pt1 | contig 13073 bp, 8 predicted proteins | sample PaiPotPPA55metaG_FD_128002 | JGI IMG/M metagenome (GOLD analysis project Ga0185299, IMG submission 128002) | Iron sulfur acid spring bacterial and archeal communities from Banff, Canada, to study Microbial Dark Matter (Phase II) - Paint Pots PPA... ...
GCGTAGAGGGTTTAAGATAGGGCAGGCTGACTTTGAGAGGGTCTGGCTGTTCGGAGGTAAGAATGAGAATTTCGCGGCGTTGGTTGAGGAGACAGATTTCTGGCTGTCTCCTACTGGCGTTGAGTGCGCCATTTATGGCTGCAGCCGCATCGGCGCAGCAAACAATTAATTCAAATTCCCGTCCAAATGCGGAAACCCTATCACAAGCTCAGTCTGGCAGCGATGGAAAGAACACTGAAGCGCCGCAGAGGGCACCGCTTCCGGATAGTCCTGGTTCTGTGCGTTTGCAAGTCATCGCCGACAACCGGCCCGACAGTGGACAACAGCCTGCGCCGCAGCCGCAGCAGAATAGAACTCAGCAGCAGGGTGGGACTCAGCAGCAGACGGGCACTCAGCAGCCCGTGGGTACAGCCGCATCAGAGTCCGTCAAAGCCACGGGAGTTGCGGCTTCTCAACCAGCGGGAGCGGCAATTGCACCAGCTAAGCAGCGGCGAACGCGTTCTATCCTTATCAAAGTTGGCGCTCTAGTAGGTGCTGGCGTTGCCGTAGGAACGGTTGTAGGTTTATCGGCTGCGAGTCCTAGCCGGCCTCGCTGACGGGACCAGTTCAGCAAGCGGAAAGCTGTGGGGATTTATGATCCGGAAAACCTCGGAAAACCGCCGCCCTCGATTAGTAAGTTTCTCCGGTATTGACGGTTCTGGCAAGAGCACTCAAATCGAGGCTCTTCGTGTCCGGCTGAATGAGATGGGTCTGCGCGTTGTATTAGTTACTTTCTGGGATGACGTCGCCCGGCTCAAAGGGATCAGAGAAGTGAGCGGCCATACTCTGTTCAAAGGAGAAAAGGGAGTTGGAAGTCCGACCAGACCGATCAACCGTCGCGACAAGAATGTCCGCTCCTGGTATATGACAGCGGTGCGTTTCGGCCTTTACCTCGTCGACGCAATTTCGCTCCGCGGTGTGGTAAACAGAGCGCTCAGAGCTGACGCCGAAGTAGTCATCTTTGATCGCTATCACTACGACGAACTCGCGAACCTGGGGCAGACCCGCGCGGGACTGACCAGTGGAATCACGCGAGCTTATACGCGGTTGCTGCTGCGGTTGGTGCCTAGACCGGATATCAGTTTCCTCCTCGACGCCGATCCCATACAGGCCCGAGCCCGAAAACCCGAATACCCCGTCGATTTTCTGCACAACAACCGGGCGTCTTATCTGGCTCTGGCCAAAATGGCGGGAATGTCGATCATCGCTCCGCAGCCAGTTGACGACGTGAAGCAAGAGGTTTTGCAACAAGTGCTCAAGATATCTCCCCTGCGACGCAGGAAAGCCGAGGGACTCGCCGGCGGAAAGCCACGGGCAGCGGCCAAGTTGGATTCTCAAACGGAACTCCGCCCAGACCCAGGAGACGTACGCTCATTTACTACTTAGAGCGTTAGTTCCGGTGGGGTGAGAATAGGAGTTGAACCCCGGGGCACAGTGGTTTTGTGCCCCGGGATCCTGTTTTTACCAGTAGGTTAAGCTAAAGCCATCCAGATAGGTGCTATACGGCCTTTGCTGGTTGTTCCCGTCCATCTGGTAGTTGACCGTGACTCCCCACCAACTGGAAGGTGCAGTACTGGCCTGGTAATAGCGGTTTACCGCGGTGGTGACCCCATTGAGCGTGATCGACTGGAACAGCAGCCAGTTATCGGACTCCCGCTGCATCTGGATCGTTACGTGGTTCCAGGCATTGTTCACGGGGTGGCAGGGGATACCGGTCGAGACCCACGCGTTATTGATGTTGTCCCAGATATCCCAGGTGTAACCCCCAACGACCCGGCATTGCTGCCCCCAGATTAAGCTAAGCCCGTTGAAGTACATGCTAACGTCGAATTCCAAGACCTGTGTCGCCGAGAGGTCCGTGGGGAGAAAATAGGCGTCATACGTGAAGTTGTGAATGGTTGGAAGCAGCGTGTGATTCGCGTCAGGGATGCCCTGCGTCGAGCCTTGGCCGAGCAGAGGAATGCTGTAGAGAACGTCTGAATACGGCGTGCTGCCGCCCAGATAAAACTCGGTCGCCTTTCCGGTCAGCGAAGGAGAACCCATATTTTGCGTCATCGACCAAGACACGCCCGAACACGGCCACGAACAGATGTCGTACCTAGGGGCCAACTCACCCCAGCTCTTCCATCCGCTGCTGGCCTGAATATTGGAAATTACATGGCCGCCCTGCACCGTAACTTGAACGGGAGTATAGGCCGCCCCTCCGCAATAATCCCACGCTTCTACTACGGTGTTGTGAGTGCCTGAGCCGATTGGCACCTTGGTGTTCATGTTGGCTCCGCTCACGACCGTCGTTAACTGGTTGTCTACATAAACGCCCATGGACGCCACGCCCTTCGAACAAGTTCCTGTGGTCGCCGACGCTACGTAAGTCACCGGTGACCCTACCTGGCTGCTGGCGGTGGGCGAGGATACCCATACGCCGGTTTGGGCGCTGACGTTAATCGTCATCGACGAATAGGTTGCGCCGCCACAGTAATCCCATTCTTCGACCACGGTATTGTGGGCGCCTGAAGCGACGGCCAGACTGGTGTTCAAAGTCGTTCCGTTGACGACTTTCACCAGCTGGTTGTCCATATAAATACCCATGGAGGCCACACCCTTCGAACAGGTGCTGGTACTGGCGGTCGCCGCATAAGTGACCGGGGAGCCCACTGTAGCGCCATTGCTTGGGCTGCTGACGCTAACACTCGCAGATGCCGAGGCTACAAACATCAGGAACAGACTGATAAGGCAGATTGACGGCTTTATTACGGATGTTTTCACAGTAGGAATGCTTGCCTGACGTACAAGTGCTGAATTATCAACTGAATGGAGCAAACCCGCCGCCAAAAACGGGATGTTCCCCTTTAAGGCAGATTTCAGGACAGGGATATGCATGAGGCCAATTCTCCTGTAAAATTGTTTTCTATTCCGACTGCTGGCCGAACTATTGACTTTCTATTGAACTGCGGGTCGAACTATCTCGGCCCCGGCGGGATACGCTCAGGACGCAGAAGAAATGGCGCGGTTGCTAATCGCTTCGTTTCTTAGGAACTTCTAAGAATTCAAAGCCGATTGAATGTTTACATCCTACCATAAATACTGTATTGCCCAAGCAAAAAATTAGTGATTTTCCACTCGAAAGTACATTTTTCCCGGTATGGACCGAGCGGGCAAGACCCTAAGCTTGCTGCACTTTCGGCATCCCACTGATTTGAAAGGCATTGCAGCCCCGATTCCGGACTCCGGCGGCCCCTTCGTCAATCTTCTTGAACAGCATTGACCGCCAGCGAGTGTGGCCGTCGAGTTTCTGGATGCCTAAGGTCGCTTAATAGCAAGAGCACGTCTCAGCCGATTCATTCGTCGACACTGCTGGTCTCGACTAAGGCAGATGAGTCAGATAGCAAGCGCCGTTGGTATTTTGCGCGGGCGGGCTGGGAGGGGTCATCCAAACTGGGTTGCTAAAGTCAAAGAACTCAGTCATATCGATTTGGGCCGCATCCCGCTTGGTCAGGGCGGGCAGGCTAAAGCGAGTCTCAATAAGTTTCAGAATCGCGGTCGTATCCGCCACGCTGTGGGATACGTAGTTTTTCTTCGTATACGGCGATACAACGATCAGCGGCACCCGATATCCGGTGTAAACAAAGTCACAAGTTGGCCCGGTAGTCGTGGTGCAGGGATCTCCGGGAAGTAAATCCACGGGTTTAATTCCGTCCGGACTGACGGTGGATTGCGGCGAAACGTGGTCGTAGAGGCCGCCAAATTCGTCGTAGGTGAGAATGAAGGCCGAGTCTTTCCAAGAAGTGCTGGTCATGAGCCCGTTGATCAGTGTCGACACGTAGTTGGCGCCTGTCTGGATATTCGTCGCGGTTGTGTCCAAGTCTGAAGGATGCTCATCCTCACCGGCATCGGATGCCGTTTCAATCTGGGCGACTTGAGGCAGGGTTCCGTTCTGCAGGTCTGTGAAGTACTGCGATATGGGAGCGATGTTCTGAGGATATTTGGAGGGAATCGTCTGTCCGAACTTAAAACCCTGGACGTAGCTCAATTGCAACAGGCAGGCGGGATCGTACGGCGGCCCGGAACAACTGCTGCCTTGCGGATTGACGTAGATTTTCCAAGTGATGCCGGCGGTTTGCAACTCCTCAAAAATCGTCGTTGCCGTAAGCAGGGCCATGTCGTTCGCGTCCGTCCCTTGCGGGTAGGCGTATCCCTGAGAGGTAGCGGAGATCAGGTACTCGCGGTTCGGCTGCGTGCGCGACATGACCGGATTGAACCACCGATCCGACGTAGCAAAATTCGAGGCCATGAAATAGTAGTAGTTAAGGTCGCCGCCATCGTAATATCCCATCGCCCGGATACCGTTAATATCGTTGTAAGGCGGCTGAAGGGCGCGCGCGTCATGTGCCGCGGTCCAGACGAAGCCGTTCAGTGCGGCTGGGTTCTGACCCACGGGGTCGTTGTAGTCCCAGTCGAAGTGACTTTCGTCCCAGGAAGGACTGGGGTTCTCGATGCACTGTGTAACCAGATGATACGAGGTGATCATGTTGTTGGTGTCGAAAACGCAATCTGCTGGCGGAGGCGAGCTTGGATTGCAGCCTGGGATAGCAGGCGCCGGGCCGGACAAGGGGGCGATGCCAGAAGTGGGATTGAACTGAGGCAGGCCATCGAACGATTGATCTGGAAAGCCATTGTCATGCCAGTACTGGCGCAGCTCGCCAAAATAATGATCGAAAGAGCGATTCTCCTGCGCCAGGAAAACGATGTGATTGAGCACGGAGACCGTGGCGGGGTTTACAGTGATGGTAGCAGTCGCGGTCACCGCTGTCCCACTCGCAGGAGTAACGGTCAGCGTATACGTTGTAGTTGTCGTGGGACTCACGGTTACTGCTGTGCCGCTGGTGGCCGGAAGATTGCCCGGGGTTATGACGCCTGTCCCATTCGCGAAGACGCCGGTCAGAGCCACGCTCCCTGAACCGGTAATGGAAGTGGGGTTCGCAGTGAAGCTGGTAATTGAGGGTGGCGGTGGCGTTTGAGTGGTGACCGGAGTGGGATTGCCAACTGCCCCGCAGCCCACGAGAAAAAGGCACGTAAAACTCAAGCAACAAAGGACTGCATACTTCACCAGTTTGGACATTGAGTTAATTTGGCAACACTCTGCGCGTAGGCCAGAGGAACCTCCGAGGTTCGGTTGCTTCCGAGATTCGATGTGGGTTGCTGCTTCGGTGTTGTACAAGAAATCACTCAAAGCCGCGCCCAGCGCCAGTTCCAACCGCTCCCGCCACAGTGCCTCGTACTGCAAAAAGTTGTCATTTCTGCTGCTACTGGGGTGGTATGGGCGGTTCCTCGATCAAGGTATTGTCCCGACGGCGCAATCCAATCGGCGCACGTTGGCGGCGCAGGGCTTCGCGCTCCTGAGAGACCTCGGCCTCGACTCTGGAGTCGCTGTCCTTCGCAACCTGGTATAACGGCAATCCTTCCGCCGAGCGTCGCGAGGCCAACCCAACTTTGGTGTTCGCTCCAGTCACTTCCCTGGCTTTAGCGTAGAAAAACTCGGCGGTTTCCTGATCGCCCTGGAGTTCGGCGAGATATCCAATGTTGTTCAGCGCGAATGCGTTATTTGGATCCAGAGCGTACGCGCTTCGAAAGTCGCGATCGGCCGCCTGTAGATCGTTCCGATTGATCGCCAACACACCCCGGAAATTCAATTCGGCCAGTGTCACTTCATTGTTCTGCTGCTTTTCCAGCCGGCTGCGCAGTTTTTTTGCGTTTTGCGCCGCCATCTCGACCACTGGCTTGCCTCTCCATGACTGATTGATCGTGACCACGGCGGCGGCGTCCGAACGCGAAGCGGCGGCGCTATCGTAATACTTCAGTGCTTCCTGCGACTCGCCTTCCATTTCTTTAGCGACGCCCAAATTGTTCAGCGTGAATACATTCTGCGGATCGGTCTTCAGCGTTTTCTGCAGCAGCACGTCGGCTTCCGGAGCGAGACCTTTTGACAGCAGACGCACTGCCTCAACATTGTCGTGATTGATTCTCAAGGTTCCTTCAGGGATAGCTAACGCTTCCGTCATCGATCGGCCCTGGACACGTTTGGAAGTGGCGAGATCGATGACCGCATCGGTCGGCTGCTTTGCGGCCAGCGCGTAAAAGCTCGCCGCTCTCTCCACCTGCCCTTGCAGCTCGGACACATAGCCCAGGTTGTTCAGGGTAAACGGATCGTCCGGATCGACAAGGTAGGCCTGATAGAAGAATTTCTCAGCTTTCTCGTAACTATGTTTGCGGACGGCCTCGACGCCTTCCCGATTCAGACGCTGCACGACGGTAATATGGCTTCTTTTCGGCAAAGTGATTTTAAGATCACTCGCATGGGCGCTCAGGCCCAACCCGAAACTCACACCGATCATGGTGACGGCGAACAGTCTTTTCCAGACCATCTTCTAAAGGCCTCTTAAGATTCAACAGTTTACACTTCAGCGCAGGTATGATGCCGACCGGCGCGCAGGGTTTGCCGGGGAGTTTCCCGTTGCTGAGCGCCTTTCGCTTTTGAATGCCTACCTTATGGCGGATATCGGCATCGAATACCGGTCGAGTAATTGTCAAAACAAGGTCAGTGGGGGAAATATGGAGCGCTTCTCAATGAAGATGGGTTCGAGCGTCATTTGGTTGGCGTTGGGTGCCACGTTTTTACTCGCTTCTCTCGCATATGGGCAGGGGCGGCCTCCTGAGTCCGTCGACCCGACCCTGAATGTCTCGGGAGCCCCTAATACTGCAGCCTCGCCTGTACTCGATCCCTCTTCCGGTACGACATCAACGTCCGCTCCGCGGTCGACGCCCCCATCATCATCGTCATCCGCCACGACAGCCAACCCGATTAAACCGGGCGACGCTTTGGTCGACACTCCTGAAATCACTCTGGCCTCTCCCGGGCCCCTTCCCGAGTTGCCTGCGGCGAATTCTCATAACAAAGTTTCCCTGATCGGGGGGACAGTGCAAAAGCTGGATCTCGTGAAAGACGAGTTCACGGTGCAGGTGTTTGGTGGCGGCAAGCTGAACATTTACTTCGACCCTCGCTCTCATATCTACAACAATGGCAATGAGGCCTCGATCTCATCTCTCCGCGTTGGCGATCGAGTTTCCATCGACACCATGCTGGACGGGGGCAACATTTTTGCTCGCACGATTCGGCTGAAAGGGCCTACCAATGGCGGCGAGAGTCAGGGAGTCGTGATGAGTTATGCCGCCAGCAGCGGCCAACTGATCCTGCGTGACAGAATCTCACCCCAGCCGCTGAGACTCCGAATCACGCCGCAAACTCGAGTTATTGAGGCCGGACACTCGGTTTCTGTCGGCCAACTCGTGAGCGGAACGTTAGTGGCTGTGAAATTTGATCCTCAGAACAACGGACGTGATGTTGCAAAGGAAATTTCTATACTCGCGATTCCAGGAACCACATTCACATTTGTGGGAGAAGTTACCGGTTTAGATCTCAGCACCGGATTGCTCGTGCTGACTTCGGCAACCGACGGGAAGAGTTATGAAATCTATCTGGGTCCCTCAGCGGTTACAGCGAAAGACAAGCTACGACAAGCCGTGAATGTGACCGTGCTCACTCGTTTCGATGGGACTCGGTATGTCGCACAAAATGTAACTGTGAACGAAAACACTCGATAACTTATTTACAACTCCGTAGTCGACAGGCGTAACGGAGCGACTGTGGCCTTTGCTGCGTGTCTGACTCGGCTTGGTTCTCGGTCCCGTACCGTTCTATAAAAACATATCTGATTACTTTGGTAACTAAACTACTTTGGTTCCCCGACCAAGGTTATCTACCTCCGTCCATCCAGCGCGCATAACCTAAGCACGTTCCCAGATAGAACCGATCGATAATAAAGAGGAAAACCCACAGGCAGGCATGCCTTTTCCTCTTCCAGGTCCCAAGTCCCAGCACGACTGGATCGTCGGCTCTAGTTGCGTCGAGGGCAAATGCGCGTACAAACTTGTGCGCTTGCAGCTATGCTGCTTGCGATGCCGATGCTCGGTTCGGCTACCTCTTACGTCGTACCCACCACAACTCTCACAGCACAGACCGCTAACAACACCAGTGCGGCCAATGGATTCACTCTTCAAACCAACGGCAACCGTGGGTCCGGCAATGTAAGCAAAATGGACGTCCACTCGCTTCTGTACGCGGGCGCGACAACAAAAGTCTATGCCTCCCTGATGATGTGGTGGGGACAGTCGAGCCATATCAATATCGGGTACACTTCCACGGATCCGGCACAAATTAAGAGTCAGGTGGAGGACATGATCAGCCGCGGAATCAACGGTGTGATCATCGCCTGGTACGGCCCTAACAATTCCATCGATCAGGCTACGCAGTTGCTCATGGCGGAGGCCGAGGCTCATCCCGGTTTTACCTTCGCAATCATGATCGATCACGGGGCGCTCGAGTGGGACTCTTGCTCGGGCTGCACTCCGCAACAGGCGCTGACCGCGCAAATGCAGTATCTGGAACAGACTTACTTTCATTCGCCCGCGTATATGACCGAGGGAGGTCTGCCGGTCGTCACCAATTTCGATATCGATCTCAACTACACCATAGACTGGAAGGCACTCAACTCCGCCTTGAGTACGCACCCCTTATTTCTGTTTCAGAACAATGGCGGCTTCAGCCACGTTCTGAGCGGGGGCAGCTATTCCTGGGTGATGCCGACCACAACCGATTACGGAGCGGCGTATCTTTCCAGTTTCTATGCCGCTGGGATAGCCCTTCCAAGCGAACAAACTGTAGGCGCGACATATAAGGGATTCAATGACACCCTAGCCTCGTGGGGTTCCAATCGCATCATGGGACAGCAATGCGGCCAGACTTGGCTGAAAACATTTTCTGACATCAATGGGATTTACAGTTCCGGAAAGCAGTTACCCGATCTGCAACTCGTAACCTGGAACGACTACGAAGAAGGCACGGAGATCGAATCCGGCATCGACAATTGTGTAACTCTATCGGGAGCGATATCCGCTAATACCCTACAGTTGACCATTAGTGGAAATGAAAGCACGGTCGATCACTATACGGTCTACATCAGTACCGATGGTCAAAATTTGATGTCCCTGACTGATTTGGCGACGGGGCTTCACTCCATTAATTTGTGCAGCTTTCCCATACCTTCCGGCAACTACACGCTCTACGTACAAGCCACAGGCAAGGCCAGTATGGCAAACCAGATGAGCGGCGCTCTCAGTTACAGTCCTTCGTGCGTTTCCGCAACTCCGCCCCCGCCTCCTCCACCGCCGAGTCTGTCTCTGAGCGCAGCTCCGTCCTCCGTGACCATTCCTGCCGGGCAATCGGGAAATTTGACGGTTACCGCGAATCCACAGTCCGGAACGTTCAGCAGTCCGGTAGCGCTCTCTTGCACGGGCCTGCCGAGCGGATGGGGTTGTTCATTCTCGCCGGCGAGTTTGACCATCGGCTCGACTCCGGTGAATTCCACTCTGACGATTGCCGCGGGGGCCGTATCGGCCACCAACTTGCCGTCTTCGCGGAGACCCGTCCCGCTTTACGCCACTTGGCTGCTGTCCCTGGGTATTGCCGGACTTGCTTTTATGGGAATTCCACAACGCGGGCGCAGCGCGAGGGCGCTCGCCATCTGCGCGGTGATTGGCTTGGGGTTGGTAGCCACGTCTTGCGCGGGAGTCAGCAGCGCAGCCAAGGCCACCGCGACTTCCACTCCGACCCCGACCCCCACTCCCACCCCGACTCCCACTTCCGTGACGTACGCGGTCACTATTAGTGGGAGCTCAGGATCGAGTCAGTTTTCAACGACCGTTAACGTGATCGTTCAATAGGCGCTGACGGTTCTCGAAGGTCTTCGGCACTATCGTCATCCTCTTGGTGCTCGCGAGGTGGGTTGGGACGGGAAAGCGCGGAACGCCGCCAGGAGGCAGGCCAATCCGAAAGAGATGCGGCCGCTCCGATGGCCTTCTTGGCACGCTTGAGTTCAAACCAGCGGAGATAGTTGCCAACGACGTTGGCCATGGTCATTTTCATCGCCGCCGAAAAGTTGTGCTCCGCCATTCGGCGTTGTTGCTCCGGAGACTGCAGGATGGCAACGAGCTGGTCGGCTAGATCTGTCGCATCGCCCACCGTGTAGAAACTAACTGCCATATCTTCATCCGCGGCCATGTCTCGAAAATCATTAATGCCGGCGCACACGATCGGAACCCCATACTCACAGGCTTGATGGGCGGGACCGCTGGACCCGGTGGCGGAATCGTAGGGCATAACAACAATTGAACTGCTGCTGAAAAGCTCGGGAATGGCTTCTTCCGGAACATATCCGCGGAACTCGAGCGCCGCCCCTAAGTGTTTGTGCGACTCGCGTATCGATTCCCAATATCCCGGCTTGGTGTGATGATTGGCTCCGGCAATTACGAGTTTGGCATTGGGCACTTTCTTCAACACGGCGGGAAAGGCCTCCATCAGTGTTTCCAGACGTTTGTAGGTACCCCAGTGACCAATTGCCAGAATACGATGGTCAGGATTCCCTCGTTTCGAGAAATCCGGAGGAGTCGGGCACGACGCGAATGTGCCGTGGGTGCCCAACAGAACATTTTCTGCAGAGTACTTCTCTACCAGAGTTCGCCTGTATCCCGAAAGCAAGACCGAGACCGAATTTGCCCGCAGTAAAGCTCTGGTTGCAAGATCGCTGCCGAGGCGAAATAGTCTTTCGCGCCGCACCCCGGCGCTGGCGAAGTCGACGTGTTCGATGACGTGATGAAGCGTGATATGGGTGTAATAGCCAAGAGCTCGAGTCAACGCCGGCGCCGAAAGTCCCGCAAATGCCGCAACCGGGTACTCCGGTGTGCCAAAGCTTGAGAACACAAGATTGAACCACACCACGTCGGGCTTCAGTTTCCGTATCGTCTTTAGCAAACGCACGGGAGTCGCGAGGTTGTTGAACTTCCAGCAGCGGACTACATCATAGCCTGGAAGTTCCGCCTGTTGCGGAGCGTTCAGCGACTTGCCGTCGGCGTCGGTCGCAAATTCATAGTCGGTGAGTTCGTCGGAAAGAATGGTCAAACTGATATGCGGATTGCGTTGTAGTTCGCGAGCGATATAAAACCCATACTCGTTCAACTGGCGCCCGCTCGGAGGAAACGTCGTAACTAAACAGATTTTCATTGGGCTCCGTTCCTAAAATATACTGATACTGATGTACGGTCTAAACTGCTGGTTCTGCCCGCCGGAAAAATTAAAGAACGTTTCCTGTTGCATGCCCGCCGAACAGCGAATCGGGTACCGCAGTTCCACGTCTTGCCCCTCGGCGTTAAATTGCCGGTGGACCGGCATCTGATACGAAAGGGCAAAGCCAGTCTGGATTGCGTCATAGGTGTGGAAGCCCATGTTCCGCGAGTAGGCGGCAGAGGCTTGCACGCTCCAACGCCGAGTGGGAGCGAACTCAATTCTTCCCGCCGGACGCAACGCCTGCGCAACGGCGTATTTGTTGAACTCCACCCGATACGCGCGCAGGTCTTCCGCGACCGCTCTAAAGCTAAGGCGCTCGGAGACCCGGTGTTCGAAACCGATGTACGAAGAAGTATAAAAATCCTCGGCAATCACCGGATAGAAATACTGGTTCAGAGCTCCCCATCCAGTTACCAGAGCTGTGTTCCCCCACGGCCTCCCGACACGGAAGTCAACTGCGCCAGTCAGATCCCGCGAATGCAGGTTACTACGAGTGAACGGCCCAGTTTCACGAATCGCATAACCACTCACGGAGACCATGTTGAAAAAAGCACTCGTAGACATATACACAAATTGACGAAAAAGATTCTGATTCATTTCGACGGGAGAGAGCGAGTCCCTGCGAATCGTCTCCTGAATGCCGGCGTTGAAAGTGAATATATTGCTGCCTAAATGAAACGTTGGATTCAGGCCAAAGTTAAATGAGTAGTCAGTCGTATCCCGATTCACAATGGAGGCGGTGGACGGGATTGAAATTTGACCTCGGGCATTTCGCACCTGAAAAAATCCACTCGCATCGGGCAATGAACTTAAATGCAGGTGATAAGCGCCGGTCCATTGCGTTTCAATGGAAGAACGAGGTGGCGGAAGCAGTCCGGGATTAGCTGTCGGCGAATTGATGGCATCCAATTTGGCGTCCAGAGGGTAAACCGTTGTGTTTTCGAAGATCGGCTCGACAGAGAAGGTTGAAAGGAAGCTCACTCGGCGGTTGATTCTCAACCCCTCATTCGCTCCGGCCTCAAGCAGGTCCTGGGCCGCCGTCTGATCTTCACCGGCAGCATTGGCTGCCTGGGCAAAGGCAGTCAGCGCCTGAACATTCTGATGTTCCTGTCGGTACACATTGGCCTTGGCCAGCAAATACTGATAATCGGGGTCGCTCTCGGCTGAATTGCTGATCAGCGAGAGCTGGTCCTTTGCCCTGACCGTTTCCCCTAACGCCAGGTAGGTATTGGCCATGCCGATTCGTACCGCTGTATCGGATGCACCTGCCAGCAGAGCACGCTGCAGGTATGTCTGCGCCAGTTGGTAGTCGTGCATGCTTAGAAATATGTTGGCTGCCTGCAGTAACTCCTGCCCGGTCGCCGGCAGGGTTTCCCCGGTCTGCGCTTCCATCAGAGCTAATGCGATCTGCCGCTGCGCATCACTCAGCTCGCCACGGTTTGCCATGAGCTCGGCAATCGCCAGACGCACACTGATGCGATCGCTCTCCGGCACGGCAAGCGCTCTTTCGAAACGCTCCATGGCAGCCCTTTGATCTCCCAGTAAACTCAAAGCCTGTCCCGTGGAAACGAATACAGAGCTCTCTAGCTGGTGCTGTGCAGTTTGGTCCGGAACGGTTTGGTTCTGAACAGCTTGGTTCTGCTCGCCCTGATCTAGAACAATCGAAGCGTGCTGTTTTCGCTGGGCGTAGTCTTCCGCCAGTTCAACATATTTCAAGGTTTGCTCTCGGTCTTTCAGTTGGGCGCTTACGCGTGCCAGCTGCGCGTAGATGGCGGCACTGTCGGGAGACAGTTTTTGC
>Ga0185299_10006066_pt1 | contig 13072 bp, 17 predicted proteins | sample PaiPotPPA55metaG_FD_128002 | JGI IMG/M metagenome (GOLD analysis project Ga0185299, IMG submission 128002) | Iron sulfur acid spring bacterial and archeal communities from Banff, Canada, to study Microbial Dark Matter (Phase II) - Paint Pots PPA... ...
TTGAGGCTGGTCAATGCGTATTTGCTACGAAGCTCTTCGCCTAAAGTCATAAGCTGCCTCCTTTGCAAATCTCGAAATTACATGCCCCGAAATTGTATGCCTTGAGAATGAAAATCCATGCTGTTGAAAAAATAGAACGCGACTCGAAAGTGCAAAAGCCCTCCGAGTTTTTCCTCGCTCGGAGCACCGTGACAGGGGCAGAAAAGAAGCGCGTGGGGAAGCGCGTTATCAGTTCATCTTCGACGACGCTGTTATGTTCGGGGCTGGTGTTTGTCCCTGCTTCAGCATCCCCAGAGTCATTAACAATTGCGGTGCGATGGCCGAGTTCGAGAGATCGCTGATTCAGGAGCGAGTCCGCGCCGGGCTCCGCAATGCACGCGCCAAGGGCAAGCAGCTTGGAAGACCCAAGGTGATTGCGGACGTCTCAAGAATCGGAATCACATCGGGGTGCGGTGTTAGACTACGGTGCATTATGGCGCAGGAGAGGAACGAAAAGGAAGAGGACGCTTTTGCGATACCCCATGTTTTTTCGCCAGATGCCGAAGCCTTGCTGCAACGAGTAAGGCAGAAGGTAGACGCATTTTGCAGAAAGCAGAAGGCTGCGCGATTTCCAAGAAATTCCGAACCGGGCCTGAGGGGCGACGCACTGGATCTGTATCGTGCCCTGAGTAGGCATACGCAGGTTCGACGAGGGCTTGAGTTCGCCGAAAAGGTACTAAAACAAGAAACGAGGGCCGCAAAGACTACCCACCGAACCCCAGAGCCGATAGGGTTCTTCGAGGAGCAAGTCGAGAATTGGAAGATTAAAGTCAAAAACGCGGAAGACGAGGTGAGGCAGGTCGAATTGAAGATTGCGTCCAGACTCAGGGCGTCCGCAAACCAAGCTCCAGAAGCACCTTAAGCATGAGATTCCGCGTCAATCGATTGACGCGAATGTGGCCGAAGTCGGCGAACTGCTACGATAATTCCTGCATGTGCGGGCGCTACCGATTGTCGCGGCGTAAGCAGATCATCGAGGAATACTTCGAGACCGCCGACTGGCAAGACGATTGGTCACCGCGCCACAACATTGCTCCGACCCAACCGGTCCCCGTTGTCCAACAACACCCGAAAGAATCGGGACTTCCGCAGGATCGGAAACGATCTCCTCGAATTCTTTTTTGGGGATTGCGGCGAGTTTCTGCCATTTGAGTCGAACACCGCTCTTGTCGGAATAAAGCAGCGCACGAAAGCCGTCCCACTTGATCTCGAAAATCCAATCAGGATGTGAGAACGGACCACGAGCGCGGCTGAGCGGCAATTGGTTGGAACTGCGGGAAAAGCACTGAATCCAGTATGGCCGCGAAATGTGTAGGTTTGCCTAAGCCGACTTCCGATATTCTCGCTCAGGCGTGGACGTTTTCTTTTGGTGGTACGCCCTTGCGTGGAATGAGTAGCACGTCTCACAGAACAGATCGGTGCACACCGTGCAGCTCTCCGAGTGAGCGTCACACAGATGCGCCCCACAATCACAGCATCGGCCAGAAGCGCCTCGGCCACAGGGATAACCTATCGCGTCCTCTACGTGGGCAACTTCCGTGATTTCGCAGACAGTTAGCATAGAGGCGTGAAATTGTACGCGCACAGATGGCGAATACGAGGCGAATACTGATACGATCACCAAATCTCCGATGCAGCCCGTCGCAAGATCAACCTCGAACAGCTTCACGCGAGCCTCGGAGTCTCATGCCCACAGTGCGGAGCGCGAATCGAGCCAAAGGACTACAAGCGTGTGGATTGGGAGTACATCGAATGCCCGAATTGCGGTGAAAAGTTCGTTCCAATCAAGCAGCGGGCGTGAGCCGCGTATGCCAAGGGCAGAAATGCAAGGCAACGATCCATACGACTAAACCTCAGTGTTGGGGGGCCGATATGCCTCGAACAACTCTACGAAGCGAAGCCTCTATCCCTTTTCAATCTTTCGTACGCTAGCCTGAGTTCTTTGCAGTACGGGCAGTCCGGATCAGAGCAATACGGTGATCCCTTCTCTGTCGGCTGTTTGTGTGGTTGCGGAACCGGTTGACTTGCCATCTTGCCTCCTACGCGAACCGGGGAAGGTTAGTAGAAAGACCTTAGCACGAATACCTTAGTTCCGATAACACATTTTTTAAGGTTCGCAACCGCACAGAGGACGGCAAAACCCTTGTTCGGAGCGGCTTTTGGCCTTCCAAGCCATACGGAAGCAAGCGATCAGGCACCCCGGTAGTGGGGAAGAGAATGGTGCTGCGTACGGTACTCTCCCGATTGAGGCTGACAAGACATTCGAGCTATGCTGCCCTCGATTGCGATTTCTCACGACCAAAACGGGAGCACGACGCACCCGGCGTGCGAAGGGCAGCGGAGCCCAACCAGAGGAGGATACTCCAGCGCCCCAGACCCCAAATTGCAATTATGAGCTTGCCGCGTTTAGGGAATGGGAGCAACTCTGGAAAAATCCATCCTGCGGAAGAATCGGGCTAGCATGCGGCAGACACGTAGAACCCATGCACATTCCTCACTACGAATCAAATTTGCATCAGTAAAACAGGAACAGATATGACAGTGACAAAGGAAACAGTGCCGTTGGAAGGAACCCTCAAAGGAGAGGGATATGAGCGCACGTGCCACGTGAGAGCAACGCGTTGTGTCACGTATGCCGATGAAAGCACTGATGCTCTCTGCGTGTCGTACTCGCGATGCGATATCGAAGACGAAGACGACTTCCCCGATGGCAACTACGAATTGACGTTTCAAGGGCACACGGTCCTGCTAAGCAAGTGCGGCGGACATTACGGGCCGAGCTAGCCTAATCAGACGTTCGACTTCCAATACCCGGTCAGCGGAGGCCGCTGCACCTTCTGTTCATTCAGCAGCAGGTTGAGTGCGGTGACTACGTTTTGAACCGAGGTCACTGAGTACTATCGCGATGTTTCACCAACTGCAGCTCGGGTGCGAACTCGTTTCAGAGAAAGATATTTGGCGAGGGCGTTCCTTTACTTTGGCTGAAGTATGGGCGGTTTGGGGGCAACTTCGTGTGAGCGGTTGAAGCTCAGCTACGGCGTGTTGCGTCGAAGTCGATCCGTGCCAGCGACATAGTTCAGAAGGCAGATCGGGTGCGAACAATCTGAAACGCCAGCTGCATCAGATCATCACATGAAAATTAGTTGGCCACTGAGACGGGGTATAGAGCATGAAGCCAAAGAACACGATTTGCCTCTGGTTCGACAAGGACGCGCTTGAGGCGGCGCGCTTCTACGCCGCCACCTTCCCGGATAGTAAAGTAACCGCTGTTCACAATGCGCCCGGTGACTATCCTAGCGGCAAGGAGGGCGATGTGTTGACGGTGGAGTTCACCGTTCTTGGCATCCCTTGCCTCGGTCTGAACGGCGGCCCGGCGTTCAGGCACAGCGAGGCCTTTTCCTTCCAGATCGCGACGGAAAATCAGGAAGAGACGGACCGCTACTGGAACGCGATCGTCCGCAATGGCGGCGTGGAAAGCCAGTGCGGTTGGTGCAAGGACCGCTGGGGCCTTTCCTGGCAGATCACCCCGCGCGCGCTAACCGAGGCGCTTGCGGCTGGTGGCGGTGAGGCAAAGCGCGCTTTCGAGGCGATGATGACTATGAAGAAGATCGACATCGCCACGATCGAGGCAGCGCGGCAAGGCTGACGGAACACGACGATACCTTGCTACTAATGCTGAATCGTTCCTGAATCGCGGGCAACCGGAAGTCAGAGGCGTTAGCACTCGTCCCGACGATGAGGGCAATCGGGATGTTTCGCCAACTCTCGCCAAAATCACATTATTTCTGATGTATGGATCATCGGCATGCCGGTGTCCCCAAGGGCGGTCTCGTTTCTCGGCAGGGTCCACGAATGGAATACGGCCCAATCGTAAAAACGCATCAGCCATTCCGTACGTGAATCGTTCCCGAGCCTACACATGAACTTGAACACGGCATATTCGTCTGCCGTCTGGAACTCCGACGGATTACCCTCGGCCTGCAGCTTTTCGATAAGGATGGGAACTTCACGCTGCTTAATCACCGGATTCACCAAAACCTGATAGTCGGACGGCAAGGGGTTTTCGCGAATGTGATAGCAAAGACCTTTGGTGATTTTACGAAGAACCCGCTGAAAACGCGAAAAATCGGGGCGGACAAAGGGAGATAAATACGGTTGAAACACGCCATCCGTACTCATGCGCTCTGTACGCTGGATGCTTCTCAACACCGTCTGGCGTAAACCACGATGTCGGCGGCGAAAACTGCGCGCGATATTGCCTTCTAGAAGCGCTATAACGACCGGATGGTTTGCACATCCCTCGGTCATACATAGAATAGTACGCATGTACTCTTCATCCAAGTGGAGATCACGCACGCCTCCATCTCCACGTCCACGATTGCAGGCACTGCAACTCGGTACCGTAATTGCTTTCTTCGGGCGTTGAATGTAAAAGACATTTCCAATGACGTGCTCGTTCTCGATGGCAGGTCGAGTGCCGCAATAAATACACAACTGCTTTTCCTGCTGCATGCTCAGAATCTTAAATGTTGCGGAAGCAATTTGTTACATCACGGCTTCAGATTCCAAATTGACGTCACCAGGCCATAGCACTCGAACCTGTCTCAATGAGCGTTATGGCGATTTTGCGACAGTTTACAAACGGCGGCCCCTTCATCAGGTCTTGAAGGGGGATTTACAGCCCGATCCAAGGGCACTCTTCATTCTCAAGTTTGTGGACTGCGGCTTGAGTCTTTCGCCCTGACTCAGAATCCCGCACCCACACGATTCTGAAACGGGCCTTTCGTTCCTCATACTCAACCCATACGAGATCCCCAATCCTCATTTGCCGCTCCATTCCTGATAAGAGTGCGCCTCTGCCGCTGATACTACTGGCTATGGCTCTTTGCGCGAACGGCTCCCCACTTACGTCACGCCCGGATATTCGCACTGCAATATCCGCTAGCTTACGGAACTCCTTGCGGCGTTCGACCATGACGGGTGAAGCCTGACTTAATCGTACTCGCTCTTTCAATGCCGGTGATGAAGAGTTTCGAAACAGCGCGGGATGGCTACCGTTCACGCGCATCCCGAGGAAAAACGAACTTGTATTGGGGGGAATTAGGGTGGCTACAGTCTCCCGCCCATTCCGAAGCATGAAATCGTGAATGCGGATTTGCGGCGAGAGCTGATGCAACCAGGAAATTAGACCCACGACCCGCTCAGTGAGTGCTATGGCGAGGAGGCGGTGATGGACGATATGCGCCAAGGGACGACCACCGGCTATCGACGCTACGGCGCAGAATTGGGTCTGCAACGCAACTATCGTCAGGGTCTCGGGTTCGCAGACCCGGGAACCCAATTTTTTAGAGGAAGGTGTATCGCATGAAACGCAATGTCCGGTTAGCGATTGTAAGCATGCTCATCACCGCACCATCGTGGCTCCTGGCGCAAGAGAGAGGTGGAGATTACAACCACGCTTCAGTGGGAATATTCGCAGACGACCTCAATTTCAGCGCCACGACTCCTAACATCAACTTCGTCGGATTCGGGGCACGGTCAGCCTTCAAGGTGGGCCATCACGCCCAGATCGAAGCCGAGATGGCCTATGATTTCCAGCGCAGCTTCACCACCAACTGCAACGGGAATTGTCTCCCCGGCGTGACGTTCGTGACCACCCGGGTACGTCCCTTGACGGGACTGTTTGGGCCGAAGTTCGAGACTCCGGGCCGGGTTAAATTGTTTGTGACCGGCAAGGTGGGATTCGTTAGGTTCACCGAATCGTCAGCGGCGGTGACGTTGGGCAATTTCGGCAACGCTGTTTCCGGAGTTGGAGGTCCCGGGACGCACCTCGCTATTTATCCCGGTGCCGGTTTTGAGGGTTTCTGGGGACCCTTCGGACTGCGACTGGAGGCAGGCGATGAAATCTACCTGAACAACGGAACGTTTCATAATCTGCGAGTCACGTTCGGACCGCAGTTTCGCTTCTGAGGAATTCATCTTTCGCAGTGTGCGCCCTGCGAGATTCTAGATCTTGGTTTATGACTTGCACGCCGCCTAGGAGGAGAAAATGACCAATCCAATGGCAGACCTAGCTCCTTACACAGACAAAGAGCTGGAGCAGGCGATGGCTCGCATTCTCACGCATGCTCGTCGAGAAGTGCTGAACGACACTGACGTGCAGAAACTCTGGCAGCTCCACCAAGAGATTCAGCGGCGGCGTGCGCCATCTTCGCGTGGAAAACCGAAAAACCGAGTCAATCTCGAAGGGATCGGTATACTTGCTTCCAATCTGGAAATCAGTGGTCGGAAGAGGGCTGGAAGCGGTTGGACTGGCGACGAGGCTAGACCAGTGAACCTTGAAGGTTTGTCACCGCCCCTTTTAAGAGCCCAGCCGCCAGCGTCCATAATCTACGGCTGCGCTGGTTGTCGCGGAATAGCCTGAAAGTGATTACGTCCGCCCGGAAGTGCCATTTACCTACTGATCGCCTTAAACTAACCTCTTGCTTGAGCAGCACTTGGGGGGCTGATCGACATACGTCCCACGACTCAAACTGAGTCTAGGCGTTTTGTTTTGCAGTCTAATAACGGAAATCCGATGTCCTCTTTGCGCCTACCGATGAGGCTTTGCACTGCTACATGCATTCCCCACCTCATCTGCCCGGCAATCCGTATTGGCAGATTCGCCTTCAAGAATTCAAATCGACAGTGCAATAGCCATGAAGGAGGCAAGTTGAGCCCTCAAAAGTTGCAAGGAACGTATATGGCGGCTTTGTCCAGGATCGCTGGTGCACCGATGTGCGAGGATGCCAAGAGGCACACGCCGATATTCCAACGTGGACCGGCAATGGGAGAACAACAAGCCATTCGAGACGCCGCCACTGCCTTGGCCGCCCTCTGGAAAATCCGGGAAACGATTAAGCGTTAGAAAACAGCGTCCACCTCTCAATGAGCGTGATCGCGAGCTGGCCAGGAATGGAATCACCCAAATCCGCCAATCTTAAAGTCGAATACCCAAAGCCCGCGCGTGGAACGCATCTGCCTTTGTAATACGCTTCTTGAAACTCCTAGGAATGGCGGTCCGCTCTCCGCGCAGCACCGTAAGTTTCACGATCTTGTCAGCTACCGTCAGTCGAGGGTCGTACACAACCTTCACCTCAGCCTTGGATAGCGGATATCCGAATATCTTCTTTTCTATCTCTCTGTCGGTATCAGATTCACCGTCTACCGGTCCGATCATCTCATCCAAGAATGCAAGCGTCTCAAGCGCCTCATTCAGTTCGTCGTAAAGTTCCAATGTTTCCTCCTGCCTACCACAGCGAGAGAAAACTTTTTCACTTTGTGACTCCGATAACTCTTACTGCTGAACGATTAATGGAGGGAGTTTCATTCACCCTCCCTTGCTTCAAGCAATTTCATGCCCGAACTCAGGGCGGTTTTTGCCAGTCAATGAGCGATATCGAGATTTTTCACCAACAACCCCAGCGGCTGTACTGTATTTTCAGAGTACTGTGCTGTTATGATGTGCGCCATTCGCGAGAGAGCGCTACAATTCCCTGTCCGCGTTTCCTGAGAATCCTCTATGGGCAAGAAGCGAAAGAGGCTGCACGGCACTGTCGAAAAAGTCATCAAGCCCTTCGTTCCAAGCGAACCTGAGAAAGCGGAGATCAGCATTGCGGAAGCTGATGATCTATATCGAGAGATTCGCGTAGAGAACGTTGTTACTGACGAGAATGGCGAGAAGGCTAGTCTTAAACCCGGAGCCAAGGTGGATGTCGTCGTAGAAGCGGATTCAAATGCTGCAGTGAAGAAACCCCAGAACTCCTGAGGCTAGGCCCGTTAGTTGATGTAATCAGGCGATTTCACGTTTTGACTGCTGGTCATTGAGCGCTATTGATTTATCGCCAACTGTGCCGACGTGCTTCAACTAATTCCCCGCATCGCGCCCGGGAACGGCGGGGACGCGCTAAAATGCTAGGACCTTTGCCTGCCACTTTCGTCGCTCCATAAAGGGGTGTGACGCATGAATCCGGAAACGCAACAGTCCGAATCCCCATACTGCGTGAAGATCGAGACCGAGACCGGCCAGTCCGCTACTGTTCCCATTGCCGTCTTGACACCGAAGCAGTTGGAAGTCTTTCTTCAGAGTGAGTTCAAGAGGTTGGCGCAAGAAGCAGGCGTAAAAGGCGTTCGTATTCATGTGGAGCGGGCGATAGCCGCTGACTACGAGCAGGTCCTCCGTGAGGTGACGGCGTGCCTGTCCTCTGCGAAGGCACGTGCCGCATGACTCGGGCCGCGAGCGATTGTACAAGTGAGCACGGGAAAAACTATCTTGCGGTTGATGAGTGATATCGGGATTTGCAACAATAACCTGCGGATTCACAATCCGAGTTGCTTCGTGCGTGCATCCGATGTCAAGGGAGCCGGACAAAGAAGAAATGACGTTTCTCTCTGTAACAACATCGATCACGCCACCGATTCCCAACCCGCATCCGGGTCCTAAGCCCGATCCAGAGCCGCAACCGGGATCTGATCCAGATGTTATTCCCGCGCGAGGCCCCGAACCTGAACCGGACACCGTTCCTCAGCCGATGCCTGAGCCAATTCCTATCTAGCTACGACAAGATAAACGTCTAACGACCATCTCTTTCCCGGCGACTCATCATTCCTGAATGTGAACTGCGCGGGGCCTGCTACCATTGCCGCCATGTTCAATTTTGGGAAACCGAAAACGGCTGGCGACTGGATAGTTCACATCGCGGGGGCCGTCCTCGCGATATTCCTTGTCTGGTGGATGCTTCGGATGTACGTACTGTGAATGCAGTCAAAACCCTTTTGCAGCGTCATTGAGTGTAATCATTGAGCCTCAGTGGTCACCCCAAAACCGGCCAACGGTGGTCAGGGCAAAACCGGCCAACGGATGAGGCCGGGGACTCAGTTGTTTTACCCCACGGCTTCCTGCGGAGGCAAGTCTATTTTCGTACGCCAACTCCGCGGACCGCATTTGAGTACGTGGCCGTGATGCAGCAAGCGGTCGAGCATCGCAGTGACGGCCGCGCTGTCGCCCAGCAACTTTCCCCAGTCGTCCACGGGTCGGTTCGAGGTGAGCAGCGTACTGGTGCGCTCATAGCGGCGCATTACGATTTCTAGCAACTCCTCGGCGGCGGTGACCGGCAACTTGCGCATGCCGAGATCATCGATGATGAGAAGCGGAACCGTTGCCAACAGTTCCATGTGTTCCTTGCGAGTTCCATCGATGGTAGCTTCGGCCAGATCATCGAGCAGTTTGTGGGTTTCGCGATAGAGCACGCGATAGCCCTGTTGAATGGCCGACTGTCCGATGGCCTGAGCCAGATGACTCTTCCCGGTGCCGGGCGGGCCTAAGAACAAAGCATCTTCATGGCGAGCGATGAAGGCGCCGGTGGCCAGGTCGAAGACCAGACTGCGATTCATCTTCTTGTTGAAGTTGAAGTCGAAGTTGTCGAGGCTCCTCTGGGGGTCGCGAAACTCGGCTTGCTTGGTCCTTCGCTCCAGCAAGCGATCGCCGCGACGAGTGAGTTCATCCGAGACCAAACAGGAGAGGAAGTCGATAGGGGGCATGGCTTCTGCTTGAGCTTGGCGGAGACGGGTTTCGAGCACGGCGGCGATACCGCCGAGTCGGAGTTGCCGTAAAGCACGATTTAACTCGATGAGATTCATTCTTCTGGCTCCTGGGTTCTGAGGTTGATGAGATCGCGGTATTGCACCAACTCGCGAATGAGGGGATCGACTTGCCGTAAGGTCAGTTGGGGACCCCGTTCGAGATAACGACGAACGAAGCGGTACTCATGCACGCCCATTTCGAGAGCCGCAGCGCAAGCATCCTCGACTGCGGCCAAGCCGAACTTCTTGGTCAGCGAGAGGACGCCCAAGACGCGACGGACACCCGCTTCGCCGAGCTGGTTATAAATAAGGTTGCAGAGTGTGCCGATGTGAGTACCGGCTCGGCCGGCTCGCCACAGTAGCTGGGAGACGCGCAGCGGCCTGTGTTTCGGGTGGTCCTCTTCTTTAATGCGATACCAGCCGCGTTTCTGGCGTACATGCTCCCGCAGCAGCAGACCGTTTTGGGGATCGAGGATGCGAACGTAGAGTTCGTCCCACTGCACTCGGACCAAGCGTCCGATCCAGCCTGGGGGCAGGCCATAGTAGGCGGCTTCGACTTCGACACAACCGTCCAGATGCACCACCCGTTGGCCGTGTTGGTAGTAGCGGAAAGGTTCCAGGGGCAGTGGGAGCAAGGAAGATTTTTCTTCGGCAAACATGGCGGCGACTTGCCGCTTAGTAGTGCCGTGGATGCGGGTATCGGCGCAGCTGGTCTCCCAATGGTCGAGATAGGTTTGCGCTTCTTCCAGGCTCTCGAAGCGTTTTCCCTTGAGCGGTGTTTTTTGGGTGTGTCCGACGGCGGACTCGACTTTTCCTTTGCGATCGGGATCTTTGATCCGGCATGGCAAGGCGATCACGCCGTAGTGGGCGAGGACGTCGCGATAGAGTGGATTCAGAGTGGTATCGTAGATGTCGGAGACGAGCACGCCTTCGCGCAAGTTATCGAGCACGACGACACGGGTACTACCACCCAATCGGCGAAACGCTTTCTCGTGCAGCTCGGCCCAGATGCGAGAGCTGGAGCGGAAAGTCAGCAAGCGTACTGCCTTGCGGCTATAGCCGAGCGTCAGCACGAACAATCGGGTGCGTCGATATTTGCCGGTCTGCGGATCACGGACCATCGGGCCGGTGCCGTAATCGACTTGGGACTCTTCTCCTGGCGCGGTAAGGATTACCGCACGCGGCTGCAGTGGCTGGTTTCCGCGAAGCTTGCGAACAAAACGTTTGACCGTCTGATAGCCGCCGCGGAACCCGCTCTCGGACACCAGGTCCTGCCAGATCGCCATGGCATTGCGATCGCGGCTCAGACTCAGTTCGATCGCATCACGGAACGGTTCGCAGAAACTGGTGGACAGATCACGCTTCGGATCTTTCGGTCTCGAGTCGCTCAACTCCACGCCAAACCCGGTGGTCACCTCATTCTCATTGGCCGGTTTTGCGGTTTTTGCTTTTCCCTTCGCAGAAAGGTTTTCGGTGTTGGGGTTGGGGTTGGCCGGTTTTGTCGCGTCCGACCCGGTGGTCACCTCGTTGGCCGGTTTTGCCGGGGGTCGCCGTCCCCACGCTCTCGGCGGACGCACTCCGATCCCGGCCGCTTTCAGGTAGGCACCGGCGGTCTCCCGACGCACCCCGGTCTCTTGCTCGATGCGCCGCAGCGGCCATCCGAGTCGTCCCAGGGCTATAACTTGTTGTTTTTTCGCTTCGCTCAAGACGTTGCTCATACCGACGAAGGCTACTGCCTTTCGTCGGAATCAACGTCCCCGAGCCTCATTCTCGTTGGCCGGTTTTCAAGTGACCCTCATTGGCCGGTTTTGGGTGATCGCTGAGGCTCATTAAGCCGCGAGGCTCCGACCAAAAGTCCCTTCAAGGGCGTTTTCCAGCGGATGTCCGCGCCGTACTGCGGACCACCGTAGCTGTTGAAACGGATGCTGTATTGGGACAAGAGATACGGATATCCGCTATAAATGCTATCGCTGCGTTTTCCACCGTAGGCGGTATAGGAAAGATCGCCGAGGTTGTGGGGGAGGGCAATCTTGCCGTAAATATCGCCGCCGAGGTGAGCGATGGTGGCATCGCGGAGGTCGATGGGATAAACGCTCTGCGGAAGCAGCACGAAGGTGTGAAGAAAATCTAAGTCCTGGGTGTCGTTATACAGTCCGAGCGTAGTTTTCACTTTGCCTGCGCGGATTCCAAACCAGCTATTGAATCTGTAGTCCGCCACCGCCCAATCGAGCGAGGGGTGCCATTCTCCCAGATTGCCAAGGTTGCGGTCGTACAGCTGTGCGCCGATTCGGAGCTTGTCGCTGATGGCAGTGGAAACATTGAAGCCAAAGTCGGTAAAAGCGCCACTACCCCGGTTACTGTGCATGGTTAGCCAATTGTTATGGTCTGTATAGACGAACCCCTGGGAGGCGAATCCGTGCACCTGAACCGTAAGATCAAATAGTTTGAGTTCTTGTGCGCGCACTCTGACTGTAGCCACACACAACAGCGCGACTAGCGCCATCTGCTTACCTCGAAGGTACATTTGGCGACCTCGATTTTTCGTCAGGACAACGACGGGTTTACCAGCTCGTGCTTCACATCAGCCGCGCTGAATAGTGCAGGTGCGCGGCCATCGTCAATGCCATGAAAGCAGTACTGCTTAGTGTATGGCGGCTGTCTGAACCTTGGAACACTGTCTATATTCTGGAATTGTTGGGGGCACGCGTTCATTCATCCTTTCTCGCGGCCCGCGTCCGCCGTTCCCGATATGCGGTATGGGAGCAGTGCTACCAAGTCGGGGCCAGGACAAACGGACAAACCAGGAACAGTCCAGGGCAGGTCTGGCTAGGCCAGGGAGCCAGAAACGCCCCCAGGCCAACCAGAACGCGACCACCGTGCCTCAGTTGCAGGGGTAAGAATGATGCAGCAATCCGGGTTCTGAGTGATAACACCTGTGGGTGTTGAAAAAACTCTTTTCAGGGGATTTCAACAACGAAATTCGCTCATAATTATTGAATGTTCGTTCGCCAGACGTCAGAAGGAATCAGAAATTGCGACTCCGCGGCAGCGCTACGAATCGCTCTCCACACGAGAACGCGGGGTGATCGCGATGGTTGTCTCCGGCATGCTCAACAAGCAGATTGCGGCTGAGATTGGAACCACGGAAAAATGCCGTAAAGGTGCATCGCAGCCGCGCCATGGGAAAAATGCAGGCAGAGTCTCTGGCTGATCTGGTGAAGATGCGGAAAGACTCGATCCTTTTCACGAAAAGGCCTCGTAAAACTAAAGCACCATAGACATCCCTCTTTCTGTTACGCCACCACTGCCAACGCATAATCTCTGTTCCTACTGATGTGGTGCATCGTAAATTTGCGACGCTCGGAGCTGCGGAGTGCGGCCTCGTGGGGAAAGGTGCCTCACGAGGCCTGCT
>Ga0185299_10006067_pt1 | contig 13072 bp, 8 predicted proteins | sample PaiPotPPA55metaG_FD_128002 | JGI IMG/M metagenome (GOLD analysis project Ga0185299, IMG submission 128002) | Iron sulfur acid spring bacterial and archeal communities from Banff, Canada, to study Microbial Dark Matter (Phase II) - Paint Pots PPA... ...
CAAGGATCCGGGAAAGAATATTCCGCGCGCCCTGCTGCTTTCCATTCTGATCGTGGCCTGTCTATATCTAATGATGAACCTGTGCATTATGGCCGTTGTGCCCTGGCGAGAGATGGTGCAGGCTGGACAAAACAATAATGGGTTGTACGTTGTCTCGTTGTTCATGCAGAGGGTATATGGCGCCTGGGCGGCACGGCTGGTAACGGGACTGGTAATTCTGACCGCGTTTGCGTCGGTCTTTTCGTTGATGCTGGGGTATTCTCGGGTGCCGTATGCGGCGGCGAAAGATGGCAACTACTTTCGTGCGTTTGCCCGCGTCCATCCGGTATATCGGTTTCCTTACATTTCTCTGCTGGCGCTTGGAGTGGTAGCGGCAGCGTTTTGCTTTCTGCGGTTGAAGGATGCGATCGCGGCTCTGGTGGTGATTCGCCTTATCCTGCAATTCCTGGTACAGGCGGTCGGGTCCATCGTGTTGCGGATCCGGCGGCCGGAGCTGCCGCGGCCGTTTCGCATGTGGCTTTATCCGCTGCCGGCGCTGCTGGCGAGCGCGGGATTTTTGTTCATCCTGTTCAATCGCGTGAACTGGCAGAAGGAAGTACAGTACGCAGCCCTCATTTTGCTGACCGGCGTCCTCATCTATATGATCCGGGCCTGGAAGGATGGGGAGTGGCCCTTTGGCGTTCGGCGGGGAGCAAAGACTTAACCCCAGAGGACGCGCGGAGAACACCGAGGCCACGCATGCGGAGCAATGGCATTTTTCATCCCGGTAACACTATGCAGTAAGATGGCTCGGGCGATTGTACGGGCAGAAACGACCAAGGGGGGTCATGAGAAATAAAATAGGAATCATATTCTGCGGATTGCTGGTGCTCACGCTGGCGGCTGCGTCGCAGTCGGGCAAGCCGAAAGAGGAACATCGGTCAGTCACTGAAGTGTTAGATCACACGGTCCTTAATCTTGAGCACGAATTCGTTCCCGCGGCAGAGGCGATGCCGGAGGACAAGTTCGGATTCGCTCCTACCGACGGCGAGTTCAAAGGCGTGCGTACATTCGGCCAGCAGATCAAGCATGTGGCTGCGGTGAACTACGAACTTGGCGCCGCGCTTCTGGAGCAGAAGCCGCCGGTCGACATCGGCGACGAAGAAGGACCGGCATCAATCAGGAGCAAGGCCGACATCCTCAAGTTTCTCAAAGAATCCTTCGAGTACGTTCATAAGGCCATCGCCACCATCAATGATAAGAATGTAGTGCAAACTGTGAGGAGCCCTTTCGGAGAAGGATCGGTTTCGCGGCTGGGACTGGCTGCCAGCGTATCGTCGCATGGCTTCGATCACTACGGCCAGATGGTCGAATATCTGCGGATGAATGGGATTGTGCCGCCGGCCAGCCGGTAATGCGGGGAATGAATTACGCGCGGCGGCGTGAGGCTGCGGAGCCGCCACGGACCAGGCCGCCATGGTGTTCCGCAAAAGTGACGCGTGGATCCCTGGCAAAACGGCCGGGATAGGACTTCACAGCATACAAGAAGCTTTGAATCTCCCGGCGGACTTGCTCGTTTCCGGACAAACGCCTGACTGCCACTCGGACTTGACGCGTCTTCGCCTTCATTTTCGATACACCCAAATTCTGCATGCCCCTTCCAGCGTAACTGTGCCGACAAATCCCGGAGTGCCCGCGCAACGGGCTGTTAGGGATCCTCATAGAGTCTGCCAATGGTAAAAACACTGTTTTCATGCGTTTGTTTCGCAAGGCGAGAATTTCAAATCTATCGATGAAAAAAAAGCCGGTAAATACGGTTCTTTCTGTAGGAGTGATCGCTATTTCCGCTCGAAGGGTCTTCTTCAGGATCTCGCTAACCAAGAACGCGCTCCGCGCAGGCTGATTGAGGTGGAAAGTAGTTCCGCGAAGAGGCCGCTGCGCGAGAGGTGAGCGGCGACCCGTTCGCGCGTTCTCTGCAAGGACGCGTCTGGATCGAGGAAGAGCAACACCGAAGGGCCAGCCCCGCTCAGAGCCGCGCCAAGGACGCCGTCCCTTCCTGTTAGTGCCAGCAGACTGGGCAGCAGAGGACAGAGCGCCGCGCGGTATGGCTGATGGAGGCGATCTTCCAAAGCTGCGGGAAGGAGGTCGGTACGTCCTTGGGTGATTGCGGCAAACAATAACATCGAGTTTTGCACATTCGTGACCGCATCGCCGCGCGAATATTGTGCGGGCAGGGCACGACGGGCCTCTTCGGTCGACAGGCTCCGCTCAGGCACGGCGAGCAGTAATGGCCAATTGCCTTTCGGCCGAATGCTCGCCACTTGGACTTCCGCATCCCCAGACATGCGGGAGACGGTCAGGCCGCCGATCCAGCAGGCGGAGGCGTTGTCGGGATGGTGCTCGCGACGGGAGGCTTCGCCCACGACTTGGGCGTCGGTCCAACGTAGACGGCCAAAGTGCACCGCCAGGGCAATACCCGCCAGCCGAGCTGCAGCCGAGGACCCACAACCTTTGCCGATGGGGATGTCATTGGCAATTTTGAGGGCCAACGGAATGAGCGGGCGGCCTGACGTCTCAAGCACCTCGCGGTAGGTGTTCAGGATAAGGTGATCCTCCAGCTTTCCACAGATTTCACGATCACGCCCGGTGGCGGCGGCGGAAAATTGTTGAGCTGGAACCGCGTCAATCTTGATGTAGAAATCCATCGCGAGCGCAGCAGCATCAAAGGCTGGTCCGAGATTGGCCGAGGTGGCAGGAAGAACCAGGCGCAGGGCAGAGCGTTTTGGGTTCCGAGTTTTGGATAGCCTGGTTTTGGAGGGCATTATTCAATCTTCAATCGGCGCGACCTAAGTAGCGCCGGTATCTTGCCGGCTGTCGCGCGGCGTCTCGCCCGCGCATTTTGCCGAAGCGTTATGACGGCACGATTAGGCATACCCGATCAAGACTTCTCAGCCTGCTCTAACGCCCGCATTACCGCATCCAACGTGGCATCCAGGACGACTGGCAGACGGCGCAACCGGTTCAGGGCAGCGCTCGCGCTTTCGTCGGGAGTGCCTTTGAACAAATCTCCGCGATGGAATCCCATGGTGAAGTCGGGATCCTTCAGCAAGTTTCCGGTCAGGACCAGGACCACGGTTTCATCCAACTTTACAAAGCCTTGCTTGACCAGCTTTTTCAGTCCAGCCAGCGTCACGGCCGATGCGGGTTCGCAGCCAATGCCTTCGGCGCCGATCTCCGCTTTGGCCTGAGCGATCTCAATTTCCGTAACTTGTTCGCAGGCTCCGCCAGTGGCCTCCAGAACCTGAACGGCCTTCTTCCACGAGGCAGGATTGCCAATGCGGACCGCAGTGGCGCGGGTCTCCGCCTGCACACTGATCAGTCGTTGGCCGCCAGTTTCGCGCAGAGTACGCACCAGCGCATTGGCGCCTTCGGCCTGAATAATCGACAGCTTTGGCAAGCGCGAAATTAGGCCCAGGTCGCGCATTTCGACCAGCGCCTTGCCGATCGCGGAGCTGTTTCCCAGGTTCCCGCCGGGAACAATGATGTGGTCGGGGAGCTGCCAGTCGAGCTGCTCGAGTAGTTCGAGCGCGAGCGTCTTCTGACCTTCAAGACGAAATGGATTAATCGAATTCAGTTGATAAACCGGCGCCCGCACGACGAGTTCCTGCAGCAGCCGCAGGCAGCCGTCGAAGTCGGTGCGCAATTGGCAGGTTACGGCGCCGTAGTCGAGCGCCTGGGAAAGCTTGCTCCAGGAAACCTTGCCCTCGGGAACCAGCACCAGGCTGCGCAGGCCACCTCGCGCGGCGTAGGCTGCCATCGACGCAGAAGTGTTGCCCGTGGAGGCGCAGGCCACCCAGCGAAATCCCGCCAGCCGCGCGAAGGTTGACGCTACGGTCATGCCCGCATCTTTGAAGGAACCGGTCGGGTTCAATCCCTGATGTTTGGCGAACAGGCGCGGCACACCCGTAATGCGCGCGCATTGCGGAAGTTCATACAATGGCGTGTTCCCCTCACGCAGGGTGATGGCTCTCTCGTCGCTGGCGAGCGCTGGCAGCAGCTCGCGAAAGCGCCAAACCCCGCTTAGATCGACCGCCGACAGCGAAAGACGGCGCTGGCGCCAGAGGGATCTCAGGCTCTGCGCTTCGAACCCGTTCTCTTTCCAATGACAATAGGTGATTTCGAGCAGGTCTTGACATTGCGGGCAGCGGAAATTCTGACCGGCCTCGTCGCTCACATCGCCGCACACAATGCAGCGGAAGCGGAACGCCGCTTGATGGATACCGTCCGCAGAGGTGGGAACAGTTGGCATCCGTCGATTTACTTCTCTTCCCGCAGATATTGATCGGTCTTGTTGATCCAATCGGCCCGCGGAGGAGTGAAGACATCAAGGTCGACGGTATCTTCCATGGCCTCGGCTTTGTGCGGCATGTGTGCTGGAATGCAGAGCACTTCCCCGGAGTGGACCACAATCTCTTTTCCGTCAATCCAGAATTTGAGCGCGCCATCAAGGATGTAGGTTAGTTGCTCGTTGTGATGGCTGTGTTCGGGGACGATGCACCCTTTTTTCAATAGCACCCGGGCTACCATAATTTCCTGTCCAACCACAAATTGCCGCTGCAGCAGCGGATTGAGCTCTTCGAGCGGGATGGTGTGCCAGGGAATGTACTGCAGGGCCGCATTGCCGGCAGCGTGTTTGGTCACGGCCCGTTTGGCGCGGGAGGGGGACGCGGTGTTTCTTGCCTCTGCGCGCGTGAGGGCCTTAGTCTTTGGTTTAGTCTTCAGCTTCTTTTTCGCCATGTTGTTTCTTTTTTCTTTCCCGCTGCGGTACGCGACGACTGCTGCAGCAAGTAGCTCTCTTCCGCCTCAGCACTTGATTGTAAGGTACACCGTCAATGTCGAAAGTGATCTTATCGGAAAAGTTCCAGCTTCTATTGCAGACGTGTGTTGCACGCAAGATTTACTCTGCGCTCTCTGCGACTCCTTAGCGCTCTCCGCGGTTAAAGTCTTTATCGCAAAGTTCGCGGAGACCCGCTCCAAGGACGCACAGCCCGGACCGCTCGGCGGGGCCCCACCGCAGTTCTTACAATCCCTTGTACATGCCGCCATCGACCAGCACTGTCTGGCCGGTCACGTAAGACGCTCGCTCCGATGCCAGCCAGACGACAGTATCGGCCAACTCGCGAGGCTCGCCCAGCCGTTTCAGTGGAGTCTCAGCGGCCCAGCTGTCGAAAATTTCCCCCTCGCTCTTGCCCGAAGACGCGGAGCGAGCTTTCGCCAGTTCCTTCAGACGATCCGTAGCGGTAAAACCGGGTGCAACGTTGTTGACCAGAATTCCATCTTTGCCGAACTCGTTGGCCAGACTCTTTACCAATCCCACGACTGCGGCGCGTACGGCGTTCGAAAGCACGAGATCGGCGACCGGCTGCTTGGTAGTGATAGACGTGATGGTGATGATTCGTCCCCAGTGCTTTTGCTGCATGAGTGGGATTACTTCACGCGCGAAATAAACCGTGCTCAGGAAATTCAACTCGATGGCGCGCTGCCAGTCGTCGAGCGTGGCCGCCAGGAATTCCTTGGCGGGAGGGCCACCGGCGTTGGTCACGCAAATGTCCACGCTGCCAAATTTGCTGGCAACGGCCGCTACGAAGCGGCGAACGGCCTCCGCGTCCGCAACATCAAAAGCCTCGGCGAGAACTTCCCCGCCATCCTGCTTTCTGATTTTGTCGGCCGCTGCCTGGAGCGTCTGCCGGTTGCGCGCGCACATCGCCACGCGGCAACCCTCGGCGGCGAAGGCTTCGGCGGTCGCAAGGCCGAGCCCCTGACTGGACGCCGCAACCAGAGCTACCCGATTTTTCAGACCCATATCCATGAACGTCGAATTATAAATGGAGCAATCGCCTCGAGTGCTTGCCGCAACTGGTGCGGCCGAATTACTCTGAAGGACAGTGAGGTGCCCATGAAGCGCAGGTTTGAGCATCCGGAAACCCAGGCCACACGCGGCGCGGCCGATCTGAAGAGAAAGAATGGCCCACTGGCCACGCCGATTTACCAGACGTCGACCTTCGAAGTGACGGACAACGAAGAACAGCTTCGCGTTACCGGGTCCGACAGTTATTACACACGCTACGGCAATCCCACAAACACCGCTGCGGAAAAAACCGTGGCGGAACTGGAAGGAGTGGACGCAGCACTCACCTTTTCTTCCGGCATGGGCGCCATCACCACCACGATCATGGCGCTGCTCCAGGCCGGCGACCACATCGTGGCGCAGCGCGAGGTCTATGGCGGCACGCATAAGTTCTTGTCGCAGTGGCTCCCCAAGCTGGGCATTGAGACTACGTTCGTCGACACCACCGACTACGAACAGCATGCGCGTGCGATCCGGCCGAACACGAAGCTGCTCTATCTGGAGTCCCCGACTAACCCGACGTTGCGCGTCGTCGATTTGAAGAAAACTTCGGCTCTCGCCAGGCAGCATGGCCTGCTCAGCATGATCGACAGCACCTTCGGCACACCCATCAACCAACACCCCGCGGAGTTTGGTATCGACCTGATCATGCACTCCGGGACGAAATACCTGAGCGGCCATTCCGATCTCATCTGCGGAGTCATCGCCGCGCGCGCTGAGCTCATCGCAAAAATCCTATCGACGCGAACCACAATCGGGAACTGCATGGACCCCCACGCCGCCTGGATGCTCCTGCGCGGGATGAAAACCCTGGCGGTTCGGGTACAGCAGCAAAACCAGAACGCATTGCAGGTCGCGCAGTTCCTCGCCAGCCACGCGAAAGTACGGAGCGTGCACTATCCCTTCCTGAAGAGCCATCCAAAGTACGCGGTGACCCGCTCGCAGATGGCTGGCGGCGGCGGCATGGTGACCTTCGAAGTAGAAGGCACCGGCGACGATGCCCGCCGCCTGACCGAATCCTTACATCTGTTCACTCTCGCGCCCAGCTTGGGCGGAGTTGAATCCCTAGTGTCGATCCCCGTGCTCACCTCGCACCTGATGGTGCCAGCAGAGGAGCGCCAGAAAATCGGCGTGACCGAGCAAATGATTAGGCTCTCGGTGGGAATCGAGAGTGCGGAGGATTTAATCGCGGATTTAGAGCGCGCGCTGCAGGCGGTGGAGGCGCGGCAGACCGTACAGGTGGGGTAGGAATCCCTTCGAGCTTGTCGTCCTTATCCGCCTAGCTTCGCCCTGGCGGGATGGCCGAGAGCCTACCCCGAGCGCAGTCGAGTGGGGGCCGTCTACATGAGCATTGCAAAAAGAAACCCAGCCTTGGCGAGGCTGGGTTTGCCTTTATTTTTGTCTAGAAGATGAACTTCAATGCAAGTTGCAAAATGCGGGCGTTGTGCACCGAGCCGACATAGAACGTGCTGTTCTGGTTGATGGTATTGTTTCCCACGCCCCCTGCGGAGCCACCATCTCCGGCAATACCACCCCACTCTGTGTGATTAAAGACGTTGAAAGCTTCCGCTCGGAATTCGAATGCCATGCTCTCTCGAACCTGGAAATGTTTGAACAGAGCCATATCGAAGTTCGTGCGACGAGGATTCCGAAGTATATTTCTGCCAGAATCGCCAAACGTCAGGCCCACCGGCACCGCAAAGGCGTTGGGGTTATACCAGAGCGGTCCGAACCCTTGAGCCGGAGTCCGCGAAAAGCCAGTGTTCGGGTCGCCTACGATGTCCGCTCGTGAACCGGAACCAACCCCGGCTGCAACCCCGGCATTATCCGTGGGATTAACAACGCTGAATGGTGTTCCGCTGGAGATGCCCACAATCCCTGAGTATTCCCAGCCACCGAGCAGCGAGTGGCGCCAGCCGGCTCCCCTGAAGACTGGAATATCCCAAACGTAGCTGGCGCTGAAGATATGACGCTGATCGAAATTAGAGCTGGCGCGATTGGAGGCAAAATTGTACGCGTTTACCAGACTGGCGTCGCCGCGGTCCGACGAGTCGTCAATGGAATGGCTGTAGGTGTAAGCGCCACTCAAGGTGAGTTGGCCCACACTCCGACGCACTGATGTTTGCAACGCGTGGTAGATGGAGGAGGATTGCAGTTCTAAGTGAGTGATGGTTCCGTAGCCCGGATAAGGACGAATCGGGTCGGGATTCGTGACGCCCAGAGAAACGCAGGTGTTGACTAACGCTTGCCCGGTGATTGGAACTCCGTCGGGCGTTGTGCCGTTTGCACAATCGTTAGCTCCAATCGTTTCACCGTGCACTAAGTAGGGATTCTGACTGGCTGGGACCGGGAAGAGTTGATTGAGGTCGCTCTGCCGAGTCAGGTGTGTCCCCTTACTGCCAACGTAGGAGATTGTCGCCACGGTATTGTGAGCAATGTCGTGTTGCACGTCCAGGTGCCACTGCTGCATATACGGCCAAGTGACCTTGTTTGGGATCGAGGTGACACTCAACGGGAATTGGGGCGAAGTCTGCCCACCCGAACTCCCAATGCTGGTATAGCCTTGAATCTGAAGTTGCGCCACTGTTGTGGCTAGAGGCGGCGAATTTTCCAGCGACTCCGTATTGGCCTCGTTGCCATTGGTGTGCTCGAAGAAGATGCCGTATCCCCCGCGGATCGCCCACTTGCCGTTGCCCAAAGGATCCCAGGCAAATCCGAGACGAGGAGCGGGGTTGAACAGGTGCGGCTGCATGCAACCCGCAGGGATGCCCGAGGTGACCCCGCACTGCACAATTCCGTTGGGTAGATTGCTGACCGAAGGTGCCCCGCCATTCGCTGTCAACCCCGCAACAATGTCGGTGTTCGGGTCAACGGTGGTCTGGCCGGCGACGTAGCGCGCCGGATCAAAATTGAAGGCCTGATGCTGCTTCTCCCGATAGGTCTCGTACAGGCTCAAGCGCAGACCCAAATTCAAAGTTAACCGGTCGGTGATGTGCCAGTCGTCCTGGAAGTAAGGTTCAATTAGCTTGTAACGGTTGTAGTACTTAAGCAAGTGATCCTGCTGGCCAAAACTGTAGATGTTTCCCAACAACAGGTCGGCTACGGGATTGCCTGTGCTCTTTTGTTCAGGGGTTGTGTTCGTCGCGGGTATGTCGAACTTACTCGGATCGAAAGTCAGGTAGCCGGGATACGATCCTGCACCAAGTTCACCGCCGAATTCATTCTTCTGTGCAAACGCAAGATAAGCGCCAAACTGGAGAATGTGCTTGCCCAGGACTTTATTGACGTTATCGCGGTAAGTGTAAGTCGGATTCGAATTGTAGATACCGTTAGGAATGTAGCCGGCATCTTCGCCGAAGCCACCATAAGCGCCGTTTGGATCCGAGAGGTTTATTCCCGGTAAAACTCCATGGCCGTTGCCGCCAAATAAGTCACCAATCGCCATGTTGGCGGGCCGCTTCCAGTTTCCCTGATCGTTGAGAATGATGTGATCGACGGTGTAACTGAATACGAATTCGTTCAAAAGTGTAGGGGACGCCGTCGCCGTCAAACGAAATACTAAGCCCACGCCAGGACCCTTAAATGCGGTCTGGATGGTTGGAAACGACCCGACATTGGTCCACAACGGAGTGGCGGTCGTGGTTTGCCAGGAGTCGTGAATAAAGCGGAATGTGGCGCGAATTTTGTCGCTGAAATTATGGTCCACACGAATTAATTCTTCGCGCCAATTCGTCGTCTGCGCCGGCGACGCCTGGTAAAAGAAGTCTCCTGGGCTCCCAGATGTAGGCAAAGGAACCATCGTCAGCAATGTCTGCGCAGTCGCTGAATTCGCCGTAAATAGAGGCAAGCCAGAGATGATGGGCGTCGGATTCCCGCCGATCATGGGACAATCGGCCATCCCGATCGTGGGATTCGGATTGGGACACTGATCGCTAAAGTCGCCACCGCGTTCGGCCGCGCTCGGAACAATTTGATTGAAGGTCTGCCCGGGAACAATGTCCTTGTGCCACTCCTCGGACCAGAAGAAGAAGGTCTTCTGTTTGTCCTTGTTGTAGTGTCCAGGAATGTAGATAGGACCGCCGAAGGTGTAGCCGTAATCGTTCTTCTTGTATTCGGGCACAACCCCGCTCTGGAACCAAGCGGGAGAATTGAAGGCATCGTTGCGCAAGTACTCGTAAATGTCGCCGTGGAATTTGTTGGTGCCAGACTTGGTTTCGACTTCGACTGTGCCCGACCCGTTGCGGCCGTACTGCGCTCCATAGTTGGAGGTAAGAACCTTAAATTCGGCGATGGCATCGGGGCTGGGATACACGTTCAAAGTAGAGTTGCTCCCGTTGTCCATATTGTCGCCTCCATCGAGTTCCCAGTTGTTGTACTCGACGCGGCCACCGTTCATGCTATAGCTGACGTTACCGTAAACGCCCACGGTGCCTTCGTCCTGCCCGGTCTGGTTGCTGACACCTGGCGCTAGCGTCACCAGTTGGGTGAAATTGCGCCCATTCAGTTCGAGTTGCGAAATTTCTTTGCCATTCACCGTGCCAGAGAGTTCCGAGGATTGGGTTTCAACCTGCGCCACGTTCTCGCCCTGCACTATGATTTCCGTAGTCGTGGCCCCGACTTGCAAGGCAACATCCACGCGCGCTTTTTGGGCAACGTCGAGCTTCACGCCTTTTGCCTGATATTTCTTGAAGCCGGCGGCCGCGACAATCACGTTATAGGTCGCTCCTGGCAGCCCAGATTCGTTGTAGTCGCCCTGCGAATTGGTCACGGTGTGGCGGTCGATGCCGTGGTCGGGACTTGTGATCTGGACATCGGCGCCCGCAACCGTGGCGCCGCTCGAATCCTTCACCGTGCCCGTAATCGACCCGGTGTCCTGAGCCCACGCGGCCGCGCAAAACGTCACGATCAGCAATGCAATCCGCAACAGCACTCGATCCAATTTCATGGTCAAGCTCTCCCCTGAGCGCGGACTGTTCCCGCGCTGGTTCGGTTTTACCGTGCTTTCCGAGCCTCCTGGCTCGGGCTTCACTTTCTCGACAGGCACTAACGAACTCGTGGAATTGAGACCCGGGACGGACTATTAAAACGTATGAATAGTGCTTTTATGAGACAGCCTCTGTCAAGAAAAAAGCGAAGTACTCTACAGGCTCCTCGTCGACTCGCGCGCCACCAACTCCGGCGCCACCCGGCGATGGCTGGCCGTGATTTCACGCTTCTCCAGCACCGCGTTGATGCCATCCAGCACGATTCCCACGGCAGACGCTCCCATTGCTTCCATGGGCTGACGTACCGTGGTGAGCGACGGCGTGTAAAGCGCCGAAGTCGCCACGTCATCGAAGCCGATGACCGAGCATTGGTCGGGCACGCGCACGCCGGCCTTGTTCAACGCTCGAATCGCGCCGAAAGCGCTCAGGTCGTCGAAGGCCAGCATCGCGGTAAAGGGACGCTTTTGCCGGATCAACTCTTCGGTCAGCTTGTGGCCCGATTCGAAGCTGGAATTCGGATCGCGCGATTCGGAAAGATCCACGGTCAACCGCGCGTCGAGTTCCAGTCCGCATTCTTTCGCACAGTTGCGGATACCGCGCCAGCGCGGCGAGCTGTCGGTGAGCGCCTTGGGGCCGCGGATGATGGCGATTTTGCGGTGGCCGAGTGAGTGCAAATGTTCGAGCGCCATGTAACCGCCCAGCTCATTGTCGACGATCACCGAACTAATCGAATCGGTCTTCAGTTCGCAGCCGATCATCGCCGTGGGGATGCTGTTCTTTTCCAGATCGCCCAGCAGATTGATATCCAGGAAAAGCCAGTTGGCCACCACGATCAGAGCTTCGATGCGGCGATCGAGCAGCATTTCCAGGTAGCGCTCGAAGCGGCCGCGCTCATTGTGCACATCAGTAAGAATGGGAAGATACGACGACTGGTAAAGAGTGTTTTCGATGCCGCGCAGAATCAGCGTGCAGAATGGATCGGTCATATCGAAAACCATGACCCCGACCGTGTGGCTGCGTTTGCTGCGCAAAGAACGGGCAAACTGGTTGGGCCGATATCCGAGCTTCTGGGCGGCGCGCTCAATGCGCTTCTTGGTGACCGCGGGGATGTAGCGGGCTAGCGGCGCATTGTTGAGCACGATCGACACCGTGGTCGAGGAAAACCCGCTTTCCTTGGCCACGTCACGAATGGTCACCATCTCAACCCTCGCGCCGGAATGTGTACGTGGGGGACAGCCGCCCTCGGCTGTCCATCGGGCCAGAGGCCCGAATGTCCCACGTCGATACGAAAACGAGTCGACCTTCGGTCGACCGGACAGCCGGGGGCGGCTGTCCTCACACGAGCAATTCGCGCTCGGCGCATGTCGTTAGTATCGGCCGCTTGAACTGTGGCGCACTCTGGCGGACACTACAGCAGAGAGTCCTACCAGTGTCAAGCGCACCAATCGCATCACTCACTTTCGTTTTACTTCTGTCGGCGGGAATGGCGATGCCTATTCCGTCACTGCAAACTGCCTCTTCGGCTACGGCCAACGGCCGCAATGCCGAGTCTGCGGCCTCATCGACTGACACGCCAGCCGCCGATCCCGCGAAGCTTTTTCAGCATGGCCAGGATGCGCTCACCCAAGGCCGGCTGGACGATGCGGAGCGCGCTTTCCACCAGGTTCTTAAACTAAATCCGCAAGCCGGAGGAGCGTATGCCAATCTCGGCGTGGTCTATATGCGGCGGAAGCAATGGGGTAAAGCCCTGGAAACTCTGCAGACAGCCAGGCGCTTGCTGCCAGATGTCGCAGGCATCCGCCTGAATATCGGCCTCGCCTACTACCGGCAGAATGAATTTCTCAAAGCCACGCCGCCGTTCGAGTCGGTGGTGCGCGATCAGCCCGATGCTCTGCAGCCACGCTATCTGCTGGGGCTGTGCTACTTTTTTGCCGAGCGCTGGGCCGATGCGGCCACAACGCTGGAACCGCTCTGGACGCAGGAATCCGCCCAATTACCTTATTTGTACGTGCTTTCTAACGCGGCCCACCGCGCCGGCCGCAAAGAACTCGACAACCGCGCCACCCAACAACTCATCCAACTCGGCGATGGTTCACCCGAGTACCGCCTTTTCATTGGCAAGTATCACCTGAACCTCGAGCAGTACGATGCCGCACTGGCGGAATTTCAGGCGGCGGCCGAGGCTGATCCCAAGCTTCCT
>Ga0185299_10006068_pt1 | contig 13070 bp, 12 predicted proteins | sample PaiPotPPA55metaG_FD_128002 | JGI IMG/M metagenome (GOLD analysis project Ga0185299, IMG submission 128002) | Iron sulfur acid spring bacterial and archeal communities from Banff, Canada, to study Microbial Dark Matter (Phase II) - Paint Pots PPA... ...
GGCATCAGCTTCTCCGGCCACAATAGCCCAGCCACCCCGAATGCCAGGCAGACCTGAACAACTAGACACATTCCCAAAATAGTCATCGATATATTCCCTTAAGAAAACGCCTTCGTATTAAAACGTGACCGGGCCACTGCTGGGAAGTTACTAAAGTCACTTCCGCGACTTTTGTTTCTTCTCAATCCCCGAAGCCAATGCCCACGGCGCGTGCCGTCCGCACAATTTCTCCATTGGGATTCACAGACTTCAGGTGGCCAATAGCATGGGCCACGTCCACAGAGACTACAGTGTCGCCGTGCAAGGCTACCATCATACCGAAACCTCCGGCGGCTATCAGATCCACAGCGGCCACGCCAAAGCGCGTTGCCAGAATGCGATCGAAGGGCGAGGGCGTGCCGCCACGCTGAATGTGTCCCAGCACGATGACCCGTACGTCTTTACCGGAGCCACGGGCAATGGCGTTGCCCAGCAGATTGCCGATCGAACTGGCGCGGCGGTTCTCTTTCAGCTCCGGCGGCGTCTTCACGCCTTCGGCGACCACGACAATCGTGAAATCTTTGCCGACCTTTTCGCGTTCCGCGATGTGACGGCAAACGTGTTTGATGGTGAACGGAATTTCCGGAATCAGGATGACATGAGCCCCGCCGGCAATGCCCGCCTCGAGGGCGATCCAGCCGCAGTCGCGTCCCATCACCTCAACCACCATCACGCGATGGTGCGAGGCTGCAGTGGTATGAATCTTGTCGAGGGCATCGGTGACGGTGTGCAGCGCGGTATCAAATCCAAACGTAACCTCGGTGGCCGAAAGATCGTTGTCGATTGTCTTGGGTACACCTACGATCTTCATTCCCTTTTTGAAGAGCTCATAGGCGATTTTCTGCGATCCGTCGCCGCCGATGCTGATGATGGCGTCGATCCCCAGCTTAGCGGCATTGGCAACTACCTTTGCGGAAATGTCGCGCTGCACTTCCTTGCCGCGCTCGACTTTCTTGTAGTGAAACGGATCGCCACGATTGGTGGTGCCGAGAATCGTTCCCCCGCGCGGCAGAATGCCGCTGACTTCCTTGAGCGTCAGCTCGAACGATTTTTCCGGCCAGATCAGCCCGTCGAAGCCATCGGGGATGCCGATAACCTTCCATCCATACTTAAGGATGGCAGCTTTGGTGGCGGCGCGAATGACGGCGTTAAGCCCGGGCGCATCTCCGCCTCCGGTGGCGATACCGATACAGCGAATTTCGGACATAGGGCGATCGTTGGGAGGCCAGATGTAAGTGAATAAGGCCGCTCCTCACGATGATACTGTCGCCATGCAGAATGACAACTTACGAGTGGCCGTGGTGGGAAGGAACTTCTGTCACCCATAAACTTCGCGCCGGTCGCCGATTTCGAATCACGAGGATCTTCACTGCCTGGTTCTGGACTCGCAGATTGCGCGATGTCTCCGATACGGTAGCGCCACGAGTTTGACCAATTCGATTGATCTAGCTTAAGCTAGACTATTATGAAGGCAACTACTACGCAATCGGCGCAGATTGGAGCCTTCCAGGCGAAGAATTCGCTCGGAACCTTGCTCGACCGGGTGGAACAGGGAGAGGAAATCATAATCACCCGGCATGGAAAGCCAGTCGCTCGATTGCTGCCCAATGCCGTCCGGCAGGATCGGGATCAAGTGTCTGCAGCGTTTCAGCGGATAAGAGACCGGGCAAAAAAACTGGCCAGGAACAATCCTGGGGTGCCATCGTTCGATTGGAATGAGATGAAGAAGCTCCGCGACGAAGGCCGTCCGTAGGTGGACCATAGCAGAATCTCTAGGTATGAATCTGGTTCTCGACGCTTCCATTACGCTGGCGTGGTGTTATGAGGATGAAACCACAGAAGCGGTTCAGCGTTCATTCGACATCGTAAGAACAAACGGCGCGTGGGTTCCGGTGCTGTGGCTTTGGGAAGTCGCGAACGTATTGCAAATGAACGTAAGGCGTGGTCGCCACAATTCGAAATTTCGCGACCGCGCGTTGGCTGATCTCGCGCTGTTCCCCGTCAAAGAGGATGCCGAGGCTGGCCGCGAGGCCTGGAGCGCAACTCTGACCTTGGCCGAGCGCCATGGCTTGACTGTATACGACGCAGCTTATTTGGAAGTTGCGCTACGGCGCGGTCTGCCGCTGGCTACCCTGGACCAGGATCTGCGGAGAGCCGCAAGAGCCGAGAAGGTTCACATGCTCGGCGGGTAGAGAAAGGCTCCCATTTCTCGCAAAGAACGCGAGAAATGGGGCACCCGGCATCCGAAAAAGAAGGACTTCAGTTGTTGGAAGTGTGCCAGCAGTTCCCCTGTCGTTTGGCCGTTCGCCGAAGGTCAAAGGCAGGCAGCCGCTGTGCTTTATAATCCTGTCAACCCGGTCGACGAGCTGTATGGCGACGCTGATGATCCTCTCGAAATCCCGGCCCTGTGAGTCTGCGCGTCCGCTAATTTGGCGGATGTGCAAGCCGATGGCGATAAAAATATCGACACTTTTGGGTGCGTTAGCGATTTTGTTGCTTCCTGTCGTCTCCTGTGGTGGCTGTCCGGCGACGCCGTCGGTAACTTCGATCTCGCCGAGCAGTGCAACCGCTGGAGCGGCTGGATTTTCACTAACCGTAAACGGCGGTAATTTCAGCAGCAACGCTGTGGTGGCTTGGAACGGCTCGCCGCTAACCACGTCGTTCGTCAATAGTAACCAGCTTACCGTTGCCATCTCGGCCACGCAGATCGCACAGCCGGACACGGCGCTGGTTTACGTATACAACCCTACGGGCGGGATCCAAACCGTTGGTAGGGGGTCAGTCACGGCGTCGACCACAAACTCGTGCAGCGCCCAGGGTTCCAATGCGGTATCGTTCACGGTTAGCCCGTAACTTGGGAAAGTCGAAAGCCCCACCCCGCCTCCCGGCCTCCTTGGCTACTACGGCACCACTATGTTGAGAGTGGCCGTCAGGCCATTTGAGCCATACGTCACAGTAACGGCCGTGGTACCTGCCGTTGCGCTGCTGTCGACAGTACACGTCTCAGGAGACGTGCCGCTGTTTGTGCATGAAATTGTGGTAACGGTCGACGGCACCGTCCAGGTTGAGGCGGCCGTAAGATCGACGGTCTGTCCGTTTGAAGATCCCTGGGCAATAAAAGTTCCTGTCTGGCCGGCCGTGGCATTCCAAGTAAGCGGTGTGCTGCCGCTGGAGCAGGAAGTTGTCGCGCCGAAGGTGCCCTCACAAACTTCGAAGTTGGTAACGTTGGTGAGATCGACGGTCGCTGTCGTGGTACCGGTGATAGCTCCGGACGCTGCGGTAATGGTTGCTGTGCCCTGAGCGACCCCGGTGAGCAAGCCACCGGTAGAGATGGTGGCGACCGATGTATCAGAACTTGACCAGCACACCGTGTTCCCGCTGCAGCTTGTTCCGCCTGTCAACGTTGATGTGCTGGTGTCCTGGAAGGTTCCGGTCGCCGTCAGCTGTTGGGTTGCACCCTGGTTGATACTTGGAGTTGGGGGATCAATAGTAATGGTGGTGAGGGTTGGGTTCTGGAAAAAACCTTTGCAGCTTATGGTCAGCGCTGCCGTGAGCAGCATGGCGCAGGTGAGTGCTAGGCGCAGTTTGTGCTTCGTCGATGACATAGTTATCTCAGACCGTCGGTCGCGCCCCGCTTTGATCTTGCTCGCACGACGCTGCGCTTAGTCAGCGCTCGCTCTTAGCCATCTTCCGTGCTGACCATGCTCTACGCGAAAATTGTCGTTTCGTTCCTGTTAAGAATACTGCTTCTGCGGCATGGCAGTTGTAAAAAATTGTAGCAGAGGGAGATTTCAATCCGCTCCCGGACCTGCACTTTCGTGCACCTACGTAACTAACACCTGGTATGCCGGGCTCAAGCTTAGAACGTCAGAGACCTGAAGTCCTTGCAAGGAAAAATGGCCAGCGCCGGAAGCAGCACTGGCCGATGGAATCAATCCGGAATCACGCTACCGTCCCTTATGCTCTTTCGGGGGAGGAGCGCTTTCGTGCTTAGGCGGCGCAGCCTGTCTTTGCGGCGGCGGCGCACTATGGGTCTCCCTCGGCGCGCTTGGCCTAGGCGCACTCTCCCTGGGCGCGGGCCTCGGCGCGCTTGCCCTGGGCGCACTCTCCCTAGGCGCGGGCTTCGGAGCGGGACTCGGCCTACTCGCAGCGTGCGGTTGGGGAGCCGGGCGAGCTGACTCGGTTCGCGGCGCTTTCGTCGCATGCGAAGCTGGAGCCGGCGAGGCTTTGGCCGCATGACTTTCATTCGGACGCGCCGTGCTCGGACGAGCCGAACTCGTGCGCGCTGGATTCGCCTTCTCCGTCCGGTTTCCAGTATTGCTCTTGTTCGGGGGCGCGGATGGACGGTTGGCCGCCTTGGTCCCACTCGGCGATGAGGCGTGAGTCCCCGCCGGACGGTTTCCGGCAGACTTGTTTCCTCCGGGGCGATTCTCTCCAGCACGGTTGCCAGCGGGAGCGGTTGCACGAGCCGCCTTTGGCGACATAGCCGGAGCATGATACGCCCCGCCCGCGGCCTTAGCCGCGACCACGCCGTGCCCCTTGAACTCGCCCGGACGCGCTGTGGCAGCTACCGCCGGTCGTCCGTGGTTGTTCGATGCGAGCAACGCCCGATTCTGACTTGCGGCGTGCTCATGCTGCACCTGCGCGGCAACCGGCGGATGATGCGATTCATGGGCGTAACGTTCCTGTTCCGGTGATGGGCGCGCGCTCACCCCACCGTGGCCGCCGTTGAATGCCACGTGCGTATTGTTATTCACGATGACGGTGCGATTTACGTACACATTGGTGATGCGGGTTGAGTCTACGTGCATGACGGCGGTGTTGTAGAAGAAGTGGCCGCCGCGCCATTCGCCACCGTAAAAGCCATCGCCGCCGTATCCGAATCCGTAATTAATACCGCCATAAAATCCAATATGCGGACCCCAATAGCCTCCATTCCAGGCGTAGACACCGTCGTTCCAACCCCAGTAACCGGGCGTCCACAGAAAGCCTGGTTCGGGCGCTTCCACCCAGGTTCCGGGAACCCAGTAGTAGCCATCGTCATCGCTCCAGGCCCAGTAACCGGGAGTCCAGAGATAGCCCTCTCCGGGGCAGATCGGTTGTTCGTAGACTGGCAGGGCGGGTGGACCGACGCGCACCGAAATGCCGATGCCGATTTGCGCTGCGGCGGGAGAAGAGAACGCCGCTGGTAAGACCATCAGCAGAAATCCAAATGCTAACCAATGAGCTATACGGGGGAATTTCATTTTGTTTCCTCTCGCCCGGTGGGCTTGCCCTTGAAGCGGCAGCACCATCAACGGGCAAATTTGCCCAAAAAAATCCTGGCGCGGAACGAATCCACAACCAGCAGTCTAGCCTCGAATCTTCTGTCTAATTAAACCCCGCGGATTGGAGTATGTTGCTGCGCAAGAAGTTGTTTGGAATGTGAAGCTTTTGGGTACAACCCAGGGACTAATTCGCCCTCTTCGACCGCGCAATGCGCTCGTCAATCAGCTTGCGGCCGGCAAATCCTTCGTCCGTGCCGTGCCAATGAGTAATGGAATTCTCCCCCATTTTCCAGCACAACAGCACCGTCTTGCCATCCACTTCACAGGGAAAATCGAGCAGGCCAATATCGATATCTTTCACCTGCACACCAATGGAATCGATCTCCGCGAGAGCATCTTTGGCACGTTGCTCGGCCTTGGCCCGCTCAGCCTTCCGGCGGGCGACGGCCACAACGTCAACGTGGGTGCCGCCATTCAGGAAAATGCGATGGCTGAGTTCCTGCAACTCGCCGTCTACTTCTTCTATTAGTTTCTTGCCGCTGATCGCTGTACGCAGAAGCGATTCCAGCACTGGAAGAAGCAATTTGGCTTCGTCGAGAGTAAATGTACGGGTAGACATTAGACCTATTCTACCGTATGCGAGAGCGTGGCGCCGGCCAATAAACAGGCGGCAATCGGCACCGTCCACCGTCCGGCGAATGCTTGCTACTGAATCTCCAGCATGCGATCGAGCGCTACGCGGGCCCAGTGCTTCACGTCATCTTTCACTCTGATCTGGTTGACCACGTTGCCCTCGAGTAGGTTTTCGAGCACCCAGCACAGATGCTGGGGGGAGATGCGGAACATGGTTGTACACAGGCATCCGGAATCGTCGAGCGTGATCACTTTCTTGCCCTGCGCCGAAAACTCCTTGCCCATACGGTTGACCAGATGAATCTCCGTGCCCACGGCAAAAGTGGTTGGATTCGACTCCGTACCTCTGGGCGCCTCGCGAATGATTCGTAGCAGGCGTTCAGTTGAACCAACGGCGTCGGCTTTTTGGCAGACTTCCAGGCGGCACTCGGGATGGACAATGACTTGAATACCGGGATATTTTGCGCGAACGTTGTCGACGTGCTCCGGCAGAAATCGCTGGTGGACCGAACAATGTCCCTTCCACAGAATTACTTTCGCGGCGCGCAGGCGGTCAGGAGTGACTCCGCCGTTAATCAGGTACGGATCCCAGACCACCATTTCGTTAAGCGGTATGCCGAGACCGTGTCCGGTATTGCGGCCGAGATGTTGGTCGGGCAGAAAAAGCAATTTGGAATTGTTCGCCAGTCCCCACTTCATGGCGCCTGCGGCATTGGAAGATGTGCAGACCACGCCTCCACGCTCTCCGCAGAAGCCCTTGATCGCTGCCGTCGAGTTGATGTAGGTCACGGGTGTGACGCCCTCGCCTAAGTCCATGGTCACGCCGGCTCGCACCAGTTGCTCCCAGCAATCCTCGACCTGCGTAACGTCCGCCATGTCGGCCATGGAGCACCCAGCGTTGAGATCGGGAAGCATAACCATTTGCCCGGGACGGGCGAGAACGTCGGCGCTTTCGGCCATAAAATGCACGCCGCAGAAAACAATGTATTTGCCCGCAGCGTTCGCGGCTTCCTGCGAAAGCTTGTAGGAGTCGCCGCGGAAATCAGCGAAGCGAATCACCTCATCGCGCTGGTAATGATGGCCGAGGATTACTAAATCTCGACCAAGAGCCTCGCGGGCCGCACGAATGCGGTCGTCCATGGTGTGGTCCGGCAGGACCAGATAATTCTCCAGACTGCAAACGGCACTAGCGGTAGCCATGTTTTGTCACGCTTCCAGCTCCAATAACTCGCCGACAAAAATGCTTCGTCTCAGCTCGCGTTGGAACGGGGTTGTTGAAAGCTTCCAGCGGCTACAGCAGACTCCCTGCGCGTCGTCGGGGAAATCAGGTCCGATCCAGCGCCCAGCCTGCGGGGATGTTGGAGCCACTTGTTGCTCTTACGATTGTTGGATGCTCGGACGCGACCGCAAGATACAGTTTCGGCAGCCGCACTGAGATTCCACCACCATTGCGCACGCTACCGTTTGTACAGTGCAAGACGGCAAGTTAGCGCGTTCTACCCTTTGAAGGATCTGGTGACGTGGCAGTGTTGACGTCCACGTGCAATCGCTGGACTGCGGAAATTCCCGGCGGATAACATTCTCCGTCGCGGCTGTAGCTGGCGCAGTGAGTGGCAACATCTTTACGCTGCGGCGATTGCGCGAACTGCCAGACCTCGGCGAAGCCAACACCGCTTTCGGTGGGGCTGGGTGGCCGCTTGGGAAAAGTACAGCCAGGCGCGGGCGGGCACGCGTCGTTAATCGCCCAGTAGACGATCTGCCTTCCGCCGGCGCTCTGACGAATGTCTTTCGCGGTCACGATATTGCCGTCGTCTGCGGCGGGGATGCCAGAGCAGTAGATGCCAGCACGGAATCCGGCGGCGATGATGCCGTCGACCCAAGCGTAGATGTATGCCTTCTGCTCGGGCAGCATGCGTCCACCTTGCTCTTGGTCGAGGAAGATAATGGTCTTCGCGGGAAACCCTTCCCGGCGCGCGGCGGCCGCGGCAGCGTGCGCGTCGGACTTGCCAAGCTTCGCGGCGTTGGCGACTAATTTCAGTTCCCCATAGAGCCGTCCGTTGAAGAGCACGAGGAATCCGAACCCGGCGGATTCGACGGCGGCGCGGTGGCCGGCCCAGGTGTTTGTTCTCTCGCCCGGAGGATTATTGAGCCAGTAGCCGGCGTAGGAGAAAGTTTGATGCAGGGCTCCCAGATTAATGTCCCCAGGGTAGGTGTTGCGATCGAAGCCGAGGGAGGACGTAGACGACGTTTGTGCCTGCACGATGGACCACGTTAAGAAGCTAAGGCTTGCGATCAGGATCAGCAGAGTTGAACGGATGCGTCTGGCGCAGGTAATCAGTTTCATTTCGAAGAGAGACGAGCAAGCTATTCCTCTATAACGTGTGCCGTCAGCCACCGATATGCACCATTGTCCTCGACGCGGGCACAAAGTCCGGCTCTCCGATGTGGTGGCGCTCTTCTTTTTTCTGCACGACTCCGCGGATGAAGTCTTCCAGCTCTTGGTCGCTCGCGCCGCGGCGCATCTGGGCGTGCAGATCGTGGTCCCACGCCGAGAATAAGCAGGTACGGATTTTGCCGTCGCTGGTAATCCGAATGCGGCTGCAGTGTCCACAGAAAGGATGCGAGACCGGTGCAATGACGCCAATTTCGCCGATGCCGTCGTCGAAGCGATATCGGCGTGCAGTTTCGGAATGCGCGCGCGGAATCTCGACCAGCGGACGATATTCGCTCATGCGCGACAGAATTTCGTCGAGCGGGACCACCGTATCCGGCGACCACGTACGCCCTTCTTCGAGGGGCATGAATTCGATGAAGCGTACCGTAACCCCTTCTTCGCGCGCGAACATCCCAAATGGAATGATCTGATCTTCGTTGAAGCCTCGCATCAGTACGCAGTTTACTTTCAGCGGCCACAATCCGGCGCGGCGCGCGGCGCGAATGCCAGCAAGCACGTTCTGGTAACCGTTGGATACGCGCGTGATGCGTGCGAAGCGCTCGGGATCCACGGCGTCCATGGAGACGGTAACGCGCGTGAGCCCTGCGTCTCTGAGGGGCTGCGCGAGGTCGGCCAGCAGATGCCCGTTCGTGGTGAGCGCAATGTCGAGCGAGTCGGAATCTTGCCTTTGAAAGGGCACGGCTTCAGCCGTGCCGTAAGCCTTCGAAAAAGATAACGGCTTTAGCCCCTGAGGACATAGCTTCGCTAACTCACGCACAAATTCCACCACGCCCTTGCGCAGCAAAGGCTCGCCACCTGTAAGCCGGACCTTCGTCACGCCCATCCCGACCAGTACGCGCGCCATGCGCAAATAGTCGGCAAACGGCAAGTCGCCGAAAAGCGCACCTTCGTTGCCCGTGCGGCAGTAAACGCACCTGTAGTTGCAGCGGTCTGTGATGGAGATCCGCAGGTCGGTGATGGCACGCCCGAATTTGTCGGTAAGAAGCACGGTCCTCAAATTGTTGCGGAAGGAAAATGAACAGGCAGCATGATCCTGGCAGCCGATTCCTTTCCAATGCACTCCTCGCGGAATGCGGGAGGCGCAAGCGTTTCCACCTGCACCCTCGGAAGTAGCGCCGCCGTCCCGGCCGTTCTTGTCGAAGCCAGACGTCCTCGAAGAGCCGGTAAGATTTCAGTGCTACCACCTCGCCGCCACAGCCTGGGTATGCCCGAAGGCCGCAGCGGTCGGAAACTCACTGCATTATAGAGCTTGCGGAGAACGAAAAGGTTTCAAGGTTTAGCAGTGACCAGAGCCTTTTCAATCGCCGTCTCGGCCAGCGGCGCCATGATCTTGTATCCCGCGGCGTTCGGGTGCAGACCATCGTCGGCCAGATCTTTCTTCATGTAGCCCCTGTCGTCGACCATAGCACTGAAGTAGTTGAGATAGAGGCAGGGGGTGTTAGACGAAAGACAGTAATTCTTCAGCCAGCGGTTCAGGTCGAGAATTTTCGTAGGCGAACGCTGCGCAAAAGGTTCTTGTGATTGCGGCGTGTAATTGTGGACCGGTAGTACGGAAGAGTAGATCACTTTGATATCGTGCGCGCGGGCGAGTTCGGCCAGGGAGGCGTAGTTGGCCTCAATGTCTTCGAGAGGCATCGGCCCGGTATTACCGGCAATATCATTCGTGCCAGCAAGGATAATGACGACTTTGGGATGAAGGTCGATTACATCCTGCCGGAAACGGACGATCATCTGCGGCGTAGTCTGCCCGCCAATGCCCCGATTGACGTACGGCTTGCCGGGAAAGGATTGGTCGAGATGCCACATGTCGGTGATGGAGTCTCCGAAGAATACAACGCGATTCTCACCAGGCCCGGGCATTTGCAGAGCGGCATTCGCGTCGCGGTAGCGCGTCAGCTGTCCGAAATCGTCAGCGAAGACCGCAATGCGCGAGGCCCGGTACTGGTCGAGACCGGCGAAACCGGTGGAAGGAATTGTGGGCGCCGGCTTCGTGGCGGAGGACTGCTGGGCACAAGCAGAGGCCACCAGGAGCAGAATTGATGCAAACTGCGCGGCTGATCGTCGCGACATCATTCCTACCTTCCGAGGTCGATTTTTATTGCCACTGTTCACATCCCATCGTAGTTCGGTCCGCCGCCGCCTTCCGGTGGCACCCAGGTGATGATCTGGTACGGGTCGGCGATGTCGCAGGTTTTGCAGTGTACGCAGTTCGAGGGATTCAGGCTGATGCGTTTGCCGTTCGGCTGCGTCGAGTCATCCACCATTTCGTACACATTTGCGGGACAGAAATTCTGACAGGGGCTGCCGAATTCTTTCACGCAGCGCGTGTTGCAAATATTTGTGTCGTCAATGACCAGGTGCGAGGGCTGGTCTTCTTCGTGCTTCGTGCCAGAGTGGTAGAGGTCGGTGAGCTTATCGAAAGTAAGCTGGCCGTCACCTTTGGCGGGCCCCAGCAGGTGGGCTTCGGCGCCTCCGTCGGCTGGGAGTTCAGCGAGCTTGTGCATGTGCTCGTGTCCGGCTCGGGCGGGATAGCGGTTGCGCAAGCCGCGTCCGCCGGTGATCATCTGCAGCCCGGTGTGGAACATCCCGGCATAAAGACCCTGCTCGAATCCCTGATGCATGTTACGAACTTTCCACAGCTCGTCTTTGATCCAGCTGGATTCAATCTTCTTCTGATACTCGCCGAGCATCGCGGCTGACGAATCATCTTTCTTCAACGCTTCGAACGCAGTTTCGGCCGCGAGCATCCCGCTCTTGATGGCGAGATGAATTCCCTTCAGCCGCGCAGAATTCAAGAAGCCGGCAGAATCGCCGAGGATCATCCAGCCATTCCCGGCAACCGGCGGAATTGCCCACCAGCCGCCGTAAGGCAAAGACTTCGCGCCATAGCGGATCATCTTGCCGCCCTCAAGCAACTTCGCGACCATGGGATGTTGTTTGAAATCCTGCAGCACGCGTTGCGGATCGAGACGCGGGTCGGGATAGTCAAGTCCGGTGACGAAGCCCAGCGAGACTACGTTGTCCCTGCCGCCGTAGATCCAGGCGCCGCCGTATTCTTTTGTGGTAAGTGGCCAGCCCAGAGTGTAGATGACTTCACCCGGAGCGATACGGCCAGCAGGAACTTCCCAAAGTTCTTTCACGCCGATGCCGTAGGTTTGCGGATTAGCGTTGCGCGCGAGGTCCAACTTCGAGATAAGTTGCTTGGTCAATGATCCCCGCGGTCCTTCGGCGAGAATCGTAATCTTGGCTCTCAGATCATAGCCCGGTTCGAAGTTGGATTTTTGCTGCCCCTCTTTGTCCACGCCCTTGTCGTCAGTACGGACCCCAGTAACGCGGTCGCCATCAAGCAGAAGTTCCGATCCCGCGAATCCCGTAAAGATGGTAATGCCGGTCTCTTCCACCTTACTGCCCAGCCATTTCACAAACCGATTCAGCGAGATAACGTAATTGCCATGATCGCGCAGAGGAGGCGGCGTAATTGGAAGTTTGAACTTGCTCTTCTCGGTTAGAAAGTAAACGGCCTCTTTAGTCACTTTCGCATCGAGCGGCGCTTCTTTTTCAAATCCCGGAAGCAGTTCGCGCATCGAGCGCGGATCGAGTAAGGCTCCGGAGAGGCAGTGCTGGCCGATCTCCCGCGCCTTTTCGAGGACGTAGATGTTTTCTTTGCTGATCTGAGAGTCGGGTTGCGCCGCGTTGTGCTGATCAATCAGCTGCGACAAGCGCAACGCGCAGGCCATCCCTGCGGGCCCGCCGCCGACGATGACCACATCGGCCGGCATCTGCGGACGCTCCACACCTTCAATCGGTTTGCGGAAGATCAGCATTTGGAAACGACCGGCTATGATAAATGTTTTGTGCGATTTCAGCGAAGCGGGTCGGGTACGCCGAGTTGTTTGCATATGCGTATCGCCGTCGGATTCTTGACTTCGCGGTGTCGTGGAACCGTACTCGTGCGCTGAGCGGCGGGATTGAAATAGACCTGTGGCTGCCGCCTTCCCGTATCAAAAGGCAACCGTTTTTTCTATGTGCCGAACTCGGTCTGTTCGCTTCAACACGACTGACCATGCCATAAGCCCGGTTGTGAATGCGAGGCATGACCTGTGGGAAACTCGTGCATAAGTCGAGAACGGCGCTGATCAGTCTGCGGATATGAGAACTTCACCGTTGCAACCTTTGCCGTGCAGCTCAACGGTAAAGAGGGCTGAGCGCCCAACAAGTCGGAGGGAAGTCCCACGAAAAGCCAACGCGGGCGCGGATCATACGAACTCTTGGAGGCTACTAGCTCGTGCGGATCCTGTGGAGGAAGGGCGAAAGTCGTGGCGACCGGACAGAAAGACGCTACAGCCGATCGAGCGATACGGCTATGGTCTCGCGCGTAACCTTCTTCCCGAGTTTCGAAGTAGCCGTCATCTGGCGGTTAGCTTCCAGTAACTCTCTCGATAGCGTCGCGCAGGTTTTCCCGCGCTTCTTCTAGAGTGTCACCCTCCGAAGTAGCGCCGGGAAGTTCCGTATACGCGACGTACCCGCCGCCTTCAGCTTTGGGGACTTCTTCGTAGATAGCCGTGAGAACCACGTATCCATTGAAGACATTGTAAACCCAGGGTCTAGCCGGAACACCTTATCGCCAGTTAGCGGGATCGCGGTTCAAGCGCACCTTGGCACCCGTTTAATTTGTG
>Ga0185299_10006069_pt1 | contig 13069 bp, 14 predicted proteins | sample PaiPotPPA55metaG_FD_128002 | JGI IMG/M metagenome (GOLD analysis project Ga0185299, IMG submission 128002) | Iron sulfur acid spring bacterial and archeal communities from Banff, Canada, to study Microbial Dark Matter (Phase II) - Paint Pots PPA... ...
GCGACTTTTGAACTCAAACTCCCGGGCGTGAAACGGTCCCAGTTCAATCACGAACGCCAGCTATTCCATCAGATCGGCTGGAGGCGGTAGAAATGGGACCGTTGCAACCGATCATGCGATCGGATTCTCCTCGAACAATCGGGCGACCATCGCAGAGTCGAGGTACGCACGAACCCGCACAATGACTCCGTCGCGGAAATAGACTACCCAGCAGTAGCGATTGTCGAAGCGCAAGCCGTTCTTCGCCGTCGCTAAAGAGTGAAGTTCGACTACCGCCTCGTCGTCCTTTACGAGCAAATCCTCCACATGGAGTTGCGCGCCGTTTGGGAGAACCTGGCTCAACTTGGCGAAGGTGCCCTCTCTAAATGCCTTCTTGCTACGGTAGTGACCAGCGAGTGGATGGGTCCCTTCGACAATCCAGTCCACGTTGTCAGCCACGTGTTCGAAGAAGGCAGCTCCGTCGCCGTTTTCAAGTCCCTTGAAGATTTCGCGAACACTGTCAGATGTAATTCCCATTTGAATCTCTCCTTGTCTTTTGTGATCTGTCATTTGCGGTTTTTTTAAGCTACTTTCGCTGAGGATGACGCCCCTTGGCGCACCTTTACGGAGCCGAGCAGTTTCATAAGGTCTCTGACCTGGATGTTTTCCACCGTACGAGCGGCATCCTTGATCTCGCCGGATAGCCCCTTGTCGAGGCGACCGGCCACGAGCGCGTCGAACTTCTGCACCGCATCTTCCCATGCGAACGGATGAGAAGCGAGCCCTGGGTAGTCCTGGACCTCGTGCTCAATCATCTTCCCGTCCTGCAGCCGCACAATGACTTTGGCAGGCATTTTCTTGGGATACACTTCCGTGAATTCATGGTTCGGCCGGACTGAAACCTTCTTCAGCAACGCCTGCACGTCAGGCTTGATGATGCGATCCGGTTTGAATTGTGCGGGCATCACGTTGCCGTCAAGCAGAGCCACCGCAAGCAGATACGGCAGGCTGTGATCTGCCTGTTCCTTGATACGGATGACTTTGTCCACGCCGTAGAGACCACCGCCGGCAAAGTCGTATGCGAGTTGGAACACATCTGCCTCAATCGAGACAACCTTGTCGGGGTCGATTTTGTTCTGCCCGGCGAGTTCGACCATGCAGTGGACCGCGGACTGCGTATGGATCATAGAGTTGTATTTCTTGATTGTGCTCTCCACGACACCCTCATACCCCTGCTTGTCCCACTCGATGTTGATCTTCATTCTCAGGAGGTGATCAATGCCCAGCGGGCCCTCGACGACCTGGAGCGGCCCCTGCACTCCTCGACGAGCCAGGAACAACGTGTTCATGGCACCGAGGGCCGACTGCGCCGAGGCGAGGCCCTTCCATTGCGACAGCGGCTTTGCACGAACAACGGCGAATGACGCATCGCTGACCGCAGCCATCGCGATAGCATTCGCGATCTGCTGCTCGCTCAGACCGAGCAGCCGGCCGGCGGCCGCGTTATGCGAGAAGGCCAATTGCGAGGTGTGATCGAAGCCGCTGCTCATGAAGTTGGCATGATCAACCAACCGGGATTGCACCGTGTAGCCTAATGCCACCGCGAGCATTAAATCGCGTCCGCTAGCGCCCACGTAGTCGGCGATGGTCAGCGCCACTCCGAAATTGTCCGCCGTATGGCAGGTTTCGGTTGGTGCAAGAAAATTGTCCATGAAATCGACGTAGCGGACGATTGCCGTATGCCAGAACGCTGCGTAGATCGGGTTGGCTTGTCCGCCCCCGATCAGGGTAGAGGGGCCGGTACCGCCGAACTCCGTGACCTGCGCGCGACATGCGTCGACCGGGCCCGCGCCCAGTGCGGCAATGCTGCAAGCCAGCGAGTCCAGGATGTGAATTGGCAACTGCCTGCGCGATTCGGGCGAGAGGTCGGCGAAGGAAGCGCGGGCTGCATACTTGGCGAGAGTTTCAACTTGAGTCATGATTTCGATTCTCCGTTTCTAATAAGTGAGTTCATTTGTTTAGTGGGTTAGGGCGATGAAAACCCCCATCGTGACGACCGAGAACATCACGCTGAGGAACACGGCGGAAGCTGCCTCCGCCTGTGCGGTGCGGTAATGCAGTGCCAACATAATCACAATCGGCATGGCTGGAATGGCCGTCGTTAGTACCGCCTCGCTCACAATAGGATTCCCATAGCCGATCCATCGCAAAGCACCCAGGACCAGGGCGGGTTGCATGATGTTTTTCAGGAATACGAAGAACAAGACGGAACGGTTGACTTTAATTTTGCCGGATGCAAGCACGATCCCGCAGGCGAACAGGGCGACGCCCCCGGATGCTTGTCCCAGCAGGGAAAGAGCGTGGACGATGAGCTGAGGAATGTGGAAGCCGCATAGCACGATAATGAAAGCGAGAACGGGCGCCCAAACCATCGGCTCTTTCACGGTTTCCACGAGTTTCGCGGCGAAAACCGAGGCGTACGACGTGTGGGACGATGCTGAATGCTGTCCCTCCTGCGCGACCGCAGGCTTTTCGTGGGGGTCTTTCGCCGTCGAACCCAATGCGAGAAGCAGAATCGTGATGGGCACGACTGTAAGGTTGATGACGAGACTGGCTATGGCGACTGGAATGGCGCTGAGGCCGCCGAATAGATCGCCAAGGACAGCCGGACCTACGAAAGGGACTGATGGAGCGGAAGCCGTAAGCGCGGCCAGCGCGCTGGTGCTCACTTGCATGCGGAACACGAGACGGGAGAACAGAAACACCACACCGTAGAGACCCATAATGGCGACGCACAATGCGATGACCAGCGGGATGTCCTGACCGAGTGCCGCACGTGACGTCGTAACAGTTCCAGCAAAAAGCGCCAACGGTACAGCGTAAAGCAGTACCATCCGATTCAGGGTTGGGGCATCCTTTGACCCAAAATCGTGTCGCCAGGCCGCCACGAAACCGAGCAAGAAGGTGACGACCATCGGAAGAAGTGCGCTCAAAATGGTATCGAACAAGGACATTTCAGTTTCCTCTCATGGCCAAGACACGATCGATCATCGCCTCGGACTTTCCGAGACAGTTGGTTGGATCGTTTCTCGTGCCAATTGCTCTACTGCTCCTTCGACCGCTTTCCTGTCGGGAACTTAAACGTGGTGCCGGCGAAGACCTGCCACTTAGGCGATCCAACGCCGTTTTGGAACAGGGAGTATTGCGGCTCGATGTAGAAGTTTGCTATGTCGCCATTTGAACCCTTCCATACCTTTCCGACGCCGAACCCGAGCGGGATGTCCTTCTCATGGTGGAAGGTGTCAAACGTCCAGACTCCCGAAGATCGAAGGTAGAAACCACGATGCAAATTGCGGATAACGAATGGTTGCACCGACGCTAGCTGGCCAACCGGGCTTGAGCTGTTTCCAGAGAAGGAGTGTTGATAGGTAGCGACTAGAGCCAATATTCCCCAGTTGCGAGGTGCAACTACGAGTCCGGCGGCACCAGCCTGCCATTTTCCAGAACCGTAGGCCTCTCCTCTGGCTGTTGGCGCCGCGATAAGCGGCCCAACTCCGACTGTGGTCCCATGCTCTTCGAAAAGCACCCAGTCGTAGATCGTCAGATCCCCGACTCCAGTATTCGGCCCGCCCTGCACACTGGCAGTGGTGTTGATCGGCAGGATTGTGCGTAGGAACTGATGAACGCCGAAGGCGTCTATCGGCACGGCCAGTCGAAGTAACCCCTGATTACCGATTCTGCCGGGAAATCCTTCCGGCGAAGGCGCGAAGTAGTTCCACAGGTCGACTGTAAGCAGAGGATGAACCGGATTATTCGCCGCGTTCGTGTCGTTCGCCTCGCCAGAGCCAGAACTGCTGGCGACAGACTGAGATCGGACTGCGTTGTTTTCTTGAGTCCACGCATTTCCTGCAAAGAGAACAACAGCTGCGGCCAAAACTACCGTCCGTTTTGAACGCATTCGCGACCATACTTCTCGCATGGCACTCACGCCGACAGCTTCACTATAGAAAGCAGACTCCATAGCGCTTGCGTTCGAATGGATGAATCGGTCCTTCATATACGTCTCTCCGTTGTTCAAATCGTTCGGGTTCACAGAAGATGCATCTCCTTGGCCGCGGCCGTAAGCCCGTCTCGGAAATTAGGGTGCGCCAGAGCGATCAAAGCTTGTGCTCTCTCCGTAGAGGAGAGCCCCTTCAGATTTGCAACGCCGTTTTCGGTAACCACATAATGAACATCTGTGCGAGGTGTTGTTACAGGACCGGAAAGTCGAGGCACAATTTTGCTAATCTTGCCGTCCTTGATCGCAGACTGGAAGGCGATGAACGACATTCCTCCCTTGGAGGCATAGGCACCTCTGACAAAGTCGAGTTGTCCGCCGGTAGAAGCGAACTGATGCCCATTCACGTATTCCGAATTGCAGGCGCCAGTGAGGTCCATTTCGATCGTTGAATTCACCGACACCACGTTGTCGTTCTGGGCAATCACGGCGGGATTATTCACGTAGTTGACCGGATGACTTTCAATCGCGATGTTGTCATTCATGAAGTCATAGAAGGCTTCGTCTCCCATCGCGAAGGTGAAGACGGACTTTCCGGGGTTGATTTTCTTCCATCGATTGGTGACTACCCCGTTCTGGATCAACTGTGCCAGGGCAGGGTTAAGCACTTCGGTGTGAATGCCCAGATCTTTGCGGTTCATCAGCGCCTCACAGACTCCACTGGGTACTCCGCCCACACCGATTTGCAGGCAAGCATGTTCAGGAACGAGTTCGGCAATACGCTTGCCGAGCTGTCGTTCATGGTCCTGAATCGGTCGAGGAGTCAGCGTCAGTAGTGGAGCATCGTTTTCTACGATGGCATCCACTTCCGAGACATGAAGTGCAGAACGACCGTAGACGCGCGGCATATGCCGGTTGACCTCCACGATCAACCGCTTGGCCGTCCGCGCCGCTGTGCTGGTGTAGTCGTTATTTGTTCCGAAAGTGAAATACCCGTTCCGGTCCATTGGCGACACGGTAACTAGAAACGTGTCGACATGAATGTGGTCTGTGAAGAAGCGGACAGACTGACTGAACGAGTTTGGAACGTAGTACACGACCTTGCGATCGCCATCCTGTTGTCCCTTCTTGATTAGATCACGCTCAGCATCTTGTATGAACATGCAATACGGCTTGATCCGGCCCATCAACTCGTAGCGCAGAAGCGACTGCTTCATGTTTTCTTCTGCGTGCATGTAGTACACCTTCACATTGTCGATATTCGCAGCTTCAGCACGGGACGCGAGTGCTTCCATTAACGCTGGTGGCTGGCACACTGCCTGGCCGATAGCGACGACGCTGTTGCTGCCGATCTGCTCGATCGCGCTCTGGCTATCGGTAAGCATCGCTTTATATTTGCTTTCGTAAACCATCACTTCTCCGTTCAGTGAAATGGGGATCCCATTAGTAATTCGCAGCAGACTCCGGCGAGTGGCCTCGTTTGTAGATCAGCATGGTGCGCTCAAAGCTCATTACTTCGGCCCCATCCTGATTCACACCCCGAGTTGCGACGGTCACGATTCCCTGCGTAGGCCGGCTCTTCGACTCGCGTTTGAACAGGATGGTCGATTCTGCATAGAGTGTGTCTCCTGCAAAAACGGGGTGGGTCGCTTTCACTTTGTCCCAGCCAAGGTTGGCAACAACCTTAGCGCTAACCGTGCGCACGCTCATGCCAGTCAGTAGTGCGAGCGTGAGTGTCGAATCCACGAGGGGTTTCTTCCATTCCGTTTTCGCCGCATAGGCAGCGTCGAAATGGAGTTCTTGAGTGTTCATGGTTAGCAACGTGAACCAGGTGTTATCCACGTCGAGAATGGTTCGACCCGGACGATGCTCGAATGTGTCGCCGATTTCAAAATTCTCGTAATAAAGACCGGATGTTTCCCGGTACCGTGTTGGGCCTAATTGCCGATACGCCGAAGGTGTCTTTTCCCTAACGTCTGCCTCTATCTGTTTCATACAGTCTCCTTTGTTCGTCATTCCGCTCTGCCTTCTATCGAGTCACTAAATTCGCAGCAGCGATCGCTGCCCTTTCGAGAGTGAGCCTTGCTTTGCGCGCAATAGCTTCATCCACCATCTGATGATCGACAGATCCGACCCCTTGATGATTCACTGCCAAGATCTGACGCGCCTTCGCGATCTCTTCTGCGGAGGGGAGAAAAACCTCATTAATGGCGGAGATCTGCTTGGGGTGAATTGCCGCCTTGCCATGAAAACCTAAGTCCTCTGCTGCTTTGGTTTCCTTCTTCAACCCTTCCAAGTCATCGATCTCAAAAAAGGGGGAATCTACAGCAGCGATCCCCGCAGAGGCAGCGATCTGCACAATGCGAGATCGGACAAATAACAGCGGTTCCCAGTCCGCCGTCGCACCAAGATCTGCTTGCATGTCCGCGGCTCCGAACAGCAGGGCAACCGGTCTGACGTCATTTTTCACAATGTCGGGTAGCGCCTCCACTCCTTTTGCGGATTCGATGAGAGCGATGACCTCTGCTTCTTTCGCAGCGTGATCGAGCAGAGATCGCACCATGCTGACGAAGCCCGGGGAATCGCACTTCGGCAGAATGATGTAGTCCGGAGCAGCTGAAGATTCGAGAAGCGAGTGCAAGTCTTCGATTCCCGCCCGAGTTACAGGGGCATTGATTCGAAGCGCGCACGGCAACCTGCCTGCTGCGGGCTGCTCAAGATATTGAAGAGCAGCAGTGCGAGCCCTCTGCTTGTCCGAGAGGGCCACGGCGTCTTCGAGATCGATGATGAGTGCGTCGGCATGTACCTCAGCCGCGCGGCCAAACCGATCGGCTTTCGTCGCTGGCGTGAATAGCCAGCTTTTTAACGAGAGAACTGACCTATGCGATCTGTGTACCACCATCACTCCTCCTAAAACTCTTCCGGCTGCGTCTTCTTGAGTACCCGGGCGAATTGAGCGTCTCCGGGTTCTTCATGCAGATTTCCTGTCCGGTGTTGCCTTCATAGTCGGCATCGCCGCCGGAGACCTGGCGCTCGGAGGCCGCGAGATCGCTCCACCAAGCCTTTTCCGCATAAGGAGTCTGAGTCTCGTACGCGCTCGGGCGAGCTGGGCCTTCACATTGCCTTCAGCCACCCCGAGAACATTTGCCGTTTCGCGAATGGTGAGGCCGTCCAGTTCGCGCAGTTGAAATGTTCTCCGCAGCGTAGGTGAGAGCTGTCGCACTAACCGATGAATGTGCTCCGCAAGTTCAGCTCCGCGACATGCCTCCTCTGGGGTTGGCCCGCGGTCCGGCAGCCGATCGCACAACGCATGACTTTCTTGCTCTGGATTCCGTTCGTCTAGCGAAACTTGTGGTTGACGGGAACGTCTGCGTAACTGCATCAGGGCTGAATTAATGACGATTGCCGACAACCACGTCGATATCCGTGCCTGCCCCCTGAATTGGCCTATGTGCTTGTAGGCGGACAAGAGTGCATCCTGGACTGCATCCTCCGCGTCGGCGGCGTTGCCGAGGTATCGAAAAGCACTTCGGTAGAAAAGGAGTCGGTAACGCAACAGAGCATCGCCCATTTCCCGCCCTAGGTTGTGGCGGGAACCGCAATCAGAGGTGAGCGTTCTGTCGATTATTGCTGCCGTCGTTCTCATGACTTTATTCCCGCTTTCCACGTTTACTCGGAAAATGTGCCAGTTCGAATTCCGCTTGCTGTCCATTGCATGCGGGTCTCCAAACTTGAAAAGCATTCAACGACTCCACTTTTCCGCGCGATCTGAGTGGTTCGCTCAACAGAAAACCGGCAGAAGTGTTCACCCAGGCGACGCTACGTCGGGATCTGGACGTTCGCTAATCGAAGAATGCTGATGGAGTTGTGCGCGTCTGGAACAGGACCTCTTGCAATACCCAGATCCGTGGACGGTTTCTACTTACGGCAGTGTTTGGAACTGCAGATGCTCTTATCGCCGTGAAGCAGGCTTTGCGTTCGTGGAGTACGGCAGGCTTGGAAACGACGCCGACTGCAAGCGATCCAACGCTGACCGAAAGAAAGGACTCAAGAAGATGAAATCCGGTTTCTTACAGAAGCAAACCTCACGCCGCGACATTTCGCGAGATTCAGTCATCCGAGCCGGCAATGACTTTCTTGGGTACCTCTTTCTTGCGACGTTGTCGGGGGAGTTCGCTTGAACTGGGGGGTTGGCAGAAGAGTTACAGATTTAGGAGGAGCAATCGTATGACTTCTAAGACGTTATCTGTCGATGATGATCGAGCAGGATCTCAGCCCCGTCGAATGGCGGCGGTTGAGCTTCGAGTGAGTGGGGAAGCACAGTCCTCCGCGATCGCACTTCTGCCTCCGGATATTCCCGCGTTCTACGAAGACTCACGCCTTCAACGTTTGCAAACCGATCTTCTGGGATCGGAGAACTACCAAGTAGCGCTTGTCCCACCTGCGAAGCCCGCACCTCGATTCAGGGTCGGCACGTCTGACATCGCACCTCCGATCCTGCTTCTTCCCCTTACCTGGAAAGAGTTGATTGCACGGGTGCGTGCAGAGGCGGAGCATACACGACCACTTCAGCATTCGGTTGTGAGGTTCGATGCTGTACGCGTCGACTTATTCCGGATGGAGGTCAGCCGCTCGGACAGACCAGTTGTCCTCACCGCTCTAGAATTCAAAGTTCTCAGGTTCTTTCTCACGAGTCCGGGGCGGGTGATCTCGCGGGACGAACTCTTGAACCAGGTCTGGGGTTTTGAAAACTATCCTTTCACCCGGACAGTCGATAACTGTGTTCTGCGGCTGCGTAAGAAGCTCGAACTCGATCCGGCCCACCCCGTTCACTTCCAAACCGTGCATGGTGTTGGTTACAGATTTGTTTTCGAAGCCAGGCGGGCTGTGACTGAGCAACGAATATGACGGTGTGTTAGACGGGTCACATAACCGATCATCCTTCGGGAACCTCAGGCTTCGCGCAATTGGATTGGCAGGCTAAGTGCTTCTGAAGAAGGGTAGCGTCAAGGAGAACTTTTATGATCACGAACTACGCAAAGGTAGGGCTCATATGCTGGTGCGCCCTTGGAATGTTAAGCAACTCTGTCGCCCAAACGTCAGGTACACCGATCAAGAACATCGTCCTGGTACACGGAGCCTGGGCAGATGGTTCTGGCTGGAAAGGCGTCTACGGCATTCTTGTCAAAGATGGCTACAACGTCAGCATTGTCCAAGAGCCGGAGACGTCCTTTCAGGAAGACGTGGCAGCTACAAAGCGCGTCCTTGCTCAACAAGATGGGCCCTGCATTCTAGTCGCTCACAGCTACGGAGGAGCCGTAATTACTGAAGCTGGGACTGATCCGTCTGTTGCCGGGTTGGTATATGTGGCGGCGCACATGCCAGATGCCGGAGAGAATGAGGCGGATGATGGAAAGCGCTTTCCAAGCGACCTCGCTAAATCGGGCGCCATAAAGAAGACGCAGGACGGTTTCACGTATATCGATGCGGCGCAATTTCATGAATTGTTCGCAGCTGACCTTCCCGGTGACCGAGCTACATTCATGGCGCGATCGCAGGTGTTCAACTTTGCGGACAATTTCTCAGCGACAATCACAACAGCTGCTTGGAGGACCAAACCGAGCTGGATGCTAGTGGCGGGAAGCGATCGTACCATCAACCCGGACTTGGAACGATGGTACGCCAAGCGCGCTCATAGCCACACGGTTGAAGTCGCAGGCGCCAGCCACTCAGTCTACGTCTCGCATCCCAAGGAAGTCGCAGACGCAATTGAAAGTGCAGCATATGCCGTCTCGAAGTAGCTCCGACTCTGCAAGGAGTTCCCACACCCATAAGGACCAAGCGGGGCAAGAATGATAGCGACAATCGAGAGCATCGATTTCACGGGCTGGCTGTTCAGACTTATCGGTACGAAGAAGCATAAGCACAAAATCTGCGACCAGAATGGGCAAGTGGGCCGTAACGTTTGTGGTATTGGCTGCGGCTCTGCTAACACTGCCGCTGTATGGGCAACAAACAGCGAGTGGCGATTCCGCAGGCACTGATGTACCGGTCAACCAAGTAGCGGGTGTAACGAATCCAACAATGGCCGCGCTCGACAGTGGCGCGGTAGCAGCTCCATCGTCGAGCCAAGGGGGCGCAGATCCTCAACAGACTGCAAAGCAACAGACTCCACAGCCTGCGAACGGGCAGAGTCCCGCGGCTCCCAGCGACCAGGCTTTAACTGGTAACTTGTTCTACCGTCTGGCACAGTTCTACAGCCAGGATTGGGCAGGCACAAAACCAGCCGGGTCCTCCGTAACCAAACGTGGCCTTCCCGCGGCACTAAATTCGCCTCCATTCCCATTCTCCGACTGGACCTACGGAGGGGCTCCCGACATCGGCGCCCCAGATGGCAACACCTATCCCTTAATGTCCGCACTCAACCTCGAGAACAGCCGCACGAAAGTGTACGGGTGGCTTGCGGGCAGCTTCAATTTCAGCACCTCCGCCCAAAACAATTTTCCGGTCTCATACGACATTTTTCCCAACAAGATCGAACTCAATCAAGCAGTCGTATACGTCGAACACCTCGCCGACACCGTGCAAAACACACACTTCGATTATGGATACCATGTGACGGGATTCTATGGTATCGACTATCGCTTCACGACGGCGAAGGGGTACTTCAGCGAGCAACTGTTGCTGTCCAACAAGCAGTATGGCTTCGACCCCGTCCTCGAGTACTTTGACCTCTATTTTCCAGTCAAGGATGGTCTCAACATCCGAATCGGGCGGTTCCTTTCAGTTCCTGGAATCGAAGCGCAATTGGCGCCGAACAATTACAACATGACGCACTCGCTGCTCTACACCATTGATCCCTTCACCGACACGGGAGCTATCGCTAGCCTCAGGTTGAACAAGCAGTGGATGATTCAGGCGGGCATATCATGCAGCCACGATGTCGCGTGTTGGACCGAGGACCGTAGAGCCTCGGGCATTTTTTGCTTGAATTACTCCACTACGAGCAACAACGATAATTTTTACGGCTGCGTGAACGGCATTAACGACGGCAGGTATGCCTACAACAACCTGCAAGAATACGATTTCACCTGGTACCACAAGCTCAACAGCAAATGCATATGGGGACTGAGGCCTGGTACATGTATGAACGCGATGTGCCAAACGTCGCCGGCAATGTTCTCAATCCGATCAAACCAGAAGTGGGCGCAAATGGCGCATTCTGTGCGGCTGGGCAACTACGCTGCACTGCTCCGGAGTACTCAATCGTTAATTACTTGAATCGCCAGGTCAGTTCGACCTTGATGTTTGGATTCCGATCTGACTTTCTCGACGACAGGAAGGGACAGCGCACTGGGTTCGCCACGAAATATACTGAAAATACGTTCTATGTCACGAAATACATTGGCACCACTGTTATGTTTCGTCCTGAAATCCGTTTTGATCATTCGTGGGACTTGCTGGCTTACAACGACGGGAAGGCTAGAAATCAGCTCTTCTTCGGAATGGACTTGATCTACAAATTCTGAGCCGGCCCCCGGAGGAACTAAGTGAGACTTCTCGAAATTCAGTCGTCACCGAGAGGCGAATCTTCCGATTCGATCACCCTCACAAAAGTATTCATCGAGGCGTGCAAATCTGACAACGGCTCGATAGTTGTGGATACGTTGAACGTCTGGCACGAACGACTCCCGGAGTTCGACTACGAGGGAATTGGAGCGAAGTACAAAGCAGTGACGCACGCAACGATGACTGAGGCAGAATCCAACGTATGGAAGCGCATTCAATCGCTGATCCGACGTTTTCAGAACGCCGATCAAATCGTCCTAGGAACTCCAATGTGGAACTTTAGCCTGCCTTACAAGGTCAAACATTTGATTGATCTCGTAGCGCAACGAAACTATTTGTTTTCGTACGACGGTAAGCAGTACGGCCCTCTCTTGAAGGTGGAAAAGGCGGTAGCGGTATATACACGCGGTTCACGTTTCCTGGAGGGTACTCCTATACCGCCCTCGTTCGACCACCAGGCACCTTACCTAGACTTCTGGTTGCGACTTATTGGTGTTCGGGATCTTCGTAGCGTGATTGTTGACAACGCGTGGAATCGAGATCGTCAGGAATCGGAAATGAGCCTGGCGAAAAGCAGAGCGACTCTGGAACAACTGGTGGAGTGGTTTCTTAACTAGTAGCAGATCTATGTCCATTGGCGTGTTACGAACGCAACAAACGAGATTCATCCGTTTCACATCCATCAGGTGCATTTTCTTGTCTACGGACGGGCGGGAGCGCCCCTGCGCAGGCCTGAATGGATGGATACGGTAAATCTCGGACCCAATGAATCACTCGATCTCATCATGGAGTTTACAGACCCGATCATTCGCGGCGTCTCGGTATTCCACTGTCACCTCCTGAAGCACGAGGACAAAGGGATGATGGCCAAAATTCTTTTCGAATGACTCACCGGGGGCTCACCTCGTTTCCGAGAGAAGACCACACAAATGTCGAACAGTTAGTCGACTGTCATATGCATCAGGAGATTTTGTTGGAGCGTGATATTCCGAGTTTCCGCATGCGGGAATATAGGGTAGTGCGCTTAATTCCCAAGCGAGCTGCGGCGCCGTTCGGACCCATGATTACGCCGCGTGTCTGTTGCAGTGTCCTGCGAATGTGATCACGATTCAAATCTTCAAGAGTGATGGGTTCTTCCGGCGAGAGGACCTGTGTGCCCGATCCCAGTCGGGCCAGGGGGCAATAGAGAGTGCTACCGGAGGTCAGGATTACGCTGCATTCGATGAAGTTCTGCAGCTCTCGGATATTTCCCGGCCACGAATAAAAGGTGAGGCTGTCCATCACCTCCGCGCGAATCCTTTCGATTACTTTCTGCATTCGTGCGGAATATTTGGCCACAAAGTGTGTCACCAGCAAGGGGATGTCTTCTGCGCGGTCTCGTAGCGGCGGCACGGATATTGGGAACACATTGAGGCGGTAGTAGAGATCACTGCGAAACCGTTTTTCTGAAATAAGCCTACCCATGTCCCCATTGGTCGCCGCCACCAGGCGCACGTTTACGCGCTGCGTCTGCGTACTGCCTAA
>Ga0185299_10006071_pt1 | contig 13061 bp, 9 predicted proteins | sample PaiPotPPA55metaG_FD_128002 | JGI IMG/M metagenome (GOLD analysis project Ga0185299, IMG submission 128002) | Iron sulfur acid spring bacterial and archeal communities from Banff, Canada, to study Microbial Dark Matter (Phase II) - Paint Pots PPA... ...
AGAGCGGCGACCGATCGGAGACCTGCGGCAGCGAGCCATACTGCGACGGTACCACAAATTCCCAAATGGCTAGCAATCTGCTCATGCGTCCGCCATGTTATACTTTCCGAATAATGTACGCATCCGGACTACCGCTTTCTCACGGTGGACATGAGATCTCCCAAAAGCATTAAGCACAATGGACGGCTGGTCTCAGAGATTCTTGAATCGCATCGACGTTTTGTGCGCGGTGACGAAACCGGCGCTCGCGCCGATTTATCCGGGGCCGATCTCTCTCGTGTGAATCTCGAGCGAGAGAACCTCGATCTTGTCGATTTTCACGGCGCGAATCTTGACGGAGCCAATTTGCACGATGCCAGGCTTTCCTCCACGAACCTAAGTAAGGCCACACTTCGCGGCGCCGACCTGCGTAAAGCCGATTTAACTGAAGCTAATCTAAGCGGAGCCGATCTCAGCAAAGCCAAAGCGGGCGGGGCGGAGCTTTTCCGCGCTGACTTGCGCGGCGCCATTCTGCGCGGCGCAAATTTTGTAGCCTCAAATTTTCGATTGGCAGAAATTCGCGGCGCTGATTTTACAGGCGCTGATTTGAAAACGACGGTCCTTCGCGAGACGGACCTGGACGGCGTGGACCTTTCGGGTTTAGATCTGAGCACGACTTTACTTCCTCGCGGCTACAAGCATCCCACCCCTGCGAAAAGTTAAATGAAGAAGGGCGCAACTCGGAACTTGCCGTGGGTTTCGGTGGACGATTACAAACGTTCCACGGGCTGGGTTACTTCCGATCAGAGCGGCACTCATTCGCGCGCGTACTGCGAGATGCTGGAACGCGGCCAGATACTTTTTTTCCGCGAGCCGCCCTTCGACCTGCCGGCGGACGATCAGAAATTCCTGCTGGAGCAACAATGGTCCGAACTGCGCATGCATAAAAACGTTTCCTACCGTCCGAGCGAAGATATGTTGCGGGGAGTCTCGGGTGACCGCGAAACCACCGGCCGCCTGCATTCGATCATGCGCAACTATAGCGCGCAGGTGGCGCAGTTCCTTGGAAAATTTCTGACTCCTTACGCGGGCAAGTGGAACCTGGATTTCGCGAGTTTTCGGCCGCTTGAAGAAGAAGGCCGCGACCTGCCGCTGCATAAGCGTAATGACCTGCTGCACGTGGATGCTTTTCCCAGTCGCCCGACGCGAGGCGCCCGGATTTTGCGCGTCTTCACAAATCTAAATCCTAAGAAGCCGCGCGTCTGGCAGACGACCGAGGGTTTCGAGGTGCTGGCGCGGCGCTATGCTGGTGGGGCGGGACTGCAGGATATCGCTGAAGATAATTCCTTCTTAAGCCGCACGGTGCAGGATTTTGGCTCCAAGCTGGGTTTTGGCGTGATCGGACGAACGCCCTACGATATGTTCATGCTTCGCTTTCACGATTTCCTGAAGGAAAACTCGGAGTTTCAAGCGAATACACCGAAGACGCAACTGGAATTTCCGCCGCAGGCCACCTGGATGGTTTTCACGGATTGTGTGGCGCACGCAGTGATGTCCGGCCAATACGCTATTGAGCAGACATTTTTGATTCCTCCAAAGGTCTTGGTGGCGCCGGAAGTCGCGCCCTACCGCATACTGGGAAATATCGCCGGCCGCGCACTAATTTCGTGATTCAGCTCGTTCGAGTTCGATCCGTCGGGGGGGAAATGGCTGCTATTTATCCGCGAGAAATTCCGCAGGATCCTCGCCGAAGCCCACGGCCGCGCCTCTAACGGAGGTAGTCCGGCGGCGCGTTTCAATACCGAGGCGCTTGATTTTTTGGTTCAACGTGGAGAGCGGAACCTGAAAACGCTCGGCCGCTTCCGTCTGGTTCCAATTTGTGCGCTCGAGCATGTCCACAATGATCCGGCGCTCGACCTCTTCAAGGATTTGGAAGAGAGACGGCGAACTGCCGAAACCGCCAGCTTCGCCAGGCATAGGCGGCAAGAATTCGGCTAATTGCAGCCGAACGCCTTTGACGATCTCGCGAGTGCGCACGCTTTCCGGCAGCAGATCGGCATCCATGGATTCCTGAGTGGAAAGCACGATGGCGCGCTCGACAACGTTCTCAAGCTCGCGCACGTTTCCCGGCCAGTCGTAATCCATCAGCAGCTTCATCGCTCCGTGCGTAAATGCGCGCGGAGGCTTGCCGTTTTCCTGGCAGAACTGATCCAGGAAACGCTCGATGAGCAGCGGGATATCTTCTTTGCGCTCGCGCAGCGGAGGCAGATGCAACGAGATAACATTCAGCCGGTGGAACAAATCTTCGCGGAAACGGCCTTCGCGAACGAGTTTCATCAAATCTTCGTTGGATGCCGCAAGGATACGGACATCAACCTTAATCGTCTCAGTGCCGCCCAGACGCATGAATTCGCGCTCTTGAATTACGCGCAGGAGTTTGGCCTGGGTTTCCGGGCTGATGGTGGAAATCTCGTCGAAAAAGATAGTGCCCTGGTCGGCGACTTCAAAGAGTCCCTTCTTGGAAGCGATCGCGCTGGTGAAAGCGCCCTTCACATGGCCAAAAAGTTGGGACTCAAGAAGGTCCGCGGGAATCGAGCCGGTATTGATTGGGATAAATGCTTTGTCCGCCCGCGTGGAAGCGGAATGAATGGCTTTGGCGAATACTTCTTTACCGGTGCCGCTCTCACCCGAAATCAGGATGGTAGAACGCGACGGCGCGACCTGCGTAACAAGGTCCAGCACAGCCTGCATCTTCTCGCTCTTGCCGACGATGTTAGGAAAATTGTAGCGCTGCTTAAGGGCGCGTTTTAGCTGAACGTTTTCGTCCCGTAGCCTGCGGCCTTCGATGGCCAGCGATACCTGGGCGATCAGTTCGTCATTAGACCAGGGCTTGGTGATGAAGTCCTGGGCTCCGCCTTTGAAGGCCGCGCGAGCCATATCGATCGAGCCATACGCGGTAATTAAAATGATGGCAAGCTGCGGATCGCGCCGGCGAATCTCGCGGAGCAACTCGAGGCCGTTGCGATCCGGCAGGCTGACGTCAAGCAGCATCAAGTCGAACGGATGGTCTTCGAGCTGCTTGAGTCCGGCTTCGCCGGTTTCGGCAAGCGTCACCTGGAAACTTTCGGAGGTGAGGAGCGCTTCCAGACCTTCGCGAATTTCTACTTCATCATCAATAACAAGTATGGAGCCTTTAGGCATGAACCGCCTTCCTGGCTACGGGAAATTCTAGCCGGAAGGAAGTTCCCTTACCGGGCGTCGAGCGCACGTCAACCTTACCCGCGTGCTCTTTTATAATCCCATAGCTAACCGAAAGGCCTAACCCGGTGCCCCGTCCGGTGGCCTTTGTGGTAAAAAATGGATCGAAGATTCGGTGGAGATTTTCGGCCGGGATGCCCGAACCGGTATCGGTAACCTCGACTGCCACCGACCCGTTGTGCGCCCCGGTGCGAACTTCCAGCATACCGCCGCTCGGCATGGCATCGCGCGCGTTCATGAACAAGTTTAGAAAAACTTGCTGTAGGCGCGTCATCGAGCCAAGAACAGGCGGCAACTGTTCTGTATAGTTCTTAATCACGTTCACTTGCGCTGTCTTAAATGGGTGCTGAACCAGCGTCAAAGTTTCTTCCAACACGGAATTTAGATCCACCTCGACGAATTCCGCAGCGCCCGTGCGGGAGAAGTTCAGCAGATTATTGACTATTTCACTGGCCCGGAAGGTCTGCTTTACGATCCTCTCGATGGTCTTTTGACGCGGATCGCCCTCGGGAATCTGCTTCGCCAGCATCTGAATGTAATTCGAGATCACCGCCAGCGGTGTGTTCACTTCATGCGCTACGCCGGCAGCCAGCAAACCGAGCGAGGTGAGCTTCTCCGTCTGCACCATCTGCTCCTCGAGGCGCACGCGCTGGGTGATGTCGTCGAGGAGGATCAGTCTGCCTAGCCGGGCGCCGGTCTTTCCGACCAGCGGAGCAATCGAAGCGTTGATCACCAGCCGGCGGCCGCCCGGCGTATTCAATTGGAATTTATAAATTCCGGAAACGCGGTCGGCAGTGTAACGCGAGGAAATTTCGGCCACCAAATCCGGCGGAAGAACATCTTGAAGGCGCCGACGAAGCGCTTCGCGTCGCGGAATGGCCAACAAATTTTCGAGTTGCGGATTCCAGGACTCGATGCAATCCTCAAGATCGACTGTGAGCACACCGATATTCAATGATTCCACGATATTTTCGCTGAAATCCTTCAAACGCTCGATCTGCATGGCCTTCTGTTCGAGCGATTGATATAGGCGCGCGTTTTCAATGGCTATAGCGACGTAACCGGCGATAGTGGAGAGTAACTCGAGGTCGTCGCTCGAAAGATAATCGCCATCGACAGTCTTACCCAAACCGAGAATCGCCACGGTGCGGTCGCGAAAACGGCAAGCGATGAAATAGTTCAAGTCGAGTTCTTCGAGTGTGCGGCGAACCGATCCGGTTTCTTCCGCCGCCGCACGGGCAGACTCAAAAAACAAACAGCCGCGTTCCAGCGCTGGGCGCGAAGGATCCAGGAAAGTCAAATCGAGCGGGCCTTCCGGGCGAAGCCCCATCGACCGCGAGAGAACATACTGGCCTGCATGGGCGGGGTCTTCAAGGAACACAGCCAGGCGATCCACTAAGAGCGTCTGCGAAATCCGGTCGAGCACGGAGCCGACCAGGGGCTCGAGGCGCACTTCGTTTGTAAGGGCGCGTCCGAATTCAATGAGCGTGCGGCGGTAATCAAGTCGGTCACGATAGAAAAAACGGTCCAGGCGAGTCTGCATCCAGCCGCGCACAGGTTCAAACAAAAAGGCGGCGACCACAATCGCTATTACTCCGCCCGCGGGACCCGTAGGCCAGCGGGTATGAAACGTCTCGCCGATCAGCGCGATGCCGGCGAAATAAATGCCGACGATGGCGGCGGTAGCGAAGGTATAGGCAAGCCCGCGTTTGAAAATGATGTCAACATCCATCAACCGATATCGAATGATGGCGTAACCGAAACAAAGAGGAATCAGGGCCAGTGAAAAAACCGAGAGCTTCATCCAGGGCGCCGGAACCACACCAAGGATGTACGGCACGATGTAGAACATCAGAAAGGGGAGCGAGCCGGCAAACGTCCCACCGGTGACCCACTTTAATTGCTGCCGCAAAACGCCACTCGGCGCCCGGCGATAACTGAACAGGAAGATCGTGGCAGCGAGCAGAAAATAGATTCCGAGATTTGCCTGCTCCACTTTGTCGAGCCAGTATCGCGTGCTGAATGCCGGCAAAAAATCCAACGTGCCGGTGGCGATAAAGATATGCAGAGTTAGAAGCGCGGCGGGCAGCGCATAGACGGCGGCCAACTTGGGCCACAAAGTGCCGCGACGCTCCGGAAATACCAGCGCGAAATGAACCAGCAGCGCGGGCTGCAAGAGTAGCGCGACAACATTGGCCCAATAGATCGTGTAGTCGAAAGAATTCAACTTGCCGGTGTAATGAAAGCTGTAAAGAATGAACGAGGCCAGGCAAAAAACGTAGAAATGAATCGCGCGTGGAGCGTTCCAGCGGCGGACGAATATAAACAGGCCGATAAAAATATAGAGAAGCGCGGTAATACGCAGATAATTTTCGATCGAAGACGAAGTATCCTGCGGAGCGGTCACCAGGGGGGTCTCAAATCCGGCCTCGCCACGGTGCATCTTGTAGCGAACTTCGGTCCACGGGCCCACGCGAAACAGAACCCGGGTAACGTCCGCAGCTCGGCGTATTTGGAAGCCGCGTACGGACTCGACGACATCCCCTTGTTTGATGCCGGCCTTGGAGGCTGGCGAGTCCGGAACTACGTGCCACGCCACTACGCCTTGCTGCGTGTCCAGCCAAGTGACCCCGTCATCGGGAAGAACAAACCGGGAGCGCTGCTGAAAGTTTAGGAAAGCAAAGACGATGGCGGATAGCGTGAGGAGCGCCAGGAGCACTGCGCCAAGTCGCATTCGGAGACTATCATTCATCCAGCTACACCCGTGACTCAGACACAAACAACTAGTGATGCTAGCACGTCAACTTCCACGGTGTTATGAATTCTAATAAGCCTATCCGCCACAGAATGAATGTCTTACGGAACGCTCTATTGAAAGATATCCTAACAATCCTGTTTGTGGAAGACACCTTCCCGATTCCGGTACGCCTCAAATGCGGCTAAAACTGAAAACTTAGACCGCCGCGAAGGTACCGATAGGTAGGAATAAGTACGACTCGCCCATCGCCGGTTGTTAAGGGTACATAACCCTGCGCGAGAAGGTTACCGCAGTCGGCCAGAAGCTCAGGGTGACCTGGAATGAAGCTCGGCAGCGGCTGATGAATTCCTATACTCAAGTAAGGGTCGAGGTGGTAGAGGGACTGCCCGTAAGGATCCATGGCTGACACCACCGGGCCGTTAATCCACTTATATCCGGCTGTGAGCTTGGTTCCTACGCGCGGGACTTTCGCTGTTACATGAACTCCAGCACTTTGGCGATACCGAGTGGCCAACTGATTTCGCAAGGCCACCTCCGCGGGATCCTCAATCGGCGACAATGCTCCCGCATACTCGTAAATGACGGTGGCGCTTACATTGTCTGAAAATCTCTGATGATAGGCGACGCGCGTTCCCAGCGAGCTTGATTCGCCGGCGTCATACGCAAAAACATTCGAGAAGAAATCCTGCAAATAGTCGGGCCCGGTGACGGATCCGTGCCCGAATACCGCTGTGTGAGTGGAGCGATCGTTGAACAAAGCGATGGTCACACTGGCGTCTTTGTTAAATGAGTGCTCGATAGCCAATTCCTCGTGCAAACCATTCTCGAGCACGGAATGCCTATCGCGCATCAGAAGTATCGGAAATTGATCGAGTGTGTTTAGGGCCGACTGTAACGCGCTTTGATCGCCTGCAGAGTCTTGCCAACCGTTCGCGGCAACCAAGACCGAAGCCTGCCATGCGGGATTCAGTTGCAGGGCAACCTGTGCGCGCGGCCGCACGCCCGAAGTGGTGCCCGCAAGGCCTGCCATCACGAAGTCAGAGCCATAACGAATGCTCACGCTGTCACCGACATTGAACGAATTGTCGTAGGACATCCGCATTCCGCGGAAGATCGGCCCATCAGGTCCAAGTTGGGTTTCTCGAAGCAAGAGCGTGGCTACCGGGCCTACACCGGGTTTCCCAGACGGAAGCCATTGAGTTGCAAGCCCGCCCGAATATGAACCGCTTTCATAGCTGAATTGGCTGGCTATCAACAGCTGCTGGTTTCCGCCCAGGCTAACGTCATACACCATAGCGGTACCAGGGGAATCAGCGGGGTTCGAGACTGATCCCGGATGATCGGATCCCGAGGTTAGTTCAAAGCGCATTCGTCCTTCTTCGGACCGTGCTGTTTCGAACTGAGTCGGTGCCGCGCCGAGAATCACATCATCGTCTTCCCACCGCAAGACGGGCCGCGTCGCAGCTGAGCTTCGTAGAACCCAGGCCCATTCATCCGCGCTGACTTGCTGGTCCGGCTGCCTTCGTAGTTTTTCCAGCGACGAAAACACAGATCCCAGCACGATTTCGAGCACAGTCGTGTGCTCGTCATTTACCAGAATGTGATCCTCAATTACAGGCAGGAAACCCGCCAGTGTGACTTTGATCGAATAAGTGCCCGAAGGAAGCAGGCTGGTGGAAAATCGCCCTCGGTCGTTGGTTAGGAGTTCAAAGGTAGACAGCTTGAAAAGTTGATCCGAAGTAACCGATATCGTGGCGCCCATTTGAGGCGTCCCAGTCGAATCGAGCACTACACCGGAAATCTTGCCGGAATTTGGCGCGCTCCACGCCGGCAGAGCCAGCAGGCTCAGAAATACGCCGAGCAAAAATAGGCGAATCATTCGCAAACTCACGAGTTCACCTCGCGTGTGGTGCAGTTCCGGCGCTTGCTTTCACTGTAAAATCCATCGCCGGAGTAATTGTTTGCTTCGTTAAATTATCCGTAACCGCGACTTCCAGTTTGTACGCACCGGGAGGCAGCGAGCCCAGAGTAATAATGTTCTCCAACGTCAATTCCTCGCCGTGCTCCGGTAATTTGTCCCTGGGAATGTCGAACTTCAAAACCGGTTCGGTAGTCTTCTCTTTCATCACGCGATACTGCACCGTGGCGTCTGACTTATGAGTCTGATCATCCACTTTCAAATTGTAAACTTGAAGGAATACGCCCATTCCTTCCGCGGCCGCAAACGACGCGTCTAGCTTCGGCCTCACCTTTACATCACCCAGTACGAATTGGCCGAGCCCGATATCTTTTGACGAAACAGGCAGAATTTGATCCGCGAGAATGAGCGAGCTTGATGACAGATGATCGTCTTCGAATCGCGGCACGGCCAAACGAGTGTTCACCACGCCAACATTTCCGTTGTTCACATCCTTCAGCACGATATCGAGCCGGTATAGGCCGGGGCTCAAAGGCACGGCTTTCTGGTAGATCGATGGTACAGCCTTAGCCTGTTGCAGCAAGCTGGCCGGAACGTCGCGTTTCACCGTATCTTCAAAGGTCTGCACGATGCGGCCGCTCAAAGTGCTAATGCGCGCGAAAAGATTCACCGTCGCGGAATCTACGCCCTGCTTTTCCTGAAAGCTCAATTGGCTTGTGGGAATCTGGACGGTAATCGGAACGAGAACCGTATCGGAAGTGATGCGCAGGAAGTAAAAACGGTAATCAAATTTCACCTGATCACGCACCAGACGTGAAGTTACTACAGCCTCAAGATCCTTAAATTTAACAGGAGGAGCCTGTTGGATCTTCGCGTAAAGACTAAGCCGACTAAATTCATTCATCGTTTCGGGCGTCAGCCCACCGACAGGCGCAGCATCGTGCGTACCGTCGGTATTATTGAAACGGCTGGTCTTGCTGGCCAAACCCATGGACTCCATCTGCGTGAGTCCGGCGCCAGGAACCATCAGAAGCGCGTCCTTCTCGCTTGGATCCGTGGTCAGTTTGTATTCGCCGCTCATCGTGGGATCTACGAATTCAAGCTCGACGTTCTCGCCTATGCCTTCAAGATAGCGATAACGCCAATCCTCAAAAGGATAGGTCGAAGTCTCCCCGCCGCCTTCAGACGACGGCCGATTGTAGCTGCCACCCGAAGGATGCGACTCAATTTCATCCGGTGGTCCCCACATGATGTAAATGCGGCCGCGGTCGGCTTTCCAGCCGGGAATACCAGACGAGAAGTGTTCGTTGACGTAAGCTATCCGGCGATAGTGCTCTTCCTTAAAAGTGTTGTCGGCGGAATCGGGGTCGGGGTTGCGGCGCTGCCAAAATTGCTCGATAAACTGCTCGCGCTCTTCGTTGGTTGCGAGATGAAGGAATGCGCTACGCTCTTCCGGGGATATGATATAAACGACATCCTCGTCCAGCCACTTCTTATATTGGGAATCTAGTTCCTTCTTGAGTTCCTTGTCGCTTTTGGCTCGTTGCTTGGCCTTTTTCGCCGAGTTCTGGTCAGACGGAGGATTCTGAGGGCTTTGAGCTTCTCCCTGAGCGTAGGCTATCGGGACACAACCTAGGCCTGCAGCTAAAATACCAACAAGAAACACCCTTGCACCACGGCCCATAATTAACCTTTTTCCCCTATTTGGTTAGAAATTCTAACCTGTCCCAAGGTACAGGTCAACGTCAGTTTCCGGACACGTATACGGGTATGAGCACGTTAATCCAAACGGGGTTGCCTGTCCTTTTTGTGATAGTCTGCCTTATCCGCATCAACGCTATTTCTTTCCAGCTTGAATGCATCTAAAATAGGCCAGCAGGCACACGCCCAGACTGACCGCACTTGTGACCGAGCTGAAGTCGGTCGCTCGCAGTAGTGGGTACTGTGGCCCTCGCACGAAGCCGAAGAGAAGCGCAGAACTCCGAAAATTGGTATATGGAACTCTCCTTATCTCTTCAGTCTCGTCTAATCCCGGAAACATTCTGGCTCCGCCGGACGTATGGACTAGTGAGCGGACCGTCCCGCCCGTAAGGTGAGGGGCCTAGAGGCTAAAGCAATGAAGACGTGGCAAAAAGTAGGAATCGGTGTGGGTGCCGTAGTGATCCTGGGCAGCATATCGTGGTACAGCATCTATCAGTCGAATAAGGGTGTTGTCACGGTCCAGAGCGGCAAGGTCGTCAAACAGGATTTGGTTTCGATCGTAACGGCCTCCGGAGAGGTCCGGCCCAAGAATTACACAAACGTCCTAGGGGAAGGGATCGGGAAGATAACGGACATAGTGGTGAAGGAAGGAGACCACGTAAAGCGAGGCGACATCCTGCTGCACCTGGAAAACATCCAGCCGGCCGCGGATGTTCAAGCCCAGGAGGCCAGCATTAGCTCTACCGAAGCGGGCATGCGTGTGGCCGCAGCAAGTTACGATTCGGCAGTCGCTACCCTCGCCCAGCGCCAGGCAGACCTGGAAAAGGCTAAGTTTGATTGGCAGCGCACCCAGGAGCTCTATAAGAGTCAGCTCATATCGAAGCAGGAGTTCGATGCAAACAAAGCCACTTTCGACAGCGCGTCGGCGGCTCTAAATGCGGCTAAGGCCCAGGTTGAACAAGCGCGCGCCGCCCGCGACCAGGCACGTGAGAATATGAGTCAGAACCAGGCTGTGCTGAAGCATACAAAGGACATCCTGCGCAAGACTACCTACACGGCGCCGATCGATGGCATTGTTAGCTACATCGCGGTGCGCGTCGGTGAAAACGTCGTACCTGGCATCCAGAACGCCGTAGGCAGTAACCTGATGACCATTTCCGACATGAGCATTGTCACCGCCGAGGTCAAAGTCGACGAAACCGATATTACTAACGTTCGCGAGGGCCAGCCTGCCGAAGTGACTATAGACGCGATTCCCGGCAAAACATTCAAAGGCCACGTGACTCAAGTTGGCGAGCTCGCCATTCTTCGTTCGTCGGGACAGGCTGCCACTACCCAGACTACCGCCAATACGCAGGAGGCTCGCGACTTCAAGGTCGTGGTAACTGTGGACAATCCGCCCGATTCGCTGCGCCCCGGTTTGTCGGCCACGGCTAGGATTCAGATAGAGCAGAAGAAAGATGTCCTGACCATTCCGATTCAGGCTCTGGCTGTGCGAACTCAACGAGAAATCGACGAAGCCGCGCTCGGAAAAAATGGCAGTAGCGTTACCCTGGCGGCCTCCAAGCCGACGTCCGGCACAAATACCGGAGCAGGTGCTCAAAAGACCGATGTTCAAGGCGTATTCGTAATTCGCGGCAAGAAGGCCGAATTCGTTCCGGTGCAAACCGGCGTAGCAGGGGTAACTGACATTGAGGTTACCACCGGCTTGAAAGATGGCGACGTAATCGTCACCGGAAGCTATAAGGCGCTTCGCACCCTCCGTCCAGGCGCTCCGATCAAAGTGGATAATTCCGAACCTAAGAAAGAAGAATCTTCGGCTAGCTAAAGTTGAATCCAGGAGTACATTGACCGTGGCTGTCGGAGAAATTATCGTTCCGCAAAGTTACCGCAAAGACCTCGTAGATGCCGGTATTGTCATTCAGACCGATGATCTCTGGAAGACCTACGAAATGGGTGCTGAGAAGTTGCACGCACTCCGCGGCGTCAGCATAGAAATTCACAAGGGCGAGTACGTCGCGATCATGGGCCCGTCCGGGTCGGGAAAATCCACGCTGATGAATTTGATTGGCTGCCTCGATACTCCCACAAAGGGCAGTTACTGGCTGGCTGGCCGGCTAGTTAGCCAGCTCGATGATGATGAGCTAGCTTACATTCGCAACAAAGAGATTGGATTCGTCTTCCAGACCTTCAATTTGCTTGCGCGCGCAACTTCTCTCCACAACGTCGAGTTGCCCATGATTTACAACGGTACGCCCTCCGAAGAACGCCTCGGACGCGCAAAAAAGGCCCTGAGCCAAGTGGATCTCGCCGATCGCATGATGCACAAACCAAACGAACTGTCGGGAGGGCAGCGCCAACGCGTAGCTATCGCCAGGGCGCTGGTCAACAATCCTTCTATCCTGCTTGCAGACGAGCCCACCGGTAATCTGGACTCCCAGACAGGAGAAGAAATTATGGCGCTCTTTGCGCGCCTGCACGAACAAGGCAATACGATCATCCTCGTGACGCATGAACCGGACATCGCTGCAAATGCGCACCGCGTGATCCGCCTGCGCGATGGCAAAATCGAACGAGACGAGCGTACCCGCTGAAGACAGAGACAGGGCACGACTAATTTGTGGTCACCCTGATGAGCACAGGAGCGGACGGCAAGGGATCTTCGTTTCAAGAAACTACCTACTCCCGGAAGAAATAATCTTAAAAAGGAGGATGTTATGTCAGAAACCGTAAAACCAATCCCTGAAGGGTTCCACACAGTCACGCCTCAACTCGTATGCGGCAACGCTTTGCAGGCGCTGGAGTTTTACAAAAACGCGCTGGGCGCCGAGATTCTTCACGTTGCCAAAGACGATAGCGGAAAAGTGATGCATGCGGATTTCAAAGTCGGCGATTCAATGGTCATGTTGAGCGATGAATTCCCCGATTATCATTGCCTCTCCCCTCGTTCGCTGGGTGGCACCGGTGTGACTCTGCATATCTATACACCCGACGCCGACGCCGCTTTTGCGAAAGCGGTGAATGCGGGGGCCAAAGTCACCATGCCGATCATGGATGCATTTTGGGGAGACCGCTACGGCCAGGTGGAAGATCCCTACGGGCATAGGTGGTCTATCGCCACACGCAAGCGCATACCCGCGGAGGAAGAAATACGTTCGGCTATGAAAGCATTCGCTGCAAAATCGAAAGAAAAATCCGCAGGCGGATAAAACTTTTCGCGAATGACGATTAGCCGGAAAAGAAATTGCGGGCGAGGAAGAGTGCGTTGGCTGGCCGCTCGGCCAGCCGGCGCATGAACCAGGGGAACCAGAACGAGCCGTACGAAATCAGCACGTTGCAGCGGTACCCTTCTTGCACCAGGCGAAGCTGCTCCGCGCGCTGAATGCCATAAAGCATTTGGAATTCCAGCTGGTGCTTCTTAACGCCTTGCGCTGTGGCCCATTCGAT
>Ga0185299_10006076_pt1 | contig 13047 bp, 8 predicted proteins | sample PaiPotPPA55metaG_FD_128002 | JGI IMG/M metagenome (GOLD analysis project Ga0185299, IMG submission 128002) | Iron sulfur acid spring bacterial and archeal communities from Banff, Canada, to study Microbial Dark Matter (Phase II) - Paint Pots PPA... ...
CCCGCTAAACTATTCTAATTAAAGTACTTAGCTCCATCATCTACATGAATAAGGACTTAGCTGGTGTTTCTGCGATTTGGCGTGCACTTTCGAAGGTACGGTGGCTGCGCTTTTAACTGCTTATTGTCCACTTATCGTCTACTTGTCGCCTACTTGTCGCCTACTTGTCGCCTACTTGTCGCCTACTTGTCAAAGAGCCGCCGAAGATGGTTTTGCGGCGGATGATGGGTCCGTCTCTGGAGACGGGTGCAGTTTTCGATGCTGCACTGTCGGGGAATTATTGCGCGATTGCGATTCGCATGTCTGTGATGGCGGTACAAGAAAAATGTGATGAAAAAGGTCTGGGAGCTGCCTCTGGGCACCGCAATGTTAGGTGTTGGCAGTTCGGCAGGCCACTTCTCAAAAAGCGTGAGAAGCCACCCGCCACTAAAGCCGCAGAGTCCCGCTAGGGAGGAAACCCTTGTGGGAATCCGCCGCACACCCCTGTCCATCTGCCTAGAACTCATACCGCAACGCAAACTGCATCACGCGCGGTTGCGTCAGCAGGCTGGTGTACGCTCCGAAATTGGTCGACTGCTGCGCAAGCGACGTCAGCAGCGCCGACGATCCTACCGACTGAGCATTGAATCGCGTGAGGTTCGGCACGTTAAAAACATCCCACCGGAATTGCACGCTGTGAGTTTCCCGATAGGGCATCTTCCAATTCTTGTATAGACTCATATCCAAGTCGGCGTAACCGTTCCCACGCAGCACGTTGCGCGAGCCGACCCCGCCCGGAAGGGGCAATGTGAAGTCCTGCTGTGCCGCGGCGGGATCGGCAAAGAGGTCGACACGGCCGGCTCTCTTGTAGGTGCCGGTCTGGGGTTTCGCCGTCATCTGACCGATCCCGGTCAGGAACCAGTCTGTCGGCCAGCGTTGGCCACCGTCGATGCTGAACGGGAATCCGCTGGTCCAGCGGGCGACTCCGGAAGTTGACCACCCGCCAATGACAGCGTCCAACACACCACGGGCACTGCCGGCAAAGGCGCGACCTTTGCCCACGGGCAGTTCTGCAACCCAGTTGAGGTTGAACTGGTGGGTCGTATCAAAGTCGGAGACGGCGCGAGCGAGATTCGGAGAAAACGCATTGGCGATGCGCGTTCCCACCAGGCCGACGTTCTGGTAGCCATACACCGAGAATCCGACACGCGACGCCGCCGACGTGATGTCAATGGACTTCGACCAGGTGTAGTTGAAGTCAAACTGGAATCCGTGGCTCACCTGCTTTCTGAGATTCAGTTGCAGCGCGTGGTAGCTGGAATTGCCCATCGAACTCCATCCGTAGGCGGAAAAAGCCTGGTTGTTCAGGTAATCACCGATCCCGCCGCCAAAAGGTGACGCAAGGGTTCCGGCTCCCGAGGCGGTACAGCCTGGCTTGGCGCAGAACGAGTAGTAGTGGCCCTGGTCATCTCCCAGTCCCTCATACACATCAACATCCGCAATTCCAACGATCTCGTCGCCGATCACCGAAACACCTGGGTTGTAGTAGAGATTAAATACTTCCTGAATCAGACTATCTGTGGGGTTGTTCGACGGGACGAAGCCGGTTCCAAAATTGTCCGTATAATGCGTCGCGCCCGCTGGAAGTTTAGGCAGCATGTCAATCCAGTACTGAGCGGTGGGGCCAAGCGCCCTGGGACCAGACCCTCCGGCAGTCACACTCGCGATATCCGACGCGCGCCCCGCACAGGGTCCGCTAGTCGGGGGGGTGGCAATGATGACGGCTTGGTAAAAGTTGGCGCTGCCTCCACAAGCGAGATTGTCCGTCGCGATCCTTCTCGCGAGGTTCGACAAGGCTGATGCCGCCGTGTAGTAGTCGATTCCCGAAATCGGATCCTTGATATTCAGTGGCTGAGTCAGATCGCGCTGCGTGAGCAGATCGCGTCCGAAACGGCCTACATACGATACCTGCAATGAGAACCGGTGGGGCAGCTCGCGTCCGATCGAGAAATCCGCGGTATAGGCATGCGGCGTCTTCAGCGTGTTGTCATTGCCCCACAGGTTGGCCTCAGAGTTAAACGGAATGGTCTGGGGGAAACCGGGCGGCTGCAGTGGCGGCTGCAGGAATGGAAAGTTATTGATGTTGTTTGCCGGAATCGCGTTGATGCCTTTGATTCGAGGCAGGTCTTCGGCGCTCGTGACACCAGACGTACAGCAAGCATTCTGGAGCGTGATGGAGTAGCCGGCGGCGCCGATCTGATCGAAGCTGTTGATGAGCGCGAATCCCGCGCGGTCGTACACGCGGCTGAAGCCCGCGCGGATGACGGTCTTGTCGTTGTCGCCAAAGATTCTCTTCAAGGGTCCGGAATCGAATCGCGGCGAGTAAGCGATCGAGATTCGCGGCGACCAGTCCGTCTTTTCCAGGGGATAGAACCCGGGACCGTTATTCGCCGGACCACTCGGACTGAAAACAATTGACGGCATCCCGGTCGAGTAGCCAATCCCCTGGCTCATGTTTTTGACGTTTTGCGCGAACTGCGTTCCCAGGCCAAATGAAGTAGACGCTTGGAAACCGTTGGTCTCCCAGGGTGCCGGAAAGAACGACCAGCGCAATCCGTAAGTCAGCGTGAGATTCGGTTTGATGCGCCAGGCGTCCTGGCCGTAAAACTCGTACGAATCGAGGCCATAGCGTCGGTTAACGGGGGCGCCACAAGTTCCGCCAGGACACGAAGATCCCGGCACCACGTTGCCATTCTTGTCCAGGTTGTAGTTGGCGACCACGTCCGAGATCATCCCGTACAGGGACAGCAAAGGACGATCGTACTGGGTTGCCGTCACGGGTTCTGGTGCAGTGCCCGCCGGAAAGCCGGGAACAATGAGATTCGGATGCGCAGCCCCATTCATGGGATCCAGCGTGCTCGTTGTACCTGCAAAACCAATCGGAGAGGTCCAGTTCGTTGTCCCAAGGGCGAGATTATTGGAGTGCAAGAAGCTGGTACGCGGATTCCGGGCGATTTTGATCGACGCTCCAAATTGAAACGAGTGAGTGCCCTTGGTCCACGAGAAATCGTCCACAAAATTGTGTAGCGGCAGCTGGAAATTGTGACTGAACGTGATCCCCTGATCCAATCCCAGGAACTGGTTCCACTGCTGGTTGGTGTTGCCGATAACCCCAAAGCTTTGCCGCGTATACCCCCAATGGAAAGAATTGACCATGGTTGGGCTGAGAACAGCCGTGTACCCGAGGGCAAATCCTTTGCTGTGGTCGGCAGTTGTTTGCATGGGAGCGCTCGGGTTTAACTCCCCAGGCAGGATCTGGAACTTGCCCGGCAAGAAGGGAGCTCCGGGATTGCGCAGATCATTCACATTCCCGCGCCAAAACAGAGTGTGCTTGCCGTCCGCGGTGAGGTGGTAATCGAGACGCGCAATGAATACGTCGTTATCAAGCTTGGTGGGTGCGCGGAAAACATAGCCGGCATAATTCAGCCCGTCTCCCGCCGAAAGATCGTTGGTCGGTGTCTGACCAGTACAGAAAGTCCGGTCGAGATAGCCGGTGTGATTCTTCGGGTCGAGCATGTAGGGCTGATCAATGCCAATGCCCTTGGGATCGAGGTTCGTCAGATCCATGGGAGAGAGAGTTTGGATTGCGATGCTGGTTGGATCGTTGGGGTTCTTGAGATATTGATAGTTGAGATAGCCCTGGCACATGGAGGGCGTAGGTATCACTCGTTCGGCGCGTTGTTCCTCCCGCTCGCGGGTGCCCTCATAGTTGGCAAAGAAGAACAGCCGGTCTTTTTGAATCGGCCCCCCGACCGCTGCGCCGAAGATATTTCGATTGAGCTGCAGAGGCTTATTCGGCAACCCTGTATTTTGTTCCGATTGCTTGACGAGATAGTCATTGGCGCTGGTGATTGTATTCCGCAGGTCTTCATAGACGGATCCGTGAAACATGTTTGTGCCGCTCTTGGTCACCAGCGCGACTTGCGCGCCTGAACCCTGCCCCTGGTCAGCCCCATAATTCGTCGTGGTTACGCGGAATTCCTGAACCGAATCCTGGGTCACGGGGAGCACCGACGTAAAGGCATATCCATTGGACTGATCGTTCACGTCGACGTTGTCGAGTGTGACATTGCTCTGATCGCTTCGGGCTCCGTTCACAGCGCCATTGCGCGTGTCCTGGTCCTTGTCTCCGATGCGATTGCCCGTGTACGCAACTCCGGCTTGCAGGCTCAGGAGGTCGGGAACATTCCGGCCCTCCAGAGGAATATCCTGCACTTGGGTTTGGTTGAAGGAATTGCCGAGGGACGCATCGACCATGTCGATGGCCGGGGCCTCTGACGTCACCGTCAGAATTTCGGTCGCCGCGCCAACCTTCAGCTGAACGTTGGCCGTCGCAGGCGTATTCACCAGAAGGACGAGACTCTTCTGTTCATAACCGCGGAAGCCAGCCGCCTTCACTGTTAGGGTGTAGCTTCCGGGAGGGACAAGAAGGAACTGGTACTCGCCTTGATTTCCGGTCGTCACGGTGCGCTCGGTCCGCGATTCCGCGTTGGCGAGAACAACATTTGCACCGGTGACGGCCTTCCCGTCGGGATCCGTCACCGTCCCTCGAAGCGAAGTGGTCGCTTGGGTCCAGGCCACACTTGCCGCGAGCAGCATTCCGACCAGCATACTCGTCATGCGCTTCCACGAAGGCGTGTAATACGCCACAGCAACGAATCCGGAGCGGATCATGTGTGCCTCCAAATTTTTGTTCCGGGCTTTAGGCTCGCCGAAACGAGAATGAACGTTACTAGAATTTCGGAAGGTTAGAACGACAGCAGGTCGCTGTCAAGACAGAAGTTCGGATCGACGGGATGTGCCCCAGGTTCGCGCGCACATGCCGCCGATATCCCGCCTCCGCCTTGACCCCGCCTCCGCCTTGACCCCGCCTCAATTGGCCTACTAGACTCCGACTGGGTGCTCCATGCGCAAACTAATCTGGGTTCTGTGGATTGCCGCCGCATTCTCCGGCGCGGCGCGGGCTGACGAAGGTCATCATCACGAGGAACTCACGCAGGAACAACTGGGCACGGTGCATTTTCCCGTGTCGTGTACTCCGGAGGCGCAGAAGACATTCGAAAAGGGTGTCGCGCTGCTGCATTCGTTCTGGTACGAAGAGTCGGAGAAGGCTTTTCTCGACGTCGAACAGCAGGACCCGAAGTGCGCCATGGCGTACTGGGGCGAGTCCATGAGCCTGTGGCATCAGCTCTGGAATCGGCCGGACGCGCCAACCATCAAGCGGGCCTCGGCGGAATTGAAGAAGGCTGGCAAGATGAAGGCCGGGACGACTGACCGCGAGCGCGATTACATCCTGGCCCTGAAGGCGTTCTATTCCAACAGCAAGAAAGCGGACCACGAAGCGCGAGCCCGGGCTTACTCCGCAGCCATGGAGAAGGTGTACCGGAAGTATCCGGACGACCACGAGGCGGCTGCTTTTTATGCGCTCTCGCTGCTGGCGGCCGAGCCCGACAACGACACCACGTTTGCCAACCGCAAGCAGGCGGGGGCGATCCTGGAGAAGCTGTTCGCCGCCGAGCCTAATCATCCCGGAGTTGTGCATTACCTGATCCACAGCTATGACAAGCCCCAACTGGCGCAACTCGGATTGCCCGCCGCTCGCCGATACGCGCAGATCGCTCCTGCCGCTCCGCATGCGCTGCACATGCCGTCGCATATCTTTGCTCGACTCGGACTCTGGCAGGACGACATCAATTCGAATTTGGCGTCCATCGCGGCGACGCGCAAGACGGCGGCGATGCACATGGGCGGCGAAGGTCACCAGTTCCACGCCATGGATTTCCTCGTGTCCGCCTATATGCAGAGTGGACGGGAGGCCGATGCCCTCAAAGTGATCGAAGAAGTGAAAGCCATGCCGGCGATGAAAGATATGTACGGAACGGGATACAATCCTCGGGTCTACGCCCTGGTCGCGTTTCCCGCCCGCTACGCGTTGGAGATGCATCACTGGGCCGAGGCAGCTTCTTTGACGCCGGTTCCCGAGGCGTGGGCTGGGGATGCTTCCATTACCTACTGGGCGCGGGCGATCGGCGCGGCCCGCAGTGGGAACGTCGCGCAGGCACGCACTGATATCGAACACATTGACGCCATTCACAAAACTCTTCTCGATCAGAAGAAGAAAAGCTTTGCCGAGGCCGTAGATCAGGATCGGAAGGAAGCGGCGGCGTGGCTGGATCATGCGCAGGGCAAGAACGATGATGCCATTGCGGCTTTGCGTGCGATTGCCGAAAAGCAGGAATCGTCCGGAGACGAATCCGATGGCGGAATACCTGCCCGGGAGATGCTCGCCGACATGCTGCTCGAGATGAAGCGCCCGGAGCAGGCTCTCGCAGAATATAAGACTGGTTTGAAATTCTTCCCGAATCGCTTCAATAGCCTGTATGGCGCAGCCCAGGCGGCGGAGATGGCGGGACAAGCTTCCGAGGCAACGGAGTATTACGCCGTGCTGGTCAAAACTTGTGAAGGGTCGAGTTCGGAGCGTCCGGAACTGGCGAAGGCGAAGCAGGCGGTGGTAGCGCTGAAGTAGGACTTACTTTTCGATTCTCTGCAGGCGAAACAGCAGCGTTCCCCATCCCAGCTTGGCGCGCATTTGCACCGGCGTGTGGCTTGGGTCCTCCGAATACCATACCCATACTTTGCCCTTGGACTTTAGCGGGCCGGAGGTGGCTTCGGCCGTAACCAGAACGGCAGGGAATGCTCCGGCCGGCACTTTGATCTGCTCGCGCTTGTCCACGGTGGCGCGGACGATCGTCGTCTTCCCGTCGCTGATCGGGAACTCGTAGCTGGCGCCCGGTTGCAGCGGCAGCGACTGCAGGTAGTAGAAGCCGGTAATGACGTCGGTGGCGCAGCCGGCAAGATCGTTCTCGACGTGCTTGGTTTCGCCGGTCTTCAGGTTCTTTTCATCGAGCGTGCTTTTTTTGCGCGAGTAATCGAAGTGGATCGACGTCTCGCGCTTGTGCGCGCCTTCTTCACTGTGCTTGAAGATCGAGAGCGAGCAGAACGTCCGGGGGTCGAAGCGCGATTCGAAACGGTCGTGCACGGGAAAGATGACGTTAACGACTCCCGAGGATTCGGCGGACGCGGTGACTTTGCGTTCGCTTCCAGCCGCGTCCATTTTCATGACTGCGGTCCCGGCGGTGATCAGATGCCACTCCACCGAATACACGTAGCTCCGTCCATCGGGAAAAGTATAGTTAGGACGCGGAGACGCGATCTGGACGGGAGCGGGGCCGATCGTTGTTGTTGCCGTGGACGGGGATTGCTGCGCCGACAACATGGTCGCGATCAGGACGATCGGGGCCACAGGACGAACGAGACGTCTTTCGCGGCCTCCCAGGGCGATCGCCATAAGTAAACGGCAGACTACCACACCAGCTTGACGATCAGCTTGACGATGAGGACAGCCAGCACGACCGCGCATCCAATGCTTGCCTGGTATTCGCGGTGCTTCCAGTAGCGTGCCGAAGAGTACGCACTCTGCTGGCTGCCGTATGGAGTAAGCCGCGGCAACATGCGCGGCACGTGGTGGGCATAGTCGTCGTACTCGGGGAACGTCTGACGCAGGTAACGTTCTTCGCCGGCGATGACCGGAACATAAATTACGGCGAACATCAGGAGCATGACCGCGACGATCCACCAACTGCGCGCCGCGATAGCGAAGCCGGCGGCAAGCATTAATGAGCCGAGGTACAGAGGATTGCGAGTGTAGGCATAGGGGCCGCTGATGGTGAGCTGCTTGTCTTTTTGCACGTGCCCGGAAGCCAGTCCGCGCAAGACTAGCCCGGGAAGCAACACCAGGGTGCCCGCGATCAGCGAAGTTCGTGTTGGCTGCGCCAGCCAGATGTAGACAACTGCAAAAATAAATCCCAGCGGCACGCGGATGCGACGGGCCACGCGCGACCAGGTGTCGACGGTAGTTGGCGAGGGTGGCGACCCGGGTTGTGATACTTCATTCACTTTCGTCATTCACTCTGGTTCTGCAAGACGAGTTTCTGCGATAGGACTCTGCAACAGCTTCCGGGTCGCCGCGACGACTTCGCCGACAGTGATTTCGAGCAAACCTTGCTCTGGCTCGCGGTGCCGGGTGTGATCGGTCATACTGCTGGCGCTTCGCAGCACAATCGATCGCGTTCCGAAGGGGCCGTTGCGCGCCGGATTTGTCGGACCAAAAATTGCCACCACCGGAATTTTCAAGGCGGCCGCCAGGTGCATCGGCCCGGTATCGCCGCCGATGAGGAGGCGAGCCCGTCGGGTAAGCGCGATCAACTCAGAAACCGAGCAGGAAATTTTTCGCGCCGCTCCCGCGCCAGCCGCTTCCACGGCCACGGCGAGATCTTCTTCTCCCGGCCCGTAGTTTACGAGCGAACACAATCCATCTTTCGCAAGTTCCTTCGCCACCTGTCCGTAACGCTCGGCCGGCCACCGCTTCGCGCCCCAGCCCGCGCCGGGATTGAGAATCGCGAAGTCGCTTACATCCGCCGTCAGGCCAGCAATCTTGTTCTCCGCATCCGGGTCCACGGGAAACTCTACCTGAGGTTCCGCCATCCGCGTTGGAATGATCGGTGTTGGAACGATCGCTCCCGCCAGCGCCAGCGCCTGCTCCACCACATGAGTGCCGTTCGGCAAAACCCTTCGCGTGTAAAACATGCTGGCAGCATTCTCCCGCGGTTGTGCGCTTCCATACACGATGGGCGCGCCCGACCAGCGTGCCAGCAATGCCGAACGGACCGCACCCTGAAAATCAATCACCGCGTCGTATTGAATTCCGCGTAACTGACTCAAACCCACGGCCATCTGCTGCCAGGTGTTAAATGAAAACGGTGCGTGCCGCCATTCCGCCGTATTGACTGAATGAACGCGGTCGGCCAGGGGGCGCTGCGGAGAGCGCTGTCCCGATCTCGGATAGCGCAGCGTGCATAACAGTTCCGCCCAACGCTCTTCAATGAGCCATCCCAAGGTGGCCTGAGGAAAAGCCTGGCGCAGCGCGGTTGCGGCAGGCAGCGTGTGAATGATGTCTCCCATGGCGCTAAGGCGCACGATGAGCAGGCTATCGAATCGCGGCGTGCCGGGTCGGAGAGAAAAGGAGTCGGTCATCCTGACCCCCCTCACGATTTTCGCGGCTCCGCCCGCGAGCGCGAGCGCGAACGCGAACGAATGATCTCGGTGGCCGAGTGATTCTTGGGATCACCCACGATGACCACCCGGCCTCCACAGGCTTCGACCTCGTCGCGCTCGGGGACGCTCTCCGCTGTGTAGTCGGTACCCTTGGCATGAAAATCGGGACGTATTTCGCGGATGATAGCGCGCACATCCTTTTCTGGAAAAACTACGACGGCGTCAACATCCGCCAGCGACGCTAGAATCTCGGCGCGTTCTTCGGCCGGCATTACTGGACGACCTTCGCCCTTCAACGCGCGCACGGAAGCATCTGCATTCACCGCGACAATCAGTTTGCCGCCGAGTTCCCGAGCGGAACGCAGGTAGCGAACGTGGCCAACATGCAGCACATCGAAAACACCGTTAGCCAGCGTGATGCGATCGCCGGCGCGCCGCCAATTCGCCACACGTTGCTGAAGTTCGTCGCGCGAAACAATCTTCTGATGGAGTGATGTGCTCAATGATCTCGATTTATCAGGATACTGAAAAGCATTGGCTTCGTATCAGGGCATCGCTTCTGCGATGCCGAAAGTTCGAAACCAGATGCCCTTTAGGGGCTGGGCATCGAAAATCCCTTTGGGCCTCAGCGCCTAAAGGCGCTTTCTAAGCTGGCACTCTCGGCACGCCTGAAGGCGTGCCCTGATACGAACCGCCCTGAAGGCGAAGGCGTGCCCTGATACGAACCGCCCTGAAGGCCAAAGCGTGCCCTGCTACGATGCATACTTGCGCCCATGTCTAATGTTCGCGCGCGACCGGGGGCGACTTATCCAGTGCCTCTAATAATTCCTGCTGGCTGACTGTGGCCGTCCCGCGTTTCATGACTACGATGCCACCCGCATAGTTTGCGAGGTGCGCGGCCTCTTCGGTGGTTGCGCCCGCAGCCAGGGCGGCGGTGAAAGTTGCGATGACGGTATCGCCGGCGCCGGTCACGTCGGCGACTTCATCGCTACCGTGGATAGGAATATCGACCGGCTTGTGGCGGCGCGGGAACACCACCATGCCATCCTTGCCGCGCGTGATCAGCAGCGATTCCAAATTCATCTCGCCTGCGATCTGGTGTCCGGCGGCCAGAAGGCGCTCCCAATCGTTGCCGATGCGGATGCCGAGAACTTCTTCCACCTCGGATTCATTCGGCGTGGCGGCGGTGATGCCGGAAAACTCCAGCATGCGATGGCGCGAGTCGAGCGTCACGGGAACCTTGTCCAGCCAGCGCTTTTCCCGAATTACATTCAGCAGGGTGGGCGTGGCGGCGCCGTATCCGTAGTCGGAAATCAGCAGCGCATCGGAGGCCCGGGAATATTCGCGGGCGGCAAGTACGAGTTCGCGGCGCAGATGCCCATTGGGGCCTTCACTGGGTTCGCGGTCAACGCGCACGACCTGTTGTCCGGCGGTGTGCGCGAATCCAGCCAGGATGCGCGTTTTGGTCACGGTGGTGTAGCTCCTGTCTTTCAAAATTCCGCTGACCGGGATGTGTTTGTGGCGGAAAGCGCGCAGCAGCAGCTTTCCCGGTTCGTCGTCACCCACGACCCCAACCGGCAAGACGTTCACTCCGAGGTCGGCGAGGTTGCAGATCGCATTGGCGCCGCCGCCGGGGACGATCTCGCGATCGCGGTGCTTCAAAATCAGCACCGGCGCTTCGCGCGAGACGCGAGATATCTCGCCGAATACAAACTCGTCGGCGACCAGATCCGCAAGGACGGCTACCGTCAGCTTGGGAAAAGATTCGACGATCTTCCGCAGACGGTCGTTTTCTTTAATATGAATATGCTTCGTCATCAATTATTAGTTCATGTGGTGCAATCCAAGATTTTCTCACGAACGGGGCTTCCGGTCCGTGATTCTTGCCAAAATGACACCCAGAACGTCATTGGGGTGTTCCAGCGTAAGGCTGAGCGCTGCGACCGTCAACGGCTTGAGATTTTCCTGCACTGACCCGAGATTGACCGCATCTTTTTCAGTGGTCAGAAAGCCGCCGGGGCCGAGCTTGCCGCGCATGGCAAGCAGGCGCTTGACATCACTGTCGTCATAGGCATGGTGGTCGCGAAACTCGACTTCCGCCGCCGGCGTGATTCCGGCGGCGCGCACCTGGGCGAAGAATTGCTGCGGCCTCGCGATACCACAGAACACAATCGGCGCGGTGGGCGCGGCGGGCGCGGTGAATTCGCGCTTCATGCGCCAGATAAGTTTTCCTTGCCGAGCGAAACTTTCGATGGTTAGGTCGTGCACAGAAAAGCTCTTCCCAGAAAAGTCCTGTGGCAGCACAATCGCATCCGCCCGTTGCAGCGACGACAGCGGCTCGCGCAGGCGCCCCGAGGGCAGCAGCCTGTCCTCAAAGTCGCGCTCCGTCATCAGGACAATATCGAACTCCCGAGCCAGAGAGCGATGCTGAAAGCCGTCGTCGAGGATGTGCAATTGCGACTGAAATTTCTGCTCGGCGATTCGGCCTGCGTCATAACGGCTTTCACCGACGATAACCGGAACGCCCAGCCGGCGCGCGATCAGCAGCGGCTCATCGCCGAAGTCGGCGGCGTTGCCATCCGTCTCAACTACCAAAACGCCGCGAGTTTTGCGGCGATATCCGCGCGCGAGCACGTCGAAAGGAATGCCGCGCGCCTTCAACAGTTCGCCGAGCGCAATCACGAAAGGAGTCTTGCCCGAACCACCCACCGACAGATTGCCAACGCTGACCACGGGCCGCTCCAGCCGCCGGGAAGGCAGCACGCCGCGATCGAACAGGGTATTGCGCAGAGCGGTGGCCGCGCCGTAAAGTCCGGTGAGCGGATTCATGCCGAGCCCTCGCGCGATTCTTTCCCCATCAGATGGAGGAGCGCCGAGACCGTCCGCGCCGTAGCGCCGCGCTGGGATTCGAGCGCCGCCAGTGCGTTCCGGCCGAGTGTAGTTCGTTGGGCGTCATTTTCGATCAACTCCATGAAGACCAGGGGGAGTTCCGCTACTCCGACAATGCGCACAGCATTGCGGCTGGCAAAAAAATTCACGACGTCACGAAAATTCTCGTAGTGGTTGCCGGTCACGATGGGAACGCCATAGAGGGCGGGCTCAAGAATATTGTGTCCGCCGCGCGGCACCAAGCTGCCACCGACGAACGCGACGGTGGCCAGTGAATAGAGCGTGGCCAACTCCCCAATACTATCGACCAGAAACACGCCGCCAGCGAGCGGGTCGCCGCTCCACAAAGAACGCCGCCACATCCGGAAGCCGAGTTTCTCGACGAGCTGTGCAACTTCCGAAAACCGCTCCGGATGGCGGGGTGCAAGAATCATCACGGCCTTAGGATGATTGACCAGGATGTTGCGAAACGCCGAAAGTAGAGAGCCTTCTTCGCCTTCGAGCGTGCTGCCACACACCAGAATTGGCCCCGCTCCAGAGTGGATGAAGCTCTCACGAAGACTTGCAACGATCTTCGGCGATGGCGGAGGAGCAACATCGAATTTCAGGTTGCCGGCGACCGTAACTTTCGATTCGGGCGCACCAATTTCTATGAGACGCTTCCGGTCTTTCTCTGTCTGAGCCAAAAAAACATCGACGTTCGCGAGCGTCTTCTCGAGCAATTTCGGCAGCCAGAAGCGGAACCGCTTGTAGCCGGGAAACGAGCGGTCAGAAATGCGGCAGTTGATAACAGCGATGCGAGCCCCGCAACGTTTGGCACACCGAAGAAAATTCGGCCAGAATTCCGTTTCGGCGACGACCACGAGGTCCGGCCGGAGAGCGTCGAGGTAGGGCCGGACGGCGAAGGCGAAGTCCAAGGGGAAATAGAAAACGTTCTGCGCGCCGAATCGCTGCGCAGCGAGTTTCTGCCCTGTGCTGGTGGTCGTTGAAACCAGTACGCGATGG
>Ga0185299_10006077_pt1 | contig 13044 bp, 17 predicted proteins | sample PaiPotPPA55metaG_FD_128002 | JGI IMG/M metagenome (GOLD analysis project Ga0185299, IMG submission 128002) | Iron sulfur acid spring bacterial and archeal communities from Banff, Canada, to study Microbial Dark Matter (Phase II) - Paint Pots PPA... ...
ATGACGAGGGTGAAGAGGAACCGGTACGCATCCTGGACGACCACCAAGCCATCGTCGATGCCGGCGTGAACATCGAAGACCTCAACGCCAAACTCGGCACGCATTTACCGCACGAAGAGTTTGAAACGATCGGTGGTTACACCGTCGGCCTATTCGGCCGCCTTCCGAGTGAGGGTGAGGAAGTCGAAACAATGGACCACATAAAGTTGAAAGTCGAACGCATGCGCGGCCGCCGCATTATGGCCGTACGCATTTTCACCAACGGCAAGATCGGCGAGCGGACCGAAGCCCAAACCGAAGATGCCGTCTAGCGAGATCGATCGCGCCCTTGAGCTCGCGAAGCAGTATCGTGAGCGCGCGTACGCGCCGTATTCGGGTTTCACAGTCGGCGCCGCGCTGGTCGCCGAAAACGGTGATCTGTTCGGCGGAGCGAACGTCGAGAATGCAAGCTATGGTTTGGCGATCTGCGCGGAGAGAGCCGCAATGGTTAGCGCCGTTTCCGCCGGCCAGCGGAGTTTTCGCGCGATTGCGATCGCCGGGCCTACCACTACGACGACGGTTCCGTGCGGCGCGTGCCGGCAATTCATGAACGAGTTCAATCCGGATCTCGTGATAGCTTACTCTACACCGGACGGCGTCGAAGAGACGACTCTCGACAAACTATTGCCAAACGCATTCGGCCCGAAAAACCTGCGATGACGGCGCCGGCGCGCGCCTATAAAACCTCGGCGATAGTGCTGCGCGGGCGAACGTATGGCGAGGCGGACCGTATTCTTACGCTATTCACGACCGAGCGCGGCAAGATCGATGCAATCGCAAAAGGCGTGCGACGGACGAAAGGTCACCTCACGGGGCGTTTGGAGTTCGCCAATGAAGTGCAGCTCGGAATGCATCGCGGGCGCAACATGGACGTCGTCGTCTCGGCCGAGATTGAGTGCGCGCACTGGCAGAACATCGTGCAGCCCGAGCGTTTTGCCGCGGCGAACCTCGCTGTCGAACTCGTCGATGCGTTCTGCGAACCCGATCTTCCGATGCCGGACGTGTACGCGTTGCTAACCGGGGCGCTGGGGGCAATTGGGCAAAGCGACGATGCGCTCTCGCTGCTGCCGCGTTTTTGTTTGCGTTTGCTCGAAGCGCTAGGTGTTGCACCGCCGGTCGATACGTGCGTGCGCTGCGGCGCATCGATCGTCGGGAAATCGGCATGGCTGGATTTGGAGCAGGGCGGTTTCGCCGGAGAGGAATGCCGCGTTTCGTGGCGCGAGGTGCTCGCGCTCGACCAAGCCGATGTTGCCAATCTGCGTGCGCTCGCGGCGGCGCCCGGTGGTGAGGTGCGTCCGGTTATGCGCGCCACGCGAAACCTCGCCCAAGCGATCGAGGCCCTGGTGAATCATCAGTTGGGACGGCGCCCGAAAGCGGGACTGCACGCGCTCGAATTCGTAAAGACCTCCCCTTGATGGCTGTCCTCGCCCTGGATGTCGGTACCAAGCGTATCGGCGTGGCCGTCGCCGACCCCGGCGGTACCTTTGCCTTACCGGTCACCGTTATCGAACGTACCAATCTGCGCGCCGACATGGAGCGAATCGCGCAGCTCGTGCGCGAGTATAACGTAGATGAGATGGTTGTAGGAGACCCCGTAACGCTTTCAGGACAACGCGGGCTCGCGGCGGAGAAGATCGATCGCTTCGTCGAGCAGCTTCAGCGTGTGTATACCGGAGTGATCCATCGCGTCGACGAGCGCATGACTACTGCGCAAGCGACCAAGAGTTTGATCGCCGCGAATGTTAGCCGGGCAAAACGCAAAACGGCAGTCGATAAAATGGCGGCGGCGCTGATTCTGGAGACGTTCCTTGCGCGTCGTTAAAGTTCTGTTCGCGCTAATCGTGGCGGTGGTCGTGACCGCCGGTGTCTGGTTCGGTTATGAAATATTCGCGGATCGATCTCGTCCGGCCCAAATCACGCACGTCATCGTTCCGCGCGGCTCGACGTTCCGCGACATCGCGGCGCAGCTGGCAGACGCGAATATCGTCAACAATGCCGTGCTCTTCCGCCTCTACGCGAAATTCAAGCATGCCGATACCGACGTGCATGCGGGCGAATTCCGGTTCGCGCCGCATCAGACCGCAGCCGACGTACTGCAGCAGCTGCAAAGTGGGGGAGCGCAGATCGCGAAATGGGTAACGATTCCTGAGGGTTTTACGGCCAAGCAAATCGCGGAGCGCCTGCAAGGCGATGGTTTGGGAAACGCGCAGACCTATTACGATGCGTTCATGCACGATTCAATCGTGGTAGCCGGCGCTCGCACGAAAAATCTCGAGGGCTATCTCTTTCCAAGCACATACTTGATTCCCAACGACGCCATGCCCGCAGCCGTCGAGCGCATAATGACTTCGCAGTTTCTCAAAGAACTGCCGGCGGATGCGGCGAAAAAGGCGCGCGTTCACAGCTTGACTGTGCCACAGAGTATTACGCTCGCCTCACTCATCGAGCGCGAAGCAAAATCGGACGACGAACGCGCGCTTATGGCCGGCGTGTACTACAACCGGCTGCGCATCGGGATGCCGCTCGAGGTGGACGCTTCCATTGAGTATGCGCTTCCTACTCACCACGACGTCATTACGTATAGCGATTTAAAACTGGATTCGCCTTACAACACCTATCGTCGCCAGGGCCTGCCGCCTACGCCCATTGCCAACCCTGGACGGCCGTCCCTGCTCGCGGCGCTCAACCCGCGACCCTCGAGTTATCTTTATTATGTCTATAAGGGGAATGGGCACCACGCGTTCGCAAAGACCCTTGCACAGCAAAACGCCAACATCGCTAAGTATCTGAAGTAGGAGACCACAATGTCGACCAACGGCGAATCGGGACAGCAGCAAACGCTCGAACTGCGCGACGTGCTGGTCATCCAAACGACCGACGAGAAACAGCTCGAATTCGAAGTCGTCGGGCTGGTGGAAGACGAGGAGAACAACCAGTACGCAGTTCTGTATTGCGAAGCGGAAGACGAGTTCGTCGTAAGCGATGCGAAGGGAACGTTGCTCGATGACGACGAGCTCGCACAGGAGATCCTCGACGATTTTTTCGTGCTGGCAGAAGAGTCGGGCGACGAAGGACCCGGCGGCGAGGGAGCCGAGTAAATTCGCGCGTTGTTTCTCTCGGCAAACGTTGGCGTAGGACACACTTCAGCCGCCAACGCACTCAAAGTCGAGCTGTCTATCGGGGATCCGCGCTTCGAGGCACACGTTGTAGATTCGTACAAATATGCTGCTTCGGTGGTTTCCCGCGTGGTTTCGAACGGTTATCTCGGAATGGTGAAAACCATTCCACAGATGTACCGGTTTCTGTACAACCGTGCCGAACGCGCGACCGAGGTCGGGCCTTTCCGGTCGTGGGTGCATCAATTCACCGCCGGAAATCTACGTTCGCTTCTTGTAGACCTGAGGCCCGACGTCGTGATCTGCACTCATGCGTTTCCATGCGGCGTTATGGCAGAATATAAAAAGCAGTTCGATGATGCGCCGCCGGTCGTCGCCGTCGTCACCGACTTCGTCGTTCACGCATTCTGGATCCATACCAATATCGAAGCGTATGCCGTTGCGACGCAAGAAATGCGCACGACGCTGGTTGCGCGCGGCGTACCGTACGATCGCATCGTCGTTTCGGGTATTCCGGTGAATCCGGCGTTTGGTAATCCGCATCCAGACCGCGACGCGCTTCGCGAAGAGCTCGGCCTGCCCTGCGATCGCAATATCGTTCTGCTCATGGGCGGCGGCCTGGGCATCGGACCGCTTGAAACGATGATGCAGGCACTGGATCGCGTTACGGTGCCGCTTTGCGCTGTCGCGATTGTCGGACGCAGTGCACGTTCGGAGCAGCGCGTTTTGGAATACGCGCACCGGGTTGGTTACCCGGTTCGTGTCGTCCGTTTCGTGAACAATGTCCACGACTACATGCACGCAAGCGATGTGCTTGTTACCAAACCTGGCGGACTGACTTCCTCGGAAGCGTTAGCGGCGCGCTTGCCGATGGTGCTGTTCAAACCATTGCCCGGGCAAGAGGAGCGCAATACGCGCTATCTCGTTCAGCGGCGCGCTGCCCTGCGATCAAAAAACACGCGCGATCTGACGCGTAACGTGCAGTCGCTGCTGGGATCCGAAGAGAAACGATCGCAGATGCGAGCGGCCATGCAGTCACTCGGCAAACCCGACGCCGCGGCTGAAGTTGCCGCGGCCATTCGCGCCGTCAGCGCCGACGGCCTACGAGGAGAAGCAGTCGTATGAGACCGGCATCGCATTGGAGTTACGCGGCATGGTTTACCGCGCTTCGGATCTACACAGGGTTGTTTTGGCTCTCGCACGGCGTCCCGAAGTTCTTGAACCCGGACATGTTCATGCCGCCAAACGGCTTTATGCCGATGGCGGTAAGCAAAGCGGCGCAGTCGCAGACGGGTATTTATCACGAGTTTCTCGTGACCGTTGTCGTTCCAAATATCAACATTTTTGCGGAGCTCGTGCGATTGGGTGAGGTACTGGTCGGCTGCAGTTTGCTGCTGGGGGTATTCACTCGACTGGGCGGACTCGTCGGCTGCTTCTTGGCGTTGAACTATATGGCACTAAACGCAGAGTTTGCTTCGTGGACGACGATTGGCACGCTGGATGCGGCAGCATTCGTGCTCTCGTTCCTCATGCTCGCCGTTCCCGCGGGCCGTATAGCAGGCGTCGACGCGCTCCTCCGTCCGGGACCCGCGCGTAAAGAACCGGTTGTCATACCGGAGTTCGTGGACGAGCCGCCGCCCCGGCCGCCCGCTAGCTGAGGAACCTCACTAGGTGCGCGTGAGGCCCGTGTGGTATAGTGGTCGGCGGCCATGGAGAGGTGGGTGAGTGGCTGAAACCAGTCGTTTGCTAAATGACCGACGGTCAAAAACCGTCCGAGGGTTCGAATCCCTCCCTCTCCGATGCGGTTTCCAATGCGCCGCACTGGAAACAGCGCATCGGAGGTTGTAAAGGCGGTCCGGGCTTCGCCGCTCCCCGCCCCCCTGCACAGCAGGGGCCCCCACGTATCTACCATCGTGTAGAGCACGCGTGGTCGAGAATGCGTGTTTGAGAGCACGAGTGGAAAGTGTGCGTGAAAAGTAGTGGAGGGAAAAATAAAAAGCGACGTAATGTCGCGGGCTGTGTGCGGTCGTAGCTCAATTGGATAGAGCAACAGGCTACGAACTTGTAGGTTGGGGGTTCGAGTCCCTCCGACCGCGCGATGTGAACGAAGAGCCCGGGTGGCAATGCCGGGCTCTTCGTATTTTTAACGATTATTGATCGTTGCGCGGAATGATTATTATTTGCGCGTGCGGATAATCAAAGACCCAATTGAAGTGGCGCATAAAATCCAAGCCGACAAGAGCCTCTCGCCCATCGAAATCGCCGGACTCGCACGCAAAGGGTGAGCGATAGACGATAGGTCCGACGGAGAGTGAATCAAGGGTACCGCAGGCTACGCGTTCGGTGCCTCCGATACCGCCTATTTCCCAGTTTGGGTTGGAAAGGGTACGCAATCCATACTTGAAGACAAGATCGTGCCCGTAGACGATGAGATCCGGCGTTCCTGAATCCAGTTCGACGTTTACATCAATATTGTCGAGCTTCATGGGAAGGCGTGGAATAGCTTGCGTGAGATCGACTACCGCTAACAATCCCTTGTTCGAATCGACCGGCGTTGTTGCAGGATCTTTTATGGTCATCGTTTGACTGCCAAGATCGAGTGAAACGACCGCGCCGGCCAGCAAATCGAAGCCGATCAAGCCGTCTGCGTCTTGAAACGTATTGTAGTCGAACCGCTGGGACGTCGCGTACAAATTGTGCAGCGTATTGCCGCCGACTCCTAAAGCATCGATTCGAACGGTCGACTCGTTAGCCGATCCGCCAAAGCCGTAGCCGACGATAGAACCCGTTGCCTTAACATGGGCGCGGTCGGCGAATTGCTGCTTGAGAAGGACGCCGCCTCCATCGCCGGTGTCCAGAATGAATCTGCCCGGAACGCCGTTCACTTTGGCGTCGATGAAGATCCGGTTTGCCGCGAGCTTGATTGGAAAGGGATTGCCGCTTGCGAACGTCCACGTAGCGGTTTGCGCGGGAGGATGCACATCGGCCGCTGCGATTGGTGCGTTTGGTATGAATTTCGTCCATTCATCAAGATAGTCGCTTCCCGGCTCCTTATACTTCGAAATCAGTTTCTTGCCGGGTAATGCGTCCGCGTATGCCAGGATGTCCCATGTTGTCTCGTACGTGCCGCGCGGATCCAGGACAACTCGTTTATACGCGCCGGTTGCCGGATCGATGTAGAGGTCGAGCGTATCGGCGTTTTCCGGCGTCACCCGCACGATGGTCGTCGAACTCCCGTCGACGTTTGCGCTTCCGACGATCTTTCCGGAAAGTTCGCTCGCAGCCTCATTGAAGGTCAGATCGGATGCGATTAGATACCTCTGCACATCGCCCAATTCCGGGCGCGTGAACCCGTTCTCATCCGACGCCCAGTAGACGTGACCCGTAAATCCGGATTGCGTAGTCCAACCGTGCTTGAGGTCTTTGTCCTCGACGCGCTTCACGGCGCCTGCTAGTATCTTTCGCGTTTCGATAACCTTCTTGCCGCCATGCACCACGTCACCGCTTAACACGAGTGTTCTAAATGTGCCGTCGCCGAATTGCCAGCCGACGAACGCCCTGTGTTTGGCGAGCAGCGTAGCTGCGTCATCCGCGCGTGCGAAGAGTGGAGCTAAGGTAAGAGCCCCGGCGAAAAGTATGCAGAGCAATCGCATGGTTTTCCTTTTATTGGTTGTTTGGAGTAACTAGGAAACGAGAATGGGGATAATCTATAGTCTGATTGAAGTGGCGCAGAAAATCTAAACCGACGGCGCCGCCGTCCGGACCGAAAACGCGAGACTGACCGGCGAGCACCGGATGGAATTGCGCCAGCGCATCATCGCGGACGGTGTCGAACGCGATGGCGCTTTGCGCGCGTCTGCCAAGCGTTTCATGCTTTGCAACCATCGCCGCTGCATCGCCGGCATGGGCTGAAAGCGGCGCCGTGATAAGCACCGCTAAAAGAAAGAAGCTCGCAAACCGCATTCCACACCCCCGGTAAGCCATGGCAGAATTCGTCCGGTCCTAGAGAGCTGCCGGGCACTGTTGGTTTTCGACATCCAGGCTTGAAACCCGGCGGCTGGGTTTGGTAGAGTAGAGCGTCGAACGCGTGACACAGAATCCGGCTCGGTAGCTCAGTGGTAGAGCGGGGGACTCATAAGCCCTAGGTCGTAGGTTCAAATCCTACCCGAGTCACATTTCGGCCCCGGCTGTTTTTGCATCCGGGGCCTCGTATTGTGCGCGCGCCGCAACCCGGAAGGGAATAGGCGGGGTCCGGTAGGATTGAGGCTGGCCCGCTTCCGGGCGCCGCGGAGGCCGCCAATCAGGCGGCCGTTCCCGCTTTCAAAGGTAGAGTAACCACCATGTCAACCATCCCTTGCGATTTCTGTCCGCATCCCGTCGACCGCAATCAGATGGAGGAAATCGAAATTTCCCACTACGTACCGGACAGCTCGGGTGACGATCTCGCCTACGCGCGCACCTATTTTTTTGGGCACCCGGATTGCGTTCGGAAATTTTACAGAGGACTGATCGACCACAAACTCGACCTTTTCAAACACATTCCCAGCACTGGCCATTCACCCGAGAGCCAGCGCTGATTCGTGCGCTCGTAGCTCAGCTGGATAGAGCACTACCCTCCGAAGGTAGGGGTCGGGGGTTCGAATCCCTTCGAGCGCGCCATTCTTTTCATTAACGTGCAAAACGCGTCAGACGACGAACGCCACATTCGCCGCGCGATGGAGCTCGCGGCGCAAGCCGAAGCTGCCGGCGACGTGCCGATCGGTGCGGTGTTCGTAAGCGGCGATCTGGTGCTCGAAGCAAAGAATGAAAAGGAAAGCCGCCCGGACGCGACTGCGCATGCCGAATTGCTTCTGCTGCAAAAAGCCGCGCAAACGCTGCATGCTTGGCGACTGTCCGACGCGACTGTGTATGTTACCAAAGAGCCGTGTGCGATGTGCGCAGGCGCTATGGTCGCCGCTCGCATCAAGCGGCTCGTGTACGGTTGTCCCGATCCGAAGGGCGGCGCGGCCGGCAGTGTAGTAAATTTGGTTCAGCATCCCGCGCTCAATCATTATATTGATGTCACCGCGGGAGTGCTGGAGGAAGAAACCGCAGCGCAGCTGCAGGCGTTCTTTCAAAGGCGCAGGTGAGAGACGGCAAGGATTTCACCAGCTGCCGCGAATCAGCGGTCCTTTGTCAACCGTATGCCACGGAGAGGTGGTCGAGTGGTTGAAGGCACCCGCCTCGAAAGCGGGCGGACGTGATGAGCGTCTCGAGAGTTCGAATCTCTCCCTCTCCGAAGTAAACACGAAAAGCCCGGCGCAAGCCGGGCTCTTCATTTACTTCGGAGAGCCCCCCACACGCAAAGCGTGCGGGGCCCCCGGCCTTTGGCCCATCCGCCGGAGTGGGGTGCGGCCTTCGGCTCGGCGGTGGTGCGATGCGGAATAGGGGAGTTACAGCAATGGAATGTGGGGAGCGGCGGAAGGGGATAGTGTGCCGTTTTGGCGGGGGTCGTCCATGATTTCGATTTGGCGTTTGAATGGGCGAAAGCCGGAGCGGATGTAAAAGTCCAGTGCCGCGGGATGATCGAGCGTGCATGTGTGCACCCAAAAGCGCTGGATGGGATGCGACCATGCGATGTCGATCGCGCGGTTCATTGCCCAGCGTCCCGCGCCCTTACCGACGAGCGCATCGGTTAGGCCGAAGAAGATCAGCTCGCACTCGCGCGGCGTGCGAAAATCGAGTTCGAGCAATCCCTCATCGCTGCCGTTGGAATGGATGGCGTAAATTTCAATGCCGGGATCACGAATGATAGTCATCAACTGTTCATCGGATAACGTGAGACGCGAAGCCCACAGGTACGGTTCACCGACGCGCCGGAAAAGCGCGCGGTACCATGCCGTCTCCGGGTCGGCGATTCGATTCAACGTCCATGCTACGCCGGGCGGATCCGGCCGCCGTGCCGGGCGTTCGAACATCTCTAAACACGTGGCGACGTTTGCGATCTTGCCCGCCGGCAGATCGGCATATCCGTCACTTAGCTGCATACCGGTATTGGCCGGGCTGCCATGCACAGACGGTTTTATCGCGCATGACGAACGACTCGCAGCCGTCGACTTCGGGGTTGAAATCTTCGTTGAGCCGCTTTGTGGCATCCCAATCGACGGCGGCCTCTTGGCGCGCGGCTGCACGCGCTTTTGTGTAGGAGAACTGCGGGTTCTTCGTGAGCGCGTTGAGCGCTTGGGCAAGGCGTTGCGCGTCGGTCATGCACCACGATTCCGTAAAACCGAGGGGGTTCCCCGCGGCCGTGGAAGCCATTGAGCATGGCGCTCTCCCATGTCATCTTACAGGTTGCCCTTTGTAATTCAGCGCTCCGCCTGAAACCGCAAACCGAGCTGCCCCTTCAAGTCGTCGTCACTGATAAGATTAATCGCGATATCGTCGCCCAAAAATTTCGCGTCGTGCGCGAAAATGGAAACGATGTTTCGGTCGGATTCGATATTCCGTGGGGACTGTATCACGCCAAGCTCGCTATGAACTACGGGAGAATATCCTGCGGTGCCAGCCAGTACTTCACGGTGCTTGCCGATCATAATCGCACGCTCGCGATGTCGTTGCAGGAAGGTCCGCCCAAAACGCTTGCTCCCGCTATGGTCCTGGGCGGTCTTCCGTTCGCGTTTTCCTACGTTCAGCCCACGGTCGTAGCGTTTGACAAATCCGTTGCCTGTAACGGGCCTGTCGGCGATCCGCTTGACGTCGGCATCGTGACGCAAAACGACAGTGACGGGTATTACGCGGACATCTATCCGAATGCGACGCTCGCGCAGCATGCGCCGCCGGTCATCGCAGTGCGGATGACCGATACGCACGGCGGCTATCACTACATTCGAGTTCCTGCGCGATTCTCGCGCGATCTCACTGCCCACGGCGGCCTGTCCAGCATGAAGCTCGACGTCAGCGAAGACGTGATCGATTACGTCGCCGACAAACCTGAAGATACGCTGTTGTGTCCGCGCGGGTACGTCACCGAGATTCAGTAATCAGCACCACATTACGGAGATGACGACGGCGCCGGTACCGGTGTGCCCGCCAGACGCGGATCCGGCGGCGCCGCCGGGAAAGTCATGTCTTCATACGTCGTGTCGGACGTGACGTTAAAATTCATCGGTCCGAAATGCTGGGGTGCGCTGTACGTCGCGTGCGTGATCACCCAATGCCCCTCGATCGTTCGATAGTCCAGCGCGATCGACGTCGGATCACCCACGAATCGAAGTTCGAGGTGCGAAGGCAGACCCGACTGCGGATCGACGACGACATCGTACGGATACAGATAACCCTGCTGCAAACTGGGCGTGGGCACCACGCGAAAATGCAGCTGCGCGTCGCTGGAATCCGGCATGTACGACGGCGCCCAAAAACTGATGTACGGTATGGAAACGTTGACGCTGGGATCCGGCGCCGGCATCGGCCACAGGCCGGGTTCTATGCGTTTGATCGTGATGTCGATGCGTTTGAGATTCGCAAACCAGCTGTAGCTAAAGCCCGCCAGCGGATCGAAGTAGGGAATGATCGGAAACGCTTGGCCCATGCGCTGCGCCCCCTGCGGGAGATCTTGCATGACGGCATAGTCGTCGGCCTGCCGCACTTGGACAAAACGGTTGACATCCTCGGTTCGCCCCATATTTGAACTGACGTGCGTGCGTTCGCGATAGGTGATATACGTGGGCGCGTTCTGAACGTACGCGGTAGCCGTCCGGTTGATCACCTGGACAAGCGCAACATCGGCTGGGATCATCGTGGCTTTCTTATTCGCAGAAAGGGGCCGGTTTACCGCCGCGCCAAGAGCGTATCATGACCGTCATCGTACCGAAGAACGATATCCGGGAGCGCGTCGTCGAGCTGCGGCGCGAAATACACCGGCATCCCGAACTGGGCTTTGAAGAGGTGCGCACGCAAGCGCTGGTCGAGCGGGAACTGGACGATCTGGGTATCGAGCACCGTCGCGTCGCGAAGACGGGTGTGGTCGGCGTCATCCGGGGCGCCAAGCCCGGGCGCACCGTCGGGCTGCGGGCCGATATGGACGCGTTGCCGATTACCGAGAAATCCGGCGAGCCCTTTTCTTCCGAAGTTCCCGGAAAGATGCACGCGTGCGGACACGATGCACATACGGCAATGCTGCTGGGCGCTGCGCGTGTCTTACAAAACATGCGAGCTGACGTGCACGGAAATGTTGTCCTGTTGTTTCAGCCGGCGGAAGAAGGCCCGGGTGGCGCGGAACCGATGATCGCGCAAGGCGCGCTCGACGATCCCAAAGTCGAGGCGGTCGCGATGCTGCACGTCGATCCGCGTTTAGAACCGGGACAAATCGGCATTACGCCGGGCCCGGTTAATGCATCTGCGGACGAATTTTACGTTACGGTCGAGGGCCGCGGCGGTCACGGCGCATACCCGCACACCGCCGCGGACACGATTCCCGCAACTGCGTCGATGGTGCTTGCACTGCAGAACATTGCGGCGCGCGAAATCGATCCGCTCAAAAGCGTCGTCGTAACGGTCGGCACGATCAGCGGCGGCTATCGCAACAACGTGATCGCCGACGAAGTCAAACTCAGCGGAACCTTTCGCGCGCACGATCCCGAAATACGCAACGGTTTAGAAGCACGCGCGCGCCGTATTCTTGACGGCATTGCGTCTGCATACAGCGTTAAAGCAAAGCTCGAAATGATCTACGGTTATCCGCCGGTCGTCAATCACGTCGCGCTCGCGCAAGGTTTCAAAGATTATATGATCGCGCAGTCAGGTTTGCGCGTTGAAAGTCCGCCGCCGACCATGGGTGCCGAAGATTTCGCGTATTTTGCGCAGCGCGTACCCGGCGTGCACGTGCGCCTGGGAGTGCGTAGCGAAAAAGCGGGATCGGTGCACTCGGGCCATAGCCCGCAGTTTCGTTTAGATGAAGACGCACTACCGGTCGGCGTTCAGACGCTTGTGGCATTTGCCACAGCGGTCGGCAGCGGGGCTGTAGTCTTTGACTAGCGGTCAGGCGGTTTGTGCATGAATCCACTACAGCTTGTGCATATCCTGCGAAAAGGCACTACATATAGTGGTGCCGAACCAGAAACGATGGCTATTTTGCGCGACGCGGTTCCTCGTGCGGGGACCCGTTCGCTCAGCGCAGCGGTCGATATTCAGGCCGGCGCCGAAGCAGCGTTTTCGCTGCTTTGCGCGGTGGAGAAGTGGCCGGTATGGCTTTCGTTCTTGCGAAGCGCCGAACTGGTCGATCCCGCAACGCCGCTCGGTCCCGGCAGTGAGATTCGCGTGCGCTCGGCAGTTCCGGGCGACCCGCACCAGCTCTTCGAAGTCGATTACTTCATCACGAACTACCAGCTCTCGCTGGTGGGCGCATACTCCGTGCGGCGGCGGCTGGATTTTCGCCTGGAGCGCAAGACCTCGCGGTGCAAGCTGCACCTTCGGCTCGAGTACCCGGCCTACGGCGGTAGGCTCGCCATGCTCTACGATTCACTGCGGGCCGGGCGCAAGCTCGCGACGCAAATGGAAGAATCCGTCGTACATTTCAAGCACTTGGCCGAGTATAGAGCCGACGCGAAGGACGAGCTGCTCGCCGACTTCTAGGCGGGTTTAGCACTTATTGACGGTGACTGCTAAAGGTCGCTATACTTACTTTTGATATGCCCTTGTACGACTACCAGTGCACGAATTGCCAAAAGGTTATCGAAGTCCGCCACGGGTTTAACGACTCGTATGCAGAGCCGTGCAGCGCTTGCGGCGGCGAGCTGCGCCGGTTGATCAGTCCGTCGGGGATCATCTTCAAGGGCTCCGGTTTCTACGTCACCGATTCGCGCAAGAAAGAGTCGACCTCGAGCGAGACCTCCGCGCCGAAATCGGATGCGCC
>Ga0185299_10006079_pt1 | contig 13038 bp, 15 predicted proteins | sample PaiPotPPA55metaG_FD_128002 | JGI IMG/M metagenome (GOLD analysis project Ga0185299, IMG submission 128002) | Iron sulfur acid spring bacterial and archeal communities from Banff, Canada, to study Microbial Dark Matter (Phase II) - Paint Pots PPA... ...
AACAGACGAGCCCGCTATTGATGATTGCTCTAGGAGTGCCGCGCTCCAGCCTTAGCGAGAACGGAGGTCCTCCAGTAGCATACCTGGCGACTGGCGATTTCGCCACTCTCGACGGCCGCTCGCCGGAGTGTCATTACAAATTGCAGCAACACCCTGCCGAGGAATGCAACCCACCGACCATCACCAGCGGAAAAAGCTTTGATCTTTGCAGCGACGAGTCCAGGGCATAGTTTCTGCTCCGGAGTGGGTTAACGAGCAGGCTTTCGTCGAACCGCGTTTAATGAATTGTTGCATTTCCGCTCGTTGGGAGTTGTGAAATGAAAAGGATAGAAGCGCTAATCACTCCCGGGACTTTGGATACGTTCAAAGCAGCAGCACCTAACCTAGGCATTTCTGAGTTCGAGCTGGTCGAAGTGTATCGTTTGGCTTGCGAGAACATATCAGGAGGTAAGGGAATATATCAGAGCAGCGAGTACAGGGCCGACCTTTCACCTCGCTTACGCGTCGAGTTCGTTATGTTCGATGACGATGTCCAAGCGACTCTGCATCGCCTGCTTGAACTCGTACATCCGGAATGCATCTCAGTATTCAGACTGGATAAGGAAGTTCGAGCAATTTCCGCGGCGAAACCTCATTTGAAGAACTCTCTCTGCGCAGATCAGGAGATGACCACGCCAGAAGCGGCGACATCAGAGAGCGGCCTGAATTCCAGACAAAATGGTAAAGGCCCTCCGATAAGGGCAACGCACCCCGCCCCGATACGCCACTGACCTACCGCCAACCGGCCACGTCTAAAGTCACCGCGAACAAAGTGACGTCTCTCGTTCACCTTCTCGCCTCACATTCGTGTGAGGTCGCAGAACGAATCTGAACGCCGCCCAATTGTCAGCCGGCTTCTGAACCGCTCCCTTTCCTCGGACTTCTGAGTTCGGCCTCTTAGCGGCTGCGTTCAGGCGGGGCTGCTATGACTCTGCGCATTTGCCTCTCCTGCGAGCGACCTATTGCTGTCATGGCGACCAACCGCGCCCCCCAACACCACATTTCACAGTGCACTACTTCAGCAACCTGGAGTAATGCACGATGCAATAGTCATCTGAGTTGAGCCATTAGTCAATCGTCGATTTTGGCTCCACGTTGCGATGCATGTCGCAATGCCTCATTGCTGCGTCAAACAGCCCGTGGCAGGCACGAGGGTTGCCCATGGGCAATCGTCGAGATAGAGGACACCGACTATGGATTTGTGGCTTTGGCTTCCGGGGACGTTTCTGCTCGGGCTCGCAGGGCTGGGTGCGTGCTACGTGTTCCTGGTCGGCTGCGAGAACATTTAGGGGGACGAGCATGATTTATCTGACTGCGGCTGTGGCCGCTTTCACCTTCGGTTATTTGCTCATGGCAATGATTCGGCCGGAATGGTTCTAGGCGCAGCGCATATTCACAGAGAGGATTAGCATAATGTGGCTTTTGCCGATCTCCGTTCTTGCCTTCAGCGTAATAGTCGCGTTTCCGCTCGGTGGATACCTGGCTTGGATTATGGGTGGCCGTTATCGGCCGCCCAGGCTGCTCAAATGGTTTGAGGAGCGTGTAAACAGCGGACCGCAGAACTGGAAGCAGTACGCGGTGGCGCTGCTGGTGTTTAACACCGTCCTCTACGCTTTCGGCTACCTCGTTCTATCGCTGCAGCCCCGTATGCCGCTGAACCCGAGGGGACTGGGAGCACTTGCCCCGAGTACCATCTTCAATACCGTCATCTCGTTCAGTACCAATACCGACATACAGCACTATTCGGGAGATGCCGCTTTTTCCAATTTCAGCCAGATCTTCTTTTGCCTGCCGATGTTTTTTCTTTCAGCGGCAATAGGCTTCTGCGCCTTGACAGCAATTATCCGGGCGCTGCGCAGCGATCCCGACGTCGGAAATTGTTTTCTCGATATGTGGCGCGTGGTGTTTTACACCTTTCTGCCCGCGGTGTTCGTCGTCAGCATCGTTTTTCTGATTCAAGGGATGCCGATGACGTTTCAGAGTGACTACCAGGTCTCAACCCTTGAACCCGCGGCGAGGGGAACCGCCGACAGCGGTCAATCCAAGCAGCAGACTATTGTTGTCGGACCGTTGGCTGCCTTTGTGCCGATGAAGATGCTGGGGACGAACGGCGGCGGATTCTACGGCATGAATTCGGCGCATCCGTTCGAGAACCCCAATGCGGGAGCGAATTTTTTAACGACATCTTCGATGATGTGGTTCCCGATGGCGCTGGTGTTTATGTATGGGCGTATGTTGCGGAGGCGGCGCCATTCCCTGGTGATATTCTCGGTGATGTTCGTGCTGCTCGCAGGCACTATTTTGTGGACAAACTATTTCGACACCCTCAAGCCTAATCCGGGCTTGACCCCGCACTTACAGGCTACAAAGTTCGAGGTTTCCCAGCGCGACCGCGCCGGGAGGCAAACGACTCATCACGGTGCCGGCGGTGGCCGGCCTGCCGGTCGACCAACATCTGGGCAATCTGGAAGGCAAGGAACTGCGCTTTGGCACTTCGGCGGGCTCGACCTTTGCTGCGGCAACCGTCGACTTTACCTGTGGTGCGATCATCTGTGAGCACGACAGTCTTAATCCGGTTGCAGCGTTGTCGCCGTTCTTCGGGATGTGGGTGAACTGCATTTACGGCGGCAAGGGCGTCGGAATGATTAACATGCTGCTCTTTCTGATTATCGGAATCTTCGTGGTAGGGCAGATGGTTGGCCGGACGCCTGAGTATCTCGGAAAGAAGATTGGTGCCCGCGAAGTTAAACTCGCACTCATCGCGCTGCTGGTCCATCCACTAGTCATTCTCGGTCCGGCGGGATTATTTGCTGCAACGAGTTGGGGGATCAAGGCTGAAAGCAACCCCGGCGCGCACGGTTTCGCGCAAATCGTTTACCAATTTTCGTCGGATTCGGCCAACAACGGTTCTGCCTTCGATGGGCTCGGTGTCACATATGGTCTGAATAACAACCCAAGCCCTGCGCCGGAGGCCGTGCCGTGGGACATTGCGGCAGGCTTTGTGATCATGTTTGGCCGCTTTTTGCCGATTTTAGCCCCGATCGCGATGGCTGGCTTTCTCGGAATGAAAAAGAGCACGCCATTCGGTCTGGGTACCCTCCGTGATGATACCGTCACCTTCGGATGTTTACTGTTGGGGACGATCGTAATTGTCGGAGCATTATTGTTCCTGCCAGTCGCTGCACTTGGGCCGTTGGCCGAGCACGTCGGTCCGATTCCCTTTGGCGGTTGACCTCATGACCGTCTACGCCAGTTCGGAAAATTAACTCCACGGGCCGAAAGGATTTTGGAGAGCTAAAGATGGGAGCCGCCGCAAAACCTCTCCCACAATTCAACCGCCTGAACAGCGTCGCCCGCCCCGGCGAGCAAGGGCACACAGGCTGTTTGAGCCTGAACTGCTGGGGCAGGCGCTGAAGTATTCGCTGGTCATGCTCCGTCCGGATATCCAGTGGAGTAATCCAGTAATGTTCGTGGTCGAGATCGGTGCGGTTCTGACCCTACTGTTCATTATTCAAGCGGCGGTCAGCACCTCGGCCAGCCAGGTTCCGATTAGCTATTTTATCGCACTCGATCTCTGGCTTTTCTTGACCGTTCTGTTCGCCAACTTCGCGACTGCTCTGGCAGAGACACGGGGGAAAGCTCAGGCTGAGTCCCTGCGCAGAACTCGCAGTGAGACCCCCGCGTATCGCCTAAGGGCCGGCAGACTGGAGGAGGTTACATCGACCGAGCTCAGGCCTGGCGATGAGGTGGTAGTAACCGCCGGTCAGGTAATTCCGAGCGACGGCGAAATAATACAGGGAATCGCATCAGTTGATGAATCCGCTATCACCGGCGAGTCAGCTCCGGTAATTCGCGAAGCCGGAGGTGACCGCTCCGGGGTCACGGGGGGCACTCGCGTCATTTCCGATCGGATCGTAGTGAAGATTACGGCTTTGCCGGGCCGCACCTTTCTCGATCGTATGATTACCATCGAGGGCGCGTCGCGCCAGAAGACGCCAAACGAGATTGCACTAACGCTGGCGCTAGCCGGCTTAAGTCTCGCATTTTTGATCGTGGTGATTCCGCTCTGGCCGATGGCCTGGAATGCAGAGCAATACATGATGGGCTATCTCGGCATTTCCGAGCCGCTCAAAAGCCTTGGCACCGACGTGCCGACCCTCGTCGCGTTATTGGTATGCCTGATTCCTACCACGATCGGCGCCTTACTTGCTGCGATCGGAATTGCCGGCATGGATCGTGCCCTCCAGGCCAACATCATTGCCAAAAGCGGTAAGGCGGTTGAAACGGCGGGCGACATCGACACTGTGCTGCTTGACAAGACGGGTACAATTACGGTTGGCAACCGGCACGCCACCGGGTTTGAACCGGTGGCCAATTATTCGCAACTCAGGTTAGCACTTCTAGCAGGGTTGGCATCCACCTCTGACGAGACGCCGGAAGGAAAGAGCATAGTCCTTGCAGCGAAGACGGTGGGAGTCGCGGCCAAGGATCTCATCGCGCCGTTTGGCACTGAGTTCATTGCCTTCAGCGCGCAAACGCGGATGAGCGGGGTTGATCTGCCGGACGGGGGGTGCCTTCGGAAAGGCGCTCCCGATGCGCTGATCGCGTTTGTTCAAGAGAAGGGCGGAACTGTTCCTGCAAAACTACAGCAAAGCATCGACTCGATCGCCTCCAAGGGGGCAACGCCGTTAGTTGTCGCTGAGGGTGCAAAGATCGCCGGCGTAATCATCCTGGAAGATGTTCTGAAACCGGCAATGAGCGGGCGTTTCGACCGCCTTCGCCGGATGGGACTGCGGACGGTGATGATAACCGGAGATAACCCGCTCACGGCCGCCGCCATCGCGAAGCAGGCGGGTGTCGATGACTCGTCGCACAGGCGACGCCGGAGTCGAAGCTCAACTACCTGCGCCAGGAGCAGGCCGAGGGCAAGCTGGTAGCGATGATGGGGTACGGTACTAGCGACGCACCGGCATTAGCGCAGGCTGACGTCGGCCTAGCGATGAACTCGGGAACTCAGGCGGCGAAGGAAGCCGGCAACATGGTCGATCTCGACTCGGATCCCACCAAGCTAATCGAGGTCGTCGAGATCGGGAAACAGCTTCTTATGACCCGCGGCGCACTGACGACATTCTCGGTTGCCAATGACGTGGCGAAGTATTTCGCGATAGTGCCGGCGCTGTTTGCGGGCACTTTGCCCTGGTTGAAAGCGATGGATGTGATGCATCTGCATTCACCAACCTCGGCGATTCTGTCAGCGGTAATTTTCAATGCTCTGATCATCCCGTTGCTGATCCCGGTTGCGCTGAGAGGAGTGAGGTACCGACCGCTTGGAGCTGACGCGCTGCTCCGCCGAAACTTGCTCATATGGGGTATCGGCGGGGTCATTATGCCGTTCGCCGGGATCAAGCTTATCGATATCGTCATGGGCGCAATGCGCCTCGTGGCCTGAGACCAGAGAGTGCAAGGATTTCGACTAGGATGAAAAACATAACCAAGAGTCTATGGTTGCTGGCCTGGACGGTGGTCATTTGCTGTGGGATCTATCCATTGGTGGTGTGGGGAATCGGACAGACGTTCTTTCCGTTCACCGCGAACGGGAGCGTGGTCACTGGACCGGACGGCAAGCTGACAGGCTCGCTGCTGATTGCACAACCGTTTAGCAAGGATGAATACTTCTGGCCGCGGCCATCGGCGGCGTCATACGACGCTTCCGCGTCCGCTTCATCGGCACTCGCCGCTTCGAACTATGCGCTGCGCGATCGGGTGGCGCGGATGCTCGGGCCCATTGTCAAATACAGCAGTGGTCCTAAGGCCGGCCAGTTAGCTGCTCCCGATATCGAGGCGTGGTTCGGCCACGACCGTTACCAGGGTCAGTCTCATATAGTCGCGCAATGGGCGGATAACCATAACGAGCTGGCACAGGCGTGGGTCACGGCTGATCCAACGCACGGGCAATACGTAAACGATTGGGCCAAGAGCCACAAGGCGGCCGTGACCGATTGGATAAAACAAAATCCAGCAACGCCTAAGCCTCAGGCCTCTGATCTGGCGGTGCCGTTCTTCGAGAATTTTTCGAAGGACAATCCGGGTAAATTCCCGTCGGCTGTGACCAAGCAGACCTCGGCGGGAAAAACGCAGACCTCCATCGAGCCGCTAGCGAGCGGCTCTGATATTCAGTCGATCTTTTTCGACATGTGGCGCCAGGACCACCCGGAGGCCCAGTTGCAAAACGTGCCAGGCGACATGGTCACGGCTTCAGCTTCCGGACTCGATCCCGACATCACGGTGGAGAACGCGGAATATCAGCTCGATCGCGTAGCTTCGAAATGGGCGGCGGATCTCAAGCGCGATCCGGTCCAGGTCCGCACCGAGATCGACAGGCTCATTCGAACCGATGCATATGCGCCGATGCATCGGTTCTTTGGCGAGGAGATGGTCAATGTGCTGCGGCTCAACCTCGAATTGCGCAATCGGTATGGGGCGCCTCAAGCTTGATCGCACCGCGGTGGCACCGCCCCGCTTATACCAGGGACTGCGCGCAGATCTACGCTACGGATCGTGGAGCACCGGTTTCCACCTCGGCAATAGGATCGAGTACCGCTCTCAATTCAAGGCTTGGCCGGCATTTCGACGGCCGGTCCTGGCAGCGGAAGGGGCGGCTTTATGAACAGCATGCAGTAATGCCGGATAACGCGGCTGATCGGCCAATCGAGTGTCTTCACCAGCACGAATCCGGCCTCAGTTAATTCCTTTGCAACAATTTTTTTGGGAACTCCATGCCCACCGCGATTCGCCGGCACCCCGGGTGGGGCCGGCTGTCCTGGTAGCTGATTCGGTTCGAAGTCGATAATCGCGAGCCGTGCACCAGGCCGCGACGCCCGGTAGAGTGAGCGATCCATCGCGAACGGGTCGGTCAGGTGATGGTACACTTGGCGCAAAAAGATCCCGTCACAGCAATCGGGCGACAGTTCGGTATCGTTTTCCCTGCCAGTAACCGGGACTACATTCCGTACCTTCTCCTTTTGAACTAAACGGCGAAGCTTATCGATTAATTGTGGATTGATCTCAGTTGAGTATACCCTCCCCAGCGGCCCCACACGCTCAGCTATCGCGATCGATACCTCGCCAGAACCCGCGCCCACATCCGCGACGATAGAACCCGGCTTGAGCTGGAGTATCTGAACCAGATGATCGATTTCGGATTCGGTGGCTCGCGCATGAACGCAGCAAAGCAGCACGATAGTTGCGCAGAACACCGCGAGTAAACGACGGGAATGTCTTTTCTTCTGCAAGCCCACACCTCCGGTATTGCGAGAAATACACGATCTTAACCTCGACTGCGGCCAACAGTGACGGGTGCACACCGATCTCATCTCTGGACAGAACAGTCGGTTAGGTAGCGAGGCAAATGAGCCGGCGGAGCCGAGATTTATCCCTGTTCTGCCGGGACTGAGTTCTTTTCTGCTCAAGACGGGACTACCTCACACGCGCCGGCATCGTCCGGGCCTGGCAACGGCGGTTAATCCTAAGGCCCGCTTTCGCTCCGACTCAATGTCAGACCGGTCGAACCTATCCCAGCACTGAACCCGAGTGCCCTGAAAGAATAACAGCACTCTCAAGCGGCGGACCCGCGTCAAAACGCATCCCATTGCCTCCCTGGAACCCTGTTGCGAGATGCAAGAACATTGCAGCAACCTGCAGCATCAAATAATCGACGAAATCCAGAGTGACCGAATCTCAAGATGTTTCTGAACTTGCGTGCCGTGGCACGCTTAATGCCCTTGAGAGACTCTCGCGCTTGGAAGGTTGGCTGCTCGATGGCCTGCTTCCGCTCCGGAGAGGAAGAACGATGAATCTTGAGATTTGGCTTCCCGCGATGTTTGTGCTGGGACTGACCGCGGTGGGTCTGTGTTACGCGTTTCTTCTGGCCTGCGAGAGGATCTGAGGTATCCGCGATGATGTTCGTCACCGAAATAGTCACTGTCCTTCTCTTTGCATATTTGCTGGTCGCCTTGATTCGTCCTGAGTGGTTCTAGGTGGCGCGCCAGTAAGGCAAACGAGGTAAAAGTCGATGTGGTCTCTTCCTATATCAGTGATGGTTTTAACCACGCTCCTGGCGATACCGATGAGCCGGTATATGGCCTGGATCATGAACGGTCAATATACGCCGCCGCGATTCTTCGCCTGGTTTGAAAAACGCCTCGACAGCGGTCCGCAAACCTGGCAACAGTATGCGGCGGCATTGCTGATTTTCAATGGCGCACTGTTCATTTACGGGTTTATCATTCTCGCCGTCCAGCCGATCGCGCCGCTAAATCCTCGAGGTTTGGGAATCCTCGCCCCAACCACGATCTTCAACAGCGTCGCATCGTTCATGACCAACACCAATCTTCAGCATTATTCCGGCGATGTGCACTTTTCGAACTGGAGCTAGATTTTTTTCGTTATCCTTAATCAATACGTCTCGGCTGCAGTAGGACTTTGCGCCCTGACTGCGATCATCCGCTGCTTCCGCGCCGAGAAGACCGTCGGCAACTACTTCCTCGATATGTGGCGGGTGATTGTATACATGTTTGTGCCGGTCGCTTTGGTTATTGGCATCCTGTTTATGCAACAGGGGATGCCAATGACCTACGAATCTACCCACCAGGTTTCGACGCTGGAGCCGGCGGCGATGGGCACCGCCGATAATGGTCAGCCCAAGCAACAGACTATCGTGGTGGGTCCGGTCGCAGCGGTAATTCCGATCAAGATGATCGGCACCAACGGCGGCGGATTCTACGGGATGAACTCGGCCCATCCAATGGAGAATCCAACGGCCTGGACCAACTTCCTGGAAACCTTCGCGATGATGCTTTTTCCATTCTCACTGGTCCTGATGTATGGCCGGATGCTGAATCGTATGCGCCATGCGTGGGTGATCTTTTCGGTCATGTTTGTGCTGATGGCCGCCACCATAGTATGGGTGATCTACTATGACACGTTGAAACCCAATCCGGGCCTCACTGCACACGGGACCAGTCAGACGTTCGAAATACCAACTGCCACCGCACCGGGTGGCAAGCTGCCGGTTACGCTTCCGGCGGTCGCCGGACTGCCGGTCGATCAGCATCTCGGCAATCTGGAAGGCAAGGAACTGCGTTTTGGGACGTCTGCCGGTGCGACCTTCGCGGCGGTAACGGTCGACGTAACCTGCGGCGCCGTCAATTGCGAGCACGATAGCTTAAATCCGATCGCGGCTTTGTCACCAATGTGGGGAATGTGGGTCAACTGTATCTATGGCGGCAAGGGCGTCGGCATGATCAACCTGCTTCTGTTCCTAATCATAGGGGTCTTCCTGGCCGGCCAGATGGTGGGGCGCACGCCTGAATATCTGGGGAAGAAAATTGGCGGGAAAGAAATGAAGCTGGCGGTAATTGCCCTGCTGGTCCATCCGCTGATGATTCTGGGGCCGAGCGGGATTTTCGCGGCCACCGACTGGGGGATAAAGGCCGAGAACAACCCTGCGGCGCATGGCTTTTCTGAGATCGTCTATCAGTTTTCATCCGCGTCCGCGAACAACGGCTCCGCCTTCGACGGTCTCGGAGTGACTTATGGCTTCAACAACAATTCGAGTCCCGCGCCTGAAGCCCGCCAGTGGGATGTCGCTACCGGCCTGGTGATACTGTTCAGCCGCTATCTGCCAATCGTCGCTCCGATCGCGATGGCCGCCGCGCTGGGATACAAAAAGGAGACACCTTTCAGTCTCGGAACCTTGCGCGACAACACATTTACCTTCGGCTGTCTACTGTTCGGCACCATCGTGATCATCGGAGCTTTGTTATTCCTGCCGGTGGCGGCGCTGGGTCCCTTGGCCGAACACCTTGGTCCAATTCCCTTTGGCGGCTGAATCGACGCCTTGCTTCTTTTGTCGAGGAACATTTGATGAAGACCTTGGATGCCGAAGCCCTTGGCCGAGAGACGCCTTCGCCCACGCCGGCGATGTCTCCACCGCCTCGCCGTACCCGCCGCATCGCTTTGTTTGCGCCGGAGTTAATGCAGTCTGCGGTCCGGCAAGCATTCGTAATGCTGCGGCCAGATATTCAATGGGCCAATCCCGTTATGTTTGTCGTCGAGGTGGGTGCTTTCCTGACGCTGCTGTTCGTTATCGGGGCAGCGATGGGCTACTCAGCCAGCCAGGTTCCAATCAGCTACTTTATAGCTTTGGATGTGTGGCTGTTCCTGACCGTACTGTTTGCGAATTTCGCGACCGCGCTGGCCGAAGCTCGCGGCAAGGCACAGGCCGAGTCGCTGCGCAAGACGCGCTTCGACACGCCTGCTTACCGGTTGCGCGGAAAGGACAGCGTTGAAGAGGTATCCTCGACCGCACTTCTGCCCAGCGACCTGGTCGTGGTCGAGGCGGGGCAAGTGATTCCAGGAGACGGCGAGGTCGTCGAAGGTATCGCCTCGGTTGATGAAGCGGCAATTACCGGCGAATCTGCGCCGGTGATCCGGGAGTCTGGTGGCGACCGCTCAGGAGTCACCGGCGGTACTCGAGTCCTGTCCGACCGCATCGTAGTGCGAATAACTGCGTCGCGGGGCGAGTCATTTTTGGATCGCATGATCGCACTGGTAGAAGGCGCGGTGCGCCAGCGCACGCCTAACGAGATCGCGCTCACGCTCGTGCTGTCCGCCTTAACCCTTATCTTCCTGATTGTGGTCGTGCCGCTGTGGTGGATGGCTTACAACGCCGAGCTGTACATGACCAGTTATCTCGGACTCAGCCAGGCGCTGCACAGCCTCGGCACCGACGTACCTACCCTCGTCGCGCTCCTGGTGTGCCTGATTCCGACCACAATCGGCGCGCTGTTGGCAGCCTCGGAATCGCGGGAATGGACCGTGCACTGCAAGCCAACATCATTGCCAAGAGTGGCAGAGCAGTTGAGACTGCGGGCGACATCGACACGGTGCTGCTGGATAAAACCGGGACCATAACCGTCGGCAATCGCCGCGCGACCGATTTTATTCCTGTAGGAAATTACTCGGCTGAGGATGTTGGACGTCTTGCTGCGCTGTCCTCCGTGGCTGACGAGACACCCGAAGGCAAGAGCATTGTAAAGCTGTTCGAACAGCAGCGCCCTCATCCCGGTCTGGCCGCCATCGATCCCGGGGCGAAGTTTGTTCCTTTCAGCGCGCGGACCCGGATGAGCGGGCTCGACTTGCCCTCCGGAGTATCGATTCGCAAAGGCGCGCCTGACGCAGTAATCCGGTTTGCCGAACGCCACAACGGCGCCGCACCTGCCGACCTCCAACGGCTGGTGGAGGTGGTTTCTGCGAAGGGCGCTACGGCGCTGGTCGTTGCGGAGGGTGCAAAAATAGCAGGCGTAATTGTACTTGAAGACATCTTGAAGACCGGCACCAGAGAGCGCCTGGAACGATTACGCAGAGCTGGGGTGCGCACGGTCATGATCACCGGCGACAATCCGCTGACCGCCGCCTTCATTGCCCAACAGGCTGGGGTCGACGACTACGTCGCGGAATGCACGCCCGAATCCAAGCTGGATTATATCCGCCAGGAACAGCAGGGGGGCAAATTGGTGGCAATGGTCGGCGATGGCACCAACGACGCACCCGCTCTGGCCCAGGCCGACGTTGGCTTGGCTATGAACTCCGGCACCCAGGCCGCCAAGGAAGCCGGCAATATGGTCGACCTTGATAGCAACCCAACCAAGTTGATCGAAGTCGTCGAGATTGGCAAGCAGCTTCTGATGACTCGTGGTTCGCTGACCACGTTTTCGATAGCTAACGACGTGGCAAAATATTTCGCCATCGTGCCTGCCCTCTTCGCAGGTACATTGCCGTGGCTCAAGACGCTAGACGTGATGCATCTTCATTCACCCACCTCCGCTATCCTATCGGCGGTCATCTTCAATGCCCTCATCATTCCGGCTTTGATCCCGGTGGCGCTTAAAGGCGTTAGTCACCGGCCGCTCGGCGCGGATGCACTGCTGCGCAAAAACTTGCTGGTTTGGGGGCTCGGCGGGGTAATCCTGCCCTTCATCGGCATCAAGCTGATCGATCTATTCATGGTCGGCCTGCATCTGGTCTGAACCCGGGTGCGGCTCAAATAGAGGAGATCGCGCCATGCGACAATATATCTCGAAAAGCCTAATGCTGCTGTTCTTCAGCGTTGTCATCTGCTGTGGGATTTATCCAGCGGTGCTGTGGGTAATCGGGCAGAACATCTTCCCGTTTCAGGCCAATGGCAGCATGGTGGAGGGTCCCGATCACAAGCCAGTCGGTTCGCTGCTGATTGCTCAGCCGTTTACCAAGGACGAATACTTTCAGCCCCGCCCCTCAGCCGCTTCGTACGACGGGTCGGCGTCCGCCTCTTCAACCCTGGCCGCCTCGAACTATCTGCTGCGCAATCGGGTCGCCACCACGCTCGGACCTATAGTCAAGTACAAGAGCGGACCGAAGGCCGGACAATTGGTTGCACCCGACATCGAAGCCTGGTTTCAGCAGGACCAATACATGGGCCAGCCTCATATCGTTTCGCAGTGGGCCGATGCCCATAACGGTCTCGTGCAGGCGTGGGTAACCGCGGATCCCACTCACGGGCAATACGTTGATGACTGGGCAAAAAAGCATGTAAGCGTGGTTCAGCAGTGGATCAAAAATAACCCCGGAACTCCGCAGCCCAAGGCGCCCGATCTTGCCGTTGTATTTTTCGAGACGTTCTCCAAGGAGAATCCCGGGCGATTCCCGTCTGCGGTTACCCATCAAGCAGGTGGCAAGACCATCACCACCATCGAGCCGGTCAAGGATGGAACGGACATCCAGTCTAACTTCTTTGATCTGTGGCGGCAGGAGCATCCGGCTGCGGAGCTGCACGATGTACCGGGCGATATGGTGACGACGTCGGGGTCGGGCCTGGACCCGCATATTACCTTGGAAAATGCCGAGTATCAGGTTGACCGTGTGTCGAGCAAATGGGCGCAGGACTTAAAGCGCGACCCG
>Ga0185299_10006082_pt1 | contig 13035 bp, 13 predicted proteins | sample PaiPotPPA55metaG_FD_128002 | JGI IMG/M metagenome (GOLD analysis project Ga0185299, IMG submission 128002) | Iron sulfur acid spring bacterial and archeal communities from Banff, Canada, to study Microbial Dark Matter (Phase II) - Paint Pots PPA... ...
CCCAGCCCCAGATGCGTAAGGCCCGCTTCATTCGAACGAAATACTTCGCTTGAACCGACAATCGTATCGTCCTGGGGATGGTTGAAGTCATAGTGGTAGGCCACGTCGGCGCGGATTTCAGGCGTGAAGAATTTCGAGTCGAAGGGTAGATCTTTCGTGCGGGGATTGCCGTTCAGCCAGGTCCAATCTGCAAAAGCGAAGGGCTCCTCCTTGGCCGGCTTCGTTGCCGCAGACTCGCTCGGTATAGCCGGCGCGGCTGCCTGCCCTGAGGCCGTTAGGGAGGATGAGTTGGCAAAGTTTGACGCCGTGGCTGACGGAACGTTTGGCCCCGCGCCAGTTGCCGCTGGCTCGACGCGCTTGGAGGCCGGCGTGCTCTTCTGCTGCTCCACTTCCGCGCGCAAGCGCTCCACCTCGGTGCGCAGCGCTCTCAACTCATCCCGCATTTCCTGCTGTTCGGTTGGTGCAGTTGAACTAGAGGCGGTGTTCGCAGAAGATGTGGCCGCGCCTTGGGTGGATTGAGCACGAGTCAACGCCGGCAATAGAGCGAACATCAAGAGCAAGAGAAATGAGACCTGAAAAAAAATCTTCTTTGGCATAATTTTCATTCTCCAATAACTCCCCGTAGCATGCGCCGCCGTCACTTGCAGCACCGCAATCGTCATCAAAATAAATGTCGCGCAGAGCTTTAAGATGAGCCTCTTCTCGTTTTCCCATCGCCCCTGCGCCGACCCGCAGCGCAAACATTTCAGTAGACCATTTCACATGTAAAGGCGGCTTAAGGAATCGCTAAGGAATTCGTAAAGGCAGAAAGGGTCTTTTTCACAAATGCAGTCTGGAGACGAGGCTACAACGCTCATTCGGCTCGACATGATTACTCCACAAACCCCGCGCGCCCTCCGGGCTCAGCAGCCCCACTCGGCTTCACCCGGCTGGGCAAAGTACTGCCGGGTCCTTGCGCGGTCGCTGGTCATCGATTCCAACTCGAGCAACGCTGATCTCGCTGCCGCGACCAGCCGGCTTTTTACCTGCGGAGATACTTCCTGCCATGAACCTTGGCCTTCGCTGCCCTTGCCCGATGGCTCCGGCGAGAGTGCCTGCTGATAAGGATGGAAGATTTCTGCCAACCGTTCCGGAGCTACATCATGAGTCCACATACTGTTTGTCTCCCTGACCTTGCAGCTTTGATCGGCTGACTTCCAAGGTCGCTACGATTCATTGGACACATAAGGTTGAAAGAAACGAATAAGGGCCGCATAAAATGTTCGTAAAGACACAAAGGCGAATGACAGGCAGGACTTATGAGCCGGGTTCAAACCGGTATCCAACCCATGGCTCGGTGACCAGGTATTTCGGCGCGGATGGATCCTGCTCAATTTTCTTGCGGAGTTGACCGACGAAGACCCGCAGGTACTCCGGCTGTTCGATGCTATTCGGCCCCCAGATCGCCGCCAGCAGGGTTCGATGCGTCACCACTTTGCCCGGACGCCGAGCCAGATAAACCAGCAGATCGAATTCTTTGGGCGTGAGGTGAACTTCATGCCCCGCCACCTTCACCGAACGCGCTTCCAGTTCGATGGAAAAATCTCCGGCGGTGATTATGCTGGGTTGTTCCTCGACTGCCGGCGTCCGCCGCAATTGCGCCCTGATCCTCGCCAGCAATTCATTCATGCTGAACGGTTTGGTGACGTAGTCATCCGCGCCCGCGTCCAACGCTTCCACTTTCGAGCGGTCTTGCCCGCGTACGGAAAGCACGATGATCGGCACTTGCGACAGTTTCCGCACTTGCCGGCACAGCTCTACACCATCCAGATTCGGCATCGCGAGGTCGGTGACAACCACGTGCGGCGTCCAGTTCTTCATCAACTCCAGCGCCATCTCCCCGTCGTTGGCTATGCGGATGTCGTACCCCTGCGCTGAAAGCGTCGTGCGCAGCACCCGCGTGATCTGCGGCTCGTCATCCACCACCAGGATTCGCTTGTGCTTGTTCGTCATCTTCTGCTCGCCGACCGCGCTTACCGCATTTCCTGGGTGACGATGTGCACATCCACGGCGGGGGCTTCGCGCAAAAACTTATGAATCGCCGAAAGATAAAAATACCTCTTCCATCCCTTGGTCGCCGAGCGCCCGAAGACCACCTGCGTAATGTGATTTTCACGCACAAATTCCGCAACTCTTTCCGCGACGACCTTGCCCTCGGTCTTCACTACCTTCGCGCCCACGCTCTCCGCGAAGCGCACATTGTCGGCCAGCGTTCGCTGGTTCTCATCGCTCTCATCCGCGCCCGTGTCCACGTAGAGCACAAACAGGTCGCCATCAATCGCCTGGGCCATGCGGGCTCCACGCGCGATCAAATACTGCGCCGCGGGATTCGAACTGATGCACACCGCAATCCGCTCCCGCACCTGCAACAACTGGCCGTCTTCGTTCTTGAGTTCCGAAAGTGTGCGGTCGACCGCTTGCGTCACCTGCCGCAGCGCCAGCTCGCGCAATGCCACGAGGTTTGTGTTGCGGAAAAAATTCGCCAGCGCCCGCTCCACCCGCTCCAGTGGATAAATATCTCCACGCTTCATGCGGGTCTGTAGCGCCTGCGGTGTCAGATCTGCCATAACAATCTCGCCCGCCCGCCGGATCACCCAGTCCGGCACGGTCTCGCGCACCTGCACTCCGGTCAGTCCGCGAATCGTTGGCGCCAGGCTCTCGATATGCTGCACGTTCAGCGTGGAAAGAACGTCGATCCCCGCATCCAGCAACTCAAACACATCTTCATATCGCTTCGCGTGCTTGCTGCCTTCAATATTGGTGTGGGCCAGTTCATCCAGCAGCACCACATGTGGCTTGCGCGCCAGAATGGCGTCCACGTCCATCTCTTCAAAAATGGTCCCTTTGTATTCCAGCTTTTTTCGCGGAACCGTCTCCAGACGCGAAGAAAGGTCCACAATCGGTTTGCGCCCGTGAGTTTCCACTACGCCGATCACCACTTCTTCGCCGCGGCTCGCACGCCGCACGCCCTCACTCAGCATGGCGTAAGTTTTTCCAACTCCGGGGGCATAGCCCAGAAACAGTTTGAACACCGCCGGCCGCTTCGCGGGATCGCATTCCTTAAGCCATTCTTCGGGAGTCTTAGGCATCGCCGTTATTCTCCACGCCAGCGAGGAAATTGTCGAATCTGGACGCAGAGCGGGTTTCAAGGTTTCATGGTTTGAAGGTTTCACAGTCAATCCTCGCGCTTTGAAACCTTCAAACTTTGAAACTGAACCTTCGATTCCGGTTACAATCGTGCCCGTGAAAGCCCGCTGGCCTCAGCCCCTGTTCCGTTATGCCGCGTGCGCCGTGGCGACCGAACTGGTGGCACAAGTCTACCGGCGCTTGGCCCACGTAAATCCCACCACGGTGGCCTTAACCTTCCTGCTGATGGTGCTGTGGGTAGCGGCCTACTGGGGATTTCGCTTCTCCGTTTTTCTCGCCATACTTGCCACGCTCGCTTTCAATTATTATTTTCTTCCCCCTGTTGGAACCTTCACCGTCGCCGACCCGCAGAATTGGGTTGCACTCTTCGCCTTTCTTGTGACCGCCGGCATCGCCAGCCAACTCGCCGACCGCGCCCGCCGCCAGGCCGCCGACGCCAATCAGCGCCGCCGCGACGTGGAACGGCTTTACGCTTTCAGTCAGCGCCTGCTCGCCACCGACAATGTAGCCGAATTACTGAATGCGATTCCCACCTACGTGTGTGACGGATTCGGCGCCAAGGCCGCTGCCATCTACCTGCTCAGCTCGCGCCAGGTCTACCGCACCGACCCCGAAGCCACCTGGCTTTCCCTGCAGGATCTTCAAATGGTAAGTTCGCGCGGCGAGCCGGTAATCGATTCACAACGTGGAATCTCTCTCACGCCATTGCATCTGGGCACGCGCACCACCGGAGCCGTCGGCATCGCCGGACCGGCGCTCTCACGCGCCACCCTGGAGGCTCTGGGCAGTATGATCGGCATCGCCATCGAGCGCGCCGGAGCTATCGAAAAACTTTCTCAGACCGAAGCCGCTCACCAGAGCGAAAACCTGCGCGCCGTCCTGCTCGATTCCGTGACCCACGAACTGCGCACTCCGCTCACCGGCATCAAGGCCGCCGTTACCAGCCTCCTCTCCGACTACCACCTCGACGAGGCGCAGCGCCGCGAGTTGCTTACTGTCATCAATGAAGAAACCGACCGCCTCGACCGCCTGGTTGGCGAAGCCACCGAAATGGCGCAGCTCGACGCCCACAAGGTCGAACTCCACATGGCTCCCGCGGATATTGCCGCCGTGATCGAGTCGGGGATCGAAGCATCTAGAACGGTTCTTGGCCAGCACCCGATCGACTTGCGCGTGCAACCATCGCTGCCCAAGGTGCGCGTGGATTCGGACCGCATCGTCGAAGTGCTCAAGCAGTTGCTCGAGAACGCTGCTAAATACTCCCCGCCCACGGCGCCCATCACCATTACCGCCGAATGCAAGGGAGACCGAGTCGTCACCAGCGTCACGGATCACGGCCCCGGCATCGACGACTTCGAGCAGTCGCTGGTCTTCGACAAGTTCTACCGCGGCCGCGACCAGCGTTACAGCGTGCAAGGCACGGGCATGGGACTAGCCATCGCCAAAGCGATCGTCGAAGCCCACAACGGATCGGTAAGCGTAACCAGCCAACTAGGCCGAGGCTCCGTATTCTCCTTCGACCTGCCCGCTGCCTGATTCCTCAACGCTTCCGCAAACACCACACCCTTGTCATCCCGAACGAAGTGAGGGATCTTGGTTTCGACGGCAGCGACTCATCAGCCGGTGTTGAATGCGCAGCGCCTCCAGCGCTGCGATCAGAAGTCGGCCGGCTGGGGCTTTAAGCCTCGATGTCAGTTCTTCATCTTCGGCCGCTCGCAAGTATCCACAATCTTCGTCGGATCAATCGCATCCTTATCCACCTGCTCCTCCAGAATCTTCCCATCTTTCCCGATCAGGAAGTTCACCCGCCGCGCAGCCTTGTATTTGTCCAAATAAATTCCGTACTTGTGCGTAACCTCGCCGCCCCAATCGCTCAGCAAGGGAAAAGTAACTCCAATCTGGTCGGCAAAGGCTTTATTGGAGAAAGCACTATCCATGCTCACACCCAGAACCTGGGTGTCGGTAGCTTCCAGCCGTTTCAGATCCTGCTGGAGAGCCTTCATCTGCGCCGTTCAACCACCGGTGAAAGCGAAGATAAAAAATCCCAGCACAACGTTCTTCTTTCCGCGGTACTGGCTCAAAGAAACGTCCTTCAAGTCGTTGCCGTCGAAATACTTCAGCGTGAAATCCGGCGCCACATCGCCCACCTTGGGCATGGACATCGACCCGCCCTCGGACTGCTTGCCCTGCGCCGCAACCGGAGCGACGCTCGCAAGCACCATGCACCCCGCCAGCAGCGAAGCGGCCAACGCGTTCGGTAGTTTCTTCCGCATCACGAACCTCCTGCCCGAATAATAGCCTACTCACCGCGGAGACATTGTAATTTTGGACTGCACAAACCGCCATCAGACGCCGATCAGTACCCTCCCTCGCACCTTTCGCGTTGCCGAAGGGAGGGGCAAAACAGTACATTGCTGTTCAGACCCGTTTCCACGCCCCGACGAGTACGCAATGAACCTGGCCACGCTGAACGACATTTTCTTCGCCGCCACCGGGCGGAATCTCGATCGCGTGATGCTCTCCCGTGCGTCGGGAAAATGGCTGCCTATTTCTTCTTCCGGTCTTCAGCGCAACGTCGCTGGAACCGTCCACGCTCTGAAGGAATGGGGCATCCGCAAAGGGGACCGCGTTGCCATTCTCAGCGAGAATCGGCCCGAGTGGTCGACCGCCGACTTCGCTATCCTGCTGCTCGGCGCTGTCACCGTTCCCGTCTATTCCACGCTAACCCCCGAACAAACCGCCTATACCCTACGCGACTCCGGCGCCAGCGTCGTCTTCGTTTCTTCGGAACTTCAATTCCGCAAGATCCAAACCATTCTCTCCCAGACTCAAGTTCAGCGAGTCGTGGTTATGGATCGCGTCCAGATCCCCAGCGATCTGTCCGCAACCTGCGCGCTCATGGCTCAGTTCATGAGACATGGCCCCAGCACCCTGGACTCCCAGACCGAATCTTTCGCCCGCTCCATCCAACCCGACGACCTCGCCACCATCATCTACACCTCCGGCACCACGGGAACCTCCAAGGGCGTAATGCTGACCCACGGCAACATGGCCTCCAACATTAATTGCTCGCTGCTCGGCTTCGACATGCGCCCCGGGCTGACCAGCATTTCGTTTCTGCCGCTCTCGCATGTGACGGCGCGCCACGTGGATTTTGCCATGCTCTACCACGGCGTCACGCTGGCCTACTGTCCCTTCATGGAGCGTCTCACCGAAACCCTGCTGGAGGTTCGCCCCACCGAATGCGTATCCGTACCGAGGGTCTACGAAAAGATCTACGCCAAGGCAGAGGCCTCAGCCAGCGGATTTCCCAAGCGCTCGATCTACCGCTGGGCGCTCTCCGTTGGCCGCGCCCACAAGCCGGCAATTCTCGCCGGGAAAACTCCCACTTCGCTCAGTTGGAAGCTGGCGAACCAACTGGTATTCTCCAAGATCCGTGCCGGTGTGGGAGGCAACGTCCAAACTTTTATCTCCGGCGGCGCGCCTCTCGGCCGCGAACTTGCCGAATGGTATGCCACCGTCGGCATCCGCATTCATGAAGGCTACGGCTTGACCGAAACCTCGCCTGTGATTGCGGTAAACACGCCCATCAACCACCGCATCGGCACCGTCGGCAAGGTCCTGCCCAACCTCGAAGTTCGCATCGCCGACGATGGAGAAATTCTTGTCCGCGGCCCCTCTGTCTTCAAGGCATATTGGAACCGCCCCGAAGAAACCAGCAACGCCTTCGAGGACGGCTGGTTCAAAACCGGAGACATCGGACAGATCGATGCTGATGGATATCTCTCCGTCACCGACCGCAAGAAAGAACTCATAAAAACCTCGGGCGGCAAGTTCATCGCACCGCAGCCCATCGAGAACTCGCTCAAATTGAATCCACTGATCGGCACAGCCGCAATCCTCGGCGACAAGCGCAAGTTCGCCTTTGTCATCGTCTCGCCGAACTTTGCGCTCCTCGAAGATTGGGCCCGCAACAACAATGTCACTTTCTCCTCGCGCGCTGAACTCGTAGCCAGCCCAAGAGTTCAAGCACTCTACGAAGGAATTGTCGAAGAGGTAAACCAGAATCTCGCAAGATTCGAAAAGCTGAAACGCGTGTTGCTCGTCCCCGACGAATTCACCGCCGACAACGGCGCTCTCACCCCAACCCTGAAACTGCGCCGCCGCGTGATCGAAGAACGCTACCGCATTCAGATCGACGAACTCTACGCCCAAGCCGAGGCCAAGACTCCACAGCCTTAGGATGAAGAATATGTGGGGACAGCCGCCTCGGCTGTCCGGCGGGCCCAGCTCGACATTGGCCGTGTCCGGTTTACAATGAGGATCATGACAGATCCCTTTATCATCGCCGGACGTTCCTTCCACTCACGCCTGATCGTCGGCACGGGAAAATATAAGTCCTTCCAGGAAACTGCGCGCGCGCTCGAAGCCAGCGGCGCCGAGATGGTCACCGTCGCGGTCCGCCGCGTGAACCTCGACCGCAACAAGGAATCCTTGCTCGACTATATCGATCCCAAGAGGTATTTTCTCCTACCCAACACGGCCGGCTGCTACACCGCCGACGAAGCCATCCGCGCTGCGCGCCTCGGCCGCGAGGTCGGCCTCTCCGACTGGGTAAAGATCGAGGTGATCGGCGACCAGGCCACGCTCTACCCCGACGTGCAAGCCACACTCGAGGCCACGCGCGTGCTGGTCAGCGAAGGCTTCACTGTTCTGCCTTACACCTCCGACGACATCGTTTTCGCCAAGCGCCTCGTCGAAGCCGGTGCAGCCGCCGTAATGCCGCTCGGCGCGCCCATCGGCAGCGGCATGGGCATTCAGAACCAGGCTCACATCCGCATCCTGCGCGAAATGATCATCGGGGTTCCGCTGATTGTGGATGCCGGCGTAGGCACCGCCTCCGACGCTGCGATCGCCATGGAACTGGGCGCTGACGCAGTCCTCATGAACACGGCCATCGCCAACGCGCAAGATCCGGTCTTGATGGCCGAAGCCATGCAGCACGCGGTACTGGCTGGGCGCCAAGCCTACCTGTCAGGCCGCATGCCGAAGAAGCTGTACGCGACAGCGAGTTCCCCAATGGAAGGCGTGGTGCGTTAAAGTAGCGGCGGCGTCCTCGCCGTCAACCTCGATTACAAAGAAATGCTGGAAATAAAGAGGGCGGCCGCAGCCGCCCCTTATCACTGCCAATTTCCTTCACAGCATCTTCACACTCTCCACATGCACGGAATCGGCGCCCACGTTTCCGGTCACGGCGACGTGGTGTCCCTCATGCCCCTTGAGCGCGTCCGGATTGTCCACCGCCAGAATCTTCTGATCCTTGTCAGTCACGATCACCGCCTTCGCGCCTTTTTCCAGACATTTCTTGGTGCACGCCCCGCCCTTCTCGTTGGCGTCCTTCGCGCCGCATTTGTCGTTGGACACCCACCCGTTGACGGTCGTGCTCTTCCCCATATCGTCAAACGCCAACGCTGTCAGGGCGAACACGAAGCAGATTGCAAGACAAAGTACTAGCACTTTTCTCATGGCCGGTTTTTCTCCTTTTTTGATGGCGGCCCCAAGCCGCAGGTTACGGCAGGAACTCTAATCGTACGTCCGGGCGGCAATTCACACAGCTAGCGGCCGCCGATCAGCGTCCCGAACTATACCACAGAGGAACCCTCCGATTGTCACAGTCCGGGCAGAATAATCCTCGCAAGCGGCACGCGAGACCAACCGCGCTCCGCGCTCACTTTTTCGCTGAGTGATTGGCCGGGGGCGCAGGATTCGCCGCCGTTGCCGGGACGTACACATACTCCCCGGGACGCAAGTAGCGCAACTGCTCGCGCGCTTCTTTCTCGATCGATTTTTCGTCCGTCTTCAATCCCCGAATCCTCTGCGCGTAGAGTTCGTTTTCTTTTTTTTCCTGCACGATCCGTCGTTGTAGCGACTCATATTCCATGCGTTTCTGCTTATAAACGATCATCCCATTCGCGCCAAACATTACATGCACGAACAGCAGGCAAGCCAGCACCATGACGGTGATCGTCGCAATGCGTCGCCGCAAGGCATACACCCGCACCGCCAAGGGACGCAAACTCTCCACCCACGAGGCCGCCAGAGCCTCGGCCTGTGGGGCCTTCTCGGCCATTGCGCGCAACCGGTCTTGCGGACTCGGAGATCGCCGGATTCCTGCAACTTTTACACGAACTTCCATTGCTTGCTGCCTCGCTCTCACAGAAGTCTTGTCGATCAAACCTTAGCTTCCCAGTGAACTTCTCTTCACCTTCCGCGTCAAGCGGAAGTTCTCGCGCCACAGACAATGGGAACCAACTTGGTTATATAAGGCCTGCAACCGCTGGCTCAGCGACCGCGCGCCCCGCAATTTGTTACATTTGCATCGTGGCCGACAACCTTCGCGGATTCAAGTTCAGCGGGATCAATTTCACATGACTGACAAACGCATCATCCTAACCACCGCCGCCTCGGAAGAAGAGGCCAGCAAGATCGCTCGCGCTCTGGTGGACCGCCGCCTCGCCGCCTGCGTCAACCTTGTCCCGCAAATCACTTCTATCTACCGCTGGCAAGACGCGGTAGAAGAAGCTCGCGAATGGCTGTTGATCGTGAAGACGACGGCTGCGGCGTTCGTCCAGGTCCGCGAAACGATCGCAGAACTCCATTCTTACGAAGTCCCGGAATGCGTCTGCCTGACGATTGAAGACGGATCGCCCAGCTACTTGGAATGGATCGGCGAATCTGTTTCCGCGGCAGAATAATTGCCAGACTTAGGTTTTTGATCCCGCGCAAATCCATGGCAACAGGTTTCTAGATCGCGGTCAAGCCCACGTCCAGATCATCGAGGATATCCTCGATATCCTCGATCCCCACCGAGATGCGCACCATCCCGTCGGCAATGCCGATTGCCTTCCGCCCCTTTTCGCCTAGCCCTGCGTGCGTCATCGTCGCCGGATGCGAGATCAGGGTCTCCACTCCTCCGAGCGACTCCGCCAGCGAGCACACGCGAAGTTTCTTCAGCATCTTGTTGGCGTTCTTCAGCGATCCGGTCTCAAACGTAATCATCGACCCAAAGCCGCTCATTTGCCGCTTCGCCAGTTCGTGCTCGGGATGATCCGCCAGTCCCGGATAAAAAACCTTCTTCACCTTGCGATGGTTCGCCAGAAAATCCGCTACCGCGCGCCCGTTTCGGTCGTGAATCTCCATGCGCGCCGCCAGCGTCTTCACCCCGCGCAGCACGAGCCAGCATTCAAACGGAGAGAGTATCGCCCCCGCGGCCTTCTGCAAAAACGCCAGCATTTCCGCGTGCTCCGGCTTGCGGCACACCACAACGCCGCCCAGTCCGTCGCTGTGGCCGTTTAGAAACTTCGTGGTCGAGTGCACAACCATGTCTGCGCCCAGCGCCAGCGGTTGCTGAAAGTAAGGAGACATGAAGGTGTTGTCCACCACCAACTCTGTATTCTTGCGACGGCAAATCTGGCTGATCGCGGCCAGATCGCTCAACCGCATCAGCGGATTCGTCGGCGTCTCCACGTACACCATGCGCGTGTTCTTGCGGATTGCCTGTTCAACATTCTCCGCATCCGACGTGTCTACGTAGGAAAATTCCAGCCCGAAACCCGCCAGCACCTGGTTGAAGAGACGCGGCGTCCCACCGTACAAATCGTTCCCGCACACAACGTGATCGCCCGACTTCAGGATCATCGCGACCGCGTTGATGGCCGCCATCCCGCTGGCAAATACAGGCGCCGCAACGCCACCTTCCAGCGACGCCAGGTTCTGCTCGAGGCGAGTGCGCGTGGGGTTTGAGACCCGCGAATATTCGTAGCCCTTGTTTTCGCCGATCCCCTGTTGAACATAGGTAGAAGTCGGATAGATCGGGACGGTGACCGCGCCGGTCAGGGGATCGGGCTCCTGCCCGAAGTGAACGGCGCGGGTTGCGAAACCTAGCTGCTTGCTTGCCTTCATTGGGCGTTCCAATGTGGGAAGTTTCGGAGTCGCAGAGGTACCCCCTCCCCCACGGTCATTTAGAATCTTCAACTTAGCGGAAAAACGCGAAAAGATCCAAGCGGCTCAATAAGTTACGGGCAAAATATTGTAAATAAAGGACTTGTACTATATTGTGAGCTGCAAGTCCTTTAAAATCAGTTCCTGCCTAAACTAACGTCATGCAAAATCTTGAGGGCAAACGACTTAGCAAACGATTAAGCACTGGCAACCACATCTGACTGTCGGCAGAGTCCGAAGTGTGCTAGCAGCGTCCTCGTTCAATATCAATCGTGCCAACAGCCCTGCCAACAACGATAAGGGTTTCACCCCGCTGTGGTTAGAGTCAAGGAGAATTTGTTAGAGTCAAGATCTTGAAACACGGAGGGCACGGGGCCACACAGGGTAGTGCTCGCTGTACCTTCAGAGCCGGAGCTAAATCCCGCCCTCAAATATCTTCTTCGACAAATACCGCTCCGCCGAATCCGGAATGATCGTTGCCACCCGTTTCCCAGCGCCCAGCCGCTGGGCCACCAGCAGAGCCGCAAACACGGCCGCTCCTCCGCTCGATCCGGCTAATACGCCTTCCAGCGCCGCCAGCCGCTTCACGGTCGCAAAGGCGTCGTCGTCAGTCACCATGATCACCCCATCGCACACCGAGGCGTCAAACGTCTTGGGTATGAAACTCACTCCAATCCCTTCCACCTTGTGGGGACCGGGCTCTCCCCCAGCCAGAATCGATCCCTGCGTTTCCACCGCGAACGCAAGCACTCCCGGCGCATGCTCCTTCATGTAGCGCGCCACGCCGGAAAAAGTTCCGCAAGTGCCGCAGCCCAGAACCACGGCATCCACTCTTCCGCCCATTTGTTCGAGCATTTCCACCGCGGTGGTTTCGTAGTGATAATCGGGATTCGCCTGGTTCTCAAACTGTCCCGCCATAAACGCACTGGGATCACCGGCGACTAATTCCTTAGCCCGGCGGATCGCCCCCTGCATGCCCTCAGCATCCGGGGTTCGCTCAACTTCCGCTCCCAGGGCGCGCATGATGATCACTTTCTCCTGCGAGAAGTTTTCCGGCACAAACAGCTTCACCTTGTATCCGCGATTGACTCCGATCAGCGCCAGCCCGATCCCCGTATTCCCCGCCGTCGCTTCAACGATCGTCCCACCGGGCGCGAGCTTGCCTTCCTGCTCCGCGCGGCGGATGATCCCGATGGCCGCGCGGTCTTTCACGCTTCCGCCCGGATTCAAGTATTCAAGTTTGGCGAAGGTGTCGGCCGAACCGGCTGGAACCATCCGTTTCAGTCGCAGCATGGGAGTGCCGCCGACTAATTCCGTAATGTCGTCGGCAACCGACAGATGAGAGACTTCGTAGTTTTTCAAGTGCACGCTACAGGGTAAGGGGAGACTCAGGAATCGTCAATCGCCTGCGGCCTTCAGTCGTGTCGAAGTTTAAGAAGACGTAATCACGAAGGATACGATGTCACACGAAGGAAACCAATGAAAACGATCCTGCGCGGAGCAGTTCGTCTCGCAGGCGCGGGTGATGCTGAGTTTGGCGGAGGTAGGTCATTTCGTCGAGAGCGGACTTGGCGCGAATGATTTTCACTAGTTGTTGCTTCTCGTCCGGCGACCAGCGGGTTAGGCCCGGGATCAACGCCAGAACCAGCGACCAATTCTCCAGCGCTTGCTGCTGTACCGCAGACCAACGCGACGCATCAATTTCGAGAGCCCGCGTAACGGCGGAGGTAGAAGCGTCGCGGATCTTCCGGCTGCTGCCGTCGAACTCGCGCGCCATGCGGCGGTTGATTCGGAGGCCCAGAGTGCGCGTGGAGAAGGTGTCCCACGGGCCGGGCAATCCTTCAGCGG
>Ga0185299_10006089_pt1 | contig 13028 bp, 10 predicted proteins | sample PaiPotPPA55metaG_FD_128002 | JGI IMG/M metagenome (GOLD analysis project Ga0185299, IMG submission 128002) | Iron sulfur acid spring bacterial and archeal communities from Banff, Canada, to study Microbial Dark Matter (Phase II) - Paint Pots PPA... ...
TGGGCAGCCCATGTTGATGTCGATGATCTGCGCGCCGTTCGCGACGTTGTGACGCGCGGCTTCGGCGAGCATTGTCGGATCGGCGCCGGCGATCTGAACCGAGATAGGCTCCACTTCGCCCGTGTGATTCGCGCGACGCAGCGTTTTCTCGCTTTTCCACAATTGCGCATTCGACGCGACCATTTCGGACACCGCGTAACCCGCGCCCATGCGCTTGCACAACTGCCGGAACGGCCGATCCGTCACACCCGCCATGGGGGCGACGAACAAGTTGTTGCGCAAAATATGGGGGCCGATGGCCGGTGTGGAAATGGGCATGAAACTCGCGGCGTCCCGGATCGGAGGGACGCAAAAGCGCTTAAGGAAACACGTATTTTAACGCGAACGCGCCGGGTCAATTAAGTCCAATCGACGGGCAAGTTGTTAAATCTTCTATGAAACTTGCGAACGTCATAGAGTAAAAGCACGACTTTGGGTAGATGAATACCGTATCGGGTAAGGCATCTCTGGTCATTCACCGCAAGCACGTCACGCACACGCGTTACCCGCAAACGTAACGCGCCCCTGCAACTTGCGCGCCTGACTGGTGAAGAATCAGCGTCGCTGCCCGAACATCATCTGCCGCGCCAACACGGTCTTAGCCGGCGGGACAAACTCGAGCGCGCTCAGTGCCAGTCCGCGCAGCGCTGCGAGCGGTGGGAAGTCGATGGTGAAAAGACGCGCGAGCGTGTCGGTGGCGCCGATCGTCATGCGCCGGTCCAGCGCGCGTCGTTGAGCAAAAAGACTTAGGGCAACCGTTGTCGGGCCGTTCGTCGATAACGCGTCGCAAAGCGCATGGGCATCGCGGAGACCGAGATTGAGCCCTTGTCCGGCGACCGGGTGCAGCGTTTGCGCCGCGTTGCCGATGGCGACCGTGCGCCTGTCGACGAGCGCATTCAGCGCGTTTAGTCCGAGCGGGAACATGGCTCGTCCCGCGATTCGCGTGAAGCGGCCCAAGCGCTCGCCGAATGCCGCGCCGAGTTCGGCGAGGAACGCGTCGTCGGGGAGTTGCGATCGGCGAGCCGCCTCTTCAGGATCGCAGCACCAGACCAGCGCGTAGTCCGCCTGACGCGCGCCGCCGCACGGCAGCAGTGCGATCGGACCTTCGGGCGTGAAGCGTTCCCACGCGACGCCAGGTCGTGGCGAGGACACGCTCACCGTTGCGACGACAGCCGTCTGGCCATAATCGCGCGTGTTTTTGATGTCGGCTGAAAGCGCGGAAGAAGTGTCCGCTTCCTTATATAACCCGCCTTCAGCGTTCACCAGAATGCGCGCGCGAATGGTGCGCTCACCGGTTGCCGAGTGGATCGGCAGCGTGACGCCCTCGTGATCGTGCAGGGGCGTCGATGCGGTGGTTTCCGTGAACCAATGCACGCCGGTTTTGCTCACGGTCTGCGCCAGCGTTGTAACAAGCGAGCCATAACGCACGACATATCCGAGTGCGGGCAGACCGTGTTCATCGTGATCGATCAGCGTGCGGCCGAATTGACCGCGTTGCGAAACGTGAATGCGTTTGATCGGCGTGGCATCGGCGGGAAAACCGAGCGACGATTCGAGCATCGCGCGGCTGCCATGCGACACCGCGATGGCGCGTGGATCAGCCGATGCCGCGCCAGGTTCGCGTGCATCGATCAACGCCACCGAAAAACGCGATGTCGCACTGCGCTTTGCCAGCCAGCCGGCGAGCGCAAGCCCGACCGGACCCGCGCCGACGATCGCTATATCGAAGTGATAATCGGCAGGCGGTGCATGGCCGATGGTTTCCGCGTTTTCAATTTGCATCTTGCGTTTGCGCATCGCGCATCAAGGCTTCGATTTCGTCGGTATCGACGGGCACTTCGCGCGTCGTCAACTCGCAGCCGTCGTCGGTGACAATGGCGTCGTCCTCGATCCGGATGCCGATGTTCGCATAACGTTCGGGCACGTCTTCGGCTGCGCGAATGTACAGACCCGGCTCGATGGTCAGCGTCATGCCCGCCTTCAACGTGCGCCACGCGCGTGCGCCCTGGTCGTCGAGTTGCGCGTGGGCGTCGCGGTAATCGCCCGCATCGTGCACGTCCATGCCGAGCCAGTGGCTCGTCCGATGCATGTAGAAACGCTGATAAGCGCGCTCGGCGATGACATCGTCGATGGTGGCGAACTTGTTCTTATCGACAATGCCCGTGTCCAGCAAACCCTGCGCCAGCACACGCACCGCCGCTTCGTGCGGCGCATCGAAACTCACGCCCGCGCGGGTCGCGTCGACGGCGGCGTATTGCGCGGCCAGCACGATGTCGTAGATCTCGCGTTGCGCCGATGTGAACCGCCCGCTCGCCGGAAACGTGCGCGTGATGTCGGATGCGTAGCCGTCGAGCTCGCACGCGGCGTCGATCAGGATCAGGTCGCCTTCGCGCACGATCGCGTTGCCTGCGGGGTAATGCAGCGTGCAGGCATTTGCGCCGGCTGCGACGATCGAGCCGTATGCGGGCGCTTGCGCGCCGCGTCGGCGGAACGTGTAGAGCAACTCGGCTTCGATTTCGTATTCGTGCATGCCGGGGCGGCAGGTTTGCATCGCGCGCCGGTGTGCTTCGGCGGAGATCGTCCCCGCGCGCCGCATGATCGAGAGTTCGTGCGCGTCTTTGATCAAACGCATTTCGTCGAGCATCGGCAGCAGGTCGTTTGCTCTTAACGGCGCTTTCACACCGATCCGGCTTTGCGCCCGAACCGCCGCGAGCCAGCCGCGCACTTGCGCGTCGAGCTCGGCGGAGCTGCCAAGCGCGTAGTGCAGCGCGGGTTTGTCGGCAAGCAGGCGCGGCATTTCTGCGTCGAGCTGATCGATCGGGAATGCCGCGTCGAAACCGAGCGCGAGACGCGCGCCTTCGGGACCGTACCGGAAACCGTCCCAGGTCTCCCGCTCGGCGTTTTTCTCGCGGCAGAACAGGATGGCGGCGGGCTCATCGGCCTCAGCGCTCGCGTCGAGTACTAACGTCGCTTCGGGTTCGGTGAAACCCGTCAGGTAATAGAAGTAGCTGTCGTGGCGAAACGGATAGTCCGCGTCGCGATTGCGCATGACTTCGCGCGCAGTCGGCACGATGGCAATGCCGCCGCCCGATTCACGCAGTGCCGCGAGGACGCGATCACGGCGGCTGCGATAGACGTCGATGGCTAGGGATTGGGCTTCAGTCGATGAGTTCATGCAGCGATTGTAGCGCCGGGTTTGCGATGCTTCACTCGCTCGCTTCGGGCGCCTGATCGGCGGCTGGGGCCGGTCGATTGCGCACGCTGCCGGCGATCAGGTCGAAGCGAAACAGGCGGCATTCGAGCGCGCCGTTGAAGAGCGGCGTTTTCGTCGATTCACGCAGGCGCAACAAGCCCGGCAGTTTGCGGTCCGATGTCAGCACATACGCGCGCCAGCCCGGAAAGCGCTGCTTGAGCGCGTTGCCAAAGGAGATGAAAAACTCCTGATCGGCCGGATCGGGTTGGGCGCGGATGAACGCTTCTTCGTCTTCGTCGCGACCGCGGTTTTTCGGTTCGCGAAGCTCGCCGCGCGGACCGCGTCCGCGTACCTCGATACGTTCGCCGTACGGCGGGTTCGCCACGAGGATGCCCGGGGTATCGGCCGGCGGCGTCATGTGGCGCGCATCGACTTGTTTAAGCGATAGTTCCGGCAAACCCGCACGTTCGAGATTCGAATACGCCTTATCGAGCATGTCGCCGGAAATGTCGCTGCCGTAGATCTGGAGATCCGCACGCGATGACTGCGCGGCGCGTTTGGCATCGGCCGCTGCGCCCTTCAGCTTTTGCCACGCGTTCACGTCGTATTGCTTCAGCTTTTCGAAGCCGAAGCGGCGTTCAACACCGGGCGCGATGTTCAGCGCGACTTGCGCTGCTTCGGCGAGGAAGGTGCCGCTGCCGCACATCGGATCGAAAAGCGGCGTGCCGGGCGTCCAGCCGGTCAGACGCAAAATTCCCGCCGCGAGATTTTCACGCAAAGGGGCCGCGCCCTTGTCGAGCCGCCAGCCGCGTTTGAAGAGCGGATCACCCGAAGTATCGATGTAAAGCGTGCATTCGTTGAGCGTGAGGAAGGCGAAGACGCGCACGTCGGGTTGCGCGGTATCGACGCTCGGACGGTTGCCCGTCAACTCACGCAAGCGGTCGCAGACGGCATCTTTCACGCGCAAGGTCGCGAACTCGAGGCTGCGTAAAGGCGATTTGATGGCGGTGATATCGACGCGAATGGTTTCATTCGGCGAGAACCACTTCTCCCATTGCTGCTGATACGCGAGCTCGTAAATGTCGTGTTCGCTGCGATACGGGCCTTGAGCAAGCTTTAGCAACACCCGGCTCGCGATGCGCGAATGCAGGTTCGCGGCCATGCCGGCCGCCCAGGAACCGCGGAAATGCACACCGCCCGGGACTTCCTTGCCGGTGCGGAACTGCGAGCCATCCACATGCTTCGCTCCGATTTCGGCGAGTTCGGCCGCAAGCGGCGCCTCGAGACCGCGCGGGCAGGGGACAAACCAGTCGAAAAGGAAAGTAGTGGCCATGGGGCGGTGCTTGTAGGGGAGATCGAAGGCGATATTGTACGCGGGCGATGAGAAGCGAACGGGCTATACGCCCTCTGGCGCAACGGATCAACAAAAACGCCGGTGGCTCGCAAGCGCACACCGGCGTTCATGACTCAAACCACCATTCCCTTCATTCCACCGCCTTCACCATATCCTCGATCACTTTCTTGGCATCGCCGAAAACCATCATCGTCTTGTCCATGTAGAACAGTTCGTTATCCAGCCCGGCATAACCCGCCGCCATCGACCGTTTATTCACGATAATCGTCTTTGCCCGATAAGCCTCCAGAATCGGCATACCCGCAATCACGGATTTCGGATCGGTTTTAGCCGCCGGGTTCACCACGTCATTGGCCCCGAGCACCAGCACCACGTCCGTCTGCTGGAATTCACCGTTGATGTCTTCCATCTCGTGGACGAGTTCATAGTCCACTTCGGCTTCGGCCAGCAACACGTTCATATGCCCCGGCATCCGCCCGGCCACCGGGTGAATCGCGTACTTCACGTCGATGCCTTTCTCGATCAGCTTATCGGTGAGTTCCTTCAAGGCATGCTGCGCGCGCGCTACAGCCAGTCCGTAACCCGGCACGATCACCACGGTCTCGGCATTGCCAAGCATGAACGCGGCGTCATCGGCGGAACCGGATTTCACCGGGCGCTGCTCTTGCGCACCACCCGTTGCCGCCGCACCGCCTTCGTTACCAAACCCACCCAGCAGCACGTTGAAGAATGAGCGGTTCATCGCGCGGCACATGATGTACGAGAGGATCGCACCCGATGACCCGACCAACGATCCCGCGATAATCAGCATCGGGTTGTTCAGCGAGAAGCCAATGCCCGCTGCCGCCCAGCCCGAATACGAATTGAGCATGGACACGACCACCGGCATGTCCGCCCCGCCGATCGGAATAATGATCAGCACGCCGAGCGCGAAAGCGATCGCCGTCATGATCACGAACGGCAGCCACGCTTGCGTCAGCATGAAGATAATGCCAAACCCGAGCATCGCGAGCGCGAGCAGCAAGTTGATCATGTGCTGACCGCGATACACGACCGGTGCACCCTTGAACAAGCGGAACTGATACTTGCCCGAGAGCTTGCCGAACGCAATCACCGAACCGGAGAACGTGATCGCACCCACAAACGTGCCGATAAACAACTCCACGCGATTGCCCACGGGAATCGGTTCACCCAACGGGGCAAGCCCGAACGCCGAGGGTTCCGAAACAACCGCATACGCAATACACACGGCCGCCAGACCGATCAGCGAGTGCATCGCGGCGACGAGTTCGGGCATCTTCGTCATCTCGACTTTCGCCGCGACGTACGCACCGATCGCACCGCCCACCACGAGCGCGGCAAACAGCAAGCCCAAGCCCAGCGACAGATCCGACCCGAGCGCTGAAGCCTGCTTCACGATCAACGCGATGGTCGTCAGAATCGCGATGGCCATGCCAGCCATGCCGAACGTATTGCCGATGCGCGCCGTCTTCGGATTCGACAGCCCTTTGAGCGCCTGGATGAAACACACCGAGGCGATGAGATACAGGAGGGTAACGACGCTCATGCTCATTACGCGACCCCCTTCTTCGAAGAATCAGTGATCTGCTTGGGTGCTTTCTTCTTGAACATCTCGAGCATTCGCCGCGTCACGAGGAACCCGCCGAACACATTGACCGCCGCGAGCAACACCGCAAGCGTGCCGAAGAACTTGCCGGCATCGCCAATCGTGAGACCCGCTGCAAGCATCGCGCCGACGATGACGATCGCGGAAATCGCGTTCGTGACAGCCATCAAAGGCGTGTGCAGCGCGGGCGTGACGTTCCACACCACGTGATAGCCGACATAAATCGCCAGCACGAAGATGATGAGGTTGATGACCGTGTGATTAACGAGTTCCATGTCAGTCTCCTTTGATCCCGCGCGTCACCTGGCCGTCGCGGCACAGGAGCGTCGCGGCGACGATGTCGTCGGCCATATCGATATTCAACGCGCCTTCCTTCGTCACGATCAGCTTGATGAAATCGAGCAGGTTGCGGGCGTAGAGGGCGGAGGCGTCGGCGGCGACCATCGATGCAAGGTTGGTGTAGCCGACCAGATGCACACCATGTTTCGTCACGACCTGATCGACCTCGGTGAGCGGACAATTGCCGCCGCGCCGGCCTTCGTATTCAGGACCGCGTCCCGCCGCCAGATCGACGATGACCGAACCCGGTTTCATCTGCTGGACGGTTTCCGCCGCGATCAACGTAGGTGCGGGGCGGCCGGGAATCAGCGCGGTCGCGATCACGATATCGGCCTGTTTCGCACGTTCGGCGACGAGCACCGATTGACGCGCGAGCCAGCTTGGGGGCATCGGCCGCGCATAACCGCCGACACCAACCGCGGCTTCGCGTTCTTCATCGGTTTCGTAGGGAACGTCCAGGAACTTCGCGCCCAGCGATTCGATCTGTTCCTTCACTGCAGGACGCACATCGGACGCTTCGATCACCGCGCCGAGCCGCTTGGCCGTGGCAATCGCCTGCAAGCCCGCCACGCCCGCGCCCAGCACGAGCACGCGTGCGGCTTTCACGGTGCCGGCAGCAGTCATGAGCATTGGCATGAAGCGCTGGTAAATATTGCTCGCGACCAGCACGGCCTTATATCCGGCGATATTCGCCTGCGACGACAACACGTCCAGGCTCTGCGCGCGCGTGGTGCGCGGCGCCGCTTCCAAAGCGAACGCGGTGATGCCGGCCGCAGCCAGGCGCACATTGTTCTCGGCGTTGAAGGGATCGAGCATCCCGGCTAAAACCGCACCGGGTTTCAGCAGCGGCAACTCGGCTTCATTTGGCGAATGAACCTTGAGGACGAGCTCGGCGGCGAACGCGGTGTTCGCGTCGACGAGCTCGGCGCCGGCAGCGGTAAACGCATCGTCGATATAGCTCGCTGGCACGCCCGCGCCGCGCTGCACCGTGACCCGGTGACCTTGCGACACAAGCTTCTTGACCGTCTCCGGCGTGGCGGCGACTCGCGCCTCGTTCGCCCGCGTTTCGGCAGGCACTCCGATATGCATCTTCATCCTCCTCACGTTCTAATTTTGATATGGCGTGTTCAGTCGCTCGCGCTGCTGCCAGGGAGACGCCTGTGCACATGATTAAGCGGTTGTTTAAGCTGTTATTTACGGCTGATCGTCACTGTAACCGAAACATTCGCGAAAAATGACTCGTTCCAGCAACATCGCGCGTTATGTCCGCGGGCGACGGGAAAACGCGCAAAACGGTAAAATACCGTCCCATGAAACCAGATCGTTGGACTCCGCGCGTGACCGTCGCGGCGATTGTGGAGCGGGACGGGCGCTTTCTCGTCATCGAGGAGCAAACGTCGGACGGGCTCAGGATTAATCAGCCGGCCGGGCATCTGGAAGCGGGAGAAACGCTCGTCGATGCCGTGAAGCGCGAAACGCTCGAGGAAACGGCGCACCGGTTTGAGCCGGAGGCGCTCGTCGGCACGTATCTGACGCACTTCGAGCGGCCGGGAAGGTCGGTCACGTACCTGCGGTTTACATTCTGCGGCACGACGTCGGGCGAGGTGCCGGGCAGGGAGCTCGATTCGGGTATCGTGCGCGCCATGTGGCTCACCGCCGACGAACTGCGCGCATGCGCGGACCGGCACCGGTCGCCGGCGGTGCTGGAATGTCTCGATCATTACCTCGCCGGGCGGCGCGTGCCGCTCGACTTCATTCATACGCATTCGGTCGCACCGGTGCGGGTTCAGGATTTGAATTCAGCTTCAGGCAAGTAACGCAGAGAGCAAAATGAGCAAGGCCGGGAAACAGAAAGTCGTGGTGGGCATGTCGGGCGGCGTGGATTCGTCGGTGACCGCGTGGCTGCTCAAGGAGCAGGGCTACGACGTGATCGGCCTGTTCATGAAGAACTGGGAAGATGACGACGACAGCGAATACTGCTCGACACGGCAGGACTGGATCGACGTGGTCTCGGTGGCTGATCTGATCGGCATCGACGTGGAGGCGGTCAATTTCGCGGCCGAGTACAAGGACCGCGTGTTCGCCGAATTCCTGCGGGAATATTCGGCTGGCCGCACGCCGAATCCGGATGTCCTGTGCAACGCCGAAATCAAGTTCAAAGCCTTCCTCGACCACGCAATGTCGCTTGGCGGTGAAACCATCGCGACCGGGCATTACGCTCGCGTGCGTGAGCGCGACGGGTTGTTCGAGCTGCTGAAAGCCACCGATTCGACCAAGGATCAGTCGTATTTCCTGCATCGGCTGAATCAGGCGCAGTTGTCGAAGACGCTGTTTCCTCTCGGTGACATGCCGAAGACGAAGGTGCGCGAGATCGCGGCGCAGATCGGCCTGCCGAACGCCGCCAAGAAGGATTCAACGGGCATTTGTTTTATCGGCGAACGGCCGTTTCGCGAGTTCCTGAACCGCTATCTGCCGACGCAGCCCGGTCCTATGAAAACGCCCGATGGGAAGGTTATCGGCGAGCACGTTGGGCTGGCGTTCTATACGTTCGGGCAGCGCAAGGGCATTGGGCTCGGCGGCAGCAAGGACGGTAGCGGCGATCCGTGGTTCGTCGCGGGCAAGGACATGGCGTCGAACACGCTGTACGTGGTGCAGGGCCACGATCATCCTTGGCTGTTGTCACGTTCGCTCGTGGCGGGAAATACGAGCTGGGTGGCGGGCGCCGCGCCGGATGAGGACACCGTTTGCGCAGCGAAGACGCGGTATCGGCAGTCGGATGCGCCTTGTGTGATGGGGGCGTCGGGATCGTCGGATGGTCACTTCGACCTCCGTTTCAACGATAACCAATGGGCCGTCACGCCGGGACAATCGGCGGTGCTTTATCAGGGCGATGTTTGCCTGGGCGGCGGGATCATCGAATCGGCGGCAACCGCGCAGCCCATGCGCCGGGACGCGGGAGCGGCGTTGCTTACGGCAAGGTAGGCGGTCCTCGGTGCATCGCGTTGGTTGAGAGCGGGCTGCGGCCCGCTTTTGTTTGTCGCTGAGTTCGCCGGGAAACATGCACAAATCAGTAATCCACAAAAAATCGGTACATACCCGATGGGGTTTGTGCGTGCTGTGGGCTGCCCAGAGAGAAAAATATGGCCCGAGCAGTGAGAAATTTGTGGAAAACTCTTGACTATCTATCTTCTAGTAGATAAATTAGATCCAAGGATGTGAGTGATCGTGGGTGTGAGTGATGATAGATGCGGGCGATTCAAGGTTGAAGCGGGCTGATTTGAACCCGATTGATGGCAACGACGCAACAACGAGGCAGCACCAGCGCAACAATACTGTGGAAGCAGCGAGCCAAAACTGAAATGAACACCGACAAAACACCCGACAAAAATACCGTGCGTGAGCAATTGCTTGATCATGCGCAGGTGTTGCTCATGACTCGCGGCTACAACGGCTTCAGTTATCGGGATCTGTCGGCGCTGGTCGGCGTGAAGACATCGAGCATTCACTATTACTTCCCGTCGAAGGAAGATTTGGTGCTCGAAGCGGTGAATACGTACAGCGCGGACGTCATGTCGTCTATTTACGCCATCGACAGCTCCGCGTCCGCCGAGAAAAAACTCGACCGGTATGTGAAGCTGTTCGGAAAAATCGTGGGTGAGGGCGATCAGGTTTGTCTTTGCGGAATGCTCGCTGCGGATATTGAATCGCTTCCTGAAGATGTCCGTCATGCAGTTCAGGCTTTTTTCAAGGCTAACGAAACCTGGCTGGCAAAGGTGTTGGCCGAAGGCGAGAAGCAGGAAACCTTGCGTGTGAACGGAAAGCCGGACGTGACGGCGCGCGCGCTGTTCGCGGCATATCAAGGGAGTTTGCTGGCATGCCGATTATTTCACACCAAGGTTCGTTTGGATGAAGTAACTCAAACTGTGAAACGTTGATTCACCATGTGGATGAAAACGTCGATGTTTTAGCGACGGGTTATCCGAGAACGGCTGCATTGAATCGAGTTGCGGCGCGACAGTCCCTGAATAGCCAGGGACGATGCAAGGGTAGAGCGTCGGAAAGAACGGTTTTATCGTGATGCCGGCGCCACTGTGGGGAATATTGTTAAGGATGGATAAGCGTGTTCCAAAAATAGCGTGTATTAATTCATCTATCTTCAGATAGGTAGATTTTGATTTCCGATTTTCGTTGGTTTTCGTTAGTTTTTGTCTCATTTTCTTCATAGGGAAGCTATTTTTACTGATTGGTCCGACTTTTTATCGCGGTCGAAAAGGCGGCTATGCCGATACTGGGCGACTTGCCGCGTAGTGAGTGAATGAAGAATGAGGATCGACGTTTTATAGCGGCTTGGGCAATCAAGCCGGCTTGCACCGTATTGGAACCAACGGGATTAAGTGATCAGATACTTGTCGGAATCTGGCATGCGTTGGCTCGCGTCGGTTTCCTTGTTCTTGTAATAACGAACAAAGAGATTAGTGAAGTTTATCAAGATATCTATCTACAAGTAGATGCAGGCGCTATGAATTTGATCCATGAGTTCGAGTGGTTTTGAGTGCGTTTCAGCACTTTTGAGTCAGGCAGTTCGGTTTTACCCGCCTTACCGCAATCGCGGTGACCCGGTTCCTACACCGGACCCTAACCAGCCGTCCCTTCACTAACAGGAGTGAAACATGTACAAGCTCAAGTCCTTCGCCGTTGTCTCCGCTGTCGCTGCATTGGTCGGTGCAAGCGCCGCCGCACAAGCCGCACCGGTCCTCGAACCCGCGACGCAGCAGTTCATCGACGCGCTCACGGCGCAAAAAGGCCCGCCGATCTACACGCTGTCTCCGGCCGATGCCCGCAACGTCCTCGCCGGCGCTCAGTCGCAGCCGGTGTCGAAGGAAGCGGCGCAGATCGAAGACCGCGTGATCGAGGCTGGCCCGACGGGCAAGATCGCGATCCGTATCGTCCGTCCTGCGCGCGCGAAGGGCGTGCTGCCAGTAATCATGTATTTCCACGGCGGCGGCTGGGTGCTCGGCGACAAGAACACGCACGACCGCCTGATCCGCGAGATCGCGAACGGCGCGCAGGCAGCGGTGGTCTTCTTGGATTACGATCGCTCGCCCGAGACGAAATTCCCGGTGCCGACCGAAGAGGCCTACGCCGCCACGCGCTACGTGGCTGAGCATGCGAAACAGTTCAACGTCGATGCCACGCGCATGGCGGTGGCGGGTGACAGCGTCGGCGGCAACATGGCTGCGGCGGTCACGTTGATGGCGAAGGAGCAGGGCGGCCCGGCGCTGCGATATCAGGTGCTGTTCTACCCGGTCACCGACGCGAATTTCGACGACGGCTCGTACAACGAATTCGCCGATGGCCCGTGGCTCACCAAAAACGCGATGAAGTGGTTCTGGGACGCGTACGCGCCGAACGCGGCCGATCGGGAAAAGATCACGGCATCGCCGTTGCGCGCATCGCTTGAGCAGTTGAAGGATTTGCCGCCGGCGCTCGTCATTACCGATGAAAACGACGTACTGCGTGACGAAGGCGAAGCCTACGCCCGCAAGCTTTCACAAGCAGGCGTCCGGGTGACTGCGGTGCGCTACGAAGGCACGATCCACGACTTCGTGATGCTGAACGCGCTGGCTAAAACCCCGGCAACGCGCGCCGCGATTGAACAGGCGAGCTCCGTGCTGAAAAAGGCGCTCGCGAAGTAAGCGGCGAACTAAGCGGAATAAACCGCCACGAAAAAGCCCCACGCGCCGGAAGGCGCGTGGGGCTTCTGAATCATCGTCGCTGCTGCGAAAGAAAGCGCGAAAACCTTCAGGCCGGCAAGGTATCGATGAAAGACTGGCGCTGCGACAAACGCTGAAGGTGTTTGTCCAGATTCGGATACTCGTCGCGCCAGTTCACCTCTGGCATCCGGAAATCGAGATAACCGAGCGCGCAGCCGCAGGCGATATCGGCGAGGGTGAAGTGATTCGCCGAACACCAGTTCTTGGCGGCGAGCCCTTTGGACATGGCCTTCAGGCCGTCGTCGATCTTGCGCTGCTGACGCGCGACCCACGCGTCGTTGCGTTGCCCTTCCTCGCGCTGCGTGGTTTCGAGGCGAATCAGCACGGCGGCGTCGAGCATGCCGTCGGCGAGCGCTTCCCAGCATCGCACTTCCGTGCGCTCGCGGCGTTCCTGCGGCAGCAGCTTGCCGACTGGCGTGAGCGTATCGACGTATTCGCAAATCACGCGTGAATCGAAAACGGCTTCACCATCGTCCAGGATCAGGCACGGCACTTTGCCGAGCGGATTGAAACTATGGATCTTCGAATCGGATGCCCAGACGTTTTCGAGCACCAGTTCGCAGTCGATTTTCTTTTCTGCCATCACAATCCGCGTCTTGCGGACGTACGGGCTGTTGAGCGAACCGATCAGTTTCATCATCTGTGTTGTCGTTTCTGCAAAAGAGTAGTCACGGAGATGGATCTTAACCGCCCCGACGCGCG
>Ga0185299_10006091_pt1 | contig 13025 bp, 11 predicted proteins | sample PaiPotPPA55metaG_FD_128002 | JGI IMG/M metagenome (GOLD analysis project Ga0185299, IMG submission 128002) | Iron sulfur acid spring bacterial and archeal communities from Banff, Canada, to study Microbial Dark Matter (Phase II) - Paint Pots PPA... ...
TCTGGTCAAAAACCGCTCCAGAATCGTTCCAGGCCGGCTGAACCGCATATTGAACGCTCTCGTACCCGCTTCTCTTGCGCGGAAGATGGAGGCGGACTTACTTGGTAAAGGGCTTGCCAACAAGTCCGCTCCTGCAATCGCACGGGCAGAGGCCTGATCACTGACGGGTAATGAGACGGGTAGTGAATCGAGGCGTCGATGAGAGTAGAAACACTAGAAACTCAAACCCCTGCCGATTCTGCGCTTAAATTGGCGAGTGGTGTCCCTGCACGATCAACTGCTCCGCGATGCGGCGCGCTTCGGGGAGGGTCTCCGCTGCTTTGCGATTGATCTCCGCTGGCAGGTCTTTCTGAATCTTTGCCAACTCTTCGTCGAATAGACGAGCGGCTAGTTCGGGGGAGTGGTGCACGGGCTTGCCATTGTCAGCAGCGACACTCACTTTGTGGCGCACGCGCTGCGCAATCATCAGGCGATAGATGCGGTCGGTGGCCAGATCTTCCATGTAGCCATCGAGCAGGCTCGCGCCTTTTCCGTTGAGCACGCCGTTGCGATAGCGAATCACGGTGCGCACGGCCGCACGCGTTCCGGCGAGGGTGATTCCGCCAACGCCTTTCGGGATTGGCCGCAGATCAGGATGCGAGTTTGGCAGCTTGGGCCGCTTCGCAATCTGATTGGGATAGGGGAACTGGGCGACTGCGATTTCGTTCTGGTCGGGGTGGCCGGTCCAGGCTCCATCCATCAGACAGTCGGCTTCGTTCTTCTTGTCTTGCTTCAGGACTTTCAGGGCGCGCTCGTTCAATTCCGCGTCGGTGCGGCTGGGAAAGAGCGCGGTCATGCCGCCAATTGCGAGTGCGCCGTGCTTGTGGCAAATCTCCGGCATCAGAGTGCGGAAGTTCTGGAAGAAGGGCACGTCGTGCGGGATGGTGTTGCGGTCGGGCAGAATCCAGTTGGGATCTTCGAGCATGAAATCGATGAGCGAGGCCATGTAGTCCCAGCGGCCAAGGTTTAGTCCCAGGCAATGGTCGCGCAGGTTGAAAAGAAATTCTTCCATCTGATAGGCGAGCGGGTGCGACTCCACCAGCGCCATGCACTTGATGTAATCCTTAGGCAGGCCTTTCAGCTTCGCGAAAACCTGGAAGAGATCGCGCCACCAGAAGGCCTCGTCGGCAGACTCGCTCTTGGGGATGTACACGGAGAAATTGTGCGGCAGCCATGCGGGATCGATCTGGTACCAGATCAAGGCCAGATCGAACAGGGAAGCGGACATGATCTCGTTCTTGACCACTCCGCCCTGGCTGAGGTGCAGGCCGCGCGGGCGCACCCAGGTAACGGTTTTCGAGCGCTGAACGGTGATTTTCTTCTGCCGCTTCTTGTCATCGTAGCAGAGTTCGTATTTGTAGGCGGCGATGGTGTTCTTGACCGCCAGCAGGATGTGCTCCCAGATGTTTGCCGTGGAATCTTCCAGATCGATCATAACGGCGGGAGATCCGGAGTTCAGCAGCTTCACGGTAAGCTCGCCATCGTCGGCGGGGCCGGTCATCTGGTTGCGCTGATCGGCGCACCAGTCAGGCACTTCGATGCGCCAGTTGGAAGTGGTCGCCTCCGAGGCGGGCAGGTAATTTGGCGGGTGTCCGCCGTGCGACATTTGCAGCACCTCGGCACGTCTTGCGGCCAGCTGTTGTTGCCGCGGGGTGAATTGTTTGTGAAGCGGTAGCAGGAAATCAAAGAATCCTTTGGGGAGATCTTTTTGCGGATTTAAGTCCGCAGGAGCGTAGTTCATGTATTGCGACGTGGCGCTTTCCGTATTCGATGCCATAGATGAGTTCCTTTTTTGCGTCTCTAATCTGGGATTATCCTATCGCAATCGCCAGTGGTGGGTGCACTGCGGTTGCCTGCGCCTCGACTCGGTGCGGAGAGGGGCTCGCTACGCTCGCCGGACGGGCGAATGCGCCCGTCCCCACAGGGTCTTCTAAGGTTTTCAGCCGAGGAACCCGACTCAAGGTTGTAATCCTTTCGTAACCGGCGCCTTTCAAAAACGCTGCTAAAATCGGGGTTTAGCGCAACTCCACTCAAATTAAGGCATTCATGAACCGCTCTCTCAGAGCCGCCGCCGGTCTGCTGGTCTTCACGGCCGTATGTTTCCCTGTGCCGGGGGCGTGCCAGGCCAATGCAGTGCCCTCGATTCGCCGGGTGCTGGTGCTGCCCGCGCGAGGTCAGGTGGAGATCGAGATTGAGGCCAGCGATCGCCTGGTCCCGCATACGAACGTGTTAACCGGCCCGGATCGCCTGATCGTGGATTTCGTCGGCGCGGTTCCCGGCGGTCAGTTACGCAACCAGACCGTAAACCGCGGAGAAGTGAAGGGCCTGCGGGTGGGCTTGTTTTCATCGAATCCGCCGGTCACGCGCGTGGTTCTGGATTTGAACGGTCCCCAGCCTTACCAGGTTTTTCCGTCGGGAAGAACTGTGATCCTGAAGGTCGGAGGGGCGGATACCGCCTTGCGTTCTGGACCCGGACCCGTCCTGGTGAATACGAATTATCCCAGTGCTGGGGCCCATCTCTCGGTGCCTACTTCACCTCCGCCGAGGCCGGCGCTTGAGGTTTATTTCCGGCGCGGGCTGCTTTCCATCAGTTCCAACAAGGCGAGCCTGTCTGAAGTTCTTTTCGCGATTCACCAGCAAACCGGGGCGGAGATCGCCATTCCGGCGGGAGCGGAACAGGAGCAGGTTGTAGCTGAAATCGGTCCGGGGCCTGCGCCGGAGGTTCTGTCTCAGTTGCTAAACGGTTCGAAGTTCAATTTCATGATTCTGAGTTCATCCAGCGATCCGCAGTCTCTGGACCGCGTTATTCTCAGCTCGCGCCCCGAAGGGCCGATGCCGCCGCCACCGCCGCAGAGGCCTCAGACCCGTGTTGTCGAGGAAGACGCCGAGGCTGAGGCTGAGCACAAGGCCGCAACCGTGGCCAGGCCAGCGCCGCCAGTCGAGAAGTCCGACCCTGCGACCGAAAGACCGCCTGCTGCCTCTCCCGACACCAAGATCACGGGCGATACCGACACTCCCAACTAATCTTAAAGCTCTGGATTCACTTCTGGACTGCTTCTGGACTCCATCTGGACTCCATCTGGACTAGGGCGGCGTAATCAGCCGCACTGGTACGGGAGAGGTTCCGGTCAGGGATTGGGTGCCGGCGGTCACGCCGCTGCCGCAGCCGGCGACGTTCAGCACGGTTACATTCGGATTGCCGTTGGCGTCGACATAGTTGATGAAGACTTGCAGGAACCCCACGATGTTGACTGGTGGTTGAGCCCCCGCCGCCAGGGTGGCGCCGTCATAGATCGGAAGAGACACGATGGAAGTGCTGCTCGAGATCACACTGGTGCCGGTCATTCCAGGGATGGGATTGGCGGTGCCGGCCTGGATCTGATAGGGCAATGAGGTTGTCAGGAGCTGATCCTGTCCGCTTGCCGCTGGTCCCAGAGCTGACTCGTGGATGAGGCATTGCACCGCGGTAGATGTATCGCCGGCCGCTCCGCTGGGATTCTGGGTGAGATCCACTTGATTCGGAGTCAATGCACCTGTGACACCGCATTGGTAGGGAGTGGTCTGGTCGCATCCAGCTATGGCTTCCTGATAGACGTTTGTAGTAGCGCAGCTTGGCACCGCGGCAGGGGCAGCGGGAGCTAGACCTGGGAGATATTGGAGATTGGGCGTTGGGGGCGTTGATGGCGGCGGGGGTGGGACATTAGCCAGAGGCTGCGGAAGGAATGGGGGGCTGGCCGAGTTGCAGGTCCCGGTGGTGGCGCAATCGGGAGTTAAGTAGAAGGTTTCTCCGATCACGCCGGTCCCGACGCCAGCCTGAAGCATTCCGGGGTTTTGAATGGCGCCCTCCGTGGGCCCTCCAGTTGTTCCGACGAAGGGCAGGCAAGCTGCGCCCGTGCATCCGACAGGATTCAGAGGGTCTTTATTGGGCACGATCCAGGGCTTCACGCAGCGCGGTTGCACCGGAACCATCTGGCCCCCCGAAGCGAAGCTGCCGGAGTTCGAGGGATTAAATACTTCCGCGGTGGCGGTTGCGCTCACGCCGGAATTCGTAGACGTGCCACCCGTGATCAAACCAAAAATCCGCCCGAAGAAAGTGGGCAGAGTCGCCTGTTGAACGTAAACGGTGACAGTAGGATTCACGCTGAAGTTGGTTGCTCCCGAGAGAGTGGAACAGTCAGTCGCCCCCGCGCCGGGACCATAAGTGACCTTCACGGTGCTGGGCTGCCGGCCGCCGACGAGGTTCCATTGAGCCTGAGCCACGGCGGTCGCTGTAACAGTGGCGGTGCCGGTGGTTCCACAAGTATTTTGCCAACCGCCTGCTGTGTTACTGGGATCGCCTGTAATGCCGGAAATGGAAATCACTCTGGCCGCAGCCAAAGCTGCCGCATCCGCGGCGCGCTGGGCTTCGGCCTTGGCCTGGTAGAGCGTGCCAATGTCGATGGAGAGCGCTGCCATCCCGATGATGCTGACCATGGCCACGGCCACGAGCGCAATGGTGACGCCCCGCTCTTTTTCCCTGTCCCTGTCCCTGGAGCGCGGGTCGTTAGTTCTAATTCTTCGCGCGCTACTTCCTGTGGTTGTTGCGGCGGTTCTTGCTGTGCGGCGGATGATTGGCGAGAGCATAGGAATTCTCAGTTCTCGTTCAGCGCCGTGGCTTTTGCGGTCAAGTTGCTGGTGGGCGCACCAGCCCATCCAAAGGTGGAAGCCACGCTGTTGAACTGCCACTTGTATGCGTAGTTGAGGGTGATGCAGGTTCCGACCAAATTGAGGGTATTCCCATTCGCGGTGACTGGGCTGGTGCAGCCCCGATTGATGACAAGGGAGATTCCGGTTCCCGGGCACCCGCCACCGTTGGCGGTGTAAGTCCACGTAAGACCGGTGGGCGCGGGCGCGGTAGCCGTCGACAAGCCGCAGTCGTTGACTTTATCCGCGATCAGATAGTTGTCGGCCACCTGGAAGGCGTCGCCGACCGATGCCGGGACTGCCGTGGAAGGGTTGCCGAGGTCATTGGCCGAATCCGCGGCGGCCACGCGCGCAGCCTCACGCGCGGCGTTGGTTAACTTCTGTTTGAGCGCAACTGCATTGCTGAAGTCGAAAATCCCCACGACAAACAAGATGAGTAGAGGCAGCGAAACGGCAAACTCAACAATCTGGGCCGCACCCTCGCCGGCCCAGGCTCGCTTTAGTCTCGCCAACAGCTGCGGCGGCGTAGCGACTCTTTTCGTCGTCGTTGTCATCGCCTTTCTCATTGTGCCTCCGCTCTCATCTCCGCCTGCCCTGGAAGCTGGATGTTTCCAAGATCCAGGCTGGTATAGGGGATGCTGAAATGGAAGGGATACTTGTAGCGCACGCTTACCGATGTGCCACATTCGCCCATGCCGGCCGGCCCGCTCACCGGCGCCTGAAAAGACAACTGCACGTTCTCCTGCACACAAACGGAAGTGACGGTGGCGTCGCAAGCGACCGGAGTGAGCGGAGTAGTGCGGCACTGGTAGAGGGTTGGCGCTGGCGTGGTCCACGCAGCACCGGTTGGAACCAATTGATTGGTGCTGAGATGCGCGGCTGCCATCGCGTTTTGTACTGCGGTTTGGGCAATTAAGCCCTGAGTGGTGCCGCTCGCAGCGCACGTCGCGCAGACCGGAGCCACAGCCGCACGCGCTCCCGCGCGGGTCGCCTGCGTGAGCGTGCCATAGATGCGGAAAGCTTGTCCGAACCAGAAAATCCCCATCAGGATCATGAACAGCATCGGAAGCACCACGGCAGCCTCGGCGATTTCCGTGCCGCGGGTATCGCGAGCTAAACGACGCCAGGCTCTCCCTCCCGACTTCCTCATGGTTCTCATGCTCCCCACATTCTCTGGATTCCGAAAAGCAAAGTGGTCAAAGCCAATGCTACTCCATATGGAACCTTCAGCGATTGCGGATTATCCAGCGAAACCTCTGGCCCAGGCCTGTGAAAAGTCACCATGGACGCTAAAAGGCTTCCAATGTTGCGCATCGTTTCCTTGAACCGCCGTTTGTAAATCACCAAGCATAAAGCCATAATCCCGGCTACGAAGACCGAGCCCATCAGCAAATCCGCCAGAACTTTCCAACCCACGAATGCGCCCAGGGCCCCGGCGAGCTTCCAGTCGCCCGCACCCAGGCTGCGCAGAAAAACAAACGGCAAGAGCAGCAAGAGCCCGAACCCGGCGCCCAGCAGGGAAGTCTCTAACCCGAGCCGCCATCCGCTGGTCAGCACGTTCACCAAAACTCCGACCAGTAATCCAGGCACCGTAAGCCAGTTCGGGATCCGGCGGCTGCGCCAATCAGTGTAACCGGCGATCAGCGCCAACGCGACCGCCAGTCCCAGGACGGCCGCCTTCAAACTTGCCCCAGCTTACCGCAGAATCCCATCCTACGCACTCCTACTGGCGCGGATTTTCACATAGCCTCGTAATGAAGTCAACGAGGACAAAGGCTCCTCCTCCGCGGCTCTTCCCCGGCGGTCTCCGCGGTTTAGGCTTTCCGTGGCTCAGGCAGTTACAAAAGCTGAGGTCGCGGAGAGCGCAGAGAACTGCCGCGGAGAGCACCGAGAAATCTGCCGTTCGGAACTGAGACTCTGGTCCCTTGCCAAAAACAAAGGCCCGGAATGTTTCCGGGCCTCGAGAAAGTCCATTTTCACCTACCGGCTGAACCCGCCGGGGCCGTTATGTTCCGCCACGACGCGCTTGGCGTTCTCGGCCAGGGCCTTGGCTTGCGGGAGAAGGTCCAGACCCTTCAGCACTTCTGGATCCGATTCCGCGCGCACCTTCATGCCCTCGTCCTGGCCGAAGGTATCTACAAAGATTTCGGCCTTGATGTTGGACTTGAGCCATTCGTTGTTATCGACCAGATCTGCCTGGGTGTAGGAAACATTGGCCTCGTCGAGCGATTTGCGGAAATCCTGCAGGATGAGATCGTCGACTTCAAAGCTCTTCGTGGGATGGTGAGTCACGACGTAGCGCTTGGCGAAGTTGAAGAAAGCGTAGTGCTGCAAGAGCGTGTCTTGAAAGTGATTGCTCTTGACCGGAGGGATGACAACGTCGGGCGAGATGCCGCCGCCGCCGTACACTGTGCGTCCGCTGTCGGTCAGCTTTACTTCACGATTGGCGTTGGTGCCGGATTCCGGCTCGCGGTTGTAGTAGTAATCGTAGAGGGAAATGTTGCTGTAGTCGCGCTGGATCAGCCGGCCGCTGGGCGTGTAGTAGTGCGCCGTGGTCAGAGCCAGTCCGGTATTTTCCGACAGCGGATACACGGTCTGTACCAATCCCTTGCCGAATGTGACCTCGCCCACGATCAAGCCGCGATCATGATCCTGAATGGCTCCGGAAACGATTTCCGCCGCGGACGCCGTCAGCCGGTTTACCAGCACTACTAGCGGATAATCCTTGCCGCCATTGCCATGCTGCGCCACGTAACGCTTCTCGGCCGAGGCGCGGCCGTGATGAGAAACGATGAGCTGGTTTTTCTTCAGGAATTTATCGGCTACGCCCACGCCTTCGCTCAGCAGGCCGCCAGGATTTCCCCGCAGATCGAGAATCAGGCCCTTGAGATCGCCAAACTCATCCAGAGCTTTCGAGACTTCCTCTTCCGTGGTCTCGTTGAAGCCGGTCACATGCAGGTAGCCAACGCCGGGACGGATCAGGAAGTGCACGTCCACGCTGTAGCGTGGAATCTCGTCGCGCACCAGGGTGAACTCCATCGGCTTCTCCACGCCTTCGCGCGAGATGCTGATGTGAACCGTGGTCCCTTTCGGTCCCTTCAGCATGTCGGCGACGTCGGGCGTACTCATGTTCTCCGTGGACTTGCCATCGACGGCAATGATCACGTCGCCCGGGTGAATGCCGGCTTTGTAAGCCGGGGTGCCCGTGAAGGGAAAGATCACAATCACTTTATTGTTGCGCGGTCCGACTGTCATGCCCACGCCGTAGTACTTGCCGCGCTGATCCTCGCGCATCAGGGCGTAGGACTTCGGGTCGAAGAAATTCGAGTGCGGATCGAGCGCGTGCAGCATGCCCGGGATGGCGCCGTTATAGATGGCTTTGTCCGGGTTCACCGGCTCGGCGTAGTTCTCCTCGATAACGGCGTAGACGTCAGTGAATTGTTTTAGGCTGTCTTTGACGTCGGAGTCGCCACTGAGCGACGACTGCTGCCCGGTGCGCTGGGCGAAAAGAATGCCCAGAAAGCCGCAGGCAAGGAGGAAAAAAACTACCAGGAAGAGTGATCGGCGAGAACTACGTGCCATCTTGAATTTTCCTTCGGTTGAGGGCGTTCGAACTTCCCCGGCTACCGTACTGAATATACGCAGTATACCACCACATTAGACGCCGCCGAACCGGGGTGGTCACCGCCGGTAACCACCCCGGCACCGTCATGGCGGCGCGGCGGGCAAGCGGTTGGGGTCCTGGGTTTTCCGGGACTTTCCTTCACCAGGGCACGGCGGGCTCCTCCAAGGACGCCTGAGCAGGCGTTTCCACACGGGTTGATTGGCTGGGCGCGGCCGGCCTCGCCGAGACTGATGGCGTTGAACGGGTTTTCCCGACATCCGCACTGAGGTCGCTGTCGTCATCATCGTCGGGGGCGGAAGGCGGGTGGTTTCTGACGTGCTGAAACTGGTGTGCCGCGTCGCCGATCGCCCCTCCGATCAGGGCACAGATCGCACCAACGAGTACACCTGAGGCCGCACGGCCACCCGCCGTCGTGTCTTGAGAGCGGCTGGCCCCGAGCGCAGCGCCGAAGGCAAAGCCGATGAGCGCCCCAACCGGCGAGAGTCCGGGCATCGGGGCTGCCGATCGATACGCATGCCCGTGGTAAGGCCGCATCGGCCTGCGTGGAAATCGCGGGTGTGGGCGAACTTGCGTGATCAGTTTGTCCTCATCGGAAGTTGCCGTGTTTGCACCCGTGGTGTTTTCTATCAGCGTTGAAGTGGAGTCTTGCGGTTGAGGTGCATCGGGTAGCGTCGGGCTTCCCGCCTGTGCCAAAGCTACCGATCCCAACAGCAGTGAGGTAAAGAGGCGCGAGAGGATCTTTATGTTTTTCATGAGCCGACGATAGCGCTCGTCGCGCACACGCGGTTGTGGTGTTGTGATGGTTTCCCGAGTGTCACAAAGACGAATCAGACGGTTTCAAGTGGCGTGCTCACGAACTCCGCATACCGGCGCAACTCATTGATCGAAGACTCGGCCAGCAGAGAGAAGGGAATCGCGCGGCAACCTGCAGGAAGTTCCCTGGCGGTGACGGAATCACAAACAACTGTCGCCGTCTGTTTCAATCCGCGTTGCCAGTTGGGTTCGCCGGCATCGCGGAATACGAGGCTGTCGGGATGAAAACCGGCGGCATTCAGCATGGTGCGCGCCAGCTTTAAGAACTCCGGCCACCTCGAGGCGATGCCGACCAGAGCGCCCGAGGGAGCCGGCAGCCACTGCCCCAACGACGAAGGCACAGAGCGAAAACCCAGCGTCAGCACTTCGCTTCCGTCTGGCAGCGCCTGCCGTACGGCCGCTACGCGGTTCGGAAGCGCGACCGGGATACTGCCGTCCAATGCCGTCCGGCAATCCTCTAAGCCGCAGGCGATCACCGGCAGACTCACAGCTTGCTGCATCTCCGCCGCCACAATCCGCCTGAGTTCTTCGTCCGGCTCGATTAGCAGAAAGTGGTCCGGTGGTTGCAATTCCAGCCACTGGCGGAGACGGGAGCGCAGAACAGGCAGCGAGACGCCCTGTTTGCGCGCGGAACGAAAAAGGCCGGCAATCATCTGCTCCAGCGCGAATGCGGACGAGAGAGGCACGTCAGGCTTATCGGCCCGGACAAAGACGCCGCTTCCCCGGCGATACTCAACCCAGCGATCGCGCGCCAGTTGCCGGTATCCCGCACTCACCGTGTTGGGATGCAGGTGAAAACGCCGCGCCAACTCCCGCGTGCTCGGCAGGCGCTGCCCTGGAGCGAGGTCGTCCCCCAGAATGCCAAGCACGACCTGGGTCACAAGTTGTTCGCGGATGCTAACTTCGCTTCCCCGTGCAAACCAAAGCTGCATGGCCGACTATCTTATACAGGTTACGAAAGGAATGCGCATAGCTATTGACGCGGAGACCGTACCGCTATATTGTGCCCTCACCAGCGCGTGCAGGGGGCCCGTTCTGGTGAACGCAATTGCTCGGGGAGTTGTCACGTGCTGCTTCGTCGCCTGGCCACCATTGTCTGCTGTGCCCTATTTCTGGTTTTGGCCGCCGCCGGTTATCGTCCGATCACGGTTCGCGCCGGCCAGGGCTTTCAGCCCATTTCACCCGAAGAACTGAAGATGACGAGCGAACCGCTCGCTCCGGGCGCGCCCGCGATTATCCTCTACCGGCAAGTGGACCGCGACGACAACGGCTATACCTCTCACGAAGATAACTATGTCCGGATCAAAATCCTCACGGAGGAGGGGCGAAAGCAGGCGAATGTCGAGATCCCTTTTTTCAAGGGAAATGTCGATATCGCCGGGGTGCATGCCCGCACCATCAGGCCCAACGGCTCCGTCGCCGAATTCGACGGAAAGATCTTCGAGCAGTCGCTGGTCAAGTCCCAGCGAGTCAAGATTATGGCGAAAACCTTCACTCTTCCCGATGTTGAAGTTGGAAGCATCATTGAGTATTTCTACACGCTCGATTTCAAGGAACACTATTTTTTTGAATCGCACTGGATCCTCGACCAGAATCTTTTCACAAAGAATGCAAAATTTTCCCTGAAGCCCTACCACAACGACTCTAGCGGTATGGGTGTGCGCTGGAGTTGGCATAACCTGCCGCCCGGAACAGACCGGCCAAAGCAGGGTCCGGACCACATTGTGCGGATGGAGGTGAGAAACGTTCCTTCCTTCCAAACGGAGGATTTTATGCCTCCGGAAGAGGAACTGAAGTCGCGCGTGGATTTTGTTTATGAGGACCTGAGGTTGGACCAAGCCGAGGACCAGTACTGGAAGCGCGTTGGGCAGCAGCGGAATGCCCAACTGGAAAAGTTCGTCGACAAGCGCAAGGCCATGGAACAGGCCGTGGCGCAGATCGTTGCGCCGAACGATCCGCCGGAGATGAAGCTCCGAAAACTTTATGACCGGGTGCAGCAGATCCGCAATAAGAGCTATGAACTGCAAAAGACAGCGCAGGAAGCCAAGCGCGAAAAAGAAAAGGTAGCCGAGAATGTTGAGGATGTCTGGAAGCAGCGTTATGGCAATAGTGTTCAGCTAACGTGGCTGTATTTGGCTCTGGTGCGCGCCGCCGGGTTCGACGCCTACGGTTGTTGGGTTTCGGACCGCCGGAGGTTTTTCTTTAACGCTAGTACCCTACAAAGTCGAAAGCTGGATGCCAACGTTGTGTTGGTCAAGCTGAACGGAAAGGATCTTTATTTCGATCCCGGACGTGAGTTCACGCCCTTTGGCCTGCTGGAATGGTCGGAAACCGGAGTTACAGGGTTGCGCCTGGACAAGGATGGCGGAACCTGGATCCGCACCACGCTTCCGGAAAGCTCAGAATCTCGCGTGCAGCGCCAGGCGAAGTTGAAGCTGTCCGACGCGGGAGACCTGGAAGGCAAGCTTACCGTCACCTATAGCGGCCTGGAAGCGATGTACCACCGGCTGGACGTGCGTCATGCAGATGACGTCACGCGGAAGAAATTTCTGGAGGATAGAGTAAAAACGCAGGTGCCGGGCATTGTCGAAGCAGAACTTACCAACCAGCCTGACTGGAGTGGTTCGGAAACGCCACTCGTAGCGGAATTTGATGTGAAGATCGTGGGCTGGGGATCAAATGCTGGAAAACGTGTGATGGTTCCCGCAGGAGTTTTTACCGCCGGGGAAAAGCACATTTTTGAACACGCGAACCGCGTTCATCCGGTGTACTTCGAATACCCTTATGAGAAGGTGGATGAGGTCACCATTGAGCTTCCCTCGGGCTGGCAGGTAAGCAGCGTTCCGAAGCCGGGGGAACAGGATAAGGGCGGAATCGGTTACTCACTGAAAGTGGAGAGCGGCAGGGACACGTTACATCTTACGCGCAAGCTGAAAGTGAATTTCCTGATGTTGGACGCGAAGTATTATCCGGCGTTACAGAGCTTCTTTCAGGCATTGAGGACCGCAGATGAAGGGCAGATCGTATTGCAACCCGGCTCGACCACCGCGGGCAATTAGGCGGCGCGGGCTGCTGCTATCCGGTTGCCTGGTGGCATGCATTTTCGCGTTTGCGCCGTGGGCATCTGCGGGTGGAGACGCGCCCCAGTGGATGCACGCATTGGTCAATGCGCGGTTGCCTTCCTACGATGAGAAAACCGACGCGGTGTTGCTGTATGCAGAGATCAACGTCACCGTGGTTTCCACCGACAAGATGCGCACTCGGCGTCGTGAGGCCTACAAGATTCTTCGTCCCAATGGCCGCGGCCACGGCACCCTGAGAGTCCCCTTCGATGCTCAGACCAAGATCACTGGCCTTCACGGCTGGTGCATTCCCGCACAGGGCAAGGATTATGAAGTCAAGGAGAAGGATGCGATCGAGAGTGCTTACATGTCGGGTTTCATACTTGCGTCAGACGCGAAGGTGAAAGTACTGCCGATCCCAGCTCCGGATGTTGGCAACATTGTGGGCTACGAGTACGAAACGGAGGAGCGTCCCGTATTTTTGCAGAGCATTTGGTACTTCCAGGCATACGACCCTGTCCGCGAGAGCCGTTACTCTCTTCAGCTTCCCGCGGGATGGGAATATAAGGCGTCATGGGTCAATCATCCCGAGGTTAAGCCCACGCAGACTGGGAGCAATTCCTGGCAGTGGGCGGTCACCGACATAAAAGAAGTCCGGCATGAAGCCTTCATGCCTCCGCTGGATGGGGTTGCCGGTCGAATGGTCTTGTCCTTCTTCACGTCGGAAAAAATCGTCCTCAATTCGAATGTTGACTGGGACGCTATGGGGAGGTGGTATTCCAACCTGATCGGAGAACGGATCG
>Ga0185299_10006094_pt1 | contig 13021 bp, 13 predicted proteins | sample PaiPotPPA55metaG_FD_128002 | JGI IMG/M metagenome (GOLD analysis project Ga0185299, IMG submission 128002) | Iron sulfur acid spring bacterial and archeal communities from Banff, Canada, to study Microbial Dark Matter (Phase II) - Paint Pots PPA... ...
CTTCGGCCGTACATTTATCGAACTCACGATGGCGGGAACACCTGGCGCCTCATCACGAACGGGCTGCCGAGCGACGCTCCGGTTGACACGGTGCGCGAGGATCCGGTGCGCAAGGGGCTTTTGTTCGCGGGCACGGAGAAGAGCGTTTGGGTTTCCTTTGATGACGGCGATCACTGGCAGTCGCTACAGCTGAACCTGCCGCACTCTTCGATGCGCGATCTATGGATTCACGACGACGATCTGCTTGTGGCTACGCACGGGCGTTCCTTCTGGGTTCTCGACGACATCACGCCGCTGCGGCAGATCACGGAAGCGGTGCCGAACGCGGATGCTTTTCTCTTCAAGCCAGCCTCGGCTTACCGCGTGCGGCGCAGCACGAATACGGATACGCCGATCCCTCCGGATGAACCGACCGCGCAGAATCCTCCGGACGGCGCGGTAGTGGATTTTTTCCTTGCGCACGATGCCAGCGGGCCGATGACATTAGAAATTCTTGATGCGGAAAACAAGGTTGTGCGCCGCTATGCCAGCACCGACAAACCAAACCTGAGCGAGGAAGACCTCGCCAAACAATTGATTCCGCTCTACTGGGTTCGCAAGCCCAAGGTTCTCTCCGCTGGCGCGGGCATGCATCGGTGGGTCTGGGATCTTCACTATGCGACGCCCAATTCTCCTCGCTATGACTATTCAATTTCCGCGGTGCCCGGCGATACGCCACGTGTTCCGCTGGGTCCGCTGGCTGTGCCTGGACAATACACCGTCAAACTTACGGCAAACGGCCACAGTTATTCCGAGCCCCTTACGGTCAAGAAGGATCCTCGGGTGAAGACTCTGGATGAAGGGCTGGCGCAAATGTTTCAGATGGAAACGCGCCTCGCAAGCATGATGGCCGAGGGTACCCGGATGCTGGCCGAGGCGCGATCCGCGCACGATCCGTTGCAGAAGCTGGCCGCGCAGGCCAATGGACCCGTTGCGGATGCGATCGTGGCGCTACAAAAGAAGGTAGCTGCCGTTCTGGGAGGCGAAGAAGGGCCGCGCGGAGGAGGTTCGGCTACGCCAACAATCGCTGGGATCAACGGAGCGATCAGAGGTCTGTACGGAGAAGTGGACCGCGCGGATGCAACACCGACTTCAGCACAACAAAATGCGATGACCGAAACAGAGAAGGGTTTTGCGGAAGTCAAGAAGCAGTGGGCAGCTCTGAAGGAAACGGATTTGCAGGCGTTGAATCAGCAACTCCGAAGAGCGAATCTTCCGGAGGTGCGTCTGGAATCCAGTGCTCCGGAGGAGGATGAGTCAGAAGATATCGAGTGAGCTTCACCGAAAGATAATTCGCACCCTTTATGTAACCGACTTACTCCAAAGGACAGGTTCATCTTGGGAATCGCTTTCCTAAAGGAGAGGAAGTCATGACGACGCGCCCGCCAGTGCCGCCATTTACCAGGGAGAGCGCCATTCAGAAGGTTCGCCTGGCGGAAGATGGCTGGAATTCTCGAGATCCGGAAAAGGTGTCTCAAGGCTACTCTCTGGATTCACATTGGAGAAACCGCGCGGAATTCATGAACGGAAGGCCCGAGATCGTCGCTTTCCTGACGCGCAAGTGGAACAAAGAATTGGACTATCGGCTCATTAAGGAGCTTTGGGCCTTCACCGATAATCGCATTGCCGTGCGCTTTGCCTACGAGTGGCACGACGACTCGGGCAATTGGTACCGGTCGTATGGCAACGAAAATTGGGAATTCAATCCGGACGGCCTGATGCAATTGAGGCTTGCCTGCATCAACGATCTTCCGATCAAGGAAGCGAACCGCAAATATCATTGGCCGCTTGGCCGGCGCCCCGACGCGCATCCTGGCCTGAGCGACCTCGGCCTCTAAGTTGCCGCTGGTTTGATATCGCGGTGCGGAGTCCACCCAAACCCAGCGGTGCCCTGCTGGTTGTCGCTACAACGGAGGAGATCAAGGTGTTGTTTGTTGAGTTTCAGTCCGCTGGTGTTGCCTTTCACCAGACGCTGAAAAAGCAGCCTTGGGGCGCCAAGAATTTCGTCGTCAAGATCCGGATGGGAATCTGCTGCTGTTTGCGGGACCCGGAAACTAACAGCTTCTAAGCCGACGTGTGCTGATCGAGCATGTATAGTTGGCAACCCTTACCTAATCTGGTTGCGTCAGAGTTGCCCGTCACTCGGGAACAATCGTCGAGGTGATTATTCCCGAAGAACCAAGATGACGCCGCCTAACCACTGTGGAGACAACTGTGTGGTTTGACCAAAGGTCCCCGAGGGGCACAGTCCAAAGATTGAGCGCTCTCGTAAGGGCATCCCCAGGGCATCCGCCGTTGATTAGTGATTGATCGTTCCAGTATGACCGGGAAAGAGGAAGCCCAATGAATGATCAAAGGTGCGCACGTCGGCTTTAGTTATGGTTACATCGTAGGTCCAGCCACCGTGCATGATAGTGGCAATAATCTTAGAGCCCGCCTCTCGATTGGCGAACTGTGCATCGAGAGCGCTCTCGCTCTTCACCTTGAGACCGTCAAGGGCAAGAACCGTATCGCCCGCTAGGAGGCCGGCGTTTGCTGCTGGACTGCCCCGAGTCACCCTAACTATCTTAATGCCGTCTGCGCCATCAATTGATCCAACCACTCCCAATGCTCTGTCAAGCGTTACTCTTTCGAGGGGTGCCTCAGCTACTTGGCTGGCCAGGTAAACTGGAGCCGGAGGATCTGAAGCCTGTGGATTCGGCCTCTCCTCAACAGGAGCCTCCAGAAAGCTTGGCGGCACGTCTTCACTAGGTTGCATCGGGGTCCAGCTGATCAAGTTGCCGCAGCGAGCCAGTACCGTCTTCCCGCAAAACGTCAGAACGTATTCGCCCTTGTGGACCAGCAGCGGTCTACGCGCCCACTTGATTTCTTGGCCGCGTCGGAATGCGATGAAGACCAGGATGTCGTCGGGAAGCGGCTGGATGGTGGCCTCAACGTCGCAGCTTCCGAAGAAGGAATTAAGGGTGGGATCTTCGGCGATACGTTGCAGGAACTCCTCGACGGAGGTAATGCCGCCGGGGATAAGGGCGAGGTTGAGAGGGCGGAACGAGACATTAATCACCGAGACAGCAGGCGGCTTTGTGTGCTGCTTGACAGCGGTTCGGGGTGCTGTAGTTCCGGTCTGTTCTTGGGATGCAGCGTTTTGGATCGAAAAGCCGCCGCGATTGAGGAGGGCGAAGAAAGGAATACTAGTCAACAAAACGAGGAGCGTGACAGTAACGTTCGTTTTCATTGGCTGCCCCTTTTTCGTTGGGCACTTCGTGTTCGTTCACCAGTGACCTTGCAGTGGCTTAACCCGCTGCGGTATCGAAACGGCTCCGACCTGATGCCGCCGAATGTTAAGAATGTAGCATGTAAGTATCCATCCTGCTCAGTACCGGAAGGTGTGTCCCGGGACGAGGCAAAGCGGATCCTTCCAGTACGTCAGGCTTGCATTATACACCTAGCGCTATTACCTCACGCGGAATCGGATGGTGACCGACAACTGCATTGGCACGGGATTGCCATTGAGGGTAGCGGGCCGGTATTTCCATTGGCGCACCGCGTCCACCGCCGCCTGTTGCAGAAGCACCGGTCCGGAGACGGCTTTCGCCGCGGTCACGCGCCCATTCACGTCAACTACAGCATCCACGCGAACGTCGCCTTCCAGATGTTGGTTCTTTGCAATCAATGGATATTCAGGTAAAACGGCCGACACAGAAATAGGTTGTGTCGATGCCGCCGCAGACTGTCTGTTCGTGTGCGCCGCAGTGACAGTTGGCGAGGCCAAGGTCACGTCTCCCGGAAACGTTGCGCGCTTGGATGTGGCATCTTGCGGCAGGGATTGGGATACAACGACCGAGGCAGGCGGCTGGCTTACTGCCGCCGTCAGTTTGCTCCGCGCTGGGCTTGAAGTTATGCGTAGATACGACGCACTGCCGACGGCCAGGACAAGAAAACCAGCGGCAACAGCGCCGATTAAGGTTCCTTTGTTGTTTCTTGTTGAAACCTGGCCGGGTTCAGTTGTGTTCTCGCTCGCCCGGGCATGGCCGAGGGTAAACTCCGGAGGACTTCGCGTCTCGGTCCCTTGCGCAGTAGGCGATGTGGCTTCTTCCTGTACGGCAGCCACATTTGGCGGTGGTACCGCCTGCCAGGGTTTCTCCGCGGCGGAGCTTTCAATCTGGCCCGCGGGCGACGAAGCCCGTGGCGTTGGCGCAACTGCCACAGAAAGTGGATCGACTAGTTCCTCTGTATTATTTGGCGTGCCAGAGGGCTGGCCCCTGGTCTGTACTTCGGCAGGCAAAGATGTTTGTGTCTGAATTGCGCCAAGCGTAGAGCCATCTGTCAACTGCTGGGCGTACACCGATCGCCCCAAAATAGGCCCAAGGAAATCGGCAATTTTCTCCAACGGAGCAATATCTGCGGCGCAAATGGCGTAATGCGTGGGAAAGAATATTTCCAGCGCGCCTACCACAGAGCCTTTCGCCAGGATGGGTACTGCAATGGCTAAGACCGGCAGGCTCCCACCAGTCGAGAGCGAGGTTCCTAAATCGCCATCGGCGTCTTTAAGAAACACGACCTCACCTGTTTTGAGGCAGTCCGCGCTGAAGCGAGAATCATGTTGCAAGCACGCGCTCGCACGCGGTGCCTCTCCCGTGCCAGCCAGGCAACGGAAACCTTGCGAATCAAGGCCAGCAATCACAACTTCGCTTGCACACGCAGCTGTACACACTTCTTGCGCCACGGTTGCCAGCAGTGGAAGTATCAGCGGATCTTCGGTGCGGCTGATATCGGTTTCGGTCTCGGATGTCATTTCCGATGTTACTTGCGAGATCGTGCCATTATATCGGATTTTATGGTACTCCGAAAGTGATGCTCCTGGATGGCGTCTTCGCCCTTACGCAGGCGACTCGACGACCTATTCGATCCATTTCGATGATGCCGCTACCACCTACGTGATGCTATCGGGCTTCCTCCGGCGAAGCCGGCTTGTTTCCCTCCTCGTTCAGATCTACAAAGAAATTAACGCCCCGTTCGGAGAGCTCTCGGAAAACACGCTGAAGGTCTCGACCTTCGCGATCACAAGCGACTCAGCCGGTGACCTTACTTATACAGCCCTGGAGAACGTGATCTCTTCATGGACTGCTGAACGTGATGCTTTGACGTCAGAGATCAAATCCATGCTCGAGGCGGCGGAGTTCAACGGACAACCCATCGATGAGGACCAGGCCACGCGCATCATTCGAGAGGGGCAAGATCTCCTCGGCCGCGCGGATGCCTGCGCGAACCATCTCGACAAGTGCACCAGTTTCTAGACGCGCCGGATTGGCGCTTGCCCCCGAGCCGCAAAGCTTAGGTGCCAGCGCCTTTTGGATCGGGCCGCAAGTATGCAGCCCAAGTTCCCAGCGTACGCCAACGAAAAGAATAATTTCCGCGTGCGCCGTGACACGACCGGAACCGATCGACGCTAGCCTACTAGGTATGGGCTATCGGTCCCGGACCGGAAGTCGCATCGCGCTCCGTTGCTCTGCTCGATGTCAGCGATTCCCGGACCGCCGAGGATTGCCTGCCGAATCTCGGGTGAACACAACGCGACCTTTGGCGCGTGATCCAAAATCTACACCTCGGCGAAGTCGCTCGTGTCGATAATGTACTCGGCGTTGGGCGGCAGCAGCGTTGCAATTGCTTTCACCGGCTTTCGTAAAGCGCCGACATTCTCTAGCCCGGAATCATATGAAATTTTCCAGCTTGCTCCGGCGTATCATGTATTGATCCAAATCTCATGCCCGCGTCCGACCCTGCCATCCAGCTCCACCGCATCTCCCGCTACTACTACTCCACGGGCCCTACCATCGTTCGCGCTGTTGAGGACCTTGCCCTCTCCGTCAACCAAAATGAGTTTCTTGCCCTCGTCGGCGCTTCCGGTTCCGGCAAGTCCGCACTTCTCAATCTCATCGGCGGCATCGATCGCCCCACCTCCGGCTCCATTGTCGTCAATGGTCAGAATATCGCCGTGCTTTCCACGCTGAACCTGGCCCGCTATCGCCGCGACGCAATCGCATGATCTTCCAGTCCTTCAATCTCCTCCCGCGTATGACCCTCCAGGAAAACATCGAGCTGCCTCTTCGACTTGCCGAAACCAATCGCGCAGAACGTCCCGTCCGCGTAGCCTTAGAACGCGTGCGTCTCACCGACCGCATAGGCCACCGTCCCACCGAAATTTCCGGCGGCGAGCAGCAGCGCGTCGCCATCGCTTGTGCGCTCGTCAATCGCCCGAAAATTCTTCTCGTCGATGAGCCCACCGGCAATCTCGGTTCCGCCACAGGCGAAGCCATCCACACTCTGCCCCGCGAACAATCTCAACTCGGCATGACCATGGTCATGGTCACCCACGAGCGCGCACTCGCTGAACACTTCGCGGACCGCCTCGCGATCATGGGCGATGGCAAGCTCCTTTCCACTTCTTCTGAGGAAGGTTTCGCCCAATGAAGACTCGCGACCTCACGGATCTCGCTGTCCGCAACCTCCGCGAAGCCCTGTTTCGCAACGCTCTCACCACCCTCGGCGTCGCGGTGGGTGTGGCATCGCTTGTGGCCATGCTCTCACTCGGTGTTGGTCTCCAGCAGCTTGCTTCCAAACGGCTCTCACAGAGCGGCCTCTTCGACACGATTTTTGTGACACCCAAAAATAATTTTCGTGGCATGGGGCGCCCGCAACGTGAAGTCCAACCCGACAAACCTCCCCGTGCGCTAGACGAAGACGCTCGCAAGGAGATCGAAAAACTCCCCAATGTCATTGAAGTCTATCCACAGGTTCGCTTCTTCACTGAAGTGCGCTTCAACAACAAGCCCTACGCCACGGTTGTCGCTGGCATGCCGGATTCTGCCAAAAATTCCGGTTCGTTCGACGGTATGCAAGGCCGCTTTTTCTCTTCGCCTACCGCAAACGAAGCCATCCTGCAGGTCGAATTCGCAAAAGACCTTTCTGAGAAACCCAACTCTCTCGTCGGGCAGGAACTCATCCTCCGCTACGCAGAGCGTCAAGCGCTTACATCGAATGCCACCAATGCCCCTGGCAGCCCAGGAGAACCGTCAGGGGGCTTTTCTGTCGTGCCCAGAGAGTTGCGTTTGAAAATCGTGGGGGTGGTGGAAACCGAACCCGCTGCAGGCTACGGCGGTTATGGCAATGCGCGCCTGATCATGCCGCTGGAAACTGCCGCAACACTACGCGCCGCGCAGGTCAACGATCTGCGTGACATCGTCCGCGATTCGAGTACTCACAAAGCCACATATCCATCTCTTTCCGTTCGCGCGAAGTCTCCTTCCTATGTCGAAGCCCTGGAAGTCTCCATTAAGACTCTGGGCTTCAACACCTTCTCTCTTCTGGACGCGTCCAAGTCTCTACGCACTTTTTTTTCAGTCTTCGATTTGCTTCTAGGCATATTCGGAAGCCTGGCGCTCGCCGTCGCCACCCTCGGGATCGTTAACACACTGGTAATGGCGATCCTCGAGCGCCATCGGGAGATAGGCATCTTGAAAGCTCTTGGGGCAGCCGATTCCGACGTCCAGCAGCTATTCTTTGTCGAAGCAGGAGTGATGGGTTTCTCAGGTGGAATTCTCGGCGTGCTGTTCGGCTGGCTCCTGGGCCGCGCGCTCACGTTTGGCACCAACATTTATCTCCACCGCCAAAATCTCAATCCCATCGAGCTGTCGTCTGTTCCCTGGTGGCTCGTACTGTCAGCTCTTGCGTTTGCTGTGCTTGTGAGTCTCGCCGCGGGCCTCTATCCTGCTTCTCGTGCCGCCAAGCTCAATCCCGTCGACGCTCTCCGCTATGAGTAGACCTACTCGTCCGTTCCTCCATTTTCTTTCACTCATCTTTCTCCTGTGCATCTCGAGTCCCCTGCTCGCCACCGGTCGCGTCGAGTGCAACTCCATTCCCAGCAAAATCTTGGCCCGCTCTGTTTCTTTCTGCGTCGTTCTTCCTCCCTCGTTCGATGGCGACAAAACCCGGCACTTTCCGATTCTGTACTTCCTCCACGGCTTGGGGGACAACGAACAGTTTTTCGTCCATTCCGGTGCCTGGAACCTCGTGGAGGACATGCGCGACAAAGGCGAGCTGAAGGATTTTCTGATCGCAACGCCGGATGCCCGCTCCACTTTTTATATCAATGCAAGAGACGGAAAAGAACGCTACGAGGATTTCCTGGTCCAGGAATTTTTCCCGTACATCGAAAAGCACTATCGCGTCGCGCCAGGCCGTGCCAATCGGGCCATCTCCGGCATTTCCATGGGTGGCTACGGTGCACTACACCTTGCGTTCCGCCGGCCGCTCCTGTTTTCGTCCGTCAGCGCCCATAGTGCAGCGCTGATAGACAGGTTGCCCAATTTTCTTGCCGGCACTGTATCCGATTCCCCGCGCTCACGCATGCTCGGTGGCGTCTTCGGCAATCCGCCCGATCCTTCCTTCTGGGGACAGAACAGTCCCATTGTCATGGCCCGCACAGCAAATCTTACAGACCTGAAGATTTATTTCGATTGTGGAGACGAAGACGATTTCGGCTTTAATTCCGGCGCCGCCGCTCTCGACAAAGTCCTCACCTCGCGCCGCATCTCGCATGAATTCCACATTTACCCTGGCCGCCACGACGCCACTTACTTCGCCGAGCATCTTCCCGCATCCATGGCCTTTCACTCGCGTTTCTTTCCAAAGTAGAGGCGCACCATTGTTCGCTCGCGTTGGGCTTCGGCCGTATTTGGTGCATTCCTGCGCTCTCAACTCCGAAAGAGGAAAAACCATCGGCGCTGCACTTGATTCCACTTGGAGGTTTCCATGCGCTGCTTCTTTAGCCCGAAGACATCTCTGTTTGTGGGCAACGACATTCGCAAATCTCAAACCCATAGAATCAGCTGTTTGCGGGCACCGGTAAGGAAGGGTTTTTGGGCAAGCGGCGCAGCAGGCGCCAGCACCCTCCAATGGTTAACTTCCCAGAACTCGTTTCTGGCCAACTTTCGCTTTGCCGGCAATCGGAGAACTACTCCATTTAATGGACAGAAGCGCGTTGTCGGTACTAATCCGACGGACGACAGATAATTTCCGAGTTGCCCGTCATCCGCTCAGAACCGCAACAATTCCGGTAAGCGGATTTCGACGGCGCTTGGCGGAGCCGTTGCATAGACCGGCGCGTGTTGTCTGGTATTGGTCAAACGAAGAAGGCATTCACCATTTCGACGCCCGAAAGATAGGTGTTTATTGCGCATATTTTTCCATTTCGGAGGAGACAAACTGTCGCGAGATGCTCGTCGAGGATCTGGTTTCCATTCTTGGCAGTATTGTGCAGCGACAACGCTAGGTCATGTTGACCGATTAGAATGTGTTTTAGGGTAAATGTCAGTCCATAGCTGACAATTCGCTGAGCGCGGGCAATCACTGCATCTACGCCGCTTGCCTCGCCGGAAATCAGGCTTGTTCCCGGCAAGCTCCAGACTATATCGTCAGTCATGATGGACCGGAGCAAACTCCAATCCCGGCTTCGTAATCCCGCAAGAAACTGCTGCGCGATACCTTTCTTATCCGCGTCGGTAACCATGTACGCTCCTTTGCGCTACGCCTTCGCATACTTACAACTTTACCTCCCCTACCGGGCGGTCGCAGGAAGAAACTCCCTCATCGCGAACGCGATCTCCTCGACGTGCGTTTCCAGCGCGAAGTGTCGCGTATCTAGGATACTGAACAGTCGCGTTTGGGTTGTCCCGCCGGTAAGCCTCTGCACCTGCGGGAATAAGGGAATTCTCGAAGAGTCTCCACTGGAAGAGCTTGGTGACCAATTCGAAGTGAAAGTGTTCGGGCGGTGGGCATGATCAAAGCCGTCCTGCCGTTCATGCGGAAGCGGAGGAAGGGCCGCATCATCAATGTGACGTCGATGGGCGGCTGATGACGAGGCCGGGGGCTGTCTTGCTACCACGGCAGCAAATTCGCGCTAGAGGGAATCTCATCTTCGCTCGGCAGAGAGGTGAAGAGCTTCGGAATCTGCGTGACCGCATTGAAGCCCGGTTTGTTTCGAACCGACTGGGCAGGCCGCTCGATGGTGCGTTCGGAGCGGTGGATTTCGGACTAGAGAGAACGACTGATATGCGTGCAATAAGAGCGGAGCAATTCAGTGCGGCGGAGCGCTTCGAGTGACGGCGCTGCGTGAACAGGCATCGAATACTGGGATTAGGATTGGCCTATGAGATCGGGTGATGCTTTCGGACTGGCATATTGGATATGTGCTGGATTCACACTTTTCAGCGCGATCGTGAGCGGAGGCTTTTCGCTGCTGTCGCTGGGCATGACTGGCGGAAATGAATACGCACTATAGGCAGCTTCGCGTAGTGTCGGATTACCGTTGGCGGTGATTTATGCAATGGTACTGCGCTCGCACGGCGGCACGGCAACGCTTGCTGTAGCGATGACCCTGGTGCAATTATTCGACGGAATCGTTGGGTTGCATCTCCACAATCCCGGCCGGACGTACGGCCCCATAATATTTGCTGCAATCAACTTCGGGCTACTTGTGTGGATGAACCGCACCGCAGAGACCCGAAATTCGGGACCGCGCCAGTGAGTGGTGCTCCCGTTTTCGATGACGACTAGGGCGTTTCACAGGACTAATGTTGAGTTCGGTAAACATTGGTCGCTGAGCGCATTGGCCTGAAGGCAACAGATAAGCCAAGGGTCACTTAGCCGGAAATGCGACTATTCGGCCAAGCGACGAGAAGCCCGTTCTAACTAAGCCTCTGCCGCCAGCCTTAGCTATATCTCGCGCATAACGATCATCAAAACTTCAACTTCTTATTTCGACTGCGCTAGCCCCGCAATAACTGCGGCAACTTTTTCGAGTATCTGATTCCAGCCCTCGAGTTGCCCGCTGTTTTTTGCGTCTTCCATGGTTTCATTTCCAATCATGGTCAGTTTCGTCTGGCCGTTTCCAAAATCCTCAAAAATAACCACGTCGCGCGCAGCATCTATGGCCTCATGTTCTATTCCATAGTGCGCAGGCTCAACCTTGTTTCCCTCCGAGTCGGCAAAGTACAGGGAGTAAACGATCTTCTCGTGCAGAACAATCTCGTGGTACTCCCCGCCATTCCAGAACTCCTGCCCATCCGGCGATTTCATGCAGCAGAGAAATTTTCCTCCCACGCGAAAATCCATCTTGCAAAAAGGTGCAGTAAAACCCTTCGGTCCCCACCACTGCATCACATATTTCGGGTTTGTCCACGCCTCCCAAACCAATGCGCGTGGGGCATCAAAAACTCTAGTGACAACCATCCGCTCTGTCTCTTTAACCGTGTTTTTTGTCATCTCTGACCTCCGCTTTTTTCATTTGATTCACAACTACATCCAACTTGTCGAAACTCTCTTCCCAGAATCGGCGATAGCTAATCGCCCAGTCGCTGACTGTCTTTATCGCCTGTGGCCTAAGCGTGCACACGCTCTCTCTTCCACGCTTCGTCTTGATCACAATCCGCGCCCGCACCAGGTAGGCAATATGTTTTGAAATCATCTGCTGCGAGAGTGCAAACGGTTCCGTCAATCCATCGATCATCGCCCGGCGGGTTGGATCAGACAGAGCCGTAAATGTTGTATCTAACTTATCCACAACCATATGGTAGTGAGTTATCCGTCGATGTCAAGTGTGGATTTTGGAGTTCCCGATTTCTGTTTCCTGATCTCTGAACCCTGACACCTGCGCTAATTTATACTTCCCCATGCGCCGCGTATCACACTGGGTGCATGGTTTAACAAATAGGCTTCCTTGGTCAATTACTCGTTAACCCGACGATTAGAGTGCCACCGCAACCTGCGCAGGAGCGCGAGCCGTCACGGCGGAGGCCCTGGCGTCAGGGGCCGGGGGATACGGATTGCCGTTGGAACCTGTTCTCGATGTATTGCCTGCCCGTTGTGCAAGTGATCTTTGCCAATTGGCTCGCTACGACCTCAGCGATGAGTGGTAAATCGCCAATCCACTCATCGAGGAGATTAGTACCGGGAAGTCGGCTCGTAGAAAGTGATCTCCGAGCCTGGCATCCACTTTGAACGGATTACGGTAACAGGAAATTCCGAGTCATAATTCCGGTTGTGAGAAGTCGCGGTCGACTGATAGTGATGCCGACCGGAATCCATTCGGCCCTACACCCCGTTTCCGTTGCACGACTCCATTTCTCCGACGTCAGGGCGCGAGCGCCTCAAGAGTTTTTCAAAAGGAATACCAGGGTAAAACCAACCGCGGCCAACCCGTCTGAAAGCTCGAAGACCATTGTTTTTATTGGGAATTTGGTGGACGTGACCGGGATCGAACCGGTGACCCCCTGCTTGCAAAGCTCGGGTTGTTCCACACTCTAAACCGTTGCTTGGGTTGCGCTTAGCATCGGATAGCCTCGGTCTTGGCGACCATCTGATGTTCCCAAGATGTTCCCAACGAGGTGACGATGCTCCGATGGCTCCGTGACTCCATTGCCTTCCTGCTGTTCACCCTATTGCTTCCGGGCGTCATTGGTTCTGTTTCGTCCTCTTGCGACTGCCTCCCGTCTTGATTCGCGCTGCCCGCGTCCTGCCGTCAATGCCACATTCTACTTCGCTGAGGAAGCGCGGATTTCCTCGATCAGTTTTTGGAGGTGTAACACTCGCTCCTCGGCGAGCCGTAGCACAGCGTTTTCCCAATCTGGTGGAGGGGAACGGCGTGCGAGAGCGTCAGGACTTAGCCTTGCTTGACGGATTGATGCAACGGACACTTTTAAAGCTTTTGCTAAGTCCTCGTGGTCTATGCGAGAGAAGAGACGATCTGTAGCCTTCTTAAAATTCATGTATGCAGTCCCATTGACAAACGCCCTCTTGTATATTATACTGCATACAGCATGGACGAAAGCGTTGATGTCTCTGTTCATCGCAACGTCACGACTGTTGCGACCCGAGACCGGAACACGGGAAAGGTCAATTCGAATACGTTCATTGGCAAGACCCCGCT
>Ga0185299_10006096_pt1 | contig 13017 bp, 13 predicted proteins | sample PaiPotPPA55metaG_FD_128002 | JGI IMG/M metagenome (GOLD analysis project Ga0185299, IMG submission 128002) | Iron sulfur acid spring bacterial and archeal communities from Banff, Canada, to study Microbial Dark Matter (Phase II) - Paint Pots PPA... ...
ATCACCGGCATCAAGAGGCAGGCTAGCGCTAGAGCGATTGCGGCTTGTTGGCCAAAACCGCCCGCAATCTTTCGCGCCATTCCGCCGCCCATGCGATGAAACCCATCAGGAGAATACCCAAGATAACGATGAATGCGTCGGATGCAACATGTCCGCCATAAACGAAGCGGACGATTTGCCCGCTCAGGCTGAGAAGAGACAGGCCGCAGAACACACTGAGCGAATTGCGCCCGAGAAGGCATAAAAAGCCGGGAAGACGCGGGATCCACCGGCCGATGATTTTGAAGCTGCCGGCAAAAATCGCCGTCAAGGCCAGACTATGAATGAGCCGTGCCGGTGATAGAAACGTCTTGTCGAACGTAAAAAAGAGCTTCGGCTCGGGGAGATCGACCGGATCGGGGGAGAAATCGGTCATCCCCACGGCAACGCCAAGCACTCCCACCGGCAGAGCGAGCCAGCGCAAAATGGCACGCTGACGCCGCGCGAAACCGCCAATCCCGTCTTCGCCCGCGAGCAGGAAACCGAGAACATAGATGAGCTGCCATGCGAGCGGATCAAGGAACCAGGTGCCCTCGACCGGCCAGGTCGGCAAGTTCACGCCGAACACGAGAGCGGCGGCATAGATCGCGACCGAAGCGAGCAGCAAAAGCGCCGGAGCATGACGGTGGAGAAGCGCGACCGCCGGAGCGATGAGAATTAAAACGACATATAGCGGAAGAATGTTGAAATAGCCGAGCTGATGGGTGAGCAAAACGAGACCGATATGCGCCTTGATGGGATCGTTGAAAACGGCGGATGCATTGTGCCAGTCGAGGAGGAAGGGCGCATCGAGAACGATCGCGGCCGCGGCGAGAAGCGCGATGGCCAGCTCCGTGACGACCATCTGCGCGACATAGACTTGGAAAGCGCGGGTTTCTAGCCGCAGAATGAGCCATTTTGCCGGCAGCGCGCGGGCCGGACCTTCGACAGATTTGCGCATCGCCCAACCGGCGAGAAACACAAAAAGCTCGGCCGAGTCCGACAGCGACACGTTGCGAAAGGTGAAACGCTCGAAATAGATCCCCGGAATGTGGTTGACGAAAATCGTAACGAGGGCAAAGCCGCGCCAGAAATCGATCTCGTTGGGGGCGCGCATGGTCTATTCAAAAACCTTCTCGCGTCCCAGCTACCCGCCGCGGCGAGTTACAAGCTTGAGCGGTTGCCGCGCCGCTCCCGCCGCTGCTCGTCCAACGAATGACGGCCTTGTCGAGGGCGAGATTGCCGCGTTCGACGGATTTTGGCAAGGCCGGACCTCGCGGCGATGCGGCGCGTCGCGCGCCGGACAACTCATGAGAATCGAACACTTCCCGTCGATGCTACCCGTGGCGGCCGCGGTTCCGCGATCACCCGCGCGCCGGCAAGCAGATACGGCGGGATGGCCGCCGCAGCCATCTGGAATACGGCATAGCGGCTATGGCGGACGACCATCACGCCGATTTTGATAAGCTTCTCCTTCCCAGCTTCGCGGCGAACGAAAGGGTGCCGCGTTCATCCCTATCGGGCACGGGGACGATCCGCGCGGGCGCGCTTGCCCGCTGCTTGCCGATATCGTGACGCGGTTTTAGCGCGTGGCCCAGGAAGGTCATGCTCCAAGGGCGATCGAGGCGCAGCCGTCCTTCGGCCAGACCATGGAGAGGCCACGTGGCTCGCGCCGCGCCGAACAGCAGCCTCGGGAGAAGAGGTGGCGGACGTCGAAGGTCCAGCACAAGAGGTCCGGGATTTCAAACCGAGACAGTACCTGGAAGCAAGCGGCGCCTTGCAAGAAATTCACATGTGTGAAAGCGTGCGACAAAGCTTCCGGCACGTGCAATAGCGGCCTATGGCGCAACACGCGGCCGGTGGGAGACTTGGAGAATGGCGAATATTTGGGTGCGCAAGCCGATAGCGGTGCTTCAGGCCGAGGCAAAAGAAGGCGAATTCGGATCGGTGCCCGGCGAAGCGCGATTGCGCCGGACGCTCTCGCTTTGGAGCCTTGTCGCGCTTGGCATCGGCGCCATCATTGGCGCCGGCATTTTCGTCCTGACGGGCCACGCTGCCGCCGCCCATGCCGGTCCGGCAATTAGTCTCTCTTTCGTGCTCGCGGGGATCGTCTGCGTCTTCGCGGGCCTCTGCTATGCTGAAATGGCTTCGACCGTGCCGATAGCGGGCAGCGCCTATACCTATGCCTATGCGACGATGGGGGAATTCATTGCCTGGATCATCGGCTGGGACCTGATCCTCGAATATGCTTTCGGCGCGACAACCGTCGCGATCGGCTGGTCCGGCTATGTCACGAGCTTCCTGCGCGATCTTGGTGCGGTGATTCCGGCTGAATTCGCGTCTGCGCCCCTCAGCTATGATCCGGCGGCGGGAACCTGGTTGCTGACCGGTGCTCTGGTCAATCTTCCGGCGGTATTCGTCATCGTTGTGGTTACCGCGTTGCTCGTTGTCGGGATTAAGGAATCGGCGCAGGTCAATAACACGATCGTCGCCCTGAAGCTGGCAATCGTCGTGGCTTTCATCGTTGCAGGGGTCTGGTTTGTCAAAAGCTCGAACTGGGTGACCGCGAGCAATCCCGCAGGCGCTTTCATTCCCCCGAATGCCGGTCCTGGCCGATATGGCTGGAGCGGGATTGTGAGCGGCGCCGCGGTGGTTTTCTTTGCTTATATCGGCTTCGACGCCGTATCGACCGCCGCCCAAGAAGCGCGGAACCCGCAGCGGGATATGCCGATAGGCATTCTCGGATCGCTCGCGATCTGCACCGTCCTTTATGTGCTGGTGAGCCTTGTTATAACCGGCATCGTGCCGTTCGACAGGCTGGATGTGCCCGATCCAATCGCGCTCGGCGCCGACGCCATGGGATTTGGCTGGTTCGCCGCCGTCATCAAATTTGGCGCGATTCTTGGCTTGAGCTCGGTCATTCTGGTGCTCTTGCTTGGCCAGCCCCGGATCTTTTATTCGATGGCGCGCGACGGTCTGCTGCCTCCTTTCGCGGCGATCGTGCATCCAAGGTTCCGGACGCCTTATATCACGACGCTGATCACCGGCGTGGTCGTCGCGATCATGGCGGGTCTTCTCCCGATCGGCCTCGTCGGCAAACTCGTGAGTCTCGGGACCCTGTTCGCGTTTGCGGTCGTTTGTATCGGCGTTCTCGTGTTGCGGATCACGCACCCCGAAATTCACCGCCCGTTCAAAACGCCGGCCGTCTTCGCGGTAGCGCCTCTGGGCTCGGTGTCAGCGGCTTTTTTGATGGTGAGTCTGCCGAGCGAAACCTGGCTCAGCGTTATCGTTTGGTTCGTGATCGGCCTCGCCATTTATTTCGCCTACGGCCGCAGCCACAGCCTTTTGGGGCGCGGCAAGAAGTCGCCGAGGCCGGGTTTCGAAAATAGCCGGCGCGCAGGTTCCGGCCATTGAGCATCGGTAGTGGCGGCTCGGTTTGCATGCCGCCTTCCGGCCGAAGCGGACTATCCACACAAAGTGAGTTGGCGCCTTTTGGAAATGTGCGAATTCAAGACTTTCGCACCGATAGCGGTGCGCGGCGGTTGAGGCGCTTTCCAATCAGAGGCGGCGGTTTAGAGCACTCACCGCCAAGCGCTGCCATGTGCATAATTCAAGAATTCCGCTCGCCAATTTCAGTGTTGAAAAATCAGGCACTCAACGCGTACAAAATACAGCGGTGAGTGTCTCCTTGTCACCCTTTGCAGAGATTCGAACTGGTCCACTACCACTTCATCAGATGAATTGACCAAGCCAAACGCCAGCGGTGCCCGGGATCGCCGTGCGCGGGCCAGCAATTCACTGCTTGCCTTTCACCGCTTCGATCAATTGCTTCAGACTGAAGGGTTTCGGCAAAAAGCTGAAATCCTCTCCTTCGGGCAGGTTTTTGGCGAAGGCGTCCTCGGCATAGCCAGACACGAAAATGACCTTGGCCTTGACCCCGCGTTTGCGCAATTCGCCGAACATGGTTGGGCCATCCATTTCCGGCATGACGACGTCGGAAACGACAAGATCGATTTGTCCGCCGTTTTGTTCAACGATTTGCAACGCCTCGCTGCCCGAGGCGGCCTGCAACACGGTATAGCCGCGCGAGGCAAGAGCCCGCGCTCCGAAAGCCCGGACCGCCTCCTCGTCCTCGACGAGGAGAATCGTGCCATGGCCAGTGAGATCGGCGGACGGTGCGGCCGCTTGTTCGATGGGACGGGCTGAATGGGTTTCGTCCGGGCTATACCGGGGCAGGAGGATCGTAAAAACCGCCCCCTTGCCGACCGTGCTCGAACAGAAAACATAGCCGCCGGTCTGTTTTACAATGCCATACACCATGGCGAGGCCGAGACCGGTGCCCTTTCCAACTTCCTTGGTGGTAAAAAACGGTTCGAAGATTTTGTCTTTTACATCCGGCGCGATGCCATGTCCGAAATCCTCGACCTCGATTGCGACATAATCGCCTGGATCCAGCGATGCCTCGTTGAAACCGGCGCATTCGGCCGCCATGACATTGCGGGTCCGTAAGACGATCTTGCCGCCTTGCGGCATCGCGTCGCGCGCATTGACGATCAAATTGACGAGGACATGCTCGAACTGGTTGACATCGGCCTCGACGAGCCAGAGGTCGCGGCCGTGGCGCAGCTCGAGATCGATTTTTTCGCCGACCAGCCGGCGCATCAGCATTTGCAGATCGGATAGCACATCGCCTAATTGCAGGACCTGCGGCCGCAACGTTTGGCGGCGCGAGAAGGCCAGCAGCTGCCGCACGAGCGAGGCCGCGCGGTTGGCGTTTTGCTTAATTTGATTAATGTCCCGGAACGATGGATCGGTCGGCCGGTGATTGGCGAGAAGCAGGTCGCAATAGCCGATGATCGCGGTCAAGACATTATTGAAATCATGCGCCACTCCGCCGGCAAACTGTCCGATCGCTTGCATTTTCTGGGATTGTGCAAAGTTGCTTTGCAAAGCCCGCTGTTCGGTGGTGTCGAGCGCGTAAATCGTCGCCCCGTTCCCGTCGTGCTCGTCCGCTGCCGCGAAAAACAGCCTTGCCGACCGCTCGCCTTCCCCCGCCAAGGCGGCATCGACCGGCGGGATATCGGGAGTAGACTGGAAGGCCGCGGCAATGGCGGCATCGACGGCGCCGTGGTCGCGATCGAGGATTCCGGCAAAGATCGAGCGCGGGGCGCCGTCGGGCTGCTTCAAGGCTTCCGGCATGAGGCGCGCGAAAGCGGCGTTCGAACGGGTGATCCGTCCCCTCTTGTCGAGCATGGCGATCGCCATCGGCGTCGCATTGAGTACCCGAGCGAAGCGCATTTCCCACGTGCGCAAATCCTGCGACGGTTCCTCGCCGGGAGCGCGGCTGAGGGCGAGCGTGCGCGACGGCCCTGGCGCGCCGTCCTGACCGAACGCGACGCCATGGAGCAGACGCACGGGCAGGCTTTGACCATTGCGGCATTTCAGGTCGATATCGAATTGCTCGGTGCGGACCTCGCCCGCGCCTCCGGCGGTCGAAGCGACGAACTCGGCGGCGGCGCCGGCCACGAAGTCGGTCAGCTTGAGATCTCCGGTGCCGGCTTCCCCCGGGTCGTAACCGAGCCAGGCGGCAAGGGTAGCGTTCATATAAGAAACGTCGCCGTTCTGGCCGCAGGAAAAAAATCCGGCTGGCGCGTGGTCTAAAAAATCGATGGCCTGCCGCAATTCCTGAAAAACCTTTTCCTGTTTTTCCCGTTCGCGCGCTATATCCGCGACGGACCACAGGCTGGCGCGCCTGGCGCTCGCCAATGCAAGCGGCCTGACCTTGATCTTGTACCAGCCGATCCCGCCGGCGCCGCCGAGCGGCGGAGACAAGCGCAATTCCTCGGTGCCGCTCTTGCGCTCGCGCGCGGCTTGGGCGAGCCGGTAGATGGCCTCGGAAATCTCCGGGGATCCGGAAAATAGCCGTTCCACCGCGCGCACGTCAGCGAGGCCGCGTGCCCCCGCCAAGGTCAAATAGGCGTCGTTCGCGTAAATGATCTTGCCGCCGGCACCGGTCACGATGAGCCCTTCGGTATTCCCGTCGCAAATGAGCTTGGTGACGTCGTTCTTCGACGCTTGCCCGGAAAACTGAAGGAGGCCCGCCGCAAAGGCAAAGGAAGCGCAAATACCGGCAACCGCGAAGAGGGCGAGCAGCAAGATTGCGAGGGTGGTGCCTTCGTCATTGGGCAAGAAGGAAAAAGCCGCGATGGCGCCCGCCAAAAGCAGGGCAAAAGCCAAGATCAAGACTGGGTTCCGTCCGGTTTCGGGGACGGCGACGGGCTGATCGCTCATAAAGTTTCACCCGGTGCAAGCGAAGTAACTAGGTTTGAACCCATGGACAACTCGCCGCCGCCTCCTCTGGGACTCCCGTTGTGTTTGGAAATGTAAACAAAGGCACGGCTTCGCTCGACGCGGTATTTCGCGCATTCGCCGCCAATTTGTCCATCTTAAGCTTGGTGCAATAGCCGGACCTTGCCGGTGAACTCCGACTATTTTGGCGCGTTGATATTTAGAAAGTAAAATCGCAAGAGCGGCCTCGTCTCGCGCCGAGCCGCCCGGTATGGAGAAGTCAATGCAATCATTTGGCAAGTTCCTCGCCAGCACAACCATCTCGATGTTAGCTTCCGGCGGCGCCATCGCGCAAACCTCTTATGACGAATACGGGCCGCCGCCAAATCCGCCTCCTGGCTGGATCGCGCAAGGCCGCTCTGTCCGGGAATGGGACCGGTTCCGCTATGGTTATTCCGGCACCCGCGGCCGCATGGGTCTCGGCGCCGATCCTGCCCACCCGGAAGGCCCCGGTAATTTTTCCTCGCCAGGACGGTAGCGTGGTCGCTCGCGCGAATCAATATTTTCATGAATTTTGATGAATTTCGTTAACTATTTGCTAGCCTGCACCGGCATGGTGGTTTGGAACATGCTACACTAAACAAACGTCCGCCGCAGTTTTCTTCGAATGAGCCACCCGATGCCCGGCTTGAATGAAAGTTTCTTCGCGAGCAAGAGTTTCACCCTTGCCGCCGCGGCGATCGCGTTCCTCGCCGCCGCTGGTCTGTTGTCCATTATTTTCCGCTTCATCTTCCGACGCCGGGTTCGGTTGCCACGTAACGGAAGGGCCCGGCTGCCGCGGCTTGGGACCGTCGATGCCTTCGACCTCGACCGGCAGCGCCAGCTCGTTATAATTCGACGCGACAATGTCGAACATCTGCTGATGATCGGGGGACCCAACGACGTCGTGATCGAATCGGATATTATCCGCGCCGAGAGCCGCGACACGCGCGACCTTCGCGAGGCGAGAATTCGCGACAAGGAGCTGCGCGACGCGCCGCCGGTGCCGGCAGGAATTCCTCGGCCTTCTCCGGCGGAAGCGCCACCGCCGAATACGCCACAGCGCAAAATGCACGCCGGCTCGGAGTGGGAGACCGGGTTGACGGCTGCCGATCCCATAGAGGAATCCGAACGCGATTCCGCACCACCGATCGTTTTACCCACGCCAAGGCGGCCCGTTTTTCCTCTGCCGCCAAGGCGTATGCCGCCGCCCGTCCCTCCGCTTGGCCAAGGAACATCGAATCCCCACGAGCCGCTCCACGGCGGCGTCGGGGCGCCGCAAAAACCGGCGCTTGGAACCAATCCCTCCAAAGGATTTCCGCGCGCGCCCGTCGCCACGCCTTTTTTGCGGTCCCCGGCGCTGCGCCAGGTGCAAGGGACCGCCGCCAAACCGGCCCCATCAGGCCCATCCGAGACCCCGCCCGCGGATGCGCTAACCGCAAGCCGGCTTTCCGAGTCTGTGGAGATCCCCACCTCCCCGGCGGGTGACGTCGCGCGGCAGACCGAATTTTCCTCCGCGCCCGCGCCGCAATCCGCGGGATCAGCGGCTCCGCTTGTTGCCGCCAGTCGTCAAATCTTGGAGGTTTCGGCGGCCGGTCAGGCGCAAGACGGTGTTACACTCGAGGAAGAAATGGCGCGACTGCTTGGACGGGCGCCGGTCTAGGGCCTGTGGACATACTGTTGTTAGAGGGGGATTCCCGTTTGCTGCGAAATTTGAATCAAGGCTGAAAAATAAGGTCAGCCTTGCTTCGCAAAGTGGTGAAGGACTCGCAGTCGGATTGCTCCTTCCTTATCCGACCGGGCCCGGCTTTTCTATCGTTCCCGTGGTGGCCAAGGCCGCCGCACCCGTCGCCTTCAAGATCAATCTGGACGCGGTGATTGAAGCCTTCGAGGTGCCCTTCGCGTTTGTCATGATGCTGCCAATCACGCCCTGCGCCACGAGCAGCTCGACGGAAAACCGCGGCGTTCCCATGCGATGCCCTATGGCGCGCGGAACGTTTGGAGCGTGACCGCGGGTATTTTACGCAATCTCTACGAAAGGCTCTGTTCCTGATGTGGCGCGCCATCCTCGAACCCGCCCTTTTGTTCGCCTCGCCCTTCGCCGCCTATACGATCTATCTCGTTTTGCGCCGGAACTATCCCTTCGCGATGGAGCATTGGACGAAAAGGGCGGTCTCGACGTTGACCTTGGCCGGCCTTGCGATCGCGGTCACCGGGATGATCGCCTACGGTATTTTCGCCCCGCGCCACGCGGGCGCCTATGTACCGGCCCACATTGAAAATGGGAAGCTTGTGCCGGGGCGCATGCAATGAGCCAAGCGTTAACCGGGGGCATCGTGGCGCCGGAGGCCCTCGCCGCGCTGTTCGACGACAAAGACTTGTTCGGCGTTCTTGCCGCGCTCGATCAAGAAAGCGAGGAAACCCGCATTGTCGGCGGCGCCTTGCGCAACGCGCTCCTGGGCCGGCCTGCGCGCGAAATCGATCTCGCGACTACCCTTTTGCCCGAGGCGGTCATGGCGCGGGCAACGGCCGCCGGCTTGCGCGCCATTCCGACCGGTGTCGCGCACGGCACGGTCACGGTGCTCGCCGGGGAGCGAACCTTCGAAGTGACAACCCTCCGCGAGGATATCGCGACCGATGGCCGCCACGCGAAAGTCCGGTTCGGCCGCGATTTCGAGGCCGATGCGTTGCGCCGCGATTTTACGATGAATGCACTTTCCATGACGCGCGACGGAAGACTGTTCGATTACACCGGCGGCCTCGCCGATATAGCTGCCCGCAAAGTGCGTTTCATTGGCGAGCCCGCCCGCCGCATCGCCGAGGACTATCTGCGCATCCTGCGCTTCTTCCGCTTTTCCGCCGATTTCGGCGAAGGCCCGCTCGACTCCGCTGGGCGTTCGGCGGCCATTCGCCAAAAAGACGGCCTTGCCAACCTCTCGCGCGAAAGAATCCACGCCGAGCTTCTGAAGCTGCTTTGCGCGCGCAGAGCCGCGGACGTCTGCGCGGAAATCTGCGCCGATGGGCTCTTACATCCGCTCCTCGCCTTGGCGCCAAATCCGGCGCGGCTGCGGCGCGTCGTGGCGATCGGCGACGGCCTGCCGCAAGATCCGCTCCTTCGTCTTGCCGCGCTTTGTGTCAAGCTACCCGAGGACGCGGCGCGTTTGCGCGAGCGGCTGCGACTTTCCAACGCGGGGGCGGAGCGTTTAGAAGCCGCCGCGCTTGCGCTGACTGGGCTGCATGGGCTTAACGAGCCGCCAAGACCCGATGAATTGCGGGGCTTGCTCTTCCGCCACGGCCGCCAGGCGGCGGGCGATGCAATAATATTGGCGCAAGCCGATGCTCGTCCGGGGCAGGATGACGAATGGGCGCGCGCGCGAAAATTTCTGCAAGACACCGAGGTACCGCGCCTGCCGTTTTCGGGCGCCGATTTTATCGCGCGCGGAATCACCGAGGGCCGCGCCATTGGCGAGGCTTTGCGTGCCTTGCAAGCGCGCTGGATGAAGGCTGGCTTTCCAAAAGATCCGGCAAGCCTCGCGCGATTGCTCGACGAGACGCTGCGGGGGACTGCATGATCGCAGAGCCAAATTTGGGTTCGGCGGCGGCGGATTTTAAGGCCGGCCGACGGCCTGGACTTGACCGGCGTGATGATGGTTCAGCGCTTTAGCTGAAGCTGGCGTAAAGGGGCACCTTTTCTGATGCCCGCAATTTCGCCATTTGGGAGCGCAGACGTGATAGGGGTCCCGGTGAGACTGTGCGAACTTGACGGTCTCGCCCGCAAAGCGAAGGCGCGAGCGCCCCTTGAGCGTTCCCGCTGGCCCATAGACAACCGCCGGGCGAAAAAAGCGCCCGCCGAGGGGGATCGGCAGGCGCTTACGGCGGTGGAGCTTGTCAGATCCCAGCCGGTGCAATTGATAGTTAGCACTAATCGTGATAATTACATAACTCTAAACAGTTATCAACCATTAGTTTTGCATTGCCTAGTACAATCTGGCATGAGAGTTGCTAGCCATCGAGTGGCGCTCCCGGCTGTCGTCCTCTCCCGACCTCCAGTTAGCATTCGGCGCTTTCCTTCCTCGATGACGCGCACCACAATTACGGCGCACGGCAATCGCCCCGTCTTTTTCGGCGGGGCGATTCGCGTCCGCGGCACTTTAATCTATTGCCACCGCCCATTTGGCGTCTCGGCTTGTGCCGTGCTTTACCGCCGCGCCGCGCTTCGTGAGACGCCGAAGCACGGTAAGCGCCCGCGCCGCGACGATTTCCTTGAACGCCGCATCGCCGGAAGGCATGCCCTTCGCCTGCATGACGGCGGCGGCTATTTCGGCCGACGTAAGCGGCCCTGACGCTGTCCGCAAAGCGTCTTGCGTAAGCCGGGACAGTTCATTCCGAGCAAAATACCGGGTCCGGCGATAGGCGCGCTTGGGCGGAATGGCGTCGGTCGGGGTTTGCGTCAGGTGAAAACAACTTGATCGTGGCATCCAAATTTGCGAGATTCGCCCGCTGGCGCGCGATCCGTTTTTCGAGGTCATGAATGTGCCCGCTGATTTCGGCGCGCTTGACACGGAGTGCGGAAATTATATGAGTATCGGTCATGCCCCGAAAGCTGGGGATGACCGTCTAGAAAATCCTGTGGCGTTTGCGGGCCGTTTGGCAAAAAGCCGCCGTCAGAACGTAGCAAAATCAGTTTGTTAGAGGACAATTCCCTAGAAATCGGAACAGGGAATTTTATTACGCAGAACAGGGAACTTATCGAGACGAGCAGGCAATTGCACGCCGTTAGTTCGCACCGTTGTTCGGATAAGGCAGAAGAGTGATTGCCATATCGCTCTTGCCGGCAAAGACAGTCATTTCGTTCACTTCTTCGTTGCCGACCACACGCCCTTTGGATGGACGAAACCGATTTCAGCGTCGATCGATGGATCTCGCCGAGCGGCAAGAGAAAGCTCCGGCAACGGCATAGTTTCCTGGCGAGCGCGATAATAGATACTTGATTTGAAGCGCCGTTTGCTCCCCCAAGCCCAGTCGATGAAACCATCCCTGCTGACGACGATCATCGCTCGCTTGTCGGTGATGCCGAGCCATTTGAGGATGGTCGGGATCGCGTCCGGTTTCGGAACGTTCAGCAACGCGCGCGCTTTGGCAATGTTGTCAGCCTGCAGCGTCACCGCCTTCTTGATGCCGGCCGGTACCGAAACCTCGATCATGCTCGGGGCGTTGAATAGACGTCGCGCCTGACCATGACGGCCCATAGGTTCCCTAGCCCCGCTCGCCCCCGGCATCGTCGTGCCGCACGATCCGGCCGATCATGAGTTCGTCGGTCTGCAACCGGCCGATGTGCAGCTCGCGGGCCCGCCCGCGCTTGAGAGCGAGATTACCGATCGCGAGACGGCGGATGGCAATGGCGCCGACGGCCATGACCCGAGCACCACGGCGCCCATGGCGCACGCCCCAACTGAAGCGGCGCCGCCGGAGTGCCGGGTGACCGCACGCGTTCGCACCGAGACGACAGGCGTCGGCGTCGTCTTGCTCGGCTCAGGACGCTCTGCACGATCGGAAAGGATGCGTGTTCTTCGCAAGGCAACGGTGCCGACGGTCAGGGCTCCGAGCACCACGGCGTCCATTTCAAGCGCCCCAACTAACGAAGCGGCGTCGCCGGAGTGCCGCGTGACCGCACGCGTCCGCACCGCAGCGCCGGGCCTCGGCGTCGTCTCGCTGGGCTCAGGGTTGCCATATTCAGGCTCCGTTGGTTCGCGGCGCCGGACTTGACGCTCGCACGACCGAAGGCCCCGCAAATCGTGAGGCGAGCCCTTGGGCGACTCTGGCGCGGCCAGCCCATGACGACACCAATGCCTACTATCCGGTGGAAGTCCAGTCGGTTCTGCGCCGTGAAATCCGCTCGCCCGTCCTTGGTAAACCTGGTCGGAATAACAACCGGCGCGCCTTCCCCCCGACATTGAATTTCTGGCCGGGAACACACCGCTTCGAGCGCGACGCAATTAATAGCAATGCATATAATGCATATAAAATGCATATAATGCATATAAAGTGCATGCTTTGGTTCGAATCCTGTTTGCTCAGCCAGCCAGTCCTGTCTCCGGGGTTTTATTTCCCGGATGGCGAGAACCGCCGACATTTCCGCGGGTTAGGCGGACGCGCCCGACACGATTTGCGGCAGAGACGGTTGCACGCGCGATTTCGGCCGCGGCCGTTACGAAAATCTCTCCGGCGCCATTTCGTGGTTGACTTTTTTCGCGGGCGGGGACCATCGGCCGGCGCCTCCGCGATCTGACGGCTACGTTCGATCAGTTGGCTCCGCTCTGAACCGCTGTGCGATTCATTGTCGACGGCATCGAGGATCGCTCCGGGGTCGGCGAGAAATGTGCGAATCCTGTTGATCACCAGGCCTTCCAAATTGCCGGCCGGTATCCGCCGGTCGCTTGATCGGGTCTTTCCCGCGCCGGTGATGAGGGAAGTCGCCGGCCGCTTAACCATGACTTCGGTGGATACCCGAGCGATCGAGGGCGAGATCGATCGCATTCGGTCGCTCGGCCCCGGCCTTCTCCGATATCAGTGTCAAGCCGAGCTTCTTGCGCACCACTCCCGCAAAGAAGCCGCGGACCGAGTGCTGCTGCCAACCCGTCGCCTTCATGATGGCAAGATCGTTGTCCCCTT
>Ga0185299_10006097_pt1 | contig 13016 bp, 12 predicted proteins | sample PaiPotPPA55metaG_FD_128002 | JGI IMG/M metagenome (GOLD analysis project Ga0185299, IMG submission 128002) | Iron sulfur acid spring bacterial and archeal communities from Banff, Canada, to study Microbial Dark Matter (Phase II) - Paint Pots PPA... ...
CGAAGGCTACTTCATCCAACCCACGGTATTTGCCGACATCCCGCCGAAGTCGAAACTCGAGCAGGAAGAAATCTTCGGACCCGTGCTGGCCGTGATCAAAGCCCGCGGCTTCGACCATGCACTCGAAATCGCCAACGACACGGAATTCGGCCTGACCGGCGCCGTCTACACCAAGTCGCGCGACAAGATCGACCGCGCCATCCGGGAGTTCCACGTCGGCAACCTGTACATCAATCGCAAATGCACCGGCGCCATGGTAGGCGCACACCCCTTCGGCGGCTTCAACATGTCCGGCACAGATTCGAAATCCGGCGGCCCGGATTATCTGTACCTCTTCACGCAAGCGAAATCGATAGGAGAGAAAATCTGAGAAACTGCGATTGCAGTTCTCTCACGATTGGGTTCAGATCTCTACTCCGGAGAGACGTTTGCAGGCATCGAGCAACGCCCCTTGAATCTTGACGTCGCGAGTTGCGGGTTTCGGTGCACGAGTCCGCAGGTGATAGAAGTATTCGCCCGAGACTTTCGCCTCCGGATCGTTGCTCACCGCCAGCCACACCTGGGTGCGATGCCCGGCGTCGAGATCGTCGGTCGCTCCCGGGCCACCCATCTTGGTGGCGACCCAGCCCGGTTCCAGAGCATTCGAGTAGACGTCGGGCCAGCGTCGCGCGACCGCAAATGCGAGCAGCACATCGTGCAACTTCGTATCGGAGTAAGCTTGCTGCCCTTGCCAGGTGCGGTGCTCCCAAGTGAGATCCTGCAGGCTGGAATCGCCGTTCCGGTGCAGACCGGAACTCAGATAGACGAGACGCTTTGGCCTCTTGATAAGCGCGGTCAGAATGTAAGGCGCTAGAGTATTTACGGCGAAAACCTGTGGCAAACCATCCTCGGTCGCGATTCGCCGAGGCTCCCGGTAGCCGACGCCCGCGTTGTGGATTACGGCGTCGAACGTCCCGAGGCCGTTGACCTGTTGCGCAACGTGACGGGTTTGAGCAATGCTCGTCAAATCACCGATCACTACACCTTCCGCTCCGGGAACGCCTGCCATCGCTTGCTGGCCGCGCTCCTGGTTGCGGGCGTGCAGGACTACGCTGTGCCCCTGCTCGATGAGGAGCCGTGCGGCCATCTGACCTAGCCCATCGGCAGAACCGGTAATGAATATGCGCGACATATTTTTCTCTAGAATTAAGATGTGCTTGACGAACGACTGCGAAGCGAGAGTCAGTCTCGTTTCTCCGGTACTGGTATGGGCATGGGATTTCGCTCCGTAAACTGCCGCTGATGCCAGTACGGATAAATCGGCGTCACGGCGCTGGCGCGATCGAGCTGAGCGACATGATCCGGCGACAGATTCCATCCCGCCGCATCCAGGTTCTGCCGAAGCTGTTGTTCATTCCGCGCCCCAAAAATCACGGATGACACCGTCGGCCGCTGCAACAGCCAGTTCAGCGCGACCTGCGGCACGCTCTTGCCACACGCCTTGGCAACCTCGTCCAGCGCGTCGACAACTTGGTACAAATGCTCGTCCGACACTTGCGGACCCTGTTCCGCCGTTTTGTGCAGGCGGCTCTCCGCCGGCAGCGGCTGGCCCCGCCTGATCTTTCCCGTGAGCCGTCCCCAACCGAGCGGACTCCAGATCAACGCGCCCACGCCTTGATCGAGTCCCAATGGCATCAGTTCCCATTCGTACTCCCGGCCGATCAGCGAGTAGTAAACCTGGTGGCCGACGTAGCGCGGCCAGCCGTAGCGGTCGGAAACGCCGAGAGATTTCGTCAAGTGCCAGCCGGAAAAATTCGAGCAGGCGATGTATCTCACTTTGCCGCTCCGCACCAGATTGTCGAACGTGCTCAGAACTTCTTCCAGCGGCGTCAGCGCGTCGAAGCCGTGCAGATGATAAATGTCAATGTAATCGGTGCCGAGTCTCCGCAGACTGGCTTCACAAGCCTGAATCAAATGATGGCGCGAAGATCCCAGATCGTTGGGGCTGGGCCCCATGCGGAATGTGGCTTTGGTGGAGATCAGGACTTTTTCGCGGCGCCCGGCGATCGCCTTACCCAGAATGGTTTCAGAGAGCCCGTCCGAATAAACGTTCGCCGTGTCGAAGAGATTCACGCCGGCGTCGAGGCAGATGTCCACCAAGCGAGTTGCCTCGACAACATCGCTAGCACCCCAGGCACGAAAAAATTCGTTTCCGCCACCAAAGGTGCCTGTCCCGAAACTCAATACCGGAACTTTTAAACCAGATCGGCCAAGCTGTCGGAATTGCATATTAGCCATAGATGCAATCCGGTGTCAGGAGATTCTGCGTGCACTGGAGCCCGCAATTGAAAAGGCCGCCCGCGGGCGGCCTCAAATTCACAACAATGAAATTACTGCGCAACTCCCGCAGGCGGTTGCGGTGCTGCCCCAGTAGTAGTCGCCGCCGCAGCTTCGTTCAGAATGCGGTGATGGATGGTGAACAGCGCCAGCTCCAGCCGGTCCGACACGCCGATCTTGTCATACACGTTGCGGAGATAATTCTTGATGACCTGCTCGGTCGTTCCCAGCTGCGAAGCGATTTCTTTATTCTTATAGCCTTGCACGATCAGAGCGACGATGCGGAGTTCTTTGGCCGTCAGGCGGTCGCGCACGCGCAATCCGACCATGTCGTTCTCGGTCAATTCGCTGGGCACGGCCACGTCCTGCACCCAGGTTTCGCCGCGAGCGACTTTCCGCACGCAGTCCACCAGCGCGGCGCTAGTCACGTTGCGATAGACCACGCCATGCGCTCCGTTCGTCATGTGACGCTGCGCACTCTCGCCCGTATCCGCGAGGACGATCACGCGGGTCTTGGCTTTGTTCGCCGCCTGCACGATCGCGGCAAAGTCATTGTGGAATCCCGCCGCCGCTACCAGCACTGCGGCGCGGAACTTATCCAAAGCCATGAACATCTGTTCAGGCGTCTGCGCTTGGGCCACGATGCGCATCTCATCTTCCACGGCCAGCACTTTAGCAATGCCCGCCCGGAAGATCGCCTGGTTATCGGCCAATATCAGTTTGAGCATGATGTCAACGCTCCCCGAAGATCCTTCAAAAAGTCCCGCTGCAAAATAGATTAAGAGTTCCTCACGAACTCGTATGAGTCAATCACGCAGGCCACGCCGCGGCCTTCTCCGCCGCTGCCCGTTTCGTCGGCGCGTACCACGCGCCCTTTGCACTGGATGGTCACATTTTCTTGACCCCCTGTCATCTCCGGCGGCAGCGTAATTTCAAATTCCACGGGCGAACCAATGTCCATCGAAGAATCCGCGCGGATATACACTCCAGCCGCGCTGAGATTCCCGGTGATTCCCTTGGCGTCTTCGCCGGGTTCCCCCTTGTGTATCTTAATCGGCAATTCCAGCGGGAACCGTTTTCCGGTCCGTGCTTCTTCCCCCACGGTGCCTCCTCTAAGCTGGCCTGTTCTCTGTTTCCTGTCTGCGAATGAGGCCAGCACCTGAGGCCAACATCGTCAGACTAGATCTGCACACCAGGCTCCGGGCGGGGTGCAGACCCGCTTTTCTGCTCAGGGGCGGTTATATCACGGAAAGTTATGCTTGTAAAAGCCTGATAACCCGTTAGTTAACTATAGTAACTAGATTCCTTTTCGGGAAAACGCTTCCGTGCCCAGTTGCCCCACGAGATTGATGACCTTCACATCGAGGCGAGGCGCACATGATAGTGTTTTTGTTCAGAATCTCTCGGCATCCGTTGGAGGGCAGTTGTATGGCAAATCCAGTTCAGATCAGCGGCAAGGCCAAAGCCCAATGTCTGTTTATTTTAATCTTTGCGAATTTCTTGGCAGCCGGCGAGTTCACCCAGGCCCAGACCAGCTCAAAGCCCGCTGCACAGGAGACCGCTCAGAAGAATCTGAGTCGCGGGAACAACGAAGCTAAACCCAATGAGCCTCCCAGCGTTCTAGTCCAGCTTAACGGCGCCCTGCAAAGCCTCGCAGCCAAGGTTTCCCCCGCGGTAGTGCAAATCCTGGTCACGGGTTACGGGCCGCTGAAAGAAGAAAATCGATCGCAGGCCGCGTTCATTGTTCGCCAGCATGCGGTGGGCTCGGGAGTGATCGTAGATTCCGACGGTTACATCATCACCAATGCGCACGTGGTGGAAGGCGCGCAGCGGATTCGCGTCGCCCTGCCGCTGCCCATGGGTGAGCCCGTGAGGGAGATACCGATCGCAAAGCGCCGTGTTTTGGAAGCCCGGCTCATTGGACAACACACGGAAACCGATCTCGCCCTGCTGAAGATCGACGAGACCGATCTCCCAACCCTGCCATTTCTCAGCCAGCAGCGGCCGCATGTGGGCCAACTCGTCTTCGCCATCGGCAGTCCTGAAGGACTGCAGAATTCGGTCACCATGGGGGTGGTCAGCGCGCTTGCGCGCCAGCCCGACCCTTCAAAAGCGCTCACCTACCTGCAGACCGATGCTCCCATCAACCCCGGCAACAGCGGCGGCCCGCTGGTGGATATGAACGGCTACGTCGTGGGAATCAATACTTTCATCCTGTCGCAGGGCGGTGGCAGCGAAGGCCTGGGGTTCGCTATACCTGCCCGGGTGGTTGATTTTGTCTATCGCAGCCTGCGCAAGTACGGGCACGTACATCGCGTAGAAATTGGCGCCGCCGCACAGGAGATTACTACTACGCTGGCGGACGGTCTCCACCTTCCGCAGCGTTGGGGCGTGGTGGTCGACGATGTGAAGCCGGATGGTCCCGCAGCGGCGGCCGGCCTGCAGATTCAGGACATTATTCTCATGGCGGACGACCGGCGCATCGAAACTCTGCCGTCGCTTTCGTCCGCTCTCTACCTTCACCGCCTTGATGAAGTTGTGACATTACAGATCCTTCGCGGCAACGAAAAGAAAACTCTCTACGTTCCCGCGATCGAGCAGCACGATCACATGGATGAACTGCTCGACACGGTGAATCCTGACAAAAGCCTGATTGCCCGCCTGGGCATTCTGGCTATCGATCTCACTCCCGAGCTGCGTTCCCGCTTGGGCTCGCTGCGAATTCCGTCAGGAGTTGTGGTGGTGGGACGAGCTGCCGACCTGATCATGCCTGACACTGGACTGCTGGCCAGTGACATCATCCACCAACTCAACACCACGTCCATCGATTCGATGGACGGATTGCGCGCCGCCGTCGGCACACTCAAGACCGGGGATCCCGTCGTGTTGCAAGTGGAGCGCGATGGCGGGCTGCTGTATGTGAGCTTCGAGTTGGAGTAATGTGAGCGGCGGCGAATTCGGTCGCGGACTATGCCTTACTCGTGACGATTCCAGTCCTTGAAAAACCCGGTTAGCTAAGATATACTTAGCTAACAAATGAAAACCGTTGGTATCCACGAAGCCAAAACCAATCTCTCTCGGTTGATTAAGAAAGCGTGTTCGGGAGAGGAAATCATCATTGCGCGCGGCAAGGAACCTGTAGTGCGGCTAGTTCCGATTGCATCCCGCAAGGGTCGCCGAAAGCTCGGTATTTTGAAAGGTAAGTTATCGGTCGGACCCGAATTCTTCGAGCCACTCCCGCCCGAAGAACTTGACCGCTGGGAGTGACGCTATGCGCTTTCTTCTCGACACGCATACCCTTCTTTGGACCTTCAACGATTCGCCTTCTTTAAGCCCGCGAGCCCGACGACTCATCGAAGACGGCGGCAATGAAATGCTTGTAAGTGCAGCCTCAGCATGGGAAATCGCAACGAAGGTTCGGCTGGGCAAGCTGCCCGACGGAGAGGAACTGATCGGCGACCTGGAGGGTTACCTTGCTCAGTTGGGATGCGATGACCTGCCGGTCTCGCTCGATCACGCTGTCCGCGCCGGCAAACTTTCAGGAGAGCATCGCGATCCGTTTGACAGGATGCTCATTGCGCAGGCGCAGGCTGAGAATCTCAATATCATCAGTAACGACCGTATCTTCGATACATACCGGGTTCAGCGCGTTTGGTAGGAATCATGTCTGCCCGGTTCAATCTGTTACAGCCCCGCGCGCACCGCCGAAGCTTTAGCTTTGCTCGCGCTCTCAATCACTACGCCCAATCCTGCAGTAATCGCCTCCACAATTCCCAGGTCGTCGGCGGTGAACGCATCCTGATCGGCTCGATACAGCGCCAGCACCGCTGCCACTGCCCCTGATCCCTCCATCGGCACAGCCAGCGCCGAACGCAACGTGCTGTACCTCGTCGGGTCATTCAAATAGCCGGGTTCGACTGAAGGATTGCCGTTCATAATAGCTTTATGGTTTTGCGCAACCCATCCCGAGAGTCCCTCTCCATGCGGAATCTTCAAGGAAGAAAACAACTGGAAGTTTTCTCCAGTCACGAACTCCGCCGTGAGCACGCCATTCCTAGGGCAGTAGACCGCCAGAGCGTCGTGCGGCACCAGGCGCTTCAACCGAATAGCGAGAAGGGAAAGAATATCTTCAGTGCATAACGAAGGGCCACTCCGGCGGCTGAGCGCAATAATTTCCTGAGCTCGCTGCCGGGCCGCCGAAATCAATTCAAAGGAATCTGCCGTCGAGGCGGACGGGTCGGCCTCTTGGCCAGCAGAAGCCTCGAACCCCGCGGCAGGGGCCAAGCCGCGCTCTACCTTAATGTCCAAAGATAATTTTGGCGGGGCTTGCAGTGGCTGCTCAGTCGCAAGTTTTTCGAGTTCGATGTAGCGGCGCTGCAAAATCGCAACCACCCGCGGATCAAAACTCTTGCCCGCGTCTGCAGCCACCTTGGCCATGGCTTCGTCGAGCGGCAGCGCCTTGCGGTATTGCCGGTCTGAAGCTAGAGCATCCAGGCAATCGACGGCCGCGAGAATTCGAGCGCCGATCGGAATTGCCTCGCCAGACAGTCCGTTGGGATACCCGCTCCCATCCCATTTTTCGTGGTGGGCGCGCACGATCGGAACCACCGGATAGGGAAAGTCCACCTGCTCCAGAATCTCCGCCCCCACCGTGGGATGGATTTTCATCTTCTCGAATTCTTCAGGAGACAATTTCCCCGGCTTCGAAATAATGTGCTCGGGCACGGCCAGCTTTCCGATGTCATGCAGCACCGACGCTGCCTGCAGAGCTTCGGTTTCATCCGCGCTCAAGCCCAGTTCCTTCGCCAGTTCCATGGCGTAGACTCGCACTCGCTGTAAATGTTCGCCCGTGGTTGCGTCCTTGGCTTCAATGGCCAGGGCAAGCGCTTCAATCGTCCGCAGGTGGAGGCTTGAGACTTGTTCGGCGTGCCGCTTCTCCGTTTCCAGTTTCCCCAGATAAAGACGATACGAACGGTACATTAAATAGATCGGAGGCAGAACCAGAAGCGATGATTGCCAACCGATATGCCGGTTCAAGAAGTGAACCAGTCCGGCCACCGCTGCTCCCACCATGTAATACGGGAACAGCCAGAGATGAGACTCGCCCCAAACTCTTGCGATGGGCTTATCTTCTGTCAGCCCGATGATGGTCGAGGTCGCAGCCGTGTTGCAGCCGTAGTGTGTGATTGCGGCAACGAGAAGGGCGAGCGGTCCGGGAGCGTGAAGAACATAAATGACCACCAGCTTATAAGCGCCATATGCGATTGCGCTCGAAACTGTTACCTGGGACACGTTGAAAATAAGCTGGACCCGCTTCAGTTGCCGGGCCGGCCTCCAATAGAACTGCGCCAGCGTGCTAGCCAGCCCGATCAGCAGAGTCTCCGGAAGACTGAGTTCCAGGATTCCCAGCAGGGTGAACAGGAAGTTAACGGAAAGCGTTCCCTCAATGCCGGGCAAGGTCACTTTGAGCGAGGAAGCCAGCAGGGCGGCAATCAGATAGCAAACGAACTTCAGCGGATCGTTGGACTGCCAGTGCCAGAATGCCAAGGCAAAGCACACCACTCCCGCCAGCGCCATAGTGGCGATAAACGCGCGCGCGCCTAGAGACCGAACCCACGACATGGTAGTAGTTAAATTCTCAACCAAGTCGGGCGGCATTTCCGCCCAAAACGAGTCTCACTGATTACCTTGGTTTTCCCGAAATATCAGCAACTTACAACGGAAAAGGGTCGTCGGAAGCGGCGCCGTCATGACACGGCCGAGACAACTTGTCCCAGGTCGCGGGCAGTGGGACAAAGCGCCCATCAGGTTTCACGCCAGCCTACCGTAAACCACTGATAACGAAAGGAATCTAAAGCTCCGCTTTGGACCGGCACCTGCACATATGAGAGTCACTTAGGACTGTTACGCGCCGATGAGCGCTTTGATTTGGGGCAACGGGGGAAAAATGAAGAAGTTCCTGCTTCTAATACTGATCTTTACGGTCAGGTTGGCTCATGCCGACAACACAAAAATATCTCCGGACCTGCAAGCCTTGCCGCCGACCCAGAAGGCGCAAGTGATCGTGCAGTACGCGCCCGGAACGCAAGTGAATTGCAGCGGCCTGCTGGGCCTGGTCTTCTGCCTGGTCGGCGATATCCTGCAACTTGGCGGCACTATCCTTTCGGATTTGCCTTTGGTTAACGGGCTGGTTGCGATTCTTGACGGTAACGGCATCCAGAATCTGTCAAACCAGTCGAATGTCGTATACATCAGCCTGGACCGGCCATTGACACCCACTCTGAGCAATGCCGCGCCTGCCGTGAATGCGTTCGCGGCCTGGCAATCCGGCTACACCGGCGCCGGCATAGGCATCGCGCTCATCGACAGTGGAGTCAGCAGCCATCCCGATCTGAACGGCGGTCCATGGGGAGCGTCGCGCGTGGTCTGGAATCAGAGCTTCGTTCCGGGTAATGCTAGCGGCACGGATCAATTTGGCCATGGCACGCATGTTGCCGGACTGATCGCGGGGAACGGTGCCAGCTCGACAGGCACAAACTATTCCAAGACGTTTAAAGGTATCGCGCCGCAGGCTAACATCATCAACCTGCGGGTTCTCGATCAAAATGGCGCGGGCACCGACAGCGCGGTAATTTCGGCGATCACCACGGCGATCGCTCTGAAGTCTAAGTTCAACATCCGCGTGATCAATCTTTCCCTGGGACGTGGGATCTACGAAAGCTACAAGCTGGATCCGCTGTGTCAGGCGGTTGAATTGGCGTGGAAAAATGGCATGGTGGTGGTGGTCGCGGCCGGCAACAATGGCCGCAATCAGCAAACTAACGGCTACGGTACGGTCACGTCGCCCGGGAACGATCCCTACGTTCTCACCGTGGGCGCGATGAAGCCGATGGGAACGCCGACTCGTGTCGACGACCTGATGGCCAGCTACAGCTCGAAAGGGCCGACCGCGATCGATGCGGTGGCCAAGCCCGATCTCGTCGCTCCCGGCAATCTGCTGGTTTCGCTCGAAGCTCCCGGTTCGACTCTCTACACCGGGTATCCCGGCAACCAGGTTCCCTACAGCTATTACGTCAATGGCGGAAGCACCGCTCCGTCGTCGAATTACTTCACGCTGAGCGGCACCAGCATGGCGACAGGAGTCGTGAGCGGAGTGGTTGCGGATCTATTGCAAAAAAGCCCGAGCCTTAATCCGGATCAGGTGAAGGCACGGCTGATGAAGACCGCGTGGAAGTCGTTGCCGGCATATAGCAGCGTTACCGATCCGACCAGCGGAATCACCTACACCGATCAGGATGACGTCTTCACCGTCGGCGCCGGATACATCGATGTGGAGGCCGCACTCAACAACACCGATGTGGCCAGAGGCACTGCGATGTCTCCCATAGCCATCCATGACCCAAACTCCGGCAACGTCTATTTCAAGGACAGTTCCACTGCTGTCTGGAATACTTCAGCCACCTGGTCGAACGCGGTTGTCTGGGGTACTTCTCAGTTCGTGGTTGGCAACCAAGGGTCGACCACCTCGGGCAGCGGCAGTGTGTATGGCAACAATGTGCTCTGGGGCAGCAACGACGCGTTGTGGGGATCCAATGTTCTATGGGGCTCCAATGTGTTGTGGGGTAGTAACGTGCTCTGGGGCAGCAACGTGCTCTGGGGAAGCAATGTATTGTGGGGTAGCAGCGCACTAGCCGGCGAACAATAACCTGCGCACTCGAAGAAAAGAGGCCGCGACAATTCGCGGCCTCTTGTCTTTAAACGAGAAATACATACGTAGCGACAGCCGCCTCGGCTGTCCCGCAGCTCTCTTGCAAGAAAGGGATTCGAAACGGACTCTAACCTGTGGCGCAGCGATCTTGGAAGATTGGCGCCTCGTTCAGGATGCTGGAAGCGTCTTCAGTATTGCGGATTTCAGTTCGTCCGCGTGGAAACCAAAAGGTCCGGGCCGACTCTTGTAGGCTATCCGTCCGCCAGCGTCAATCAAGTAAAGCCGATCCGGCCAGCCGGTGTAGGCCGTTTCGGTCGAGTTTCCAAATTCGTCCAGCACTGCCGGAATCTCAATGCCTAGCTTGCGCACGCAAGCACCGGCGACAAAAGCGCGTTCGTCTTCGCTGCGCGGGCTGGCGAATACAACTTTTTCCTTTATGTTGCTCTCCATCTGCCAGACGTCGCTGGGGTGCGCTTCGGTGATGTAGACGACCAGAAATGTGATCCGGTCTCCGAACTGCTGGTAGAGCTTGTTGAGGGCAGGAACCTCCCGCCGGAAGGGAGGTCAGGTATAGCTTCCAAACACCAGCACCACCGGGCGATTCTGCGCGGTCAGAGACGACAGTTGTACCTGGGCCGTCTTATCGAGTTTCGTCAGCGCGAAATCCGGCGCCGGACTTCCTACCTTCAATGCGCCCGCGCGAGCCTGCATCCAAAGCGTTTCGAAAGGAAAAACCAGAAAAGGGATCGGTCCTGGGATCTTGGCCATGACCCGCGCAAAGCGTTCCGGCGATTGCCGCATCACGCCGTACAGCGCCACGCAAGCCAGCACCCATAGAGTGCCCATGACGCACAGTGTGGCGACGACTGCTTTCTTGACAGACCTGGATTTTGTATTCACGCGATCAGCGACGGAACCTCAAAAGAAAGTATGCCGATTAAAAGTGCGCCGATTATAAATGGGTACGAAAAGGGGTCAATAGTTGGAATGTAGTATTCCGGCGCTGGTAGCGGCCGCCCTTGCCATGTTGCGGGACCTCAAAACGCGCCTCCGCCTCCGCCGCCAAATCCACCGCCCGAGAATCCGCCGCCTCCGCCCCCTCCACCAAATCCGGAACCGCTCGAACTTGCGCGCGGCGCAGACACGAAAACCTGGTGCATATCGCCCGCCATGCTATGCATCGAACTGGAAAAGAAAATGGGATTGAACGCTGCGTAACTGCCCCCCGGCCCCACATACCACTGCGGCGGATCTTTCACGATCCCCGCAAAGGCCTGCGCCCAGTGATGCTCCACTCCCAACGCCATCGCGTAAGGCAGGAATTTCTCGAATGTAGTCGGCGGCATGATTTTCAATCGCTCCGCATCCACCCGGTTCATAAACTCCTGGAACCCCAACACCGCGATGCGAGTCCGCGCTCCCTGCACAGTCTTCGCCGTCATCACTCGCGCAAACAACCACCAGATCACGGCCGAGATCAAGACGCACACAATCACCAAACCCACGGAGTTAAGAAAATTCGCCCACCCCGTGAACTGTAAAATCGCGAACGGTAGGAGAATCGAAACCGCCGCTCCAATGCTGTATCCATTGGCCGACTCCGGATCGAGCAGATAAATCCCTTTCCTCTTCAAAGCCCCCATTATGTCCTGGCGGATGACCGGAACCGCCGTGTAGAAGCGATTCTTCAGGCTGGAGAGTCGCGTCTCGCTGCCATCGGCAAACACATTCTCCAGCATCACGCGCTCATGCGGAGCCAGCTCGGAGCCCCACTGTTCGCGCGGCTTGAGCAGATGAAAAATGTAATCCTTGTGCGTGAAGAGCAAGACCTTTTCCGCGGTCTCTTCGATCTTGATATATCCCCGCACCGCCAGATCGACCATCGTCGATGTGATATCGCGCGGATGAATTGTGTCGTCCAGCAAAGTGCCGGCTTCCGCGGGAGAAATCCCCGCCGGCGGTTCATACATTGGCGCCACCGATATTCCGGGATCGGGATCGCGTCCCTTGTACCACCACAGCGCGAACATCCCCGCGAACGTGAGCAGCGGCAGAAAGACCACCGGATTGCCGCCCAGGAACCAGAAAAACTTGGTCAGCGCGCCCGGTTCCTGGAGAATGTCTTTCGGAATATAAACGTCAATGGTCAGCCCGCCGCGCATAGGCAAGGGATTGCTCGTCTCAAACTCCGCGTCCGCCCCGCCAACTTTGGAAGTGGCTTCGCGCTGGGTCGAACCATAAACGCCGGTAAACGCCTGCGCCCTCAGCGAACCGGCAGCAGAGTCTGGAAGTCGCACCGTGGCAGCCGCGTGATCAATCGGCACCGGCCAATCGTTGCCCGTAACGTTCCAGTAAAACTCGTCGTAATCCTTGAAAAATCGCGTGCCATTGCGCACCCGGTAAGCGATCTCGACCGTCCGCGTCACATCCACCGCGTCGGGAATGTAAATCTTCAGATCGCGTGCCCCGTTGGACGTCGACGAACCATATTTGAGCTTGCCGCCGCTGCCGTCAGTGACGCTTATCACCTTGAGGAACAGTTCGTAGTTCGTCCCATCCGGCCCGGGATATTCAATCGGAATCGTGCGACGAATCCCGTGCCACTCGCCGTCGAAGCGAAGCGTAATGCGCTCGGTCACCAAGGCGCTGCCGTCGCGGTCGACGACAATGTTGTCTTGAAAATCGGTGACGCGCCAAGTTTTTGCCTGTGCGGCCCCGGCGCAGGCCAGCAGCCCGAGAAGAGTGGAAACAATCGCCTTTGCGATTTTCAAATTACCCAATTCCCCGATTACAAAATTCCTCAGTCTCTTAAAACTTTACCTGCACTGGCTCGCGGTCGGTCTCCGTCGTCTCGAAGAACTGCCGCGCCGTAAAACCGAACATTCCGGCCAGAATGTTCGTGGGAAACGATTGAATTTTCGTGTTCAAGTCGCGCACTACTGCGTTGTAATAGCGCCGCGCGTTCTGAATCGAGTCTTCCGTCTGGCTCAGC